>Ga0310697_10006648_pt1 | contig 10958 bp, 9 predicted proteins | sample 172DNAGHGlowgp2_FD_203883 | JGI IMG/M metagenome (GOLD analysis project Ga0310697, IMG submission 203883) | Sheep rumen microbial communities from Palmerston North, Manawatu-Wanganui, New Zealand - 1728 DNA GHGlow gp2 (v2) (version 2) | ecosystem: Host-associated > Mammals > Digestive system >...
CTCGGCGACGCGCATTTTAACTGTGCGTCGCCGAGTTTATTCATGCCCCTCTCGCGAGCATTGGTGCTGAAGCACATCCCTAATGGCAGAGACTAGTGACGATTAGAAAAAGGCACCCGCCTCGCGACGAGTGCTCTCGTTGAGTCAAGAAGTGGGGTGTTGACTCTTTGCATCTGTGTGTGTGATTCTAGATAGATGTTCGGTTGATGTTTAGATTTCATTCATCAGGTCATTCATTCCAATAAATTTTGATTGAACATCATCCTCGTTTTTCATGCATCGTTATATTATTATCTGTAGGGCTTATGAAGAAATAATTAACGGCGTTGCAGGGGTGTTATCCCCCGTTGGCTGATGCAAAATTAGTGTTGTCAGCTAGGGGTGTCAAGAGATTTTTGAGGCAGAATCGCCGATTGTCAAAATTTTTTACACTTCAGTGTACAATTATTTGACAATTTTGTGTAACTTCGCTGCCATTATGCAGAATTATGGAACTATTTTGGTCATTGATGACAATGAGGCGATACTCACCGCTCTCAAGTATTGCCTTGCAGGAACGTTTGAAAAAGTATTGACCCTTACTGCCCCCGACCGGGTCATCACAGTGCTCGAGCAAGAGGACGTCAACATCGTGTTGCTCGACATGAACTTCACCCTGGGCGTGAACAGCGGCCAGGACGGGCTGGTGTGGCTACAGGCCATACGCAAGCACCATCCCGAGGTGCCCGTGGTGCTGATTACCGCCTATGCCGACGTGTCGCTGGCCGTGCGCGGCCTCAAGCGCGGCGCGGCCGACTTCATCACCAAGCCATGGGACAATGACGAGCTGGTGCGCAAGCTCAAGGATGTGCTCGAGGCTGCCGACGAGGTGGTGACCCTCGACGAGGTCGAGGCCGACCACATCAGGCGCGCGGTTGACCGCTGTCACGGCAACCTGAGCAAGGCTGCCGAGTTGCTGGGCATCACGCGGCAGACGTTATACAACAAGATGAAAAAGCTGCAATGAGCAATAGCGCGTGGATAGTATTGATTGTGGCGATGGTGGCCCTTGCCGTACTGTGGTTCTGGCGGCACCAGCTGATGCTGGCCCGCAGGGCCTACATGATGGAGGAGGCGTTGCGCAACCGCGACCTCACCTTTCGCCTGCCCACGCGTCACATGTTCAGCGGCGAGCGCGCCTTGCAGGAGTCGCTCAACCGCCTGGGCGAGCACGTGCGCGAGCAGGTCAACCTGGGTGAGGTGGAGTCGTGGGAAAAGCTTACCCGCGTGCTCACCCACGAGATCATGAACGCCACGGCGCCCATTGCCAGCATCAGCCAGTCGTTGCTGCACAATCCCAGTGTCAAGGGCAGCGATATGGAAGAGGGCATCCTCGCCATCCACAACACGGTGCAGCACCTCAACTCGTTTGTGGACAGTTACCGCAAGTACTCCGAGCTGCAAAAACCCGTCATGCGGCCTGTTGACCTGGCCGCCGTTGCCGCCGATGTGCAGCAGCTGTATGCCGATGTGGCCTGGCACAACACCATTGCGGCTGGCACTATTGTCAAGACCGACCCCAACCTGCTGCGGCAAATCCTCATTAACCTTATCAAGAACGCTGTGGAGTCGGGCTCGAGAACCATCGGCGTGGAGTGCCGCCGCAACAACGACACGAGGGTGTCGCTGTACATCAGCAATGACGGCGAGCCAATACCTGCCGAGGTGCGCCCCTCGATTTTCATACCCTTTTTCACCACCAAGCGCTCGGGCAGCGGTGTTGGGTTGTCGTTGAGCCGCCGCCTGCTCACCCTGCAGGGCGGCATGATGTCGTTGCTCGACGAGCCCTTGCCCAGTTTCAATACCACCTTCCTGCTTGAATTTCCCGTGTGAGAAATCGCACGGGAAACTATTATGACGTCACAAGGCTGATTGACTGGATCTTGGCAAGGTAAAGTTATCTCACCCCCCTGATTGAGGGGGCTGAAGATACCGATAAACGCGAAGGCGGGGTGTCATAATTCAATTCTATTCAATATAACCGCCCGTTGGGCGGGAAATTAAGCAAATTAAATTTAAAATTAAGTATAATAATTAATATATTTATAGTTTTAATTTACATATTTGCTTAATTTCCCGTGCGTTAGCACGGTTGAGTTCAGAGTCAGAATTATGACACACCGCCTTCGGCTTGTCTGTCGAGGTGATTGTTGATAATTATTGGGGTCAAAATGGGTGCTTTGTCAAATAATTGGTGTAATTTTGCTTGTTCATTCTAAAATGTAGCAAAAATGAGGTTTAACACGATATTGATGTCGCTGGCCATGAGTGCGATGACTCTCGTTGCCGGCGCCACCGGCCCCGACTGGCAGCGCCAGGTGGACGAGCTGATTGCGCAGGGGCAATTTGCCCGTGCCGAGAAAGTGATGAAGTCACTGCCCAAGCAGGTGCGTCGGGCCGATGCCGTGCGCATCGACTCGCTGCGCACCATCATGCAGCGCATACGCACCGACTTCCGCCTCACCCCCGAGCAGGGCGTGAAAATGATACGGGAGAAAATGCCTCAGGCTACCGATGCCCAAATCCAGCACTGGAAGGACACCCGGGCCCTGGAGGTGATGACCATCGACGGCAAGGAGATGTGGTTCCGCAAGAGCGTCGGCAATCTGTGGCTGCTGGGCAAGGAGTTTGCCGCCCAGAACGCCGCCGACAATCATGAGACGTTTGTCACCCGCCGCAAGTATTATCTTGAGGCCATGCGCACGCCAGCCGACAAGAACAACGTGCGGGACTGGCGCCACGTGAACATCACCTTCACCCTCGATGTTGACGCCGATGCCGTGCCCGCAGGCGAGACGTTGCGTGTGTGGATGCCTTTCCCCTACGAGAACCTGCGCCAGCGCAACATACGTCTCGAGCACAGCAACCGCGAGGTGACCTACAGCCAGGGCAGCCTGCACCACACCGTTTATATGGAGGCTGTGGCCGAGAAGGGCAAGCCAACGCACTTTGAATACACCTTCTCCTATGACGTGGGTGAGCGCCATTATAGCCAGCAGGACCTCATCGCCATGCTTGAGCCTTACAATACCAATAGCGCTGAGTACAAGCGATACACGGGCGACGAGCCGCGCCACGTCATCATCACCGACCAGATGCGTGCCCTGGCTCGCCACATTGTGGGTAGCGAGACCAACCCAGTGCTGCAGGCGGCCAAAATCTATGAGTGGATAGGCTACAACCTGCCGTGGGCAGGTGCCCGTGAATACAGCACCCTGGCCAACATCCCCCAGTATGTCATCGAGAACGGTCATGGCGACTGCGGGCAGGTGGGGCTGCTGTACATCACGCTGGCGCGCTCGCTGGGCATTCCTGCACGGTGGGAGAGCGGCTGGATGCTGCATCCTGGCGAGATCAACTATCACGACTGGTGTGAGACCTACTTTGAGGGTATTGGCTGGATTCCCACCGACCCCTCGTTTGGTCGCAGTGCTGTGGGAACGGCCCTGAACGACTACTATGCCACGGGCATCGACCTGTACCGCATGGCGAGCAACGAGGGCGTGGGCGACGTGCTCAGCCCCGCCAAGACCTACATCCGCAGCGAGACGGTCGATTTCCAGCCTGGCGAGGTCGAGTGGAAGGGTGGCAACCTGTTCTATGACAAGTGGGACAGCCACCTCAAGGTCAATGCGATAACGCCCATCGGCCGTTAATGGTGCGGCGGGAATGATTGCTAATTACTGATTGCCAATAAACTGAAGTGAAGAATATGAGAATCAAGTGTATCATTGTAGCGATGCAGCTGGCCTTGACCAGCATGGCATCGATGGCAGTAACCCCTGTCGAGGTGCTCACCACCCTCAAGCAGCGCATCGCTCCCGACAAGCGCACGGCCGTGTGGGATGTCAATGCCAAGCAGCAGGCCGGCAAGTGGACACTGACGGGGACCGTGGGAACCAAGTCCCAAAAACAGGCTATACTCGCAGCCATGATCAAGAATGGCTATAGTGGATACACCGACAAGATTGTCGTGCTCGAGGACGGCATTCCCGCCGCACGCAAGTGGGCGCTGGTGAAACTGAGCATTGCCACCTTGCGCACCGAGCCCAAGCATAGCGCCGAAATCGCTACCCAGGGCATTATGGGCGCTCCCGTCAAGGTGCTGGAGAAGAGCGGAGAATGGTACCGTGTGCAGATGGCCGACGACTATATCGCCTATGTGCCCGAGAGCTCACTGGCATTCAAGACCGAGGCGCAGATGAAGGCTTGGCGCAAAGCCAAGCGATACATCGTCACCGCCTATGACTCGCGCCTGGTGACCGAGCCACATGGTGACCAAACCGTGAGCGACCTGGTGATGGGCAACATCCTGGAGTACAAGGCCGCACAGGGGAAATGGCTCAAGGTGGCCACTCCCGACGGACGCGCCGGATGGGTCGATGCCGCCGACGTTGCCGAGCTGTCGCAGTGGAGCCAGCAGGGTTTCAGTGCCGCTCAAATCGAGAAGACCGCTCGACGCATGATGGGGTCGAGCTACCTGTGGGGAGGCACCTCGACCAAGGTCACCGACTGCTCGGGCTTGACCAAGGTGAGCTACCTGAGTAACGGCATCATCCTGCAGCGCGATGCCTCGCAGCAAGCCCTCACGGGCAAGATTATGAAGCGGGGAACCGACTGGCGCCAGTACGAGACTGGCGACCTGCTCTTCTTTGGCAACGAGAAGACGGGACGCGTGACCCATGTAGGCCTCTACCTGCGCGACGGCAAGTATATCCACTGCTCGGGACAGGTCAAGATCAACAGCCTGATACCCACTGCCAGCGATTATCCTTACCTGTACTCCCCCTTGAGCGCCAGCCGCATCAAGGGTATGGTGGGGACCCGGGGCATCACGGCTCTCAAGAATCATCCCTGGTATTTCTAGACAACCAAAATTCAAATAGATATCATTTAGCAAATTATTCTGATTATGGATAGAAGAAAATTTATTGCAGGAATGGGCCTGACGGCACTTGCCGCCACCTCGCCCGTGTCGATCGACGCCATGCAGCGGGTCACCGGTAGGAACCGTCGCCGCAATGTGCCGCGTGTCAACCAGGTGCCCAAGACGGGAAAGCTCAAACTCACGTTCTTCCCCTATGAACTCAAGTTGCGCCACGCCTTCAATCTCGCTCGCTACAGCCGCACCACCACCCCCGATGTGCAGGTTAAGCTGGAGTATGAGGGCATTACAGGCTATGGCGAGGCGTCGATGCCCCCCTATCTGGGCGAGAGCGTCGATAGCGTGACCACATTCCTCAACAAGCTTGACCTGGAGCAGTTCAAGGATCCCTTCAACGTCGAGGATATTTTGGATTATGTCGATAAAGTGGACGAGAACAACCGCGCTGCCAAGGCCAGCATCGACATCGCCCTGCACGACCTGCTCGGCAAGATTATGGGTCAACCCTGGTACAAGATTTGGGGCTTCAATCCCGACAAGACGCCGGTGACCAGTTTCACCATTGGCATCGACACCCCCGAGGTCGTGCGCCAGAAGGTCGAGGAGGCCCGCCCCTACAAGCTCATCAAGGCAAAGATGGGCCTGGATCAAGACCAGGCGACAATCAACATCATCAACGAGATGATGCCCGATGTGCCCATCTGTGTCGATTGCAACCAGGGCTGGAACAACAAGGAGTATGCCCTGGAGATGTGCCACTGGCTCAAGGAGCACAACTGCATCTTTGTGGAGCAGCCCTTTGACAAGACATGGATCGACGAGACGGCCTGGTTGCGCGAGCGCTCACCACTGCCCATCATTGCCGACGAGGCCTTCCAGCGCCTGCCCGACATCGTCAGGTTCAAGGGCGTGTATGACGGCATCAACATCAAGCTGATGAAAAGCACTGGCCTGCACGAGGCTCACAAGATGGTTACCCTGGCGCGTGCCCTCGACATGAAGGTGATGATAGGTTGCATGACCGAGACCTCCTGTGCCGTCACAGCAGCGGCCAACTTGTCGCCTGTGGTGGATTATGCCGACCTGGACGGTAACCTGCTCATTGCCAACGACCGCTTCACCGGCATGACTGTCGAGAACGGCAAGATCACGTTGCATGACCGGCCTGGACTCGGAATCAAGTTGCTCAAATAATTGTTCTTTTCAATACACACGATAAAACACTCAATGAATAAACATTACTGGGGACTGTGGTCCCTGCTGCTTGCCGCCTTGCTGCTTTTTGTCGCCTTGTCGTTCAAGACCGACGGCTTCAACATCGGCGGACTGGAAATCAAGACGGCATCGTTTGCCCAGCGGGCCCAGGAGAGCCTCGACGGGGACGATGCTGCGACAACTGCCAAGAAAGGCAAGCACCGTGGCGAGACCGCCCAGGCCGACAGCTCATGGCGTGCCCCTATGGACACCACTGCCAAGAATATCCTCTTCATTGGCGACTCGATGCTGGAGGGCTTGGGAGAGAGGCTGGCGACATATACCCACAAGAACGGGCACAACCTGGTCGAGGTCATCTGGTACAGCAGTTCCACCAAGTGCTGGGCCGAGACCGCCCGTTTGACCAAACTCATCAACAAGTATCACCCGAACTATATTTTTATCTGCTTGGGTGCCAATGAGTTGTATGTCCCTGATATCAAGAATGCACGCAAGCCCTACTTGAAGAAGATGCTTGCCGAGATAGGCAACATCCCATACGTTTGGATTGGCCCCCCCAACTGGGATAAGGACACAGGCATCAACGACTTGCTTGCCGAGAACCTGAAACAGGGGTGTTTTTACTATAGTGCCAACGACCAGTTCACCCGCAGCCGCGACGGAGCGCATCCCACGCGCTCATCGGCCCACGTGTGGATGGACCGCGTGGTCAAGTGGCTGGGTGACAAGGGAGCCAATCCCATCCGTCTCGATTACCCTGGCGAGGGCATCCGTCGTGCCGACCGCATAGTTATTTACCAGCCGCCTGTTTGATGTGATGATAACCAGTGCTATAGATATGACTAACCTGCTGTCGATGTTGGCATTTGACCGCGACGAGCCCATGCTGTTCACCAGCGGCATGTTCTGGCTGCTGTTCCTGGTGTTCTTGCCGCTGTATGCCCACATCAAGTCGCAGCGAACCAAGATGATGACCTTTGTCATCGCCTTCAGCCTCTACTTCTTTTACAAGTCCAGCGGCTGGTTCTTCCTGTTGCTGGTGGCAACCTCGTTCATCGACTGGTGGGTGGCGCAGTTTATCGACTCGAGCAAGAACCGCACCGAGCGGCGCATTGCCCTCACGGTGTCGCTGGTGCTCTCGCTGGGCGTGCTGCTGTTTTTCAAGTACAGCAACTTCCTGCTGTGGAACCTGGGCGAGCTGGTGCACGGCAATTTCCAGCCCCTGGACCTGATCATGCCGGTGGGCGTCTCGTTCTACACCTTCCGCACCATCAGCTATGTCGTGGATGTCTATAAGGGGAAGATACAGCCCACCGATGACTACATCGACTACCTGTTCTTCCTGTCCTTTTTCCCTTGCCTGGTGGCGGGCCCCATCGTCAGGGCCTGCGACTTCATGCCCCAGTTGCAGCAAAACAAGCCAGCCAGCCGCGAGATGATTTATGGCGGCTTGTGGCTGGTGATGCTGGGAATCTTGAAGAAGGCCGTCTTTGCCGACTATATCGCCCAGTATAACAACATCGCCTTTGGTAACCCGGCGGGCTACACCGGTGTGGAACTGCTCATGGCGGTGCTGGGGTTCACGATGCAGATTTACTGCGACTTCTCGGGCTACAGCGACATGGCCATCGGTCTGGGAAGCATCATGGGTTTTAACCTGGGCATCAACTTTGACTATCCCTACCGGTCGCTCAACGTGACTGAGTTCTGGCGCCGCTGGCACATCTCCTTGTCGATGTGGCTGCGTGACTATATCTATATCCCGCTGGGAGGCAACCGCAAGGGCACCGTGCGTCGCTATGTCAACCTGATGGTCACCATGCTGCTGGGCGGACTGTGGCATGGCGCGGCATGGACATTTGTCGTGTGGGGCGGCGGCCATGGCATCGCCCTATGTGTCCACAAGCTGTGCAAGCCGTGGCTCGATACTATCGCCAGCACACGCTTCACCCGTTTTGTGTCATGGATGCTCACATTTGCCTTTGTGTCGCTGTTGTGGGTCTTCTTCCGCGCCGACTCCTTTCATGAAGCGGGGCAGGTGATAAGCACCATCTTCACCGACTTTGAAACGGCCTACATCCCCGTCTTCTTCACCAGGCGGTTCACCTGGTGCCTGATGCTGGCCATCATCTTTGGCCTGCACTTTGTGCCTGCCCGTGTGTGGGACAGCATGCGCGAGCGCTTCATCAACGCCCACTGGGGCGTGAAGTTCTTGTCGTTCATCGTCTTGATCCAGCTGGTGCTCCAGTTTGCTACCGCCACTGTGCAACCGTTCCTCTACTCCCAATTCTAACCCTGCCTCATGTCAGGAATCAATAAATTGTAACCGACCAATGGAAAAAGAGAACTTGATAGAATTGAAGGTGCTGGGCATCACCCGCAGCGAGGTGCAGCCCGGAGCCTATGCCCTGCTGCTCGAGAATGCCGACAGCACACCCGAACATGCAAGGCGCATCCCCGTCGTTGTGGGAGCTGCCGAGGCCCAGTCCATTGCTGTGCGCCTCGAGCAGGTGGTGCCGTCGCGACCGTTGACACACGACCTGTTTGTGAGCATGTTTCATGTGTATGGCATCGAGCTGAAAAAGGTCGTTATCTACAGCTTCAAGAATGGCGTGTTTGCAGCGATGCTGTATGTCTCCAATGGCGCAATCAACGTCGAGATCGACTCGCGCACCAGCGACGCTATCGCCATTGCCCTGAGGACGGGTGCACCCATCTACACCACGCCCGAGGTCATGCAGCACACGAGCTATGAGTGGCGCAAAGACGGCGACTACAAGCCTGTGCGCCTGGAGGACCTGCCTGTCGAGAAACTGGAACAGCGCATGCAGCATTATGTGGACAAGGAGCAGTATGAAAAGGCTGCCAAGATCCAAAAAATCATCGCTCAAAAGACTAATCCCCATCAAAGTGGTGATTAGTCGTGCAAAAATCACTACCTTTGCCGATTAAACAACTTAAATAATTACCTCGATTATGAAGAATTTGAAATTGAGACTCATTGTGATGAATTTCCTGGAGTTTGCCGTCTGGGGTGCATATCTGACCTCGATGGGCGGCTATTTGTTCTCTCACGGCTTGGGCGAGCAGATAGGCTGGTTCTATGCCATTCAGGGAATTGTGTCATTGTTCATGCCCGCCCTGTTGGGTATTCTTGCCGACCGCTGGATACCGGCACAAAAGGTGGTGAGCCTGAGCCATGCCCTGGCAGGTGTGCTGATGATTGCCGCCGGCTATTATGCTATGTCGAGCGGTGACGCCGTGCAGTTTGGCCCGTTGTTCACGCTGTACACCCTCAGTGTGGCTTTCTTCATGCCCACCATTGGACTGACCAATTCGGTGGCCTTTAACGCGCTCACCAAGGCCGGTCTGGACACCGTTAAGGCTTTCCCGCCCATCCGTGTGTTTGGAACCATTGGCTTCATCTGCTCGATGTTGACGGTGGATTTCTCAGGAATGCAGCACACCTATGGCCAATTCATCATGTCGGGCGTGCTGAGCCTCGTTCTGGCCGCTTATGCCTTGACGTTGCCCAATTGTCCTGTCAATAAAGAGAAAGCCAGCAATTCGCTGGTTGACATCTTTGGGCTGCGGGCATTCACCCTGTTCAAGCAAAAGCGCATGGCCATATTCTTCATCTTCTCGATGCTGCTGGGCGTGTCGTTGCAGATTTCCAACAGCTATGCCAATGCGTTTATCAGTTCCTTTGCCGAGCTGGAGCAGTATGCCGACACCTTTGCCGCCCAGCATGCCAATGCCTTGATTTCGCTCTCGCAGATGAGCGAGACCTTGTGTATCCTGCTCATCCCGTTCTTCATGAAGCGCTTTGGCATCAAGAATGTGATGCTCATCGCCATGTTTGGCTGGGTGCTGCGTTATGGCCTGTTTGGAGTGGGCAATCCGGGAATGCCTGGCGTACTTGCCTTTGTGCTGTCATGCATCGTCTATGGCGTGGCATTTGACTTCTTCAACATCTCGGGCGCGCTGTACGTTGACCAGCAGACCGACGAGTCGATTCGCAGCAGCGCTCAGGGACTGTTCATGATTATGACCAACGGCATTGGTGCCACCATCGGCACGTTGAGCGCCCAGCAGGTCGTCAACAAGTTTGTCACATCGCAGACCGATGCTGCCGCACAAATGGCCGGATGGAGCACCTCGTGGTACATCTTTGCCGGTTATGCCCTGCTTGTCGCTGTACTGTTCATGATCATCTTCAAGAATCCCGAGAAGCAGCGGCTTAATGCCTGATGACTGCACCAGCAGCTGCCTAACGAGTGAATCATGCACAGGTTTTACTGTCCTGACATAACCCGTACCTTGACGCTGGGCGAGGATGATTCCAAGCACTGCGTCAAGGTGCTGCGCATGACCGAGGGCGACACAATCCAGGTAGTGGACGGCAATGGCAACCTGTACAACTGCCGCATCACGATGGCCCACCCCAAGCGCTGTGCCGTCGAGGTGCTGGAGTGCCAGTACCAGCCGCCGCACTGGGGGTGCCGCATTGTGCTGGGTATCGCACCCACCAAGAATCTGGACCGCATGGAGTGGCTCGTGGAAAAGTGCGTCGAGATGGGCGTGGACCGCATCATCCCCCTGCGGTGCCATAACAGCGAGCGCACGGTGGTCAAGACCGAGCGCCTGAACAAGATCATGGTGTCGGCCATGAAGCAGTCGCTCAAGGCGACCCTGCCACGGCTCGACGAGATGACGCCTGTGGAAAAAGTCATCGCCGAGCCATTTGACGGTGTGCGCTGCATTGCCTATTGTGACATGATGTTGCCACGAGAGCAGCGTCTAACGATCACTACGGCCT
>Ga0310697_10006649_pt1 | contig 10956 bp, 3 predicted proteins | sample 172DNAGHGlowgp2_FD_203883 | JGI IMG/M metagenome (GOLD analysis project Ga0310697, IMG submission 203883) | Sheep rumen microbial communities from Palmerston North, Manawatu-Wanganui, New Zealand - 1728 DNA GHGlow gp2 (v2) (version 2) | ecosystem: Host-associated > Mammals > Digestive system >...
GAATTGAGCGACATTCTCAGCCAAGGAAAGGGTATCGAAGCCTGTAAGGTCGGACGTAGCACCTCCTCCTCTGATAATCACCACCACATCCCATCGATCCTGCTCTGCGGCAATCTGGTTCAAGGCAGCAATGATAGTCGGTTCCACTCGCTCGCCTTGCATCACAGCAGGAAACAACTTCACACGAAAAGCCAAACCGTATTGATTATTGACCAGTTGATTGTGGAAATCGCCCCATCCTGCAGCTCCCTCTGCCGAAATGACTGCGATACGCTGAACAGGAACAGGCAACTGTAACTCCTTGTTGAGGTCGATGATACCTTCCTCCTCCAACTGTCGCAGTATTTCCTGCCGGCGACGGGCAATATCACCCAAAGTGTAGGTAGGATTGATGTCTATGACATTGAGGGCATAGCCGTAGATCTCATGGAAAGTGACCTCTACCAGCACCATGACCTGCATGCCAGGACTGAGCGGCTGACCTGTTGTCTGCTCGAAATACGGGCGTATCAGTGCCCACTTACTCCCCCATATCTGCCCTCTCGCCTTCGCTATGAAAGTATTCCCTTGCTCCGCCTTCTGCACAAACTCCAGATAGCAATGCTGCCCACGGGTGGACACACTGCTCAGCTCGGCTTGAATCCACACGGGTTCGGAGAGCGTATCTTCAAGAACTGCTCTTACCTGCTGGTTGAGTTCGTATAAGGAAAGAACAGACCCCCTCCCCACTCCCCCTGCAGGGGGGGAGTAGATACCATTGGATGTCTGATTGCCCTGTATGTCTATATCGTCAAATAACATTTCGGTGTTTGCAGTGATCACTCCCCGCCCTAAAGGGAGGGGAAAGGGGGAGGGTCTCCTAATATGTTAATCCAATCGTATAGGCTTTGAAGAAGTCAGGGATGCCATAGCCGTAAAGTTCATCAGGGTTGTCTGCACGATTGCCACTCTTGCGCACGACATCCATGATTTGATAGGCATTGAGATTGGGCAGAGCCTGCCACAGACAAGCCACCATACCACAGAGGATAGGTGAAGAGAACGAAGTACCAGCTGAATAGGTCAAGCTACCAGCAGTAGAATAGACAGCAGATGGCAATCCTGTTGCCATCACATCGGGCTTGATACGTCCATCGGCTGTATTACCCTGAGATGAGAAAGCAACACGCGAACCATCGGGATCAACGGCTCCAACAGTCAAGACATCAATAGCATCGGCAGGAGCGGTAATCTTCTTCCACTTGCCATTACCCTCATTTCCTGCACTGCAACAGAGAATCATACCCTTCGATGCCACCATCGAAGCAGAACGTGAACAGATATGCGTCTTTCCATCGAGCGATTCATAGCCCAGATTATCTGCTTTGTTATCGAAATCGTAATAACCCAACGAAGTATTGATGACATCCACACCTACACTATCGGCAAACTCAATAGCCGCTGACCAGTTGTCTTCCTCAATCAGCTGCTCGCTTGCACCATCCTCAGACATAATGAGCCAGTAACTTGCTTCTGGAGCTGTTCCGACCATATAGTTAGGGATATTGGCACCCATACATGAGAGTACCATCATGCCATGACTGCCTGTTGCATAGAAGTTTTCTGTTGGGTCAACAAAGTCTTTCGTACCCAGAATCTTCGTATTCTGGAATCCCTTGATCACATCAACATTAAAGAATCCTCCATCGATGATTGCAACCGTCATACCCTCACCTTTGAAGCCTGCTCCATGAAGCGCCAAACCATTCAACTGCGCAATCTGTTCATAAGCAAAAGAGCCATAAGTGGTTCCTTGAGACAAGCTGAATCCCTGACCCACATTGTTCTTGCGCTCATCGCCTGGTTGGGTAGTAGGCTTGGTGTAATGAGCCACACGACGGGTACCAGACACGAAAGGCAGTTGAGCGATACGTTCCATCACTGTGGTATCGGTACAGCTCACTACAACGGTGTTGTTCCACTTGCTGGTATGCATCACCTTGACACCAGTATCACGAATCTGATTGACGTATGTCGCACAAACAGGGATGTCGGTCTCATCGATTTTGATACCCTGACGATTGCGTCGCTCAATCGCTTTCTGCGAGAGGAACTCCTCAGGATGACGGATTGAAAACTCAGACTGCTTCTTGTCAGTTAGATACACCCTATATTTATAATAAGGTGTGAACTCTTGTGCGAAAGCCTGAAGGCTTATCGCTAATAATACGCTTGTTAATAGTTGTTTCATGTTTCTTATTACATTTTATAATTATTACATTTTTACATTCTCATATCCTTGGTCTTTTACCTTTCAGCACATGCATGAAGTTGTCGTACGACTGCTCTATGTAGCTCAGTTCGTAAGGTTCAATCTGCAAGGAGAAAGTACTTTTTATCTCATTTAAATCAAAATAACTTCTAAGTAGGCTCGCCATATTGAACGACATATCGTCGTTTTTACGCATGATAGCCTGACAGGCAGCCACAAGCAACTGACGATTATCGGCTGCCCTGCGCAGCACATTGAAAAGGACATAATAGGCATACGGCGTAGATTCCTTAATCAGCACCGCAACACACTCACGTTCATCATGAAATCCGGCAAACTGAAAGAGTGCCTCTATCTGTTGGGCAGAAACCAATATCGGAAGAGCCATCCTGACAATCTTTGCGAGCGACTCTGGAGAATTGTCATGCAGCCATCTGGCTACTGACTGAGCCTCCTTGCAGCGAAAATCGAGTAATCCATCTTTCGCCAGTCCTGCAACACCTAAGACACAAGGCAGAAAAGCCTGCCGACGATACTCAAGGAGGTGCTGATATGCCTCCCAGAAATCCTGATTGGATAGTTGAGGCATCACTCGCTCACGAACCACAACTTCCATCTTGCGGAAATCGGCATTAGAAGCAGACCTAAAATGCTGGAATAGTCCGTCCCAGTCTTTTGTGCGAATCAATGCGAGTATAATGTCTGTCTTGGGCATGCTGTGTCAGTCAATTGATGATTTGTAAATCCGTAATCCGTAAATCACATTATCTTGTCAGCATGAACTTACAACTTATGCCGAAGTCAGCGGTAGTTGTAGGATATGAGGTGGTCGACACAATCGGCACATTCTTCTGCCAATCGAGATATCCGCTGACGGTAAGAAGTCGGCTGAAAGTATAGTCGGCTGTGACAGATACCTTATAAGCGGTACTTCCATTGGTGGCTGTCGCCACTTGAGTCTGGATATTACGGTTCAACGCATTCTGCAACCTATAAGTGAAGTTGAACGCCATGTTCAAGTCGTGACTCACTCCGCCCACACGTGTGTTGGTGGTCGTTGCAGGCTTGTTCTCAGTTTCTGCTGTCTTCTTCGAGTTCTTCTTTTTCGACTTAGGTTCACCCGACTGGATACGCTTTGCGCCAAAGAGGTTCAAGTCTTTCAACTTGAAGTTAAAGCCCAGTACAATATCATCGGAATAGTTTTCCGTAAGAGCTACAGAGGTAAGGCTGAGGTTGAGCGTACGATTCTTGCGGAACTCAAGTTTGGTGTTCAAGCCGCTGTTGAAAGTCACATCGACACCCAACAATGGAGAGAACGATTCGTTGATTGAAACAGTACTGATGTTGTACATACTGCTTGGGATAGGATTGCCCGATGTAACATCAAGCACGAATCCCATATCGTTCGTCAATCCCATGTAGTTGGTATATGAATTATAGGCACCTACAGCATACAAGCTCTTGTAGGCATGGTTGATATTCACGCTCTTGAAGTGGCGGGCAAACCATCCGAGCTTAGAAAGTCCTGAATAGGTAATCGTCCAGTTGGGCAGCATCTTCAGAAGTGACGGGAAGAGATCGAGGCTACAATGAGAAGCCTTCGTGCCCGTGTAGGCAGAAAGGAATGCAGGAACCATCACATCAGCTGAATACTTATCAACTCCTCCGTTCTCAGAACTGTATGGCTTGCCCTCAAACATTGCTCCCGTTCCCACTGGGTAGTTCACACCTTGATACTTCTGCTCTAATCGTGCCTTGACAACATCGAGGTTGCGCATAAAATCATTAAACGGCTCTGAGCTGTAGTTGTTACCGATATTTCCACGAGATGCGAAGGCACTCTTGACGGAGATAACGGTCATGTTGAAACTACCGCTCTGGGTGGTAGGCATACCTGCATACATGAACTGCACACTCTTTGACTTGTTGACATTACGACTGGCATTCAAGTCAATCTTCAACTCACGCACAGGTTCCAGCGTAGCATGTATCTGCAGGTCTTCTGTAGCATTGGTTGATACAGGTGTGGTGATGTTGGAGTCATTATTCATCAGCCATCCGTTGCGTACAGCCTTATCTACGAAACTGTCGTCGACCGCACCAAAGGCGAAACCAAGACCTGGCGACAGAACACCATTGACGGACTTCTGACCAAAAGCATCGCCGATTTCGTTTCTCAAACCTGGGAGGGTCATCGAGTAGGTGTTACGATAGGTGAAATTGACATTACGTATCATCATCAATCCACGTGCAACAGTTTGGAGCGTCTTATACCAACCCTTATCCTCCAATGGTTCCTTCGCTGTGACGGTAATCTTCACAGGAATAGTATCAAGGTTCTTCACACGAATGGTATTCTCATCCACCTTCTTATATTTCAGATTGTAGGTCTTTCCCTCTTTCGTGGTCGCCTTGACAATCAGTCGTTTCGACTTCTGCCCATGAGCCACATCTGTATACGCCGTATCGTTGAGTGTCACTTCCTTCGAGAAGTTCTTCTTCGTCGAGGTAGGCTTGGCCTGAGCAGTGCTGTTCCTACTATTGGTTGCAGCATTCTTGTCGTCTGTCTTATCGTCTTTCTTTGGGGTCGTTGTCGTTCGTCTCGCAGCCGTGGTCGTACGACTGGTGTTGCTGCCTGAGAATCGCGCGTTAGCATTGTCTAAGAACTTCCACATCTTGTATAATGCCTCGAGGTTGATACGACCGTTGATATTGATTGTTCGCTGAGTCGTAGCTGTATGTCCCAACGTGGTTCCGTTTTCCAACTCTGCACCTCGGTTCCATCCGTAGTTGCTGGCATAGCTGCCATCGAGACCGAGCCAACTCAGTACAGGTATCTTATCGAGCGGCACCTTGTACGTGCTGTTGAACGACGAGGTGTAGGTCAGCGGACGTCCGAAGTGGGCAAGACTGGTCTTCACAGAGTCTTTCCAAGCATCATAGGCATCGGGATACAAATCTTTGTTGATGACCGTATACGGTTCCTCAATCTCTGCATGAGTAGCAGAGGTGTACTGCATCGTCAATGCTTTGAAGATGTCCCAACGCAGGGAGAGCTGACGGTTCCAAAGGAACTGTTCAGAGAAAGAAAGAGGCAGCTTCACGTCGAAGTCGAGGTCGCGCTCCTGATACTCATAATAGTGACGCGTGATGTCGCTGTTGAATGAGAAGCTCTGCGGCAGATAGTTCAGGTTTTGCGCCTTGATGATATCCAGCCACTTTGACTCACCCTTCAGGTTCTTGAACGGCTCCCAAGTCTTGTACTTAGGCGAGTAGCTGTAACTCATGTTGAACCTCCAGTTCTCATCGTTCTCATACACGATAGTCTGACCAGTTTTGTAACGCTGACTATACGAATAGCTGAAGGCGAAGTTCGACGGGTCGTATGGCATCGGAACCCGACTTGAATAGGTCGATTTCCAGTTGCTCAGCGAAAGGTTCTTGTTCTTCACAACCGATTCCGTCAAACTGCTCAACGAGTCACGTTCGGCTTTCGTCTCACATTCATCGAGAGCATCCGTCAACAACATATCGGTATCGAACGGATTATACTTAGGAGCGATCTTCTGCCAAGAATAAGAATAGTAGAGTGGCAGACTCATCTTCCACTTCTCAGGGAAGAACTTACCCAAATTGAAATTGGTGGTGATAGCCCATTCATAGAGGTTGTCGTCTCGACGTGTGGATACACCTTCTTCCAATCCCCCGAATCCTGCTGTCTCCATGTGGCCAGTCAAATTGACACTACCAAGGTCAGCCAACTGCACACTAAGGTTTCCCTGAGCAGCAATACCACCGTCATTGTTGTAGTCCTGCAGGCGCAATTCATTCACCCACACTTCCACAGAACCAGTCGAACGGCCATTGTTTCTCACACCGATCATCATGGTCTTCACCTCGCCCAACGACGGGTTACCCATAACGCTAATCTTGTTGTTCGGGTTGTTGGGGTCGTATTCATAATACAGCTGAGTATAGGTAGCCGCACCCGATGCCTTCGCCTGATTGCGCGCATGCTTCACAGCAGTGAGGGTCTCGAAATCGATGTCGAGCATATTCTCTGCAGGCCATACAGCTTCACAACCCTTGGCGGTATAGGTATCGTAATGTCCTTCTGGAGTCAGTACCAGCGGTATCTCGTATTCGTAATAGTTGTTTTTGTAGTCGCTACCCAAGCGGATGAACATACTCATCTGGTTGTCTTGCAACTGTTGGTCGCCCAACATGGCATTCGCATGTACGAACATCTGCATGTGCTTGTACTTACGAAGGTCTTTGCTGATATTCTTATACACCGCACGTGCATCACCCGATGCCAGGTTCTCTACGATAATAGCTAACGCCTGCTCATTGGCTTGTGCCAACTGAGGTTCGTTCGGGTCAACTACTCGTGTCACTCCAGGAGGCAGTACATAGTTCACAGGAGCCTTATCGTTGTTTTCTTCGATATTGACAGCCGATGTACGTACCGTACCGCTCGTACTTGGTCTATTGCCCGTATACAGAGGTTTTGAGTAACCGCGCCACTCACCCTCCACCAGATTGAGCGAAGCAAAACGCAACACGATAGGTTCTTCAAAGTCTGTAAGATAAATACGCATGTAGCGAATGCTACTCATATCGCCTATACTGCCCACCTTCTTATTGTAAGCATCGAGTGGAATGCGGAACTGATACCACGTAGCTTCCTCCGTCTTGCCGTTACGCAGCTTCACATTGGTCTTGCGTTCGTCGATGATGAAGTTCTTACCTACGACCATATCTTCTGGGCGCATGCTGACCTTATACTGGAAGTAGTTCTCATATTCATTCATCGTATAATCTTGATTGACATCCTCCACATCTGGAGTCGTCTTATAGGCAGTACTATACGATTCGCTGCTCCCGCTGGTATTAGGAGAGTTGCCTTCCGGATTGTTTATCAGTTTGTAGCGATCAAGAATCGAAGTCTGCTGCTCATCGAAGTCCGAACCGCGGAAGTAATGGTAGTCATCACCTGCAGGGTCGGCTGTGATGGAATCATAGACAGTTGCGTTGACCTTGCCACGGATTGCTGTCAGATAATCGGCATATGCTCCATACGTTTTCTCCTCATCAGAAGACAAACCATCCAAACCTATATCTTGACGCTCACGGGCGCCACTTTCGTTACTGAACGAATATACCACACTCTTCTCGTTCGGAACCCTACCCCAAACGGTTTCGTAATACGATGAAGCACCACTTACCGACATACCGCTCTCGTAGAACTTCTTTCCGTCTTTCAGCACATCCTCACTTACTTCACCCAGGTTCAGATAGAAGTCTCCTCCGTAGCGTTTGCCGTCATTACTGTTCTTGGTATAGATGAATGGGTCGAGCAACCAGAACTCTACATATTGAATGTTTTTCGACTCGAAATTACTCAAAGATTCATCGATTTTTCGTGTCATACCTCCCCATCGCTTACGCGGGTTGTTCAGTTTGCCGTTTGCATCGACATCCGTATCAAGATTATACGGACCTCGTTCGTTAGGATAGAACGCCACATTGAACACCGAAATGGTATTAGCATCACCTTGGTTCACATCTTTATTCGGATACACCTCACGTACGAACACCTCACGCACATAGTGGTTCGACAGCTGGTCGAGATCACTCTTGATATGTCCTGGTGTCAGTGAAGAACTACGACGGGTAAACAGCGGGTCGATGGTGTACCAGGCAAGGCGTGCACGGTTGTAACCATTCCTCACATCATTACCCATTGTTCCATATTCCAAGACAGAAGGAGTCGAACTCAACATCCAGGCAGTAGGGATGCCCTGATTGTTCTCCTGCTTCGTCGCTTCGAAGTCATCGAGGTACGAAGCATTAGCTTGCACACCCTTTACCTTGCCCGCTATCAGTTGGGCAAATTCACCACTGAAGTTGATGCTCGATGGCTGACTCACCTCTATGAACGGTATTTTATCAATAAGGTTCGTGAGCCATTGGCTGTTCTGCTTCCAATTGATATTCAGTCCCCATATCATATTGTTGAGTGGTTCGGTTCCCATCGACACCTTATTGGTCAACGGTTGCTCCGTCAGCTTCATCCAAGTACCTCCAAACTGCAGGTTTTTCGAGAAGTCGTAGTTCCAGTTCACACCCAGCATCGTCTTTCGCAGCATATCGTAGGCATCCTGGCTTTCCAGACTTACGTTCACATTCGTGCCGGCATCGATGATGCTCTGGTTGGTAATGGTCACATATCCTTCAGAATAGTCAACGGTATAGTCGGAATTCTCTGTCAGCACTACACCACCTGCCGTCACTACGACTGACCCTCGTGGAATGTTTCCTCGTTTCAGGTCTATCACATTTGCCGACGAACCTTTATACTCACCCAGCATCGTGAACTTATTCTTCTCAGCCATTTGTTGGGCAACAGTCTTAGTGGAGTCATAGAGTTCATCATAGCAATATCTGTCAGCCATCACATCGTCACCCAACTGGTCGCGCAACCAGTCGCCAAACGGTTCCACCACAGGGAAGATGATTTTCGCGTATTGAGTATTGACAGTATAGCCGTCGAGGAAGTCGAACTTACCGTTTGGATTCGTTTTCATGTTATCGTCCAAGCGGTCCAGGTTCATCATCCTCAGCAACGTCGTCTGCTTGAATTCTCCCTCTGGGATATACGAGAGCATCACACCAGTCGTATCACTGAGGTATTTGATATCGAGTTTGAACTTGTCACGTTGCACCGACCGTGTTCTCAGCGCATACACGTTCTTCATCATCAGGTCCCAGTTACCCATCCTTGGCGAGTTGCTGGTGTTCTTCAGCAACTTCACATACAACGACTGATCGTTATCCTTGATATCTGATGAAAACTCACCCACCTGATAGGTCTGACCACCGTATGTATATTCATAGGCTATTGCCAGCACACTGTTCGTGTTCATCTTGGTGTGAAGCGACAGGTAACCTAAGTGCTTGTTCAGCGTATATTCCGATGGTTGCAGCAGTCGTGCGTTTTCCACCTTCTCGTAGTCCACACCTCCTGTCATCACCGCACTCAGCACCGCACTCGACTGATCCACATAGCGGGCTTGCGGATAGTCGTTCACGATTTTGGAGTACAAGTTGTTCGCACTGTTCTGAGGCAGCTGTGCACCGACTCCCTGCCACTGAGGGTTGCTGATTTTGTTACGTTCAGCCAAATCAACAAATCCTATAATATTACGTGTATTCTCCGTAATACCCGATGTGTTGGTCACCCAGATCTCCACACGGTTGATTGTCACACCCGATGTGACAGTAGGCAACGTAGCGCATGCTTTGTTGTAGTTATCGCGGAAATACTGTGCCAGGAAGAAGTGCATGTTCTCTTCATAGTTGCTCACGTCAATCATGAACGTATCGAGCTGCACACCTCCACGTGTTCCTACGGCTGACGATTGCGATTTCTTCTGAGAGATAACGGTTTGCAGCGACAGCTTACCAAACTGCAAATCAGTGTGAATACCAAACAGCGCCTGCGCACCATGCACCAGCGAGTTGTTCGATGGGAACGATATGTTACCCGCCTCCAACTTCTTGATGATTTCATCCTCCTGACCCTCATACACCAGCTTCAGCTTCTTGGCATCATAGTTGAATGTAGCTTCCGTACCATAGCCAAGGCTGAAATTCATCTTGTCGCCAATGCTCGCCGTCACATCCAACTGAACTGTCTCATCGAAATCAAAGTTCGTTGTCTTCCTGTTGCGCTCAGATATCGTAGGATTGTCGGTAAACTTATAGTTAATACCCGCCTTGAGGCCTGCACTACCGTTGGTACGGATTCTCACACCTCCAGGACCGAAAATCTTCTCAGCTGGTCCGAGGTCGAAATGCATATCCGAGAAGTCGAACTTCTCCTTGCCTTTGTGGACAAACAAAGAGTCGTTTCGCATCTTGAAATAGTCGCTCAGCAACTTGCGTGTGTTCCAAGTCGCATACTCCTCAGGAGTCATCAGTGTAGGTGCGCTCAGGAAATTATCGCCCAACTTCGTACCCACCTTGTAGTAACCGCTCTTCTCGTCATACTCACCCACATCATATTTCAAGTTCTCAGGATCAGCCAAGTCCAACGAGGTTTCCACTTGCTGCTCACCAGTGGGATTATCAGTCTTCTTTACTTTCACATGAGGAAGCGTATCCACAGGTATCCGTTCTTCTTCAGATTCTGATAACGTGGAATAAGTCTTCGTCTTTTCATCCGTACATGGCGAGCCTGTTTGTCCTGAGCCTGCCGAACGGGTCGAATCAGTACCCGTCTCAATCACGCGTCCCCACCTTCCATCCACAATAGCAGCAAAGCCCACCGCAATTACGATGAGCCATATACTGATTGTAGCTGATATTTTATTCTTTGTCTTCAATTTCCCAAACCTTAATAACCAATATGAAGATAATATGAAGATAATATGGAGGTAATATGGAGGCAGCTGCAACCGTCTCTCTACTATCTACCTACTAACTCCCTACTATCTACCTACTAACTACCTACTATCTACCTACTATCTCCCTAATAACTCCCTAATATCTCCCTAATATCTCCCCATAGAGAGGGTCTAGACTTTAGATCTCCTCGTCACAGCATCTTCAGCGCCAACTTTATCACCTTCTCGATAGGAGCATCCGGATCTTCGGTCAGGATACCCTTCACCACCTTACTGGTAGGAGCAGGTGGAAAT
>Ga0310697_10006650_pt1 | contig 10955 bp, 4 predicted proteins | sample 172DNAGHGlowgp2_FD_203883 | JGI IMG/M metagenome (GOLD analysis project Ga0310697, IMG submission 203883) | Sheep rumen microbial communities from Palmerston North, Manawatu-Wanganui, New Zealand - 1728 DNA GHGlow gp2 (v2) (version 2) | ecosystem: Host-associated > Mammals > Digestive system >...
GATGAAATTGCTCGTAAGCACGTTGGCAAAAGCCTGTGCCTTCTCCTGGTCTGAACAGCCCACGGTGAGATAGCTCAGTCGTTCCAGTGCCACCTCCTCGGCATGGGAGGGACCGCCGAGACAAGCCAGATTCTCGTATGGCACGTCAAAGACCTGATGGAAGTACTCTGAGCAGACCAGATTCTCATCGGGCACAATGCCTTTGATGGCCGTGATGATGTATTTGTCCTTGATGCGTGTCTTCAGTCGCTTCAGGTGGTTCTTCAGATAGGGCGACGGTACTACAAACACAAGCGTGTCGTAGAGCTGAACAATCTTGTTGAGGTCACTCTCGAAATGTATCTCTTTCGTGTCGAAGTGTACGCTTGTCAGATACGACGGGTTGTGACCCAGTCTGCGGAAGTCTTCTATCTGGTCATCACGACGCATATACCAGCCGATGTGATGCGTGTGCTGCACTACAATCTTGGCAATGGCCGTTGCCCATGAACCGCCGCCAATGATGGCGATACGGCCCAACCCACCCCCAGCCCCTCCCGAGGGGAGGGAAGTTTGGTTACTCTTGCTATTGAATATATCCATTGCAGAACTTTATAAACTCCCCACCCCTCGGAAGGGGCAGGGGGTGGGTGTTTTTATGCTTTTTCAATCCACTGTTGCACGTCATCGACGGAAGGCTTCTGCAGGTCAAGCTTGAACTTCTTCACGATGTCGCCAATCTTCTGCTGTAGGCCCTGTGGCTTCTCGTCCTTGATGTCCTGAACCAGGTAGAAACCGGCCTTACGCAGCACGTAGACCCATTCTTCGGGTACGCCGATGGCAGCCCACTCCTGCATGGTGCTCTTGGGAGCCTGCTTCTCAGGCTTCATCTGCGGGAAGAACAGCACTTCCTGAATGAAGGTCTTGCCCGTCATGAGCATGACCAGACGGTCGATGCCGATACCGATGCCCGAAGTGGGAGGCATGCCGTACTGCAAGGCGCGCAGGAAGTCCTGATCGATGATCATGGCTTCATCATCACCTTTGTCGGCCAGTCGCATCTGTTCTTTGAAACGCTCTTCCTGGTCGATGGGGTCGTTCAGCTCAGAGTAGGCGTTGGCCAGCTCCTTGCCGTTGACCATCAGCTCGAAACGTTCCGTCAAGCCAGCCTTTGAACGGTGCATCTTGGTCAGGGGCGACATTTCGACGGGATAGTCAGTGATGAAGGTGGGCTGGATAAACGTGCCTTCGCAGAACTCGCCAAAGAGCTCGTCAATGAGTTTTCCCTTGCCCATAGTCTCGTCGACCTCCATGCCCTTCGACAGACAGAAGGCGCGAATCTCCTCTTCCGTCTTGCCGTTGCAGTCAAAGCCAGTCTTCTCTTTAATGGCATCGAGGATGGGCAGACGGCGGTAGGGAGCCTTGAACGAGACAATCTGTCCGTCAATCTCACGCTCGGGCTTGCCGTTCACGGCGATGCAGATGGTCTCCAGCAACTTCTCGGTGAACGACATCATCCAGTTGTAGTCCTTATACTGCACATAAAGCTCCATGCAGGTGAACTCCGGGTTGTGATTGCGGTCCATCCCCTCGTTACGGAAGTTCTTGCCAATCTCGTAGACACCCTCGAAGCCGCCTACGATGAGGCGCTTCAGATAGAGTTCTGTGGCAATGCGCATGTACATGTCCTGATTCAGGGCGTTGAAGTGTGTCATGAATGGACGAGCCGAGGCACCGCCGGCAATCGACTGTAGGGTCGGGGTCTCCACTTCTGTATAACCTGCCTCGTCGAGTACGCGGCGAAGGGTTCGGATGACTGTAGCTCTCTGCAGGAAGGTGTCCTTGACGCCCTCGTTGACAACAAGGTCTACATAGCGCTGACGATAGCGAAGTTCGGGATCGTCGAACTTATCATAGGCCACGCCGTCCTTATACTTCACGATGGGCAGGGGCTTGAGACTCTTCGACAGCATCTTCAGTTCCTTGGCATGTATGCTGATTTCACCCGTCTGTGTACGGAACACGAAACCACGGATGCCGATGAAGTCACCGATGTCCATCAACTTTTTGAACACCACATTATATAAGTCTTTATTCTCTTCGGGACAGATGTCGTCGCGAGTGATGTATACTTGGATGCGACCCTTCGAGTCTTGCAGTTCCACGAACGAGGCCTTTCCCATCACACGGCGGCTCATCATACGGCCTGCAATACATACTTCTTGCAGTTGGGTAGTGTCTTCGCCATCCACTATCCACTCACCGTTTTCCACTTTCTTCAGGATCTCCGCCGAGAAGGCGTTGGTGGGATACTCTGCTGCAGGGTACGGGTCGATGCCCATCTTCCGCAGCTCGTCGAGCGACTGCCGACGAAGAATCTCTTGTTCACTCAGTTCCAGTTCAAGTACGTTCATATCAAAAAATAATATTCGAATATATGCTTTTAGGCCGCAAAGTTACGCAAAAAATGTAATAAAGCCAAATATAGCGTGTAAAATAACGCTAAATAACGCCATTCGTCAGCTTACTTGCCAGATTCTGTGCGTGAGTCCTTATCCAGGCTGCACAGTCCTTTGTAGGGACAATAAGTACAACGTTGGCGGTCGGTGGTTGGCGAGAAAGGCTGCTTAGGGTCAAAGATCTCCGATACCTTTTCTACGAGCAATTGCCCAAAGACCTCTCTGAAGTCGGCTACATCGTTGATGCGTTCCTTGCCAAAACTCAGGACAGGGTCGAAATCGTCCACTCCGGCATGCTGAATGAACAGCAGGGCTGGGCTGACGGGCTGCTGTTCGGGGTTGTGTTGACGTGAACTGCGCACAATGCATCCATAGAGGAACGTCTGCAGGTAATAGTCGCTGTGTTTGCTGAGGTATTCGTCTTGGAAGATTGACCCCACATCAGGCAATGGCACCGGTCTGTGACTGCCCGTCTTGTAGTCGATGACGCGGATGACTTCGCCTCCGTCGGGTGTGGTGACGCAGTCCAGACGATCGATGCGCCCGCCGATGGTAGTCTCGATGAAGGGTGTCTTGAGTGTGGTAATGACGTCTTTCTCCAAGCCGATGATTGTAAAGGGTGCCAGCTTGCGGTCTACCTCAAGCAGCTGTCTCACATAGTGGATAATGACCTCCCGGTTGATGAGCTGCAGTCCGTTCAGGTCTTTCAGGCCTGCTTGTTTGAGCTGCTCGTTGTCACTACCTGATGGAGAAGGGATCGAGAGTTCTTTCTGCATGGCTTCGTCCACGGCCCGTTCGATGTCGACTTTTTGTTTCAGTACGTCGTCGATGTCGCGCGGCATAATCTGATGGCTCTTCTGCATCAGCCGCTCATAGACGGTCTGTGCCGCTTCGTGGAAGATGTTGCCAAAGATGCGGTTATCGATGGTGTCGTCTTCGGTATCTTCCGGTTCACGCAGTCCGCAGACGTAATTATAATAGAACTGGAGCGGGCAGCGCATGTAACGGTTGATGGCCGTGGGGGTCAGGAGGGGGGAGGGTTGAGAGTTGAGAGTTCTTGCCTTGCAAGCGACCAGAGGTCGAGCGGAGGGTTGAGAGTTGAGAGTTGAGGGGTGAGCGGCAAAGCGTTTCCTCAGAATCTCCATCACCTCGGGCGACTTCTCTACCGGTTGGGGGCGGAAGGGGGAAATGCTTTGGCTGGCTTGTAGCGTATGAAACTGAATTGCATGGCCGCTCTCCACCATCAGTTGCAGCATGAAGCGCGACATCTCGCCAGTCTGTCCGTCTTGTGTGGCGTTGTTGTAGACGATGGTCACGTCCTGGGCACGTTGCAACAGGCGGTGGAAGTAATAGCTGTAGATGGATACCTTATGGTCGATGGTGGTCAGTCCGTATGCTTTCCGTATATTATAAGGTATAAAGGAAGTGTCGTTGATGCCGCGGGGCATGTTGCCCTCATTGCAAGAGAGCAGCAACACGTGGTCGAAATCCAGGTTACGCGTCTCCAGTACGCCCATCACCTGCAGTCCTTCGGCAGGTTCGCCGTGGAAGGGGACGCTCGTCGACAGGATCAGTTGGCCGATGAGGCGTTGCAGGGTGATGATGTCTACGCGGAGGTCGCCGTCCTCTACCAGTTGGCGCAATCTGTTTAACAGGGTATACGTGCGGAACACCGACTCCTGCAGCAGCGGATCTGTTGAGGAGTGAGAGGTGAGAGGTGGGAGGTGGGAGGTGAGGGGTGAGAGTTGAGAGGTGGCCACCCGTTGCATAATCTCGCAGAGCCACGTGAGCAGTTGCAGATTGTCAGACTGAGGGGTAAACAGCAGTCGAAGGTTTTCATCTCTGCCAAGCTGTTCCTGGCTGGGGTAGTAGATTCTCTGCTCGGTCAGTTCTTTCAGCAGAGTGGGGACTTCTTCTGAGAGGAATACAGCATAAGGATGGCGCAACACAGCACAGACCTGTCGCAGACGGAAACGGTTGCGGCTGATGGCATAGCCTGTGGTCTGCAGGTTGAGGAGCATTGTGACGAGCGAGGCCGCCGGTGTCTGCACAAGCGGATAGCCCGTCGTGATGTTCACCTTCTCCACTTCGTCGGGCAGACAGTGGATGGCCGTCTGTAGGAGTCCTTCGTTGCAGAGCACGAGAGCCGTCCGGCGTCCGGCAGCGATACGGCCGTTCTCCCGAAGCCAGGTGCTGATGTATCGGGCCTGAATGTTCTCCGTGGGAGCCGAAATGATACGGATGTCTTTCGGTTGGCTAAAGCGTCCGTAGATGTCTTTGGCCGACGAGTCAAGCTCGTTGGGGAAGTCGGCCAGATATTGTGCGATGTAGTGGCCGGCTTCACTGGTGCCGTCCATGTAGTAGTGGTCGAAGTCCCAGTAGAAGTGAGCCTTGCCTTGGCTTTTCAGCAAAGCGAACAGGCGCTGCTCTACAGGCTGGATGAGGTTGAAACCCACAAAAGCGTAGGTGTCATACTCAAAGCTGGCATCCTGCTGTTCAGCCACCTCGCGGTAGAGGGCACCCTCGTAGGCCAGCCCCTGTTCTGTCAGGCAGCGGTTGAAGGCATGGTAAATGTCTCCCATGCGTGACCAGAGCTGCAGGAACCGTTGTTTCAGCAACGAGTCATGATCATCGGAAAAGTTGCTGAAGAAGCGGGCAATGATCTGCTTTTGCTCATCGGTGAGATAAGATACGTCGTCCAGCTCACGGAGGTCACGCAGGTTGGCAAAGACCTTGTCGGCATCGGCCATGTTCTTGTCCAGGTCGTCGAAGTCAGCCAGCAGCAACTGTCCCCATCCATAGAAGTGGTCGAGGGTCTCGTCGATGCCGGTCACCTCGACGAAGACGCGGTGCAGGTCGCACACCAGTTTGATAGGATCGGCCACCTGTCGACAGGCATGTCGGCGGAACAGGTCGCTGATGGTGATATAGGCGGGACTCCAGACTGGATGGTCGGCCTGTCGGGCCAGATGCTCGTTCATGAAGAGCGCCGCGCGCTTGTTGGGGAAGATGACCGCCACTCGCGATAAGTCGGTTCCGTTCTTCCGGACGAGATCTTCGGCTACGTATTCAAGGAATGACTTCATACTTCTTCTATTTGATTGCTATAAACATACCAGAGGTAGCCACGCACGTTGGCATATCCCATCTGGCGGAGCAGGCTCATGTATTCCTGAACCTGGTCCTTGTAAGCGTCTTGGGGATGACCGAACTTAAAGTCGACGACGATGGTCTCCTGTCCATTTGTCATCACGCGGTCGGGACGTCGCTCGTAGACTTTGTCTGTCTTGGCATCCCGACAGAGGATCGTACACTCATTGAAAAGTGTCCATTCGCTTGAGAACAAGCGGGCTACACGCGGATCTTCGAGTCGTCGGCGTATCATTTGTTCGATGCGGGGACGTGTCAGACTCTCGTCGTAGATGATGCCGTCGAGCTCCAGACGACGGAGCGCATCGCTGATGTCGTCGGTGGTACGGATGGTCGAGAAGACCTCGTGCAGGATGCTGCCCATCTGTATGTAGCGGTTCTGCTGTTGCTGCTCCTCGTTGTCGTCGGGGGTGGCGAAATCGCGGCTTCGGTTGCTCTGCTTGAAGTCGGTTTTCTGGGCAAAGACCTCGATACGGGGGCGAAGAGGAGTGCTTTCTTGGAGGAAGATGTTGGGGTCCTTTTCAGGGGGGATGGGGCTGATGGGGCCTCTGGGGCTGATGGGGCCAATGGGACTAATGGGATCCCCAAACTCGAAGAGAAGGGGGCTGTCGGCAGCTTCTTCGCCACAGAGGGTGGCACCTTCCAGTAATGGAACAATCTCGGGCAACGTCTGTTCGATGAGGGCCGAACGACTATTCTTGGCATTTCGCTTGCCAATCACATAGAGACTCTCTGAGGCTCGTGTGAAAGCCACGTAGAGCAGGTTCAGGTTGTCTATCGTGTTCTGCTGGTGTTCCTCTTCATAGTCGGCCTCGTAGATGGTGCCTCGCATGCCCTTCTGACTGTAGTCGATAGGCACGATGGGCAGAGCCGAGAACGGCTCTTCCTGTGGATGGCACCAGAGAATGTCGTTATGTTCCAGTCGCCAGTCGCAGAAAGGAACCAGAACATGCGGAAACTCCAGTCCTTTCGACTTGTGAATGCTGATGAGCCGTACACCTTCTATCTCGGGACTTTGGATGGTCTTGGCACAGAGGGTCTCGTCCCACTCGCTGAGAAACGTCAGAATGTCGGTCGACTGCTCGTTGGCATAGCTGGCCACCTGGTCGTAGAAAGCACAGAGGTAGGCCGTCTGCCCCTCCATTTCCTGTAAGCGGAAGATGCCGTAGAGCCGTTCCACAAGTTCGTAGAGCGGCAGACGCAGCAGTTCGTCGGTGTGTGCAATGAAGGCTTCTGGCAACCGTTCGTCCAGCAGTCCCTGATGGAGTGGCATGCCGGTAAAGGCTTTGGCCAGGAAGGCGCGTGAAATCTGGTCGTCGGGATGTGTCAGCAGGCGCAGGGCCTGGATGATGGTCTGCACGGCAGGCGAGGCATCAAGGCGGAAAGCCTCGTCGCTGACGATGCGCACTTCGGGCAACTGCTCCATGAAGTAATTGGCGATGATGGGTATCTGGCTGTTCGTTCGTACCAGGATGGCAATGTCGGTAGGCTTTACGCCCCTGTCGAGCAAGGCCGACACATGGTCAATGAGCCTGTCGAGCGTCGCCTGTTGATAGTCGTCGGCAGGCAGGAGCGTGAGGCACACATAACCTGTATCAGGCTTCCCGCTGGGCACTTCCTGCTGAACGTCGCCGTAGGCCTGTACCTCTTCCAGAAGAGCCGCCTTTGCAAAGAACGCATTGTTGAAACTGACGATGTGGCGACTGGAACGGTAGTTCGTCTCCAGGGTGCGGATGTCGAGTTGTGACCCGGCATCGGGAAACTCGCGGTCGATTCCGTTCAGCAGGCGCCAGTCACCGCTGCGCCAGCGATAGATACTCTGTTTCACGTCGCCCACAATCAGGTTCTCCGTGCCTTCGTGGCTCATGGTCTCTTGCAGGAGCACCTTGAAGTTCTTCCATTGCACGGTCGATGTGTCCTGAAACTCGTCGATCATGATGTGCTCCAGCTGTGTACCGATCTTCTCGTAGATGAAGGGCGAGTCGCTTTCGCGTATCAGTTCGTGCAGCAGCTGCTGCGTGTCGCTGAGCAGGAAGCGGTTCGACTCCTCGTTCAGCTGGCGCACCTTTTGTTCAATGCTGTTCAGAAGTCGCAGTTGGTTCAGGTGTTTCAGCGTTAGGTCAGCACTTTTGTAGAGCTTCCACTGGCGTGGCTGTTCGTCGATGGCCAGTCGGAGCAGATAACCGAGACTGCCGTTATCGTCGGCCAGCAGGTATATTTCTTCGCGACGCGGATGCGTCTTCTTGCACCATTTCTCGGCCACTCCTGCACAGTCGGTGACGCGCTTGCCGAGCACACTCTCGTCGAACGTGCCGTTCTGCAGTTTCAGGAACAGACCGGCAACGCCCGTCTTGCCGTAGGAGAGATCATCGATGGTGAGCCCGTTCTCGTCTAACGCACGGAAGAATGCGTCGCCCAAATCGGCCATTTGCTTCTTGGCCGTCTCGCGGATGCGTCGCAGCTGGGCCGTATACTGTTCGAAGAAATCCTTCTGTCCGATGACCTTGTAGAGCTGTTTGCTCTGTTGCTTGTAGTAGTCACGGAAGATGGTTTTGCCGAACTGCTTGATCTGTCCGATGACGTTCCACGAACGGTCGTCGCTGATGTTCTCCATGATGTACTTCAGCAGCCATTTGAGCATGACGTCCTGAGCTGAGAGGTTCTCAATCAGCCGGTCGACGGCGGCTTCTTCCACCTGCGTGTCGTTGAGGCCGATGCGCAGGTTGGCCGTCAGGTCGAGCTCACGGGCAAGGTTCCTTAGTACGCTTTGGAAGAAGGAGTCGATGGTCTCTACGCGGAAATAACTATAGTGATGCAGCAGGTTCGTCAGCGCCAGTCCGGCTTGCCGGGCCACGAATTCGGGCGAGGCATCCAAAGCCTTGCACACCACCTGGGCATATCTGTCTGAATCGGGCAGCTGTCGCCAGATGCCATAGAGCTGACTCAGGATGCGCATCTTCATTTCCTCCGTGGCCTTGTTGGTGAAGGTCACGGCCAAAATCTGCCGATAGGCCTGCGGATTGCGTACGACGAGCTTGATGTATTCAGTGGCCAGGGTGAACGTCTTGCCGCTTCCGGCACTGGCCTTGTAGACAATAAGAGGCTTGCTTGCTACCATCTGCTGAACAGTTCGAAGGTGAATTTCGTGCCGATCTGTTGGAACTCTACGTTGAAGAAGCTGGCAAAGATGCCCATGGCAAAGTAACGGCTGGAGAATCCGTAGCCCAGCTCAGAGTAGGGACGGCTGTGCTCGATGAGCAGTCCGCTCCAGTAGAAGCGCTCCTGCTCGACGTGGCGGCCCAAGAGGGGCGTGAAGGCGGCGAGCATCAGCGGCGCTTCGAAGCTGATATTACTTCTGACGTAGTATTTCGACTGGTTATAGAGTCGCGAATCGAGCAGTTGGAAGTCGCCGCTCCATTCGTCGTTCCATCCTTCGGGCAGGTTATTGTCGCGGAAGTTGGCAAAGTCGTTGAAGTAGCTGCTCTCCCGCTGGGTGTAGATACCGCCTCCGAGCCGGTAGTTGAAGGTCTGCAGACTGGTGATGTAATGTCTCAGCGAGATGTCAGCCTCCCACCGTTCGTAGTTGAGCGAGTTCTCCTTGCTTCCGATGCCGCGCTCATAGTCGACGGCAAACATGGGGCCTTTCTTCCAGGGACGGAACTTGAGGCCGATGGCTGGAGCCAGACTGTGATAGACAGTAGGCTTGCCGTAGCTGCGCATGCCATAAGAGTTGACGGCTGTACGCTTGTGATAGACGGCACCCGTCTCCAGGTCGAGGGCCTCGATAATCTTCTGGTGACTGTACAGCCTCAGCTCCTCGTCGTTGAAGAGGGTCAGGTCGTTGGGCAGTTTGATGCCGATGCCCACCTTGCTCCGGATGTCGTCGAGGGCGATGTTGTTGCTGATTTGGTTACCGTTACGCCAGATCAGTTCCACGAAGTTGCGCGTCCTGCTGTTATAGACATAGCGGAGCGGCACAGAGAAGCGTAACTGATTCATCGTAAAGTTGTAGCCAACCTCAGGATGTAGGTAGAGCCCCGACGTGTGGGAGAAGTAGTATTCGGCGCTGAAGCGCATCTTGTACGAAAAGCCTTTACTGCCGCTATAGCTGATGTATTGCGGTTCCACAAACGGTGAGGCCCTGATATAGTATTTCTCCGTCTTCATGTCGTGTGTGCTCACGAGGAAGTCACCGATGCCTTCGCCTACGCTCTTCAGCACGTTTCGCTTGGCAGGCTCTTCTTTCTTGGTGGTGTCGGGCTCTTCCTTCACCTCGACGGGAGCAGGACGGTGCCTGCGGTCGTAGTCGTCGTAGATGGCTTGTTCAGCAGCGTTCAGCGGCACCGGACGCAACGAGTCGATCAGCGCACGGTTGCCTTCTACGCGGACGGTGTCGGGCAGACGTATCGGGCAGTCGAACACAGACTCGAACGACGAGCTGATGTTGTTGCCCATGAACTTGAAGGAGATTTCAGACTGACAGTATTTGGGCAGGAGCGAGCCGAAGCCCTCGGTGCCCATCATGGCGATGGTGTGGAACTTGATCAGGTCGTACTCGCCCTCGAAAACGGCTTCCACGATGCGGCCTGTGCGCACCTCGACCGTGGCGATGCCCTGCATCAGCTGCGTGTTCTTGACAAAGCGGGGACGGAAATAGATGCGCACCTGTCCTTTCTCTAACCAGCGGAACTTGTACCGGTAGAAACGCCGGTTGTCGCGGTGGAAGGGGGAGAGGATATGATCGCCATAGACCAGCACACTGTAGAGGCTGGGCGTCAGGAACTCATTGAGAATGGGCATGGTATGGCTGTTATAGGGAATCGTTGTGTAGTAGACCTGCCCCTCGTGCTCGTAGTCGTTCAGGTCGTAAACGTGCAGTCGGCCGTATTGCTCGCTCACAAAATTGCGGTCGCCCTTAGCCACTGTGTACATGTGGGGGATGAGCCAAAGACCGAAGTTGCGGCGGTTGATGTTGTACATGAACTTCGAGTAGAAGTTGGTGGAGTAGCCGCTCATGCCGCTGGTGTAGTTGCGCTGATAAGTGAATATACGATTCAGCACCATAGAATCTTTCGATTCCATGGCCCATGCCATGTTTGCTGATAGTACCATCAGTAGGCTTATCACTAAGCGCTTATAATTCACAGCCCCAAAAGTACACAAAATTCTTGAATTAGCATTTCGTTTTCTTAAAAAAATGTCTTAAAACCTTTAATTTTTTATAGACCACCGTTCGGGAAGAAGCGTGTGAAAGCGTGTTTTCGCTCTTGTAACATATTGATATTCAGATGGTTGTAATTCGTACTGAATTGTAGTCTAATTCAGGCCGAATTGCGGGCTGGTTCGTGCTGAATTGCAGGCTAATTC
>Ga0310697_10006655_pt1 | contig 10952 bp, 11 predicted proteins | sample 172DNAGHGlowgp2_FD_203883 | JGI IMG/M metagenome (GOLD analysis project Ga0310697, IMG submission 203883) | Sheep rumen microbial communities from Palmerston North, Manawatu-Wanganui, New Zealand - 1728 DNA GHGlow gp2 (v2) (version 2) | ecosystem: Host-associated > Mammals > Digestive system >...
ATAGTAAGAATATTCTTAGAATTAGTTTCCATGTTGTTTTACTCGGCGCAGCATTTATTCTGGGCTTTTTTGTAGTTGCTAAAGGAGTAAAATTTGATTTTAAGAAAAAACCTGTCCAACAAGAAGTAGTAAAAACAGAAGTTGTTTATGAATACTTAGATCCACAGTTATTACAAGACTGGAAAGATAAAGTATTGGATGTTAATGGATATTTTAAAAATATATTATTTGCTGAATATGATAAAGAATATTTAACAGATCGTTATTATCCATTAAAAAGATTAGATATTCCTTATGATACTGATTTTATTGCTAATACTTATGGAAATAAGATCTCAGATACAGTTTTAAAGTATTATTTAAATAGAGTGTTATTAACTGGTGTTACTTTTGATACTGAAAAAGAAAATGACCCAGTTAAAGATGATGATATTATAGCGTTTGCTAATGAAGTACATGCTAGTGATGTAGCTAAGAAGATTAATTTAAATAAAGTAGTTGTTTCTGGTAATGGTAATTTTGTTGTTTGGTATACCACTACTGGTGGTAGTGCTATTACTAAAGAACAAGCTCAGAATATTGCTTATAATCTAGAGTTATCTAGATATGCTTATGACAATATGTATAGACGTCATTTTGAATTTGATGCTGATTTTTATAATGATGGTATTATTCCTAGAGATCAGTTAAAAGTTTATAATAAGTATGGTGTTATTTCACCTAAGTTAACTAATGCAATGCAAGTTTATGTAGTAGATTATGCAGAATCTGCTGCTAAATATGTTTTAGGTGGTAAAAAATTAACGGAGATGTATGATAAGTTCCAATACGGAAGTGAAGAAGGTTCTATTCCTGGACCTTATTTATTAATTAGAGCAAGTTCTTATAAAACAGCTAGAGAAAGAACAATGCAAATAGCAAATAGGGAATTATTTAGACATTATCAGTATAATGTTTATTGTCCTGATGAGAGTTGTGTTATTAATGATGATCCTTATTATTTTGATGCTTTAGCTAACTTTGGTAGTGCAGTTGCTACTAAGAAAGTAACTTATAAAGGATTCTTAAATGATTGGGCAGCATTTGCTAGAGATCATACAGGAGACTTATTATCTAATGAACTATTAAATAAATATGGTAGTAAAAATATTGCTAATGCTTTATTTGTTTATTTATATTATTATTCTAAGTTTGCTACTGATGGTAATACAAGATTAATAGATGCTTTATATAAACAAGATCCATTTAAGGTATTAGAAAGTCAAACTACTGATGAAGAGTTAACTCTTATTCAACAAGAGATTGCTATGGATTATTTAAATCAAAAAGGAGATAATGCTAATTTAATCGCATCTCCAGAAGTTGAGAGTACAATTAATGCTAAAGATTCTTTTGATGATACTGCTAATGTAGATCAAGAAAATTTAAATAAATTGGGTATTGATTACTATGTTATTAATAGAGGTGAACATCCTAATCTAAAGATTGAATTCGGTCGAGCTAGTTCTAAAGTAACTTGTGTGTTAGTGGGAGTTAGAGATGGTGTTTATACTAAATTAGCAACTGCACCAGTTGGTAGAGTAAATGTTCAATTTAATACATCAAATTATGCATTATATGATCAATATTATGTTGTTATAGCTAATACTTCGATGACAACTAATAATATTTATTCTCTAGATATAAAAGTACAATAAAGAATGTCTTTTGACATTCTTTTTTTGATATTTATTGATATTTTTTTTATTTGATAGTATGATTATTATAGGTGATAATGTATGAATAGTAGTAAACAATTATTTAATAGATTAACTGTTTATGTAATAGTTTTTGTGCTAGTTACAGTTAGTTACATTAATTTTTCAAATCATAGAGATAATACATTAGAAGAAAAACCACCTGTACCAATTGTGGATCCAGCTGTTAATGCGGTAGAAGATCCAGAAGAGGAATTTGAAAATATGGATGAAGAAATGGTTCTTGGTGAAATAGATTATGAAGAACTAGAAAATGTGACAATTAACGAAAGCTGATGCTTTCTTTTTTTTGGCTTTTTTTATATAATTAGAATAGGATAGTGGTTTATTATGACATTCGAAGAATTTAAAGCATATTTTCCAAAAATTAGTAGACCGGATATACAAAAGCAATTCGATGTACTTGCATTCAATTTGTATAATTTTTTGAGTGATTCAGAAAAAGCCACATTTGTTACGGGAAAAATAGGTAAAGTTATTTTTAGTTATGCTTCTAAGATTATTGATAAAGAAATTGCTCTTGCTATTACAGGAAGTAAAACAGGTTCTTTAGGAGATTTTACATCTACTCTAGCTTATAAAGATGTTCGTGGTAAACTATATGACTTTTTTACAAGCAATGAACTGACTCAAGATGAATTTAGAAGACTGATTGCTTTTAGCGGGATTAAAACAGTATATAGAGATTATCTAGAAGAAATAAAGGATAAACTATATCAACAAAAGAAAGATGCTGTTGTTGAGGCTGAAACTGATAGAATTGTTAATCTAGCAGTTAGTTTTAAAAAGAATTCAATTATTGAATTGATAAAAAGAGTAATAAATGATCCAAGTGCTGATTATTTTTATAGAGGTGAAAGAAGACTTACAACTACAGAAACATTAGATGATTTACCTAGATCTCGTGTTAGTGATAGAGTAGCTGATGTCTGCTTATCAGCAGAATACTTCTTAAAACAATTAGAGATGATGGATCCGGAGGTTTTATTTAAAATTGTAAGGAAGCATGTTAGAGGTTTAATTGATGAAAAAATATCAGCACAATATTTAACAGCTGATTCTTTGGATCATTATGATCCAAGAACTATTCGTGAGATAGCAGCAATAGTGTGGAATTATGATATTACTAGTTTAGTTGATGATATTTATAAAGAAGTAGTTGGTTATTCACATGATTTTATAGATAAAGAAGATGAAAGAAAAAGTAGAATTAGTTCAGAATATAAAGCTTTAGCACCTGGGGATGAATACATTGCTAAAACTACATGGCATAATCTATTTATGTTATTAAATAGAATTGAAGACGAAAATGTTAAGAGATTAATTAAGTATCGTTTTATTACTGGTTATGCAAGAATGTATAATAGAGAAGGTAGAATTGCTACTGAAGAAGAATTTGTAGGAGCTCCTGATTTATTAGTAATGCTTAGAAAACTAGAAGATTTAGGTTTAAAAGATACTTTAGATTCTTCAATGAAAGATTTGATTAAGAGTTCTAATGATTATATGAAAGCAAGATATGGTGATACAGATACAACTTTATTAATGTGTCATGCTTTTGCTAATGCTTGTTATGAGGTTATTTCTTATCAATTGTTCCTAAGTAAGGAAGCAGGAATAGAGTATAGTAGAGAGTATAATAAAGTATTTAATAATGCTATTTCTAGAGTCTTTCTTACTTTGTTTACAAGAGATGAAGTTGATCAAATAATGTATGATTTACAAAGTTTACCTGAAAACAAACGATTAGGTGTTTATTACTTTATTACCTTTATGAGAAAGTATAATAAGAGTATTACTTTTGATGCGGATAGATTAGAAAAACTAACTAATATGATCAATTTTATAGATTCATATACTATTGATTTAGAAAGCTTAACTAGAGCTGCTTCAGCAGTAGGTAATTTCTTTGCTAGTTTATCATTAGATACTTTGACTGAGGAAGAAATAGAAATAATTAGCGAATTTGATCCAGTATATATTTATAAATTAATAATAGATCCACAAGAAAAGCTAATATTTAAATTGTGTTATGAAAATGGCATTAAATATAAAAGAGGATACAAAAACTATAGTAAAGAAATGCTAGATGTAGTATTGGGTAGACAAATTTATACTTATAGAAGATTTGTTCCAAATAAGAGTACTAATTTTCTTGGAGCGTTTAATTATATTCCTATTGAGGTATCTAAGTATGATATTCCTGATTTTACCTCAAAACTAGATATCGATTTAGTGAATGAGTCAAAGAATAGATTATATCGTAATTTACTTGGAATAGATGAACTTGTTAACAGTGGATGGGATGTAAAAGATCCTGTAACGCAACTGTTTATTGATACTGTTGGAAGAGATAATGTAAAGAAACTTCCAAAATGTTTCTTAAGAAGATTTGGTAATGATCCAGAAACGGCATTAAAAATAATTAATGGGCTTACTAAACCCTTTGAATGGTTACCATATTTGAATTATGAAGTTATGTCAGTTTTTTCAACTGTTGATATAATGCAATTGAATATGATTTGTAGTTATGTTGAGGAAAAGAAATTACCAATGGAAGTTATTTCTTTAATGCAGATTAATCCAAGGACTTCACATGGATTGTTTAATCATAAAACAAGAGTAGAAAAACTTATTAATATTTATGGCGTAAAGCAGTTAACTAGTATTAATAAGACTTTATGGGCTTGTCCTCTTGAGGAATTAGACTGGTATATTAAATTAAATGACAATTATTGTAAGATTCTAATAGATCAACGAGAGGAATATATTATGTATAATTCTCTTAATGATATTGGTGAACTATTAAAAGCTATAGGAGAAATGGAATTAGCTAAATACGGATATAGTTTTAAAGATGCGCAAATACCAAAGGAGTTACTATATAATACGAGAGTAGGAGCTCTTAGAATTAAGCACTTATTAGGTCCATATTTCAATCTATCATGTTTATATTTAAATCCTAATTTTGTTGAAAGAGTAGTTCAATATGACTTATTAGATGAATTTATTATTAGGTTTAGAAATGAATTTGAAAGCGATGTTAATAAGACACAAAAATTAGCTATAATGGTTGAAACTGACTTTGCTTTAGAGCATGATGATTTAATAGGAGAACTATTATTAGATCCGGAGTTAAGTTACATTCAAGGTCCTAAAAGAAAAAAATTACAATAAAAAAGAGCTTTAATGCTCTTTTTATTTTACGCTAATTAATTTAGCCATTATTAATTGATTATAACGATAATACTTTTGATAGTATCTTTTATCCATTGAACAAGTTTGTAGTATTAAGATTTTATCATTTTTGGATACAGATACACCAGTATCATAATCAGAATTGTTTTTATATTCTTGAATCTTCTTTTCCCATTCATCATCTGTATAATTCATTACTCGATAGTATTCTAATCCTTCATCATAATCGTTATTAGCTACAGAGATATATACAGAGAAGATTTGGTATTTGTAAGTTTTACCAGCATAAGTTACTGTTATGTATTTATGTTGATTAAAGAAAGCTTTATTACCATTATAATCTTGTAAATAGTTAAATGGTGCTGAACCATCTTTAGCACTATGTGAATAAATGATGGTTTTACGACCAGTAAAGTCATTTCTAAAATCAATAAATGGAACACCACGATAATTTAATTTTTTATCTAAAGTATGATCTAGGTAATAGTATGAGCTATCATCTTTTACTAGATCTTTACTAAATGTTGAATTTGAGATAGCTATATTACCAATGGTTAAACCATATTTTTTGGATTTTTCATCTAGTTTTTGTTGTAATGTTTTAGTAGTAGTTGTCTTTGGTGTAGTAGTTGTCTTGGTTGTTGTAGTTTTCTTTGTAGTAGTTGTTTTTTTTGTTGTAGTAGTTTTCTTAGCTGTTTGTTTAATAGTTTTTTGTTCTACTTTAGTATTAGTTTCTTCAACAGGAATAGTTTCTACTATTTCTGGTTCTTTTGTTGAAGTTTTATCTACAGTTTCAACAATAGCTTCTTTTTCAGTTTCTAAAAGAGTAGTATTGTTGGAACTTGGAATTATAATTATTGTAAAAATTGTAACAATTAACAGAATAATAGCATTGATAGACAGAGTATCTCTATATATCTTTTTCATGTTAACCCCCTCTTACTAGCTAAAATTATACCTTTAGATAGGGAAAATCGTCAAATTTTGCTATGTTTTTTTGGTCATTAAATTTGCATAATTTTTAGGAATATGGTAGTATATCAAACTGTTCAGAGGGTTTTTATGGAAAGTGAATTGGTTATTTAACTTTCTCTAGAAGAGACTTGTATCTCTTCTTTTTTTTGTTATAATATGTGGCAGGTGATATTATGACGATTGATGTTGAAGAATTAAGATCTTATTTAATTAATTATTTTGGTACAGCAGCGCAATCATTTCCACAAAATTATTTAATGGTTGGTGAAATAGAAGATGCTAGTCCAGAAAAGTTAATCAGTATAGCTGAAGATTATGGAATTGATTGGACTCAATTCGAAGTAAATAAAGGAAGAAGATTCTAGACTTCTTTTTTTATGCTATAATGAAAAAGGTGAAGCACATGAAAGATGTAAATGCAGAATTATTTTATTGGTTAGCGCTTGATTCAACAATTGAAGAATTTACAGAAGAGATAGCTTCAATTATTGAAAGGGAGAATAATGAATGGTTGTTAGCAAAAGTAGATGCTGAGTTAAGAACTAATTCTGAAGTATTAAAAGATTTATTAGCTACTGATAATCAAGAAGAAATAGAAGAATTAAATGAACAAATTGCTTTAGTAAGTATGAAGCTAGGGGTATTAAGAAGTTTTATAGATAATTATAATGATAATAAGAACTTAGCTTTAGAATTAGAAGAAGAACCTGGTGATGTTAAAGTAGTATTTGCAAAAAATTTAACTGGTAGAGTTATGGCTTTGAAGCAATTTGAAGATATTAAATCATATGGTGATGATAAGTATGATGATTTATTAGTTTTAGTAGATAAATTACTCAATGGAGATACTGACTTTAATCAAGAGAAACAAAAACAATTAAAATCTAGTGATAAGTTAAAAGGTATATATGAATTAAAAGGTTATCAAATACGTTTAATTTATATGCGTGAATGTGAATATACGGTAATAATAGGTGCTTGTGTTAAGAAAGATGATAATGATTTAAGATATCGTTCTAGTCTTGAAAATATGAAAAAGAAGAGTGAAAGATATCGTCGAGCTATTCAAGATGGTAAATTAGATATGGAAGAAGAAGTAAGAATAGCTAGTGAATTAATCGAATCATTAAGAGTTGGAGCTCCAAGGAGATAGTTTATGGAAAAAAGAAAAGTTGATATAAATGAAGTTAAGAAGATGTTATCAAATGAATTATTAGAGAATATTCGTAATGATAATAGGAAATTAGATTCTTTAGTATTATTAGGTTATTCATATGAAGAGATAACTGAGATGTTAACAAAGTACCAAACAGTATCTGGTTTAGATCTATATAATTGTAATGAAGCTGTAAAAACAGGATTACATAGATAAAAAAAGGAAGACATTAGTCTTCCTTTTAAAAAGTTTTATTTTACGTGACTTTTTGATATAGTAGCACTGATTATTTCAATAACTGAATCATCTTTTTTTCTCTTTTGTAAACGATAGTTTTCGATTCTTTCGTTAAGAGTTTTATTGTTAGTTTTAAGATGTTCTCTAATTCCTAATTTAACCATTATTTGATGCTTTTTGATATTTTCTAATACATCGCCAAATTCTAATACTGAATTATAACGCTTAGCATAGATATTAAGTAATAGTTCTAGTACTTTTTGATTACAATTTAAACCAGTATATAACTCGTTGTATTTAGCTAGATAATGAATATCAGAATTAATTAATGCTAAATCTTCAGTATTTAGTAATCTTAAATCTAGTTCTGGTAAACGATAGTTTTGTTTACTTAGAATGGCATTGATTTCATCAAAGCTTAGTTCTTTTCCTAGTTTTGTTTCTAGATTTCTTTTAAAGATAATGTATTGAATATCAGAAACATAATAAAGAATAGTTGCTTCTTGTTCAATTAATTCTAGTTGTTTACCATTTTTTTCAGCATCAATGTTATAAAGTAATGAAATGGTTTCTTGAAAAGGATTAGTGCTACCTTTTACGGTTTTCATAAATATTTCCTTTCTAAGTGATGATTATTATACTTAGAGAGATTATCTTTGTCAATTCAATTACTTTACACTTAGTTTAGCAATTGTTTACAAGTAAGATGCTTGATTATGTTATATTTATAATAGAAGAGTGTGGTATTATGAAGAAGTTTAAAAGAATAATAGGTTTTTGTTTATTATTATTTGGATGCTTTTGTTTAATGAGTTGTGGTAGTAATGCAACTACTAAATTATCTTGTAATAAGGAGATCAGTAAAAAAGATGGTATGGAAACAAAAATGGTTACTGATATGACTTATAAGGGAGATAAGATTATTAAAGTAAATGTTAAATGGTCATTACATTATGATAATGCGATATATACAGAAAAAGAAATGAAAACTTTAGTTGATGACACCGCCAATTCTTATCGTAAGGTTTATGGAAGTAATGATAATATTAAAATAACTACTGTTAAAGACGATAATTCTAATTATTCAGTTAATATATTAATATACTATGATAAGTTAACTAAAGATGAAAAAGAGTATTATAGATTTAATTTTCCAGATGGTTTAGATAAATCAAAAGAAGACTTTGAATCTGAAGGTTATACATGTAAGAGCGAATAAGCTCTTTTTTTATGGGATTAATTTGACAAATAAATACATGATAATTAAAATACTTTGCACTGAGGAGTAAATTGTATGAATGTTAGAGATTTAATTATTGAAAAGACATCTATTCCTATGGAAATAGGAAGCGAAGTCAAGGATTTAATTGAAGAATATAGTTTTAATAAAGAAGTGTTTGATGAAGGTTTTAACAAGTATCCTTTATATGCTTTATTAAAGATTATGGCTTATACAAAAAGATGTGCTTATATTTTAGCGAGAAGGAATATGAGTAATCTATGTTGTGGAGAAAGTGCTCGTAGTAATTATATTGTTTATAGATCTTATATGAATGAATTTAAAATTGCATATGATGAGTTTGCTAAACAATTTAATGATGAAGAGTTAGTTGGTAAATTACAAGAAATAAGAAATAAATTAAAAGAATCGATTGCAGTAGATTATGATGATTATATTTGTCTTATGATAGATATATTTGATACCAATAGTGATTTATATAATATTGAAGGAATAGGATATGCAAGATAGTAAGTTTAAAAATATAAGAGCAATGTATGAATATACTGAATGGAATTGGGAGATGAGGAATCTCTATTGCAGATATAGTTTAATAGAAGAATTAAACCAAGACTTAATGAAAGAGTGTCCAGTATATGCAATGTATACAATATCTGAATACTTGAAAAGAAAAAGAGTAGAAGTTGAAAGACAACTTAAAGATATTTCGACATTTATATTGGGAGCTGCTGGTAAAGATCCAATTAAGGTATCATTAGCTTTAAAAGACATTGAAAAGAAAAGCTATGAAGTGCTTAAACCAATCATTGATGATTATGTTAAAGCAAGACAATATTTTGTAGCAGCAATGTTTAAACCAAGAACAGAATATGTTTGGTTTTTGGAAAGTAAAGATAGAGAAAAAGAAGAGAAAAAGACTAAGTAATTCTTAGTCTTTTTATGTTATAATACAGGGAAGTAAGAAGAGTTATGAAAAAAACTGATATAATAGAATAGGTGATGATATGAAAAAGTTTATAATGCCAGATTATAAAGATTGTATAGTTAATTTAGCTTGTAGTATTAGAAAATACTTTGAGTTAGATTATGATCACAATACTTTAAAGGATATAGATAAATTATTAGAAGAGAAACAACCTAGAAATGTAGTAGTTATTCTATATGATGGAATGGGTTATAACTTGGTTAAAAGAAATCTACCTAATAGTTTTTTAGAAAAACATATGATTAGAAGTTTTAGTAGTGTAGCTCCTGCTACTACTACAGCATCTACAACATCAATGCTTACTGGTCAATTTCCAAAAGAACATGGATGGCTAGGTTGGGATTTATATATGAGTCCTGAAGATAAGATTGTTACAATGTTTACTAATAATTTAAAAGATACAGAAATTAAAGCAGCTGATTATAATATTGCAGAGAAAAATTATCCACATAAGACAATTGTGGAAGAGATTAATGAAGCTGGTAAATATCAAAGTAAAATTATATCTCCTTTTAGTAAATATAAATATTATGATTTAAATGATATGTTAGATAAAGTTTATTATGATTGTAAAAAAGAAGGTAAGAAATATCTTTATGTTTATAATCCAGAACCTGATAGTTCAATGCATGAGTTAGGTACTGATAATGAAAAAGTATTAAAACTATTTAAAACTATTAATGATAAAACTGAAGAAATGTGTAATAAGTTAGATGATGATACAGTAGTTATTATTGTAGCTGATCATGGACATTTAAATAGTGAAGATATTTTATTAGATGATTATCCTCAGTTTAAAGAAACTTTAGATGGTGATGTATGGTTGGAACCAAGATTATGTTCTTTTAAAGTAAAGGATGAAGTTAATTTTAAGAAGTTATTTAAGAAATATTTTAGTAAAGACTTTGAATTATATACTAAAAAAGAAGTTATTGATATGAAGTTATTTGGTATTGGAAATAATGAGCATAAATTATTTAGAAAGTCTTTAGGAGATTATTTTGCATTAGCTAAAGCAAATAAGTATTTTAGATATTCTAAAGATTCAACTTTGTTAAAATCAATGCATGCTGGATTTACAGAGGATGAAATGTTAATACCATTAATTGTTTATTATAAGTAGGTGAGCTTATGAATAATTATTTTATGTTTAAAGAGTTTAATAATGATGAAGTATTGTCTTTATACAGTAAGAAACCAATGGATTTTAATTATAATGGTAATCGAAAAAGTGAATTCGAAAAGATAGAGAAGGATTTTAATTATAAATTTAAAAAGATAGCAAAATCAATGTTTCAAGCAGCAGGGAATGATGTTTATATTGTAGAAGAAGATTTTGCTGAAGTAACTGATGTTGATGGATTACTTACTAATGTAAAAGGTATAGCTTTGGAAATAAGAAGT
>Ga0310697_10006658_pt1 | contig 10945 bp, 8 predicted proteins | sample 172DNAGHGlowgp2_FD_203883 | JGI IMG/M metagenome (GOLD analysis project Ga0310697, IMG submission 203883) | Sheep rumen microbial communities from Palmerston North, Manawatu-Wanganui, New Zealand - 1728 DNA GHGlow gp2 (v2) (version 2) | ecosystem: Host-associated > Mammals > Digestive system >...
GGAAATGACCCCGAATAACTGAAAAGGAAAGTGAATGTTATGAATGAATATAATTACGATGTTGAAGAGATAAGAGAGGAAAACACAAACGGCTTCTCAACAGACAGCCTTCCGCCTAAAAAGCCCAAGAAGCACACAGCTCTGAAGGCAGCCGCTTTTGTCCTCGCAATGGGTATCGTTTCCGCAGGTTCTATCGGTATATACAGCGGCGTATCAAGACTGACTGACAGAGCAGCCACTCAGCAGGTCGCTGAGAATGAGACTTCGGCAGAGGATGATACGCTCAAGCTCGAAACAGTCGGACTTATCAAAAACGAGAAGAATTCCGGCAAGGAGCTTGCGACTGAGGACATCGTAGATAAGCTCCTCCCGTCAGTTGTAGGTATCGAATCCAAGTTCAATATCACATCACAGGGCGGCAACGGATTCACGTTCGGATTCGGCGGCTTTGGTGACTTTGGCGATTTCGGCAAGCAGCCCTCGACATATTCCGCAACAGGTACGGGTACAGGCGTCATTATCACCGACAACGGCTACATCGTTACAAATGCTCACGTTATCTATGACAGTGAAAACGGCGGCGGAGAGGCTGAGAGCGTTTCAGTACTTCTCGACGACGAGACAAGCTATGATGCGGAGATAATCGGCTATGATACAGACTGCGACATCGCTGTTCTCAAGATAAAGGCAGAGGGACTCACAGCGGCTGAGTTCGGCGACAGCGACAGTCTCCGCCTCGGAGAATCCGTTATCGCTATCGGAAACCCTCTCGGCTTCGACCTTATGGATACTGTAACAGGCGGTATGATCTCTGGTCTGAACAGAAATATGACCATAAACGACAAGGCAATGACCCTTATCCAGACTGATGCAGCTATAAACAACGGCAACTCCGGTGGTCCGCTCATCAATAAGTACGGTCAGGTCATTGGTATAAATTCGTCAAAGCTTTCAAGCAATTACTCAATGGGCGGAGCTTCTATCGAGGGTATCGGCTTTGCTATCCCGTCGAATTCTGTATCTTCTATCGTAGACGATATTATGAAATTCGGCTATGTTACCGGTAAGCCGCAGCTCGGTATCAGCTGTCAGGACGTAACTGAGACAGTTTCGCAGATGTATGATCTCCCCGTAGGCGTTTACGTAACGAGCGTCGCAGAGGGAAGTGCTGCTGAAAAGGCAGGTCTCGAAAAGGGCGACATCATCACAGCTGTTGAGGGCAAGACCGTCAAGACCTCCGAGGAGCTCAATGCACAGAAGAATCTGCACTCCGCAGGCGATGAGATAGAGCTCACATACATCAGAAAAGGCGAGGAGAAGAAGGTCAAGGTCACACTTGATGAGGTCGAGCAGAAGCAGGCTAAAAACGGCTGACTCTTTAACTGAGGTTTCTTCATAGAAAAGGCAGATGCCATTTTGGTATCTGCCTTTTTTTCGGGAAAATTCACATTATTATGTTGAAAATCCGCGGCTTATGTGATATAAGCGGCGTGTCGCCGGCGCGGTGTCCGCGCAGCCTGTGTCGCGGCAAAGCTCCACCAAGCAGAAGTATATCACCGCGTCCCCTTGCTATTTCAGACATAATGTGATATAAGCGGCGTGTCGCCGCCTCCTGTATCGCGGCAGAGCTGTCCGGAGCGGAGGTTTATCGCCGCGTCCCCTTGCTATTTCAGACATAATGTGATATAAGCGGCGTGTCGCCGCAGCCTGTGTCGCGGCAGAGCTGTCCGGAGCAGAAGTTTATCGCCGCGTCCCCTTGCTATTTCAGACATAATGTGATACAAGCGTCGTGTCGCCGCCTCCTGTATCGCGGCTGAGCTGTCCGGAGCGGAAGTATATCGCCGCGTGCCCTTGATATTTGTTATATTGTGTGATATAAGCGTCGTGTCGCCGCAGCCTGTATCGCGGCAGAGCTGTCCGGAGCGGAGGTTTATCGCCGCGTGCCCTTGATATTTGTTATATTGTGTGATATAATCATATTATCAGGAAGCAGCCTGAATTTAGAAAACAGGAGGTCGATAATAATGAAAAAGTCTGTGACAAAGCTTGCTTCAGCAGCGGCTGCTTTGACGCTGTTTGCTGCGCTTCTGCCCGGAACTGCATTCGCAGCCGACGAGCCGGAAGGTGAAGCTTCCGGAAAAGCTTCGGTAACTGTGAACGTATACAGCAGCGATACCGGCGAGCTGTTCAGCGAAGACGATATTGTGGTGTCGCTCGATGCGAGCAGCGAGGAAGCTTATAAAAAGGGCGTTGCGAAGAACTTTGATATGTGGCACGTGAGCGGCTCTGAGCCGCATACAGTAGTTGATGTTCCGGTATACGATGACTGGACGTACTATTTCATTCTTTCGTGGAACGATTATGACGGCTATTTCTATCAGCTGGAAGATGCAGGCTGGACTAACGGCTTCTCGCTCAGTGACGGCGAGGAGAAAACTGTCGACCTGTACATAAAAAAGGTCTATGACCCCGGAGTTATGGACAGCTTCCTTGTATATCTCGGAAGTGACAAGACTGGCGGGACTTCCCAGCTTATGCAGTTCTATCCGGACAGCGGCAACCCCGAGCTCTTCCGCAAGAGGCAGGTGACCTACCTCGGTGAGGTCGGTGAGGACGCAGCATACGGTGATATTTACAAAACCGATGAGCCTGTTATACTGACAGGCAGTGTAACGGAGCGTAAGCTCGGACCGCTCGAACATCTCACTAAAACAGGAAATATATGCGATGAATGTGAAAAACTCACTCTCAGTGTCTCTTCCGTCAGAACATCGACCGGTCTTGATCCGTCCCGTGATACCCTACAGCTTACGATGTCTGCCGATGACGGAAGCTCCTATACTTACTCGGTCAGGCTGAAAAATATGGATTTCCCTTATAACTTCGATAAGATCAGGAGAGGTGACAGGATCGGGTTCTATACTATCGGGAAGAATATCGTGATCCCGTCCGGTCAGTACGAGCATACACCGCGGTTGATGGGCGATGCAAATGAAGACAGGGAGTTTACGGTCGCGGACGTTGTTCTTATTCAGAAATGGCTGCTCGGTGCGGAGGATGTTAAGCTCAGCGACTGGACTGCCGCAGACTTCTGCAAGGACGGCGTGCTCGATTGCTATGATCTCTGTATGATGAGAACGGCACTTATCGTGGAGCTCAGTATCCCTCATGTGACTATGTCAGTTCACGTAGTTTACGGCGGTTACGGCGTTACGGGACAGGACCTCGGACATGGCGAATTTACCAAGAATTACACCGTCCGCAAGGGAGACTTTTTCGTTGAGCTGTATGACGGCTCATGGCTCAAAAATGAGAAGGTATACGAAAATGACGGTGTTACGAAGATAATCAGTATAACTGACTTGACGGACGAGGGCGTGGAGATCATCACTCAGGACATTGAGTATCCTCACGAGGAAATCGTGAAATTCCTTAAATTCGGAGAGACACAGAGTGTGCCTTCAAGAAATATCGTGGCTGACGGAATAAACTACGACTATGATGTGACATTCCTTGAAAGCAATGATACGGAGTTAAGCGAATGACAGAGCGTTTTACAGAAATTGACGGCTCGTATGTGTCCGAGATCGCGGAGCTATACAGGTCTGCATTCGGGCACGAGCCGTGGAACGATGACTGGAGCGATGAAGAGCAGCTCCACGCCTATATAAAGGACCTCGCCTGTGCCTTCAATTCGCTCAGCTTCGGGCTTTTCAGCGGTGACAGGCTTGCTGCTGTCTCGATTGGCAGTATCCGCCATTGGTGGGAGGGTACGAATTATATCCTTGAGGAGTTCTGCGTTTCGCCCGAATTTCAGGGACAGGGAATGGGTTCGCGGTTTATGTCGCTCATCGAAACCGAGCTGCGCAGCCGTGGTATCGCAGGCATTTTCCTGCAAACCGAAAACGATAAGCCTTCCTATAGCTTCTACCGCAAAAACGGCTTCGGCGAAATGACTTCCCACGTCAGCTTCTTCAAGAGCCTGAAATAAAAAAATCCCGGACCAGTAAGGTCCGGGATTTTGGTTTTTATTCGATACCTGCCTGCTGTTTTGCGGCTGTGAGGGTGTTTTTCATCAGCATAGCTATCGTCATCGGTCCGACGCCGCCGGGAACGGGAGTTATGTAGCCTGCCTTCTTCTCGGCAGACTCGAAGTCAACATCTCCGCAGAGCTTGCCGTTTTCGTCACGGTCCATACCGACGTCGATAACGACTGCGCCCTCCTTTATCATATCGCCTGTCACGAATTTAGCGCGTCCGATAGCGACAACGAGAATATCAGCTCCGAGGCATATCTCCTTGAGGTTCTTTGTCTTGGAGTGGCAGATAGTGACTGTACCGTTTTTCTGGAGAAGGAGCATAGCCTGCGGCTTGCCTACGATGTTGCTTCTGCCGATGACTACGCACTGTTTGCCTGTGATGTCAACGCCTGTGCTCTCAATGAGACGCATAACGCCGGCAGGAGTGCAGGGAAGGAACGAATACTCGCCTATCATTATCTTGCCCACGTTCACGGGGTGAAATGCATCAACGTCCTTATCGGGCGAAATTGCGTTGATAACAGCCTTTTCGTCGATGTGCTTCGGGAGCGGGAGCTGAACGAGGATACCGTTTACTCTGTCATCGCGGTTGAGGACATTTACGAGGTCGAGGAGCTGCTCCTGAGTTGTGCTCTCGTCGAGCGCATACTCGTATGACTGGAAGCCTACTGCCTCGCAAGCCTTCTTCTTGTTGTTTACGTAAACACGTGAAGCAGGGTCATTTCCCACGATAACTACCGCGAGACCGACCTTGAGACCGTTTGTCTCCCTGAGACGTGCTGTCTCCTCTGCTACTTCTGCCTTTACGCTTGCGGAAACTGCTTTTCCGTCGATTATCTGTGCCATATTATATGTCCTCCTTATTTTTTCTGGTGCTTTTTCTTCTTGTTGTGACTGCCCTTGCCTGAGCCGCCTGAGAGGCGTTCATCGTGGGCTTCGGCGAGATCCTCGTATTTATCAGCTATTTCGTCTGATGCAGCTTCGACAGCGTCCTCAGCCTTGTCCTTTACGGCTTCGACTGCGTCCTCAGCCTTGTCCTTTGCAGCTTCGGCAGCGTCTTCAGCCTCGTCCTTTGCGGCTTCGGCAGCGTCCTCAGCCTTGTCCTTTACGGCTTCGACAGCGTCCTCAGCCTTGTCCATTACGGCTTCGGCAGCGTCCTCAGCCTTGTCCTTTACGGCTTCGGCAGCGTCCTCAGCCTTGTCCTTTACGGCTTCGACAGCGTCCTCAGCCTTGTCCTTTGCGGCTTCGGCTGCGTCCTCAGCCTTGTCCTTTACGGACTTCGCCTTCTTTTCGTATTCCTCGAAGAAGCCGTCATCATCGTCCTCGTCCGGAAGCTCGCCTATTTCATCTTCGTCCTCATCGGGCAGAATGCCGATCTCGTCATCGTCTTCGTCTGAGAGGTCACCGATCTCGTCGCCGCCGCCGAGCATAGCGTCAGCGCCCTTGATACCCATAGCCTTGCGGCGTGATTCCTCGATAAGAAGGCGCGATTCCTCGGTGTTTGCGTAGAGCACGAAGCTCTCGGGGTCGCGGCGTATGCGGAAGAACATTATTATCTGAATGATAACGGAAACGACAAAGATGATAGCTGAAAGTGCCTGTGATACGCGGATATTTCCGATCATCAGGCTGTCGGTGCGCAGACCCTCAACGATGAATCTTTCAAGTCCGTACCAAGCCATATACATAAGTAATACCTGACCGTCATAGCGTCTTCTCTTCGAGAGGAAGGCGATGATGACGAATCCGAGCAGACACCACAGCGACTCATAGAGGAAGCACGGATGAACAGGCTTTTCCCACAGCATTTCAGCATTAGCTGTGCCGTAGAGGTCGCCGCCTATCTGAGTGGCGTTGCTTATCGTGCGCTGTATCGTACCGCCGGTCATACCGCAGAAGAGGTCGGTGTTCGTACCGAAAGCCTCCTGATTAACGAAGTTGCCCCAGCGTCCGATGCCCTGACCGATGAGAAGTCCGAGCACTGTAACATCGAGCATGGGGAGTATCCTTACCTTGCGTATCTTGCAGATGACGAAGCCGACGATTATTGCTCCGATGATGCCGCCATAGATAGCAAGTCCGCCGTTTCGTGTGTTTATGACCGCCTTGAAGGTCTCGCCGAACGAGCCCTTGTTGTAATCGTCCCATTTCATAGCGACGTAGTACAGACGGGCACCGACGATACCGCCGAGAACTCCGCCGATGACAGCGTCAACGGCTCTGTCGGAGTCGATGCCGAAGCGTTTCATTCTCGGGAACACGTAGATTATCGCGAGTATGAGTCCGAGGGTGATGATGATACCGTACCACTGGATGTCGAGACCGAAGATCGTGAAGGCTGTCGGGTCAATGTTGAAGCCGAAGCCGAGATGCGGAAATTCGATCCTGTTCGGGGCGAGCATTTCTGCCATTATCGTTGATGAAGCGCTGATCATTGTGAACCACCTTCCTTTTCTATGACTGACAGAACTGTATTGTCGTTCCGCAGTTCATTTTTGATAAAGTTATTTATATCCTCCGCCGTCAGGGCGGAAACAATATCTATCGCATCGTAGGGACCGACGCCGTCGAGATGACCGTTGAGCATTATATTCGCGACAGCATCGACATTGTTGAGCTCACGTATGAGCAAGCCGTAGGTCGAGCGCTTGATACGCCGGAATATCGCCTCATCGACGCCCTCGCGCGATATGCGTTCTATCTCGGCGAAGAGGGCAGAGCGCACCTTTTCGGGCGAATCGGATTCGCCGCTGAATATCAGAGCGGACCAGCCGTCGCCGAAGAACACCTCCGCTCCGAAGCCGGAATTTATGAGCTCGCTTTCGAGAAGCGATACGAACATATCCGTTGAAGCGTCCGTCAGTATCGCTGAGGCGAGCGAAGCTGCCATCGACATTTTCAGCCGCTCTTCGCCCGAGTATGGCCTGCACTTGTAGCCGAGGTTGAAAATGGTCTTGCCGATGTGCTGCTTTTCGCGTATCTCCGGCTGTATGATACCGTCGGGCTCGTCCGGGAAGACAGTTTCGAGCCCGTTGTCCTCGCAGGGGCGGAGCAGCTCGTCGCATATCGCGAGCACTTCGTCCGCGCGGACGTTACCGGCAATGGAGAGTGCCATATTATTCAGGTTGTAGAACGTATCGTAGCATTTGTAGAGCAGGGGAGCGTCTATTTTTGCGATGCTCTCCTGAGTTCCTGCGATGTCGATACGGACGGGGTGAGAGCGGTACATACACCGCAGCATATTGAAGAAAACGCGCCATTCGGGACTGTCGCTGGTCATCTGTATCTCCTGAACGATTATGCCCTGTTCCTTGTCGACGGTCTCCTGCGTGAAGTACGGCTTCTGCACGAAATCGAGCAGTATCCGCAGATTTTCGGTGTAATTCTTCGAGCACCCGAACAGGTAGCACGTCCGGTCGAAGGAGGTCATCGCATTCGCTGATGCTCCGGTCTTTGCGTAGAGCTCGAAAACTCCGCAGTCCTCGTTCTCGAAGAGCTTATGCTCAAGGAAGTGCGCGATGCCCTCGGGGACAGTGGTGAAGTCCTCGTCGCCGGCTGTGCGGAACATCGTGTTCACTGAGCCGTATTTCGTACCGAGGATAGCCTCAACAGTGCTGAAGCCGGGCATTTCGCAGATATAGATGTCAAGACCGCTGTCGTGCTTTACGTGGATGCAGCTCTCGCCGGCGACCTTGCTTGTGATTACGTTTTTTACCATTACTCGCAGTCCTCCGTTACAGTCATATAGTAGCGGCTGTCGAGCCGGAAGGAGCGTGCAGCGGCGATGATACGCTCTTTTGTGACCTCACGGTATCGTTCGGACTGCTGCTTCGGGTCGATTTTGATGCCGTCGCAGAAGCGTTCAAAGTACCATGATGAATAAGATGAAGGGGTGTCACCGACAGCCGCGAGCGAATTGTCGAGCACGAGAAATGCACTTTCAAGCTCGTCTTCGGTAACATTTCCGTTTCGTATCTCGTCGAGCTGGCGGAGTATCTCTGCCTCCGCGGCTTCGATATTGGCTTTTTCAACGCCCGAATCCACAAAAAGTGTATTTTTTGCAGGGCTGTATCTGCACGCACAGTAGTAGCAGAGGCTGAGCCTCTCCCTGACATTGGCGAACAGCTTGGACACCGGTGTTTCGCCGAGTATCGCGCTCATCACCCTCATCGCATAGATGTCGTCAGAATCGCTCTTGAATGCGAGCACGGTCTTGCACTGGTTTACGTCCATTTCCTCCGTGACCGTGACGGGCTCGGACTTCGCAGGGCTCACCGCCCTGAACGAGCATTTCTGCGAACGGCGCTCTATCGCGGAGAATTCGCGCCGGAACATCTCCGGAACAGCCTTGCTCTCCTCGGGCGCGACGTAGTATATCTCGATCTGGGCTGTGCTGAGAAGGCGAAGATACGCGGAATAAGCGCTCTCCGGCGTAACAGCCTCAGCGGAGGCGCGGGTCCCGTAGCAGGAAAACTCAGCAGGCTCGCCGGCGTAAGCAATCTCGGAAGCGCGGTCGAGCGCGTAGCCGCGCTTGTTGTTCATTTCTGCGTCGATATGGTCGAGAAGGTCATTTTTCGTTATGCGGAACGACGCTGCACTGAAAGCGCCGTCTGTGACGTCCGGCGAGAAAAGGCAGTCCCTGAAAAGGCTGAGCATCTCACTCTCAACGTCCTCACCATCAAGGGCGTAGCGGCTGCATATCCACGAAGCCGAAAGCCCGAGTATCTGGATATCGCCCCTTTTCCGCGAGAAGCTCCCGAGTGCGGAGCCATAGAGCGAGGAAAGCCGCTCGTTGAGTGCGGCGACCGACGGAAGAGCACTGCTTGAAGCCGAAAGCGAGCTTACGGCGAGGGAATTCGCGGCAGCATTTTCCGGGTCGAGAGGCGTCATAAATCTGACGTATACAGAGCAGGTCTTGAATTTTTCATCGGCAACGGAGGTGAAGCCGATATTCTCGCCGAGCTCTGTCCGGTTTATTCTCATTATCTCAATTTCTCCTGTGAAATATAAATATACACATTTATTATATCACAAAGAAATCAAAAATACTATACTTTTTTCAAATTTTTTCAAAATTGTGTCTGATAGGTAAAAAACACCGAGCCCGTAAAGGGTGCTCCTTTAGCCGGTTTCGCAGGCTGCCGAATATATGCTGTATGTTTACAGCCCGGCAGCCCACAGTATCCGCTAAGGGAAGCACACTAATGTCGGGCTCGGTGATCCGTTTTTTATGGAAGTGACCGGAGTGCCGCTTCTGCGGCGGGCATTCAGTCAGTGCGTGAGTAGAGCTTCTTGAAATCCGTCGGGGTGCAGTGCTTTATCTCCTTGAAAATGCGGTTGAATGTGGTAAGGCTCTTGAAGCCGGAGCGCATAGCTACCTCGGTAATGGGTATCTCAGGGTCGAGAAGAAGATTCTCCGCGGCACGTGTGCGGCGCGCGTTGATGTACTGGAGATATGACATCGAGTTGTACTGCTTGAAGATACGTGAGAAATGGTACTTGCTGTATCCGGCGACGTCCGCGAGCTGGTCGAGGGAAATATCATACATATAATTCGCGTCGATATACTTCATAACAGTGCTGAATTTCTCGGAGTATTCGTCTATCTTCACATTGTCGCATGAGAGCGAGCTCTTGCTCTGCTCAAGGTGGAATTCGCGGACGGCGATGAGCAGACGTATCAGAAGAGCGTATATCTTTACGTCCGCGAGCTCGGATTTATTGCCGTACATCTCAAGGATGTCGAGCATCGTCTTCTTTGCGAGCACGCTCAGCTCCTTATCGTATTCCGGCGTTATCAGCAGGGGAGCATTGAGGCTCCTCATTACCGGAGCGAGCGCGGAAACGTCCCCGAGGACGGAGTTGTCGCACTGGAAAATGAGCCTTCTGCCGGGTATCGCCGGCATACTGTGGAGCTCTCCGGGCGGGATTATCAGCACCTCGTTCTCCTTTATCGTGTATTCGGTCCCGCCTACCTTTACCTTGTAGTAGTTCTTCATCGGCATAAGTATCTCAACGGCGTTGTGCCAGTGGACAGGATATGCCTCGTTGTCGTCATTATCATAGAGAAGTATCGACCGCTCACTGTCGTATTCGACAGTTTCGTAGTCGCCTGACAGATGCTTTATCATATATCTTACCTCACCGATTATTGCGGTCACTGAGCAGACCCTCTGACTGCTCTGACCTTTGTGGGAACGCAAAATGCTCCCAGTTATCCGATCATCCTTCTTACATTATATTATCTATTCCTTTTTTTGTAAATAGGACGCGCAAAAATTCGGAAGTCTGTACAAATAACAGCCGCAATTTTTGGTCATTCCGTTTCGCAAAGCTGTGCAAAAGCTGTTCCGTTATCTTTCACAAAACAGTATTTCCGGAAGTATAAATATGCACTGATTTGACCTTGCGGATAACGACGAAATACAACATTTTGCTACAATTGATTTTTCTTATTGACATTTCACCAAATAGCGTGTAGAATAGAATACAGGGACTCTGTAGTTCCTATTTTACGGCATATGCAAAGAGAAAGATATTTAATCAAATGCCGTTGGTAGAACAAAATAACAGGACTTTAAAGGGTGATATAATGGTATTCAGCAGTTTGGAGTTTATTTTTTTATTCCTTCCTGCATTTATGATAGTTTACGGGCTTGTCCCGACGAAATATAAAAATGCAACGATATTCGCCGGAAGTGTCTTCTTCTACAGTATGGGCGTGCTCGAAAGACCGATATATATCGTGCTTTTCCTGCTCACGATACTCTTCAACTTCATCATCGGCGAATTCATCCAGCACTTCCGCAAGGCAGGGCGATTGTGGCTCACGCTGGGCATAATCTTCAATTTCTGGTGGCTCCTCTTCTTCAAGTACACCGGATTTGTATTCGATAACATCAATC
>Ga0310697_10006660_pt1 | contig 10943 bp, 11 predicted proteins | sample 172DNAGHGlowgp2_FD_203883 | JGI IMG/M metagenome (GOLD analysis project Ga0310697, IMG submission 203883) | Sheep rumen microbial communities from Palmerston North, Manawatu-Wanganui, New Zealand - 1728 DNA GHGlow gp2 (v2) (version 2) | ecosystem: Host-associated > Mammals > Digestive system >...
TCCAGACCCTGGAGAAAGTTGTGGATCGCCTTTGTGATACCATCTGCAATCTCACCTCTGATACCATCCGCAGCATCACTGGACGCAATTGGATTTTGTCCTGTTTTAATTAGGGATTAGTATCAGGTTTAAGAATGCGCATTTCGTGGTAGAAAATATTTCCTTTATGGCCCTCAAATTCAATCGGAGAATAAATATCTCGCAGGCGTTCATCAACAGGCGTGGACTTCCCACCATAAGATATTTTGTTTAGGTTATTAACTAAAACAGATGTAAAACGTCTATAATCAGCTTCACCGTCTTTAAACCTTGTGTCTGGATCAAGTCCAGCACAAACTTTTCTCGTTTTCAGGAAATTTTGGTTGATTCCATGTTCATCATATCGGATCAGCTTTTCATAATGGTAAGACTCGGAAACAAAATATTCATCAAGTTCTTTTTTGAAGTCATGAAGATAAGAACATTTATCATGTGCTTCCTGCCCAAAAAACATGATTCTGTTTTGAATATATGCATCTGTGCATGTCAACAAAAAAGGACAGTTAAGAAATAAATCCGTATAAAGCTTTTCTTTCCCTTCATACCAGGCGTTATACCACTGTTTGTACAATGCTAATAATCTTTCGTTAATCGACCGTGTTCCAGCCCCATTGCAGTATTCTTCCAAATAGTTTAATTGTTTCTCCATGCTACATCCCCTCATATTGTGTAAGCAGATCATTATGCACTGTGTAATTTATTTGAAATAATTATATCCGCCTTGTAATCATTATAGCGCTCTATTTTCATATTTACAATACTCAAGTAGGAAAAAACTTCACCTGATTTTCAATTTCCCGTCCACCACTGCATCTCTCCCGCAAGATAAGCTTGCCTGTATTCCCTCATGCTCATCTTATTCGGACCGGCGGCACAGTCCGGGTCTTCATTCTGCATGGCGTTATTCTCCCAGCCGCAGACCGGGAAAAATGCGGGAGCTATTCAATCGAAAGTGTTCTTCCCGCCGTCTTCCCGGACGATCCGGATCTGGACTATCACAATCTGGAGGGCGTCCACAACGGCGGCGAGGCCATGACGATCTTCCCGCAGATTCAGTATATGGAGCCTCAGGCGCAGGAAGCTGCCCGCCATAACCTGCTGAAATACTGCGAGCTCGACACCTACGCGATGGTAAAGCTCTGGCAGGAACTCGTCAGAGTGGCAACCGAATAGACCATGAAAACCTGCTAAGAAAAGTCAAGGACAAAAGCGCCAGCCGAAATGATTCTCGGCTGGCGCTTTTGTGCGATTTATGCTTTATGCAATATTATTCCTCGTTTCTCTTACATAGCTTCTCAACTATACTGTCCAACTCCACCTGATTCTCTTCCAACACTTTTGCCGGATTACAGTAGTACCTGTAGTCCGTAAGCGGATCGGTGCAGTATTTAAAATACCAGTGGTGTCCGTGCGTTGTATGTTTAAATTTCTCGGTGTCTTGGATGCATTTGTTAACAAAATCTTCTGTCTCACTTGAAATAGGCTCCGAGCTAATAATGCCATAGTAGAGTCTATCGTCATAAATGCCGATGATCATCTTTGATTCATTTTCTGTCAGCCCCGGGATATAACGCATGTCCGAAGCAACCACATTATAATTATCTATTTTAGCTGTTATAAAAGAATAGTCAAGATTTTGAAAATGCTTAATAATTGCATCATACACGTGGGAAGGCTGTCTATTCCTGATACTGTTGAATAATTGGACTATTGTTTCTGCAGATATAAAATTGTCCTCCGAGCGCAGTAATATTTCTTCCATTACCGGATCATCCTTTGTTTCTGTAATGTTTTGTATCATTTCACCAAACTGAGTCAGGATGTCTTTTACCCGAGGTGAGAGTTTAATGTAGTCTTTACGAAGACAGGACTTAACCCATTCCTGAATATCATTATCGAAAGAAATGCAGTGGTATTGATCTTTGCTTAGGTACTGTTTACTAAAAACTGACGGTTCTTTTCCGTCTAATGTCAGATAGTAAATACAATTGCAGAAAGGCTGATAGTATTTAAAGTAATCAGATAGTTGACTGTCTTGATCAATTGCAAAAATCTTTACTTCAATTGGAATAACTTCTTTCCCGATTCTTAAAACCAGGTCAACTCTTCTTCGGCTATCGATGCATTCTTCTCTACTAACAACAGCATTTTTTAGATCATTGTCGCTGAAGCCATCTTTTCGAAGCACGATATTTACAAATTCTTTTAGGAAAGCAACACCGTTTCCATGTGACCCTTTAGGATCAAGCAATTCTTTGAAAAGCCTGCAAATTGCAACCTCTTTATTATCAAGCCCGGTAATTGAAAAAACGTTAAAGTCTTTTCCGCTTATTCGCTTATGTTCAAGCGCGTCGCCAATCTCCTTCAGCAATTTTTCTAACATTAAAGGATTCATATTACATTCCTCGCAACGTTATGAAGTGCCTTGCTTTCAACTAATTTTAGCTCAATGTAACACGTAATATGTGCAAAGTCAAGAACAGTAATAAGCGCTGCGTTTTTTAACCAGCAAATCATAAATATGTTTGATATTCATCTTCGTTCATTGCCTGCTAAACATGCAGTGCTCCGCTTCCTTTGATATGCTACTCTGTACTCCCTCAAGCTCATCTTATTCGGCCCGTAGGGATTATCCGGGTCTTCGTTCTGCATGGCGTTATCCTCCCAGCCGCAGACCGGGCAGATTTCATACCAGTCATAGGTCTGAAACTCATATTTTCCGCAGACTGGGCAGAGGTGCGGGTGCTTTTCAATTTCCAACATGCTGCTCATTCCTTTCTCAAAATCCGATCTGTCTTTTCTCCTGCTTTTTCGGGGCGCTTATTTCAATGTCTTCCGCGCAGATGGTCTCAACATCCCTGCGCTGAATCCGGTCATAGTCCATTTTCAGCAGGCGGGAAGCCTGGAACATGCGAGCTTGCTCGATCACCGTGCGGGCAAATCTGCCGTTGCCGAAATCCGGGGCTGTTCTTGCCGCTTCAAAGAGCGTGAGCAGCTTTTCTTCCGCTTCGTCCGTGAATGTTACGCCGCTTTTCCCTGCAAGCAGCCGGGCGATTTGGCAAAGCTCCTCGCCTGTGTAATCCTCAAACGGGACATGAAACGCAATTCTGGAGCGCAGGCCCGGATTCTTCCGCAAGAATTGCTCCATCTTATCCGGATACCCGGCGAAGATCACAATCAAATCTTTCCGGTGATTCTCCATCTCCTGCACAATGGTACTGATTGCTTCGTCACCATAAGAACCGTCGCAATCGTCTACAAGGGAATATGCTTCGTCAATGAACAGAACACCGCCGGAGGCTTCCTTGAACTTTGCTTTGATTGTCGGCGCGGTCCAGCCCACATATTTCCCGACGAGATCGGCGCGCCCGACCTCGACCATTGCGCCAGTGGAAAGGAAGCCGTTTTCCTTCATGATCCGGGCGAAGAGCCTTGCCACAGTGGTTTTGGCTGTACCGGGATTTCCCGTGAAAACCATGTGCATCGACGGACGTTCAGCCTTCATGCCCTTATCGGCAAACAGCCGCTGCGCCCGCTGCATGTTCAGCGCCTGCTCAATCACCTTTTTGGCGCTGTCCAGGCCGATCATCTCCATCAGCTCCTCATAAGCGGAGCCTCTGTGCTGCTTCGTAACCGTCTTCACACCTGTCGATGCAAATTCCTTATACTGTGGGTAAAGATCTGTTTTCAGCTTTCGGCTGTACCATTCTTCAAAGATCGTGTTCAGTTCAAGGCCGCCGTAGAAATTCGGCTCCGCAAGCGATTCATACAGCCGCCTGTCGCTCCGAAGCCCGCGCTCCTGCGCAAGCCTTTTCAGATATTCTTTTGTTTTTTTGCAGGAGACGGGATTGTCCTTTAACTCCACGAGTCCGATGCTTCCCAGCTTATCCCGGATAAGCTCCTTCTGCCTCGTACATTCGAGCGGCAGACACAGAATCGTCAGAACCGCATTTCGATACTTTTTCATAAGCTCGCACAGCTTGTCCTGCGTTTCCCAATCTGTGGAGGCATGGTTGCTTTCCGAGTCGTCATTGGCAAGATAGCGCAGGACGATTGTCCCACCGATACTGCTTTTATACAGGCTATCGTACTTTGTAATAGAAAAGTGGTCGCCAGGCTTGACAGTCACACTCACATACCGCCTGCTGGGGAGCCTGCTGTTTGCGTGGAGCGCCTGCACAAGAATCCTGACCGCCTCCCCGCACGCCTTTTCATCGTCTGTCTGAATCAGGTAATGAACCGGATGCCCAAAGGCTTTCATTGGTTGAACATGGGTATAGATCCGAGTCAACTCATCGTTTATCGTTTCCCGCATCAAAAGGTGCTCCGCTTGCTCGTAGAGCCGGTTCTTATCCTCAAGATCATAAGCAAGGCCGTTCTTCGGCGGCGCGACCAGCTTTTCGCTGTATTCGATTACAGAACACCGGGCAATACTATCAAGTTCAAGCTTTTCAAGAATCTCATCGTCATCGTCTATGAAGCCGCCGCGATCAGAGTTTCTCAACATGCTCTTGATCCCGGCAATTGTGATTTCATCTATGGATGTTTGGAGCAGGGTCAGCCCTACTGCCTTGAGGAACGGCTTGATATATTGGTCAATATTGGAGATTCTGCGGTTTATGATGCCAATAGAAACGCTTTCCTCCGAAATGCAGGAAACAAAGATAAACACATTATGTTCATGCTTTTGGTTAAAGGCACTTGCTTTGATATTGATCGTCCTTACCCTCTCTGCCAGAGCATTTTTGTCTTTAAGCACTCCAATCTCTTTTGCGCCCGTTGTTGTCCCGCTGAGCCGATAGAATAACATATAGGATGCCACCCTCTTTCTATGGTGACATCCTATCAGATGCGATGTACTGTTTTTGAGGCATCACTTGCACTTCAAATAATGAAGGCTCTATCAAATGTAAGTGAATAGCGTCTGCTTGAAACAGAAGTTTTCAAATTATTCATGATACAAACCGTTTCATGTGGTACTATATGATTGTTGAAACACTCTGTTTAAGGGGCGGTCACATGAAAGACTCCAGAAAAACTGCAATTGCAGAATACATCAATCGCTTTTATTATGAGCATGACAAGGTTCCCAGCGTGCGCGAGATCGAAAAAGGAACCGGGATTCCGCTTGCTACTGTTCATCGCTGCCTGATTGCCATGAAAGATGCTGGTGAGCTGACATACAACGGATATCGCAGTGTGAGGACAAAAGAGATGAATGCGGTGTCTGCTATCCATGCCATTTCTGTTTTGGGGTACGTTGCCTGCGGTCCCGGTCAGGAGGAAGAGGAGCAGTTCCTTGAGACGATCCGTATGCCGGAGACTTTGGTGGAGCGTGGGGATTACTTTGCTCTGATTGCAAAAGGTGAAAGCATGATCGGCGCTGGCATCTTTCCTGGAGATTATGTGTTTGTCCGCAGGCAGGAAACCGCTAACGAGGGCAATCTTGTGATTGCGTTGTTTGACGGGAAGAATAATCTGAAAAAGCTCGGCCTTGACAAGAAGCACAAAAAATACATTCTTCATTCTTGTAATCCGGATACAGCGGCATACCCGGACATTGTTGTGGACGAGCTGCTTATCCAAGGCGTCGTGAAAGGTGCGTATCACAGATATTGAATATGGAGGAAGCAGAAAGAATTGAAAACAGCTATCGTGGAAACGGAGCGGCATCGCCTCCCGTCCTTCGATTGCCCCAACCTGGATTGCAGGGCAAAGCACATTGCTTTTGCCACCAGCCCGGACGCAAAGAATGAAACCGAATTGGTCCCGATAGATAAATTTACAGACCTGACCGAAGCGGATTTCGTCATAATCTGCCCCAAATGCAAACAGCAGTTTGTTCTGTACCGACACAAAAAACAGCCGATTATCTCAATATACGATCTCCGGCATTACACCGGGATAGCCACATGACCAACTGAATACTATGGCATAGTGAGCCGTCCTCCCGTCAGTGAATACGGAGCAAAAGGGCAGGCGTCAAGTCCAGAAGTGAATCACGCAGCAGCAATGCGTGCGTGATCTTTGGCTTGATGCCTGCCCCTTGTTTTGCCAGCTTTCGGACGAAAACTTGTTGACGAGCGACGCTTCGACAACATTCCCGTTTGCAAATCTGATAGAGTACGGGGAGCGAGCGCAAAAAAACGACATGTATGGGAGCTGGTTGCGTAGTAAGAGCAAGTATCGACCTGTGGCCCGGATTTCACGATTGGGTGAATATCCCGCAGGTCAGTCCTTGTTGGGGAGTGCCTTCCCCAAACCCAGCTCTTACGTTCGTTCTCACGAGAGAACAATTCTATTATGAGAAAATGAGATCAACTTTTACATTGGAGGTGTTTATAGATTTCAAAAGAATATAGTGTTCCCCATCGCAGCCATGTGGTCAAAGTACGGATGAACGATGAGGAATATGCGTTTTTCAGAAAACAATGCGAGGCGTATGGTTTTTCACAATCTGAGATGATACGCACTTCACTGGATAAGCTGGTGATCAAACCTGTGATCAAATTCTCGCCGGTGAATAAGGAGCTGCTTTCAAAAATCGATGAGCTGATCACAGAGGGAAAGCGCATCGGCAACAATCTGAATCAGATTGCCCGTGCGCTAAACTCAGATTCCATCGACGCTGGTATCGTCGATGCGATCAAAAAAGCCCTCGGCGATCTAGCGGAGTGGAAATACGAAATATTACAAAAGGCAGGCAGTGCCATTGGCAACGATCAAACATTTGAGCTCGAAAAACTCGGACTACGGGGCCGCCGAGCGATACTTAGTATACCAGCACAACGAGATCACCAACAAGCCGATTCTGGATAAGGACGGACATCTGATCCCACGAGAGGATTACCGTATCGATTCCGTTCTGTGCGGCGAGGAAGATTTTGCAATTGCCTGCATGAAAGCAAATCTGTCCTATAATAAAAATCTCTCACGTGCCGACATCAAAAGCCATCACTACATCATCAGCTTTGATCCGCGCGACGCGGAGGACAACGGTCTGACCATGGATCGGGCACAGGCGCTGGGACTGGAATTTTGCAAAAAGCATTTCCCCGGTCATCAAGCTCTGGTATGTACACACCCGGATGGTCATAACAAAAGCGGCAACATCCATGTGCATATCGTAATCAACAGCCTGCGTGTCGAACAGGTTCCGCGTTTGCCGTACATGGACAAAGACTGCGATATGCTTCCCGGCATGAAGCACCGATGCACGGCAGCGGCACTCCGCTACCTCCGTTCAGAGGTGATGGAGATGTGCCAGCGGGAGGGGCTGTATCAGATCGATTTGCTCAACGGCAGCAAGGAACGAATCACCGAAAAAGAATACCGGGCACAGCGACAGGGGCAGAAAAAGCTGGACGAGGAAAACGCAAGGCTGGTCGCAAACGGTGAAGAGCCGAAGCAGACAAAGTTTGAAACCGACAAGTCGATTCTGCGCAGACAGATCCGCGCGGCGCTGTCGAAATCCAAAACGCCGGCAGAATTTGCCGATAATCTGTTGAAGGATTACGGCATCATTGTGAAAGAAAGCCGAGGGCGGTTCAGTTATCTTTCGCCGGATCGAATAAAGCCGATCACATCCCGCAAGCTGGGGGATGACTTTTCAAAAGATGCGATCCTCGCCGCATTGGAGAAAAACGCTGCGAGGAGTGTAACTCCAGAGCAGAAGGGAATCAAGAATTTTTCATCGCCGCGTGACAAGGATGAAATCCGAAAGCTCATCGATCTGGATGCCAAGCGTGCCGAAGGCAAGGGCGAGGGCTACATTCAGTGGGCGAAATTGTATAATCTGAAAATGAAGGCCAAGACGCTTCTCTATTTGCAGGAGCATAAGTTGACCCATCTGGAAGATTTATATGATGCTGTCGATGCTGCACATGAAAAAACGAAGGAGAGTCTCAGTACGCTGAAAGCGATCGAAACAGAATTGGCAGAGAAGAAAGAACTCCAAAAACAGGTCGCTGCCTACCGCGCCGGCAAGAAGTTGTATGCTGAATATAAAAGGCTGCCGAAGAAAAAGCAGCAGGAGTTTTACGAGAACAATCGCCAACCCCTGATGCTATTTGAGGCATCCGTCAGATATTTCAAAGAGCATGATATTGAAAAACTCCCGTCAATCAAGGCCCTGCGAAATGAAATCGCTGATTTGGTTTCCAAGAAAAACGACGGGTACAACGAGTATCGGGAGAACAAAAAGCAAGAGAAAGAGTTGCAGATCGTCAAGGACAATATCATGAAAACGCTCCGACTGCAGGAGCCAGATAAAGAACAGGAATCCGTGGAGCGATAGTCTGAGCGTCACGTTTTAGACACTGTGACATGCAGGAGGATCAAGGGCTTTCAGGTGTACAACTGATAGGGGTAATGCGATTTGACCACTGTGACATTTTTGCAGATTTAGAGCGTGACATTTTCAAAGAACTCGGATTAAAGAGTGGACGGATAGAATGGGAAGACGCCCGTATTTATGTGGACTTCAGCTCCCGTTTTATATAAGGCAATACGATTTCACGCTTGCCCCGGATTCCTGTATTTGAAATGTCCACATTAATACCAATGCGGCAACGACACGCAATAGAGAACGGAGAGTACGAAATGACTATTAAAGAAAAAGATCACGTTGATACCAGCGAAGAAGATAGAGAATATGAGGAAATGCTCAAGGCCAATGGGGATGAAGAAGACAACTCTATTCCCGAACTGTATTTCCGCAATCCAGATCCGTATTTGAAGCATGAACCGCTGCCTGATGATCACTATCGTCCTGAAATTCACTTTGATGAAGAAGGCCGCATTGTTGTGAAGAATCTGGACGCCTATTGGCTGCCGGAATTGAAGTTGGTCGAAGAAATCGACGGCACGATCTACACGGTCACGGGAAGATATGAGGGAACCGAAACGCTGAACAGGAAACTCTCCCGTATCATGCTTCATAATCTGGAGGATTCCGAATGACAAACGAAAGAGATTGTGCTATAATGGCCTCAACCAATCCTGTACAGACGGTTGCCCCCGAAAAGGAGGAAACACGATTGCTAAGGGCAACTGATAAGATCACCGCATTATACTGCCGCCTCTCAAATGAGGATTCCCTTGACGGGGAGAGTAACAGCATCCAAAATCAGCGCCGCATCCTCAGCGATTATGCAAGAGATCACCACTTTTTTAACCCGGTTTTCTTTATTGATGACGGATACACCGGAACCGACTTTGAACGCCCCGGCTTTCAGGAGATGCTGAATGAAATTGAATCTGATCATGTAGCTGTTGTGCTGACGAAAGACTTGTCCAGGCTCGGACGCAACTCCACCATGACGGGCATGTTCATCAACATCACCTTTGCCAAGCACAATGTCCGCTATATTGCCATCAACGACAACTTCGACACGCTCAATCAGAACAGTGTGGATAACGACTTTGCCGGGATTCGCATGTGGTTCAACGAGTTTTATGCCCGTGATACCAGTCGGAAGGTTCGAGCGGTCATCAAGGCAAAAGGCGAGCGTGGGGAAAACCTGACGACCTTTGTCCCGTATGGTTATGTTAAAGATCCAAACGATTCCGGGAACTGGATCATTGATGAAGAAGCCGCAAAAGTGGTGAAGCACATATTTGATCTCTGCATGGAAGGACGAGGGCCGACGCAGATCGCCAACCAACTGAAAGCGGAAGGAACGCTGAACATCACAGCATATCGGCTGAAGGAAGGGCGCAGCGCAAACCACCCGGAGCCAAATGATCCCTGTGATTGGAATGCAAGAAGCATTTCAGACATTCTTTCCCGGCGCGAGTACACCGGCTGCACAGTCAACTTCAAAACCTACTCCAATTCCATCTGGGACAAGGCCAAACGCATGAATCCAGTAGAGAATCAGGCTGTGTTTTACAATACACATCCGGCCATCATTGATCCCGAAGTGTTTGAGAAGGTGCAGGAGATACGAGAGCAGCGGCACCGCAGGACAAAATCCGGCAAGTCACACACGTTCTCAGGACTCGTATTCTGTGCGGACTGCAAGGGAAAGATGTATTTTAACGGAGTGAATGAAAAAGGAAACAAATGGTTCTTTTCCTGCTCCAATGCCCGCTGCGGGACGAAATCATGCACCAGTCATTACATCCGCGCAGTTGTCTTAGAGCGCCTGGTCTGGCATTATACACAAAAAGTCATCACGCTTGTTACTCGCTATGAGGCGTATTTCCGCTCAATCATGGAGCAAAAGCTTCAGGCGGAAGGCGACACTATCCTCAAGACAAAGCGCAGACAGCTTGAAAAGGCCGAGAAGCGAATTCAGGAGCTTGACCGGCTGTTTGTCAGGACATACGAGGATAATGTAAGCGGAAAGCTGAGTGATGAACGCTTTGCCATAATGAGCAGGGGCTACGAGGAAGAACAGCAGGGCTTGAAAGCGGATGTCGAGGTGCTCCAGCAGGAAATTGAAGTACAGGAAAGACAGATCCAAAACATTGACTTATTCATCGAGCGCGTGAAAAAGTATTCCAATCTGGATGAGCTGACACCCTACATGGCTCACGAACTGATCAAAGCGATCTATGTGGGCGCACCTGACAAAAGCAGCGGCAAGCGCCGCCAGAATATCTATATCCAGTACGATCTGATCGGGTTTATTCCGCTTGATGAACTGATGAAGCAGGAAACGGCATGACAAGTGCCATACCGTTTCACGAATGATGATAAAACTATCTTACGGGTGGAGGGGCAAGCCCCTCCCCTACGCTCATAAGGCTGTGTTTTGTGAAAACTGGTATTTTGCAACGCGCCCCTTTCTATACCTGCGGGTTACAGCAGTATGCGCAATCGGCATTGTACATTATATAATACTAGCGAAAGCGTTAATCCGGCTGTTCGATGCACATTTTTATATGAGAAACGATAC
>Ga0310697_10006663_pt1 | contig 10939 bp, 6 predicted proteins | sample 172DNAGHGlowgp2_FD_203883 | JGI IMG/M metagenome (GOLD analysis project Ga0310697, IMG submission 203883) | Sheep rumen microbial communities from Palmerston North, Manawatu-Wanganui, New Zealand - 1728 DNA GHGlow gp2 (v2) (version 2) | ecosystem: Host-associated > Mammals > Digestive system >...
AATATGCATACCAATTGTATTATCAGGAGCTTTAATGTATTTAGAAATAGTTTTTTGACAATTTATTATAATAAAACAAGAATCTCCCAACCAATAATACCCAATTGCAGGAATATCAACATCATACGTATCTAATGGTAATCTATAAGAAATGCAATTATATGATTCTCCTGCTTGTGGGGCTGTTATGGAATCTAATAATCTTGGATATAATTTTTTACTATTATATATAAAGCCTGCTTGATTTATATGATTTAATAAATAATTCATCTTACCATCTGCAAATACTGTATTTATTCCTATGCAAAATCCATTAGAACCATATTCATCTGAAAATGAATACATATTATGAGGAACAATATTTTCATTTACCCATTCATTTTTGTATAAATAATATGATGATGACCCATCATGTAATGATATTACATTTTTATTAGAAAATGGCACAGATATATAATCGCCAAATCCTCCAGCTTGAACGGCTCCATATTGTGTAAATACTTGAGGAGTTATGTCAAAATCTATAGATTGAATTTCTACGACTGCACCTCTTTCTTCAAATCTATAAATATTATTTATAGTAACATATTTATCCAAAATATTATCAGAATAATAAGTATCATTAGTATTACTTCCTATATGATTTTGTAGATATTCTACCATAGAATGAACGTCTATATTATCATAAGATTCGTAAATATATATAAAATCATTAGAATAATAAATTCCATCTTCAATGATTTCTTCTCCATTTATATAAATTTTAACTGAAATATTATTACTTGCAGGGATAATTTGTTTTGCGTTATTACAAGCGCTAAATGTTATTGTTTTATTATTATTTGATAATGGAGATTGTATGATGTCTTTACTAAGCGCTATATCTCCTCTATTTTGATAGTTTTGATTAGTAGAAACACATAAAAATGAATTTTCATCAATAATTGTTACTATAGTAACAACAATTCCATTAGAAGATGTATATTGAGTACCTATATCGGATTCTGTTAAACCATGATTTTGTGCTGTAATTAGTTTTCCTGCATCATCTCCATGGTTACCGCATCTATAACTACTATTAAAATGTGCTGGACAAATATCATCACCAGCACCTTTAAATAATGTTCCAGAAGTATTATCTGGTTGTGCATCTTTTTGAATTTCATACCAGCCACTAAAATTAAATGATTTTGATTGAGATTTTAATACACAATATACAAAAATATCATTATCATCGCTAAAATGACTTCTAATATATACATTATTTCCTTTCTTATTTAAACATAATTTCCATGTATTATTTTCTGTATTTTGTTTATTAATAAATTTATTCATTGATTCTAATTCATTATCTATATAATTAAATGCTTCATATATATTATATGAAGCACTTGGAGATTCGTATGGTAATATATCAGTTGCTTCATTTATTTGTATATTTTTAAGATAATTATTAACATCTTCTTCAGTATGATTACCTATATAATTATTTCCTAAATACCATACGCAGTAAGAAATATTAGAATTTTCTAGTATTGTAAATATAGCTTTTTCTGCATTTTTTATAATTATATCTACTAATCCATCACATTCTGGCCAATAATTTTCACCTCCACCATATGCGATTCCTGAGGCGCTCATTCCACATATGGGTTTATATTCAGAATCTAAAAATATAATAGCTCCTATAGGATAATTATTATTAGTGCAAGCATATGTTTTATTTTCAGAAATATCCTGTGGGCCTACAAGAAAACTTGTTTCATATTTAATAGGGCGCCATTGATTATTAATATCAGCACTATAGCTAATTAAACATTTATCATAAAATTTACCATTAAATAAATTTGTAGAATTACGACGATATGCTATTTCATTTCTTAATAAAGCATTTTCAGATAATTGTATTTTTTCTTTTATATCATTATTCATAGTATATTGTTTGGTAGTATTAGATATTTTTTTAACATATCCTTCACCACCTCTAGAACTTATATTTATATTAACGTATAAGTAGTTTACATTATTTGGTATTGTTATTATTTTATTATGCACAACGGGAGTTGTATTTTCATCTCCAATAGCTGGAAAGCATTCAACTAATCCATCTAATTGATTTTGCATTAAATAATACACATGACAATTTTGTAAAGCAAATCCTTGAATTTCGTATTGTTCTCCAGGTTTAACTTCAAGTTCCATACCACCATAATCTTTTAAAGTATCATTATCAACAGTAACAAAATATATTTTGTTATTATTAGTCCTTATTTTAAATTCATAAAATCCATTCATAGTAAAATTTGATAAATCTATATATTCTTTAACATCTTCTTTTTCATAATATTCTATCTTTATATTATCAACAAAACTGGAAAGCGAAGTAAGACTTTCCTGATTCAATTGAAAATCGTTAGAAAATAAAGCAAGATAACCCGTAAGGGTTATCTATAAAGTATTTTAAAGAAATATAAATTCTGTTTCTAACGATTTATTCGGCGTAAATAAGGCATCTGAGGTATGGTCTACTTCTGAAAATGGAATTTTAGGGGCAGCCCTGTGGGGGAGTACTGGAGTTCCTACTGAAGAGGCTAAATCGGCTAATTTTAATACGCTAACTAACGATCTATCTGATACTATAGAATATATTGGTAAAGATAAATATTTATCTTTTGACGGCGGATATGGTTATATTAATACAAGTACAAATATAGCTAATAATATAACTAATTGTAAAAATACCGGATACATTAAAATTAAAAATATTAAAACTATTATCTATAAAGGCAATATATCAAGTCAAGGTTATGCTGTTGCATTTTTTGATAATAATAAAAATATTTTAAGTCCAATTAGTATAATTGGAGGTAGCGGCATTACTAATATTACTATAAATATAACTAATGAAATCTTAAATATAGCTACATATTTTATTGCATATCATTATCAAACGACATGGGAACCAGAATGTTATGTAAGTTATAATGGCCTTGATAATCATATAAAATATATAGATGATAGAATAAGTGATATTATAACAGATAATGATATTACATATGATATAGGGATTAATAAATTTGATATAAATAATATGATAATTGGTAAAGAAGTATATGGAGATGGGCAACTTAAAGATCAAGCAAATTCAGCAATTTCAAATTTTATATATGTATATGGAGCAAAAAATATTTATATAAAAAATCTACCTATAGACACTAATGCTGAAACTGCTAAATATTATTTCTTTTATGATCAAGATAAACAACCTATAGGAACCTATCATACTTTATTAAAAACAGTCTCTAATGCGACAATAAGTGTAGAATCTGGAGCTTATTATTTTTGTATTTCTACATATCAACGTTTTAGTGATAATGCATTGCCTGCTGATTGTAGTAGAATTATGATAACTACAGAATATACAGATGAAGAATTTATTCCAACAGAAAAAATTATTACATCAATAAAAGATTATAATATTAAATCAAATAAAAATACTAAATTATCAAACATATATGGACTAAAAGTATTAATTTTTGGTGATAGTATAACAGAAACAGCAAGAATGGATGATGATGGTGCAAATTATACTGAAGGAACAAGACATAACTGGCCAGAATATGTAAATCAATATATGCAGTGGAAAAGCTTTAACAACTATGCTAAAAGTGGTGCAGCATATAAATATAGAGGTTCTTCTGGTTATGAATATAGGCAAACAGTTGCTAATCAAATATACTTAGCAATGCAAAATAGTGATAATGATGATGTTGATATAGTAATATTTTCTTTAGGAACAAATGATGGTGCTGGTAATCTAGGAGATTATACAACAGCAATGTCTAAAGCAACTTTACAGGATTTAGATCAAACTAAATTATATGAAGCTTTAAGATATGCTTATTGGTCTATTAGGGATAAATATAAAAATGCAATATGTTTTTCAGCACTGCCAATTCAACGTGCAAATAACGAACAACCAGATGTATTAATAGAAGCAATAGAAAAAATGGCTAAAAGATATAATTTTATTATTATAGACGCAACTCATGAAAGTGGCATTATAAAAGAAAATAATACATGGGAACAAGACGATACCGATCTTTATGATGGCTTGCATCCAAATACAAATGGACAAATTAAAATGGCTAAATTATATACAAATGTAATTGTAAGAAATCTATTATACAAATTATTATAAAAATATTAATATCCCGTAGGGAATAATTCCTACGGGTATAATGTTTTGTTCTCTATTTTCGATATATTTATATTTAACAACCCTCTTACAGTATATTAAAAGGAGGATTCCATAATATGCTTGTAAAGGGTATTATTTTCGAAGATTTTGTTAATTATAAAAAACCATCGATGACAATAGCTATGCCATATTGTTCATTTAAATGCGATAAAGAATGCGGATATTCAATATGTCAGAATTCTAAATTAGCTAATGATCCTAATATAGATATATCTATAGATAAGATTATTGATAAGTATATAGATAATCCTATAACTCATTCTATAGTTTTTCAAGGTCTAGAACCATTTGATTCTTGGGGTGATTTAGAAGGATTTATTTATAGATTTAGAATGTCATATGCTTGTACTGATGATATCGTAATATATACTGGATATAATGAGAATGAAATAGAAGACAAAGTAAAATTATTAAGCTGCTTTACTAATATCATTATTAAATTTGGTAGATTTATTCCTAATCAAGATCCTCATTATGATGAAATTTTAGGAGTAAAATTAGCAAGCAATAATCAGTATGCTAAGAAAATAAACTAATCAAACAGCACCCAGAGGGATTTATTCCCTCTGGATATATATAAATTTTTTAGGAGAGTATATAATCATGATAGAACTTAGAGCAGCAGATTATAATGATAAAGAGTATGATTCTTGCGGAAATACTACTATAGCAATATTAGAAAATGATGGTATAACTATAGCATTATGTGAAGAATGTGTAAATGATTTAATACAAACAGTAGAAAAATTTAAAAATACTATATATTGCAAAGATTGTATGTATTGGTATTGTAGTAAAAGTGGCCCTAAATACGGCGGTACATGTATTCGTAAAATACCAGGATGGTTAGAAGGAGTTAATATTAATGACTTATTACCTGAAAGTGAGTATGGATACCAATATGCTACAGAATTTATGAATACATGCGAAAATAGTAAAAGAAAATAAACTAATCAAACAGCACCCAGAGGGAGTAATCCCTCTGGGTAATTTATTATTGAACTAGAACCACTTCCGCTTTTGCAATTTGAATAGATTTATTGTCACAATATATAGAAAGCTGCTTAGTGCTTGCTATATTATTATAATCTATATCAAAGATATATTCCCACCAAGATGCTCCAACTAAAGCTTTACCAACTTTAACAGACCCATCAAGACTAATTGACATTTTAGCACAGTCAAACGAACCTTCATAAATTTCAGAAGATTCCCAAGCCGTATCAGAATCAATATATTTCGGAAAATACCTTGCTAAAATTCTTATCTGGATTTTATCAGGATAATATGCATTTTTACCAAGATTTTGTGTAATGATGTTCTGTTTTAAAGATTCACCTTCGTGAATAACACGTACAGTTGTAACACCTGTCGGATATGGATCAACAGTGGTATTATCTACAGCAGATATAACCGGAGTATATTTTTCAATTGAATTAATATCAATCCAAGAAGTTCCATCATCTAATAAATTATCTGTAAGTAGTGATTCTCCATATTTATATTCTTTTGGTTTTCTCTTGTTTTGTGTTATTTTCTTAGATCCACCACCTGCAATGAATTTAATATTCTTTAAAGCTATATCATTACCAACGAATAGTAAAGATATTTTATCATAATCCATGCAGTTAGCTACATAATCCATTAAATCAGTTGAACCATTAGATTCAAATTCTATAGATTCCCATTCGCACAATGGTAAATCATAATTATTCATATAGTCTACACTTGGGTAGTCATATGAACCTTTAAGAGTAACTCCAGATATATTTGTTGTTGGGTTATCAGTACCTGACGTAGTTTTACCGCTGCTATTAGTTGTTGTTACAAGCATACCGTTAACAATACCACTAATAGTGTATTCACCTAAAATATTATCATTAAATACTCCACCGGTTATTGTAATTTTATTACCTGGAATTAATAACGATTCACCATCTACAATTCCAAAAGCAATATACCTAAGTTCTGATAATGGATTTTCTAATTGAGTAATTCTACGGATATAAGCATTTGTAACTCCGCTAATATTAATAATCATCTGTAATTGATTAATAGTATTTTTAGTAAATGGAGTAATACATTCAATAAGAGCATAATTATCTAAAGAAATTTGTTGACCATTCTGTAGAGTTTGGTATTGGCTTTTTACTGCTTCATGAGATTCTCCGTTGTTTAATCTATCAAATAACTTTTCTGTTGCTTTGGTTAAACATGAAGAACCATTATATATTTCTACAAATCTTTCCGATCTTTCATATACATCATTATATTTAAGATTATCTAGATCTGTTCCATCTATATCTGGACGTTTCTTAAATATTTTAATAGATTTCATTGGCCTCGGCAAGCAATCAATATAATTCTTTAAACCATACGTCCAACTCCAATGAGTTCTAGTTGCAGGATGCCCGTTTAACATAAATGGTTTAAACCATTTCATAGCGCTAGCAGTATTTGCCCAATTCCAAAATTCATAATTTTCTCTATCTGCTAATGCTTGCATTGCATAAAGCATTTGATTTTTATTATGCTCAGTTGATAGTATAGGAACTGCTCCCATAGCTAGTATTGCTTCACAGACTTTCTTACAGTTCTGATAGAATGTTTCATTATTAGCAGCAAATAATGCACCATCGTTAGTATACATTCCTAAGATGCCGTAAGTTAATCCCCAGTCATTTACAGGAACATCTCCTAAGAACTTTTCGTTTCTATTAATTCTTGCTAGGGTTTCTAATACATCATCTCCAGATTTACCATAGTTATAGAATAGATAATCGGACCACATACTAAGATTATCAAATACATGATGAGTTCTTATTGTATATCCATTCATGTAACTATTTCCAAAGAATCCTATCTTATCACTAGAAGCAATATCAATTATTTCTGTATTGCCTGAAGATTGTGATGCTAAAACATCATTAACAATATTTCTAACACTAGATTCTTTAGGTTCAAAATATATTTTATCACCATAAGTTTTAACTGAATATCCGGTTGTATCTACATTTTCTGTAGTGCCGTAATACAACCCTAATATAAAATATGATCCATTCTGAGGTATAGTATAACTATAATTATATTCTCTTAAATTGTTACCATACAATATTGTATTATCTACTATTCTATTATCAAGATATTTTATATAATCAATTAGATTATCATCGGAATCATAGCAGCATAAGATTGCATTTCCGTAATCCATATATGAATGAATATAATATGTTTGACCCTCAGAGCATTCTACAGGCTCTGAGATACCCCATGAATTATGATTATAATCAATAATAGATCCATCTACATTTTTTATTATTTTTTTAGGAACATATTGCGGAGTCACATCGATTAATATCTTTTCTCCTCCAAGTTCAGCAATTTGTCCCGCAATTGAATCTTTTAAAGAATTATAGTATTTACCATTTGAATCTGTTCTAGCATCCATTATTTCAGCATGTGCATATTCACCAACGTAAATACTATAAGGCGCATCTGTATGTGGAGCAAACCTCATAGTAACAGCTAAAGGCGGGATTTTAGCTATATAATCATTGAATATATGCTTTCCATTACTGGTGCTATCAACTTCGCCAGCCTCATTAAGTATAGTAGATAAACAATTGTTATTATCATCATAAAATGCGACTACAGCATTATTATACCATGTTACACATGAAAATGCAATATATTCTGTATTACTTACATTTATAGGATCGGATACCAAATAATTTTTATTATTAAAATCTATTAAAGCACCATTAGTTTTATTAAGTAATAAATATGGATTCATCGTACATTCAATTTGTGTAGATTTTTTTAAGGTATAATTTAACTTTTGTAATAAATTATTTATTGTATTATCTCTTTCTTCATTATAATTAAGCCATTTTATAACAAGCTCATCCATTTCATTATTATTACCAAGAGTTATACCTATATATTTTGCATCTGCTTGGTTAATAGTAAATAAAGCACTTTCTGAAACTGGTACTGGAATATTTTGCATATTATTATCAAATTTATTTACTAATAATGATACATTACTATTAGTTGTTAATTGCATGCCTGGCTGTACCATTAATAAAGTTTCAATGCACATCCATTTTGGTTCTGCAATAGTTTCTTTAAGATATAGTCCGGTAGAACTTTGATAATAATATCCATGATTAAGTTTTATTGTTACTTCATGATCAGTAAACAATTTTAATGAATAATCTAAGCATTTTTTATCAACTGTTAATGTATTAAAATTGGCTCCAGAAGCAATTTCAAGCGCTTCTCCAGTATCCCCCCACAGAGCTCTACCTAAAAGCCCCGATTTGGAAATCTCACGTTCCCCAGATACCTCATTTACGGCAAATAAATCGTTAGAAAATAAAGCAAGATAACCCGTAAGGGTTATCTATAAAGTATTTTAAAGTAATATAAATTCTGTTTCTAACGATGTATCTAATTTGGCAGATTTAAGTGAGTCAGTTAGTGATTTAAAGAGCGCTTTTACATCTATTGACAAGCATATTCTGTTTGTTAGCGGCAAAAATAGATACAATGTAAATGATACAATCGCTAATCATTACATCGGCACTGATGGTTCTTTGATTGAATATAACGATTGGATTGTAAGCAATTACATTTATGTCGGCGATTGCGAGAATATTATTTGTTCCGGCGAATACAACGGCACTCGGCAAACATGCACAATGCAATATTTGTCAACGTACAATAGTAATAAGAAATTTATAGAGCAGAAAACCAGTACAGATCGTTACACAGTAGAAGACGGAGTTGCGTACATAAGATTTTGCACTAAACCTTCAGTGTGGTCAGATGTAATGCTTGAGAAGGGACTGTCAAGGTCTGCTATATTTGTGCCTTACACACTGCAATATGTTAAATTTAACCCATCTGAACTTGATGGAAAATTCATGATTGACAGATTCGTAGAACCAATTGAAGATAGTTTTATGCCTGTGTGGGAAAACTATCCAATAGAATTCACGGAAGCTGATAAGTTTATTAGTTATGCCGGAGTTGAAGCATCATATACAAACGCGAATCACTCAGGACATATCAATGTTTCAAATTTTGCCAACATGAAAATTCGATTTACAGGGGCGGCATGGAGTGGCATTCCTGCAATCGTATTCTTTTCCACAAGCGGTAACGTTTTAACGACATATCCCACGACTTCGCCGTACCAGTATGCGAATTATTTTGAACAAATAATAGGCATTCCAGAAGAAGCAGAGTATTTCATTGTTAATGATATTCACAACATTGGAGCATTTAATGCTCCTGTTGTAGATCAAGCAATAACGTATAGCAATGGTAAATGGTATGGCAAAAAATGGGTCTGTGTTGGCGATAGTTTGACGGAAGTAAATGTAAGAACTGACAAGCATTATTTTGATTTTGTATCTGAAAGTACAGGTATTGCAGTTGTCAATATGGGCGTTGGTGGAACGGGATATGCACGAGGTTCAGAAAACAACAATGCTTTTTTCCAGAGAATTTCTGCGGTTCCTCTCGATGCCGATGTGATAACTATTTTCGGGTCGTTCAACGATCTGAGTGCAGGATTGCCGCTTGGTACTGCATCTGATTCTGGAACAGAAACATTGGGTGGTTGTATTAACACAACGATCAACAACCTTCTGGTTGCGTTTCCGCTTGCAAATTTCGGAATCATTACCCCATGTCCGTGGTCATGGACTAATCCTGCAAATCCAGACACGGACGCATCAAAATACTGTCAAATGATTGTTGATATATGCCATAATAGAGGTATTCCGTGTTTAGATTTGTTTCACAATTCTCTGCTTCGTCCGTGGGATGAAACATTTAGAAACCTATGTTATTCAAAAGACGATGGGAATGGAGTGCATCCAAACGAAACAGGACATAAGTTAATAGCACCTAGATTCAGCGATTTTCTTGACACTCTTCTTTGCTAAAATAACACATTAAATCACAATCTAACTGATTTAAAGCACACTTTAAATTATTTTAATTAATCTAGTAGAGGATTATTATTCGATTGGTAAAATTATTTTTATATCCTAGGAAACCATGATGGTTATAATGTAAATTCTTATAATTATAGATTATTGTATAATAAAATTTATGGCTATAAGCTTAAAAATAATATACTTGTTAACGGTGATAGGGTATTTGACGTAAATTAATTTTCTTACCCTCTAGGGAGAAATCCCTAGAGGGTTTAATTTATTTTTATAATTCAAATGTTAAAGTTTTAGTATCATCTCCACATAATAATGATACATTGTATAATAATCCTAAATTGCTTTTCAGTTGCATATTATATATTGGTAACCAGAACAACCAATTACCGTACTTAATTATTAAGGAGAATATTATGAAAGCAGTTGAAATTTATTTTTCAGATCTCAACGAAAATGCTCAGAAAAGGCTGCTTGAGACAGCCAATGCAAAAACACCAGCAGATTTGAATTGGGATATAGATGCTATCCCTATTACAGTTTATGAAGTTTATGAATTGGACGATGAAACAGATAGTACCGATGAGTAAGTATAATACGACTGCCCGATCATGGGCAGTCTTGTTATAAAATATCTATAATGGAGGTTTGTTAATATGGACGATGGAAAACCTATGGGAACAAAAATTAAACCTCTGCATGAAGCCAGAGCAGG
>Ga0310697_10006664_pt1 | contig 10939 bp, 10 predicted proteins | sample 172DNAGHGlowgp2_FD_203883 | JGI IMG/M metagenome (GOLD analysis project Ga0310697, IMG submission 203883) | Sheep rumen microbial communities from Palmerston North, Manawatu-Wanganui, New Zealand - 1728 DNA GHGlow gp2 (v2) (version 2) | ecosystem: Host-associated > Mammals > Digestive system >...
GTGGTGACGGCAGTCTCGCTGTTCAACACACAGGTGCGGCAGCCTCGGGATTTTGAAAAAGTTTATTGCAACCGTGTGGGCACGAGCGACGCGCAATGGGTCGCCTTGGCCTCTGAAATGCTCATGGAATAATGAAAAGACTGCTAATCATATTGTTGATGCTGCTCCCGCTGGCAGCCATGTCGCAGAGCGAACTGTACAAACAGTACGCTTCGCGTCAGAATCTCACCGTGGCGCAAGTGAAGGGTTTTAAACTCAGCGACAAAGTGCGTGTCGATGTGGTGCTCGTGGTGGCGGACAATGATGCGGCGTGGAAGCAGCTCAAGAAAGAGCTCGACATCCGCGGCGAGGAAGGTTCCGTCAGCTGGCTCGGTGAACTGGCGCAGCCTGCCAAGCGCACAAAGTGGAGCGGCAAACCGCTGCTGCGCGTGGTGGCCTCGCACGGCCGCCGCACTGTGGGCTTCTACCGCCTCGATACGGAGGCGCAGTATGATGCCCTCTTGGATTATCAACTGAATAATATGAAAGAGAAATGAAAAAGATAGATGTTATGAAAACGACATTGAGATTCACCGTCCTGATGGCGGTGCTGGTGCTCGCCTTTGCGGCGTGCGAGGACCCGAACAAAAAACCGACCCCCGAAGTGGACAATACCCCGAAAGAGCGTGTTGTCGTTTACAAGGTCGGGCAAAACGAAAGTCGTCAGTCGCTGGCAACGGAGGGCGAATGGGATGCCCTGTTGGACGTGCTCTGCAATCAGGCAAAGCAGGGTAGCGAAGTTACCTTCTATAATATGAAACCAAGCACTTACCACCAGAACAAAGTACGGTCTGGTGCCAAAGCGGCCAAGACGTTCAGTACAGCCAGTCGCGAAGAGATGAAGGCTTGGATGAAGGAGATGGAGAAGGAGGGGCGCACCGTTGTGGTCACCTACAGTAACGGCACCTGGAATGGGATGGCCTACGCTTCGGCACCGCCGGCTGTCACTGCTGCGAACATCATCGGTACTTGGCATTTCAACTGCGTGGTAGTGAAGGCGATAGACGCTGATGGCCAACTGCTGGATGGGGAAACCTTCATTCCGGATATCGATGGCGGATTCATGAACTATTCTTTTTTAGAAGATGGCACTATGACCGTGACAGTCACTAATGTTGACGGAAGCTCGTTCACCGACAACTCCAGCTGGAGTCTCTCGGACGAGGGTAAGTTGTGCAGCGAATTGCTTCCGAATGGCGGAGGTTGTTGGGATGTCAATTGGATCTCCGGCAATACCATGGTGCTCTCCCGTCCCGACTTCGGAAGCGAGGATGGTGATTTCCTCTATCAACTGCAGTTTGACCGGCAATAAAAAAAATTTTTCTTGTCTGTAGTTTTTAGAAGTTTCGTTACGTTCTTATGGTAGAAACAATCAAAATTAATCAATAATCAATCAAAGTAAAAATCAAAAAGTATGAAAAAGAACATTTTCGTTATCGCAATCGCTGCTTTCGCGCTCTGTCTGGCTTCTTGTCAACATGAGGACATTACCCTTGAAAACGGTGGAAACGCCGGCGTTCAACCCAAGGTGACGGCTACTTCCGACCTTATTGGCACTGACTGGACCGCTTCCCTTACCCTCAACGACCTGCTCACAAGCATGGGTGTTGATCTTAGCGGTATTGTTTGCAGTGATTCTAATGATCTCGACGCTGAGGCCATGGGTATCCAAATCAATTTCGACAACCAGTATGCGCACATCACTTTCAGCGACAATGTGGTCGTCCTCAATGCCATGGAAATGAATGGCGAATACACGATGGAAGAGATTGAGCAGATGGATCTTGCTTACGTTTATGACGCTTCTACCCACACCGGCACCCTGACCGCTGTCGGCACCGATGAGAACGGCGATCCCATCAACTATCAGATCAACTTCACCTACAGCGACAGCGATGACACGATCACCATCAACTTCCAGTTCACGGATGAGAATGACACTGTCATTACTTTCCCGATGGTGTTCCAACGCGATACCGTGGTTGCATAAGGTTTGTTAAAACAAGTACAATCATTAAAGCGCCCGCAGTCTGCGGGCGTTTTTTTTGTATTTCTTGCTTTGAAATCGAAGGGAAATTGGAGTTATGTAGGGATGATTCCCGGATGTAGGATAATCGTAGCAGTGTGTCTCTGGTGTACTATTCCGCAAAACGCGGCTGTGTCGGGCGGGTCGGAATCGCGTGATTGGCGGGTTGGGTTGTCCCGGTCAGGCACCGCGTATTTTACATTCAACATTTTATCGAATTTTTATTATTTTTGCCGATTCAAAATCTGAAACGTTGGAAGAACAGGATATACAGAAAATTCAGGCCGCGTTGCAGGGTGCGAAGACCATCGCGATTGTCTTCCATTTCAACCCAGACGGCGACGCGCTGGGCAGTGCTTTGGCATTGTACCACTATTTTGGTGACGCGGGATACGAGGTCTCGGTCATCTCCCCCAACCCTTTTCCCGGTTTCCTGAAATGGATGCCCGGTGCTGAACATATAATCGTGGCGCAGGAACATCTCGTGGAGGCCCGCAAACGCATTAAGGAGGCCGACATCCTCTTTGTGGTCGATATGAACGCGCCGCACCGCGCCGGACAGGATCTCCAGAACTCGATCCCCAAATCCCCGGCGTTCAAAGTCCTCATCGACCATCACGTCCAGCCCGACATCAAGTGCGACGTGATGTACTCCACTCATCTCACCACGTCTGCCTCGGAACTGGTTTACAATTTCTTGTACAAATATCTCACCCCGGGAAAACCTGTTTCGCAGCCAGTAGCCGAGTGTCTCTATGTAGGCATTATCACCGACACGGGCTCGATGTCCTATACCTGCGACTACCCGGAATCCTACGATGTGTTGCGCCATCTCATCGAAACGGGGGTCAATGGCGAGGAAATCCATCGCAAGGTCTATGATAACTATACGGAAAGCAGGATGAAACTGCTTGGCCTTGCCCTTTCGCAGCGACTGGTGGTGATGCCGGAGTACGGGGCTTCCTACATGTATTTGACTAAAAAGGACCTGATAGACAATGGTTTCCAGATTGGTGACACGGAAGGCTTCGTGAACTACGGCCTGTCGCTGGCATCGGTGCACTATACGGCTTTCTTCACAGAGCGTGACAATCGCATCCGTGTGTCGTTCCGCTCGAAGGGGGTGGTCGATGTGAACAAGTTCGCCCGCAAGTATTTCGAGGGTGGGGGGCATGCCAACGCCGCCGGTGCTTTCTACCACGGCACCATGGAAGAGGCCATCGCCCATTTCGAGAAAGCCGTGATAGACAATGCTTCGGTGCAAGGATAAAAATATGCGTAAAGTCCTTGTAATCATAATGATGTGCCTGCTCTTAGGCAGCTTTTCCGCTTGTCGCGACCGCAAGGCTACGGGCAGCGTGGTGTCTTCATCGGAGGCCCCGAAAGAGGACAAGGACGCGCCCTACGTGGAGGGCAATAAGAACATCATGCGGCGCGAGAACGATGAGATGCAGATGTTCATCCGGCGTTACGGCTGGAATATGCAGCGCACTCCCACGGGACTGTATGTGCAGGTGCTGGAGTCGGGCTCCGGGGAACCCTTCAAGGAGGGAGACCGCGTGGCGATGGAGTACCGCACGTTCCTGCTGTCCGGAGAACAGGTCTATAGTTCCGACAGCAGTGGCGTGAAAGTCTTCGTGGTGAACCGTTCCGAGGAAATCGATGCACTGCACGAAGTGTCGCAAATGCTGAGACCCGGGGCGAAGGCACGGCTCGTGATTCCTTCGTATCTTGGCTATGGCGTGGCCGGTGACGGCGACCGCATTCAAGGCCTCCAACCTTTCATGATGGAAATCAGAGTGTTAGATAGAAACGAAAAAATACCGGAAACCTATATACCGAACCCATATAATGAATGATTGAAATGAGGAAAGACTGTCTGATTTGGATGATTCTTGCCTTGCTGTGTTTTACAGCCGTCTCCTGCCGGAAACCCAGCGGATTCAAACGCTCGTCGGGCTTCTATTACCAATACCACGTCTTGAACAAGGATAATGCGCAGCCGGAAGTCGGCGATTTTGTGATGGTGAATATGGGGCTCCGGATCGGCGATTCCGTGCTCTCTCCCATGACCCAAAACAACATGCTGATTGACGAGCTGTATCGAGGCGACATCTATTCCGCCTTGCGCCAAATGCACCTCGGTGACAGCGCCACGTTCATTTTCGGAGGGAAGAAATTCTATGAAGAGTTTCTCGGAATGGGTGACTATCCGTACGGCAAGACACCCATTTATGCAGACATAAAACTCCTTAAAATTTTGTCAAAGAAGAAAATAGAGAATGCCGAGGATCAGTTTCGGGCGCAGCGTAAACGGCAACGCCAGCGCGAGGATTCCCTGATTCACGCGTATGCCAACCAATATCATCTCAATACCGTTCACAAGGGCATATACTATACTTACACCAAGAGAGGTAACGGGGCCAAGGCCAAGAAAAACAAGACGGTGGAAATCCTGTTTCGCGCCAGACGGTTGGACAATACCGTGTTTGAAAGCAGATTGGATCCGTCACATCCCCTCTCGTTCACAATTGGCACAGGCGAGATGTCGCGCGGCATCGATATCATGGTGCAAGAAATGAATGAAGGCGACCAAATAACCGTGATTTTGCCTTCCTCACTTGTTTTTGGCGACAACGGAAGTGAAGTTTACAACATTCCGCCGTTCACCCCGGTAGTGTATGACATTGAATTACTTAAAGTGTTGAAATAGATTGAGTTAAAAAATAATTGAATATTGTTGTCAAAAGAAAAAATCAAAATGAAAAGAATTGTTTCAAATGTAATGATTGTCCTGGCGGCTGTCGCCATTGTGTTTTCCTTAGGCTCCTGCAGCAAATACAAGGGATTTAAGAAAACGAAATCCGGTATCTACTACCAAATTCATGGCGAGGTCCACGACACTGCCGACCAGCCCAAGACCGGCGACTTGGTGGGTATCCTTATGTCGCTTCGTGCGGGTGATTCCTTGCTTATTCCCATGATGCCCAACGAAATGCTGATGGATTCCCTTTATGCGGGCGACATGTTTGAGGCGCTCCGTATGCTGCATGTGGGTGACAGTGCCACGTTCATTCTCGATGGTCCGCAATTCTTCGAGAAAATGATGAATCCCGGTCAGGAATACACTTTCGGGGAAGATCCGCTTTACTTGGATGTCAAGCTCTATGGTTTGATGAAAAAAGCGGATTTCGAAAAAGCCAAATCCGAGTTTGAAGCTCAGTTAGATGACCGCAAAGTGAAGGAAGTGGAAGAAATCGATACCTATCTGAAGGGGAATCCGGGTTTCAAGCAGCAATCGACGGGTGTCTATCTCAAGACGGTCAAAAAGGGTACCGGCGCGAAGGTGGAGCCGTTGCAGACCGTGAAGGTGCACTATACAGGACGTTTCGTTGACGGCACCGTGTTCGATAGCTCCGTGGAACGCGGCGAACCGTTCGAATTCACCGTGGGTGCCGGCCAGGTGATTCCCGGTTGGGATGCCACGGTGGCCGACATGAAGGTGGGTGACAAAGTGACGGTGCTGATTCCCTCTGAGTTCGCTTACGGCGAAGGCACGCGTGGCATCCCCCCGTACAGCCCGCTGGTTTTTGATATTGAGCTGCTGGATATTGTCAAGTAGTTTAGTGTTTTAGAAAGTTCAGGAGTTTAGGATTATGTCGGAAGTGAATTATGCTTTGCGGATTGCGCAGGCACTGAACCTTAAAGAAGAACAGGTTCGGAACACGCTTGACTTGATGGAGACCGGTGCCACCATCCCGTTCATCTCCCGTTATCGTAAAGAGGCGACGGGGTCGTTGGATGAGGTGCAGATTGGAAATATCAAAGAGCTTTATATCAAGTGGTTGGAGCTTGACAAGCGTCGCGCAGCTATCTTAGACTCTATTTCTGAGCAAGGCAAGCTTACCCCTGAACTGCGTGAGAAAATCGAGCAGGCGGAGACGATGGCTGCCTTGGAGGATCTCTACCTCCCGTATCGCCCCAAACGCAAGACCCGTGCGTCGGTCGCTGTGGAGAAAGGGCTGCAGCCGCTGGCGAAACTGCTTTGGCAGCAACGCCCGGTTGACCTGCAGCGCGAAGCGGCGAAGTATGTCAGCGAGGAAAAAGGCGTGGCTTCCGAAGAGGAGGCCATCGCTGGAGCTCGCGACATTATTGCTGAGCTGATTAGCGAAAATGTCGGAGTCCGGAACCGCTTGCGCGGTACGTTCCTCCGCTACAGCCGTATCTCCACTCGTCTGATTCCCGACAAAGTCGATGAGGACGAAAAGTACCGTATCTATTACAAGGCGGAGGAATTGCTTGCCAAAGCCCCGTCGCATCGCATCCTGGCCATGCTGCGCGGCGAGGAGGAGGGCATCCTGCGTGTGCACATCGCTCCCGACGAAGAGCGGACGCTCGCCGATTTGAAGCATCGTGTTATAAGGAACAACAGCAACTGCGCCCAACAGGTCTGGCAGGCTGCCGTTGACTCCTACAAACGGCTCCTCCAACCCCAGATGGAGACAGAAATGCGCAAGTTCTACAAGGAAAAGGCCGACAAGGAAGCCATCTCCGTGTTCACGAAAAACGCCCGGCAGCTCCTGCTGGCAGCCCCGTTGGGACAGGTCACCACGCTGGCCATCGACCCTGGCTTCCGAACGGGTTGCAAGGTCGTCATTCTTGACCCGCAGGGCAAGCTGCTCTACAACGAGACGATTTACCCGCATCCGCCGGTGGCGCAGTACAAGCTGGCCTCCGACAAGCTGAAGCGGTTGGTCCTTCAGTACAAGGTGGATGCCATCGCCATCGGAAACGGCACTGCAGGGCGCGAAACGGAGAACTTCGTGCGTCACATTCCCTTTGAACGCGAGGTCAAGGCCTTTATGGTCAACGAAAGCGGCGCGTCGGTCTATTCGGCCTCGCCGGTGGCCCGTGAGGAGTTCCCTGACTACGACGTGACGGTGCGCGGTGCCGTCTCCATTGGGCGCCGTCTCATGGACCCGCTTGCCGAATTGGTCAAAATCGACCCGAAATCCATCGGGGTGGGGCAGTATCAGCACGATGTGAACCAGAAGATGCTGCAGGAGAGTCTGCAGACGACGGTGGAAAGCTGCGTCAACTATGTGGGCGTTGAATTGAACACGGCGAGCAAGCAACTGCTGTCGTACGTTTCGGGGGTCGGCCCTGCCTTGGCGCAGAACATCATCGACTACCGGAACGAGAACGGACCGTTCGCCTCCCGCGAAGCCTTGAAAAAGGTGCCACGTTTCGGAGCGAAAGCCTTCCAGCAGGCCGCCGGTTTCCTGCGCATCCGCGAGGCTGAAAACCCGCTCGACGGTAGCGCCGTGCACCCGGAAAGCTACAAGATCGTGCAACGTATGGCTGACGACCTGCACTGCTCCGTTTCTGACCTGATTAAAAACAAGGATTTACGGCAACAGATTGTCTTGCAGAACTATATAACAGACAAGGTTGGAATGCCCACGTTAGAGGACATCATGAAGGAACTGGCGAAACCGGGCCGCGACCCGCGCACGCAGTTCGAGATGTTCGAGTTCGACAAGAATGTGCACACCATTCACGACTTGACTGTCGGCATGGTGCTGCCCGGAATCATCACCAATATCACCAATTTCGGCTGTTTTGTGGACATCGGAGTCCACCAAGATGGCTTGATCCACATCAGTCGTTTGAGCGACCGCCGAATCTCCGACCCGTCTGAGGTGGTTCATCTCAACCAGAAAGTTATGGTGAAAGTGGAAGGGGTTGAGGTGGAACGTAAAAGAATCAGTCTGGCTCTGGAAAAAGAGTGATATCGGCACCGTTGGCGGCTTTTTTTTGAAGAACCGTAAAGGTATTGATTTTTTTATTACTTTTGCTACGCTTTGAAAAAAGTTGTTTTGTTTTATAAGTTATTGAAAATTAGTAATATAAAATAAGTTTGAATATGAAAAAATTGACAGACAACACCTCTTTGGGCAAGCTTATTCTGCTTTGCAACGTGGTTGTTTTGGCTCTCTTTGTCATCGCCATGCTTTTTTTGATGAAATTTGACAAGACCAACGCGGCCGTGGTTCAAGAGCGTAATCATTACAACAAGTTGTATGAGGCGTATGCCACAGCACAGCATCCGTTGAAACAAGACAGTGCGGAAGTCGCTTATTATCAGTACAAATTAGATACTCTTCAGCAAAAGACCGCCACTACGAAGGATGAAAAGAAAGCGCTTAGTGAAAGTATTGAGGTGACCAAGCAGACTTTGGCCGACAAGAAAAAACAGCGTGAGGACAATTTGGTGAAAGTGGCCGAGCTGGAAAAGGAGTACGGCCCTGTACAAAAGAATTGGGAACAGCTGAATGCTGACAATGATGCCGCCAAGAAGAAATTCTGGGTGTTGGCCTGTATCACCATTGTCGCGTTCCTGCTGAAAACCCTTCTTTTCGCCTTGTGGGGCGCCAAGAACAACAAGAACCTGCATGAGATTGCGCCTTGGATGAAAGACGGCATGAAGCCCTGGATGTCTTACGTGGCATGGTTCGTTCCTATCTATAATCTTATTAAACCTCTCTCCTTCTTCAAGGAAGTTTGGGGTGAAACGGACTATGCGCTCGAAAACGCCGGCATTGTGGCAAGAGATGAAAACAAAGTCGATAATTCCGGTCTTGTGATGTCCATTTGGTGGGGCTTCCTGCTGGTGAGTGTCTGGTTGATGAACATTGTACTCTTCTTCACGTTTTTCCGCGAAGGGGCTTTCTTCACCAAGGCTGGACACGGCTCCATGGTGGTGGTGGCCATCGTCATCATGGCGGTCTGTATTTGTCTGGAAGCGATGTTGATTCTTCAATACAATAAGAAGAACAAAATGCTCTTGGAAAACGAAAGCAAGTTCTAATCTTTTGGATTAGACGCTATCATAATTTGTTGTGTTTTGATGAGACGGGGTTGTTTCAACCCTGTCTTTTTTTTTGCCAGCTTCACGGCAGGGCCTTTTCAAGGGTCTCCCAAAGCAATTCCGCTGTTCGGTCCCAGGTGAAAAGATCTTTCCGGGCCATCCCTCTTTCGACCAATGCGTGACATAAAGCAGGGTTTTGTTGCAGTTGGCACATGGCATCGGCAATCTCCTCTTCGCGGTAGGGATTGACGAGCAGGGCGGCGTCTCCGGCCACCTCGGGCATGGAGGATAGGTTGGAGGTGATGACGGGCGTGTGTGCGTTGAAGGCATCCACAATCGGCTGCCCGAAACCTTCAAACAGGGAGGCATAGACCAGCGCTGTGGCGGACGCGGTAAGAGCACTCAGCACATCCGTTTGCTGACGGCCAAGCATGATTACGTCTTCCCGGTAGCGCATTTGGAGGTATGTGTTCTCAATCTCGCCAGCCCACCATTTTTTGTCTCCCACCACCACTAATTTTGTGGCTGCTCCGGTCTGTTCTTTGAATCGATCGAAAGCACGGAAAATATTGTCAAGGTTCTTCCGCTTATGTATGAGACCGACGAACAAAAAATAGTCGCAACCATTGGTGTATTGCTGCCGGATGGTTCTCTTTTGTTCCTCAGAAAGGGGCTTGTAGGCTGGATTTGTCCCGTTATAAACCACGTCAATTTTGTCTGTCGGGACCTGGTAGCTGTCGTGAATGTCCTGTTTGCTGAACTCGGAAACGGTGGCTATCCGGGTGCTGTTGCGGGCGAATTTCGGAAAGAAACGGTCGTAGTAGCGTCGAACTACGGGCGGTACAAATTCGGGATGGTGTTTGAAGTTGAGGTCGTGAATGACATTGACCACGGGAATGTTCAATTTTGTTGGAATCCATCCGTCGGTGGAAAGGAATAAGTCCGGTCGTATCGACCTGAGCTTCAACGGGATGCCATATTCGAAAAAAAGATACCATAGATAGGGGTGCCGCGCTTGCGGATAAGCGACTATCGGGCTGATGTTGTCGCAGAAAAGAAATGACTCGTCATAGGGACGGTCGAAGAGGAAGTAAAACTGGTGCTCCGGGTGTGCTTTTGTGATTCGCTGGAGCGTTTCGCGTGTAAAAATACCGATGCCTTCCAATCTGTTTTTCAGCAGCAGGCGTGTATTTACAGCTATCTTCATTGAGTCAAGCTATTTGCGATGTTTTTAGGCGGGAAAATCCTTTTTTCTGTCACTGCTGGTTCGGTAGGCATAGTCATCTATCGGGTCGTTTTTTTGAGGCGTGTCTTGCGCCTTTTCCGCCGAAGCAGGCTCTATGTCCTTGATGTTCAGCTGTGTGGTTACAGTGTTGTTCCAACGGTTTTCCTCCACGTGGTAGAGCACATTGAAAGGTTTGGAGTTGCTGATGACGTGAAGTTGCGATTTTTGGTTAAACGCGATGCCGTCAAAGGAGTTTCCGCGCTCGAAAGGACTTAACACTCTGCATTTCAAGTGCTTGTCACCCACAATGCGGGCATTGCCTTCATCCACCACGTTGTCGGTTTCAAAAATGGGCTCCATGTTCCCTGGTCCAAAAGGGGCGAATTTTTTAAGGTTTTTCAAGAAATGTGGGGTGATTTCGGATAGTTTCAAGGACATGTCCACCGTGATTTCGGGCTCGTAGGCGGATTCATCCAAATTCTCTTTCACGTATTCTTCAAAGCGTTGGGAAAATTCCTCCAAGTTTTCCTGCTTCATGGTCAGTCCAGCAGCGTACTTGTGTCCTCCGAAGTGCTCCAGCAGGTCGGCGCAGGAGTCGATGCCGTCGTAAATGTTAAATTCCTTGACGGATCGGGCGGATCCGGTGATGAGGCCGTCATCGGAGCTCATGAGCACGATGGTGGGCTTGTAGAACTCCTCCACGAGGCGGGAAGCCACGATGCCGATGATGCCTTTTTCCCACTGCGGGTTGTAGATGACGATGCTTTTGCGGTTCTCG
>Ga0310697_10006665_pt1 | contig 10939 bp, 11 predicted proteins | sample 172DNAGHGlowgp2_FD_203883 | JGI IMG/M metagenome (GOLD analysis project Ga0310697, IMG submission 203883) | Sheep rumen microbial communities from Palmerston North, Manawatu-Wanganui, New Zealand - 1728 DNA GHGlow gp2 (v2) (version 2) | ecosystem: Host-associated > Mammals > Digestive system >...
ATGCTAAAAACTTTTATTTTAAATCTTGCTATTTTTTTATGGTGCTTTGCGTGGACACCCATAATATTTATCGGATTAATATCCGCCAAATTAGAACGCAAATTAATTTTATGGGACACGTGGGGAGCTTTGTTTTTGGCGCGAATTATTGCAGGTTTGAAATATAAAATACATTATCCTTTGTTAAATGAAGACGGGATTCCTTTTCAACATAATATAAATCAACGCCTTGATGGTCGCGCAATTATTGCTTCTAAACATATGTCCATGATGGAAGCATTGATATTGTTAACCCATGTTCCAAATGCATTTTTTATCATTAAACGCGAATTGTTATGGATACCGATTTACGGTTGGGCTTTTGCCAGGATTGGTTTAATAGGTGTCAACCGTAAACGCGGTGCAACAAATATGCACGAATTGGCAAACAGGGTAATGAAAAAAATTATGAACGGTATGACATTGATTATTTTTCCCGAAGGAACACGTGTAACCGTTGGACAACGTCCACCATTGAAACGCGGTTTATTGTATTTGGCGCAATATTTAAAATTACCGATATTACCAGTTGGTGTTGATACAGGATTATATTGGCCAAAACATGGAAAAATAAAATCTGGGACTGCACATATTTATTTTGAAAAAGAATTACCTTCAACAGCCAGTCTGGATGAAATTCGTGACGCAATAAACCAACACAGTTGTTAAAATTATTCGCACCACGATTGACGTTTGCCCCCGGAATAAGCCCGCCCTACTTTTTCACCAACCAAAACGCGCCCAATATCACGATGTGCCAAATCATAAACATTGGCATCAATTCGTCCGGCATACTTATCGTTTTTGATATTATCTATTTCCACAGTTGAACCGACAGGCAATAATTCAGTCAACCTTTGTTTTGCATATTCTGCACGCCTGATTTCACTTTCGCAATTTCCATGAATTTCGGGCGTATCAACATTTCGAATACGAATAGATACAGATATAACCTGTATTCCATCTGCTAATAATACATCCCCAACAAAAGTATCCCCATCAACAATATATTTGACATTAACAGGTGTTGCCAAACAATTTTGGCAAATTATACATCCGAAAAACATCAAAAATAATTTTTTCATTATGGTAACTTTGGAGACCAAGTTGGTTCAACCCCATAAACACCATCTGGCAAATCAATATCATACAAGTTTTGACCTGTAATATCGACACTGCGTATATGACTTATACGTTCTTCACCGTCTGATGCACGTTCTGTTTCATAATAAACAACACGACGAGAACCCGGTGCCCACGAAGGTGCTTCCATATACCAGCCGCCTGCTAATATTTTTTCATGACGTCCTTCGGGATTCATAATCCCAATATAGAAAGTATTATCAGCCATCTTGGTAAACGCGATAAATTGTCCGTCAGGCGACCAAACTGGTGTTGCATAACGCCCCGCCCCAAATGTTATACGCTGCTGTTTACCAGTACTTAAATCCAAAACATGAATCTGTTGTGAACCTGTACTGTCAGAATTAAACGCCATATATTTGCCATCTGGGGAATAAGATGGACTTGTGCTTATTCCGTTTCCAAAAGTCAACTGTTGTAATGCTTTGGTTGTGATATCATATTCATATATATTAGTAACACCGTTTTTAACCAAAGATAATGCGACCTTGGTACCATCTGGTGAAAAACGTGGTGCAAAAGTCATACCACCAAAAGTTCCCAATCTGGTTTGATCCCCAGTATCTAAATCCAAAACCCAAACCATCGGATCATCATTACGATAAGACAAAAACACCACCGTTGACATATTCGGAGAAAAATGTGGTGACATCACAAAAGTCTTTTTATCAGACAAATAACGCATACCATATCCATCTTGGTCCATTATCGCCATACGTTTTATACGATTATCCACAGGTCCACTTTCCGCAATAAATATAATCTGTGTATCAAAATAACCGATTTCACCAGTCAACCTTTCATAAATTGCATCAGCCATAATATGTGCCAATCTGCGTAATGATTTCTTGGAAGCAATTAAACTTTGCGCTTCGATTTGTTCTGACCCATTAACATCCCACAGATAAAAATCTAACTTATAACTGTCTTTGCCAGATGGTTGAATTGATGCTTGGACCAAAGCCTGTGTTTTTATAGCCATCCAACTTTTGAAATTTGGCATATCATTCATTTTTACATATTCAGGAAACGCATCATGATTTACAATTCTAAACAACCCTGTACGCTTTAAATCATTTTCAACAACTTCACGTAACATTTTCGCATCAGATTTTGACACTGAACCAATTTCTTCAAATTTCTGAACAGCGATCGCAATTGGATCCACACCCCCGGCAACGACATCAACATGTAATTCAGCATATGATGGGGCAACAAAAACAAATGACAATATTGTCATCATAAAACAAATTATTTTGCGCATATAAAATCCTTTCATTAATGTAAAAATATTTACACAGAAATTATTGCACACAAAGATAAAAAAATCAAAAAAATAACACCAATACAAGAATCAACACAACCGCCAATACCCACGTAATTACAAACACATATACAATTGTATTGACAAATGTAAATACAATGATATAGTCACTTGTAATCACGGCCGTATAGGAGATTGTCTATGCCCAATGTAATGCAACAATTATTCGTAATGAACATCGAATCTTTGTTAAAAGAATATGCGGCATACCGCGCATTTAATAAATCAGATTGTGTTATAAATATGCGTATTCCACATCAGATATTGGAACAAATAAAAATACTTGCCGACGAACAACATGTTCCATACCAATCGTTAATATCATCTGTATTATTTTCTTTGGCAAATATTGATGATTCAAAAAAATAATAATAAATATACACTAACAAAAAACCGTCCATTCGGACGGTTTTTTAATTTTATATTTGTCGGTTTACCATTTCTGGATTACTTCACAACCCAATATTTTCATTCCGGATGCAGACATAACAAAACTTAATATCACACCAATCATAAACAACAAACCAAAACCAACCAACAGTGCGATACCTTGTTTTTTGATATCGTCTGGTTTTGCATCACCAGATGAAATATACTTCCATGCCCACCCGGCAATATAAAACGCGGCACCTACAAACGCCAAAACACGCAATATATTAAACAACTCATGCAACCTGTTTAACAAAGCACATATATCGCCACCAGCATTTAATTCTGTTACTTTCTCGTCAGCGAATGCCGGCACAGCTGTCATCAGTGCAATTAACGCAAAATTCATTTTATTCATAATTTTTTTCATATAAAAACTCCTTTCTTTGTACTTTCATTCTATCATAAAAACATTATATAAACAAATAAAAAAAATAAAAAAACACCGAAATAAATTCGGTGTTTTATATATATTTCTGTAAATTAATCTGCAACAGAAGGCATAATAACATATCTGTTTTTCAAAGTGCGTTTTTTACCACATTTTGAACAACCGCAAGATGTTGTTTTTTCTTCTGTGAACACAGGAACGATTGCTTTACGATCGTTGCGTTCGAAATTAAAAGTATCGTCTTTGTACAAATCTTCACATCTGGTGTTACGATAAACAATCTTTTTATCGTCTCTTAAAGAACGAATATCTTCATTGAATTTTTTACCGTTTTCATCAAAATAATATATACAATCTTTGCCATCTTGGCGATAACGAACGTCTGTTTTGTAATAATCATATCCAGAACATGCCGCCAACACAGTTAATCCCAACATAGACAATACAATTTTTTTCATTTTGTTTTTCCTTATGTTTTTGTTTACATCCGGTTTCCCGATTTATACTTAAATTTTGACATAAATATTCCGATTGTCAAGTTGTTACATAAAAAAACACAAAAAACAACAAATTATGGTATAATATATAAAAAACAAAGGTAAAAGATATGCATTATTCTGATTTTCTGTTATCAAACACAAAAAAACTACTTACCCGCGCCTTGCGTGGTGGATATGCCGTCCCAGCATTTAATTTTTACAACACAGAAACATTAAACGCGATATTAAATGCCGCCGAAATTACACAAAGTCCTGTTATTTTGGCTGTATCTGAAAGCGCATTAAAATATATGGGGGATGACATTTTAATGGGTTTAATCCGTGGTGCAAAATACAAAAAAAATGCTGTTGCACTGCATTTAGACCATGGACACAGTTTTGAAATATGCAAACATGCCATAGATTTGGGGTTTTCATCTGTTATGTTTGATGGTTCTAAATTACCGTTGTCTGAAAACATAAAAATTTCACGTCGTGTTGCTGATTATGCCCACAAATTTGATGTATCAGTTGAAACAGAACTGGGTATATTATCAGGCACAGAAGACAAAAACACCAAATCTAAATCACAATTGTTCACAGACCCGAACATTGTCGCGGATTTTGTAAAACGGACCAAAACAGATTCTTTGGCAATCGCAATTGGTACATCACACGGTGCATACAAAAGAAAAAACAAAAACAAATCGTTACGATTTGATATTTTAAAACAAATTATGGAAAATATCCCAAAGACACCGTTGGTTTTACATGGGGCATCGTCTGTTCCACAAAAATATATCCAAACTATAAATAAATTCGGTGGCGATATAAAAAATGCCTATGGCATTTCCCCGGCACAAATCAGACGCGCAATTTCTATGCATATAACCAAAGTTAACATAGATTCTGATTCACGTCTGGCATTCACAGCGACTGTTCGTAAGACATTATTCCAAAACAAATCAGTATTTGACCCGCGTGAATATTTAATGGCTGCAACCCAAGAAATGACCAACAATTGCATAAATGAAATCAAAAATATTATGGGCAGTGGATATAAAATATAAAACAACGGCGCAAATGCGCCGTTTAATCTTCCTTAAAAAAAATAAATTAAAATGATGAAGATGCGAAGTTGTTGGCAAGCGCGGCGTACAAACGTTACATAAACGCGCCGACAACCAACCAATAAAATAAAAATAAAAGAAAACGGCACAAATGCGCCGTTGTTATTAAGTGAAGTGTACAAAACGTACATGAACGCAATAACGACAAGCAGATGTGTCGTTATATTTTATTTATTATTTTGCCCTTTCGACATATTCTAATGTTTCAGTATTTACGACAATTTTTTCACCTTGTTCAATAAATACAGGAACCTGAACACGAACACCATTATCCAAAATCGCAGGTTTACCACCACTGCTGGTTGCGGTTTGACCTTTTAATGCAGGTTCTGTTTCTTCAACAGTTGCAACCACTGTTTTTGGTAATGTAATAGATACTGGATGACCTTCGATAAAATTCGCACGAACCATCATTTCAGGTGCCAAGAATTTCATTTGTTCACCCAAACTTTCATTTGGCATTGTGAATTGTTCATAATCAGATAAATTCATAAAGAACGCATCTGTGCCGTCAGAATACAAATATTGACATTCGAAATCTTCAACCATCAATTTTTCAACTTTATCTTCGGCACGCCAACGATCATTACCCTTGTTTCCCGAATCGATATCACGCAAATCGGCCTGAACAAAAGCACCACCTTTACCTGGTTTAACCTTGGTAATAGAAGTGACAGAATAACGTTTGCCATTATGAGAAATAACCCAACCCACACGCATATCATTTGCAATAAAAGAAGCCATATTTTACCCCTTGGTTTAATTTTTACGGGGCAAATGATATAATAAAACTTATCATTTCGCAACAAAAAATAAAATAAAAACGGCACAGACGCGCCGTTTTATTTTTATTCATTTTTTTTACATACGCATTGGCATCAACACGAACAAAGAATCAGTATCTTTTTCTGTTGATTTCAAAATCGTTGGTGACAAAGATTCTTGCATTTCCATTTGGAATTTTTCACCTTCGATTTGACCAGCCACATCCAACAAGAATTTCACATTGAAATTGATGGAAAATGTTGCATCGCCATTATATTCCACATCTAATTCTTGTGTTGCGGTTCCCGCATCAGGACTGGATGCGTTAATAACCAATTTATTCATAGAAAATTCCAGTTGAACAGATTTTGTTTTATCCATGCTGGCCACAGAAACCAAATCTACTGCATTGATAAATTGTTTTCTGTCCAAAGTTGCAATTTTATCATTACCCTTTGGAATAACGACACGATAATTTGGATATTGTGCATCAACTAATTTACTGGTTAATATCGCAGCCCCAACCGTAAAACGAGCCTTGGTATCAGACAATTCAACCAACACATCGTCAACATTGGCGTCTTCTAATAATTTAGACAATTCACCAATAACACGACGTGGTATAATCACAGACGGCATTCCATCGGTTCCATTTGGTGCCTTGATTGCACAAAGTGCCATTCTTTGCGCATCGGTTGCAACAGCTGTCAATTTACCAGTATCTTCGGAAATATGGAAATATATGCCACCCAAATGATAACGAACATCATCTGTTGGGATTGCGAATTTAGTTTGGTTAATTAAATGTGCCAAATCCCCAGTTGTCATTTGGAATTTAGTACTAAGATTGCCACCAGCCATTACCGGGAAATTTTCCGCCGGTAATGTTGGTAAATGAAACACTGCACGACCACTGGACACAACCAATTGATCCCCTGATTGCTTAAAACTTATTTCTGCATCGTCTGGCAATTTGCGAACGATATCATACAACATTTGAACCGGTACAGTTGTTTTACCAGACAAAGTAATATCTGCAGCAACATGTTCAACCAATTCCAAATCAACATTTGTTGCAGACAAAATCAAATCATCGCCTACTTCGATTTTAACATTAACCAAAATTGGCAACGCAGCACGTTTTTCAACAATAGATTGCATATGACCCAATGCACGAATCAAAACCTGACGAAAAACTGAAAATTCCATAACTTGCTCCTGTTTCTTTTTATTTCATAAATTTCCTTAACGAAGATTTTAGCAAAAAACACCGATTCGGTGCAAGAATAATTCTGCATAATTTGAATTTTTGTAAAAATTGACAAAATTATTTTATTAACAATTTTTCTAATTTGTTTCTTATTTTTTTCAAATCATCATATTTCTTTATTGTGCCCTTTTCCGCAAAAGAAATATCGCCAGTTTCTTCGGATACGACCAAAACTGTGGCCTTTGACATTTCTGACATCCCCAACGCAGCACGATGACGCGTTCCATATTTCCATTGTAATTGATTTTGTGATAACGGCAAAATTGCACCCGCGTATGCGATTTTATTATTCATAATTATAACAGCCCCGTCATGCAAAGGTGTTTTATTAAAAAATATTGTTAACAATAATTCACTGGATATAATCGCATCTATTTTTGTTCCGTATCTTTCAATTACACCGTCATCTGTATCATCTGGGAAAACAATCAACGCCCCAGTATGTTTTTCAGACATATATGTCACTGCTTTGATTATTTCTTCAATAGATTTTTGTTTATCTGTTGTTTTTTTCGCTGTTTGTTTAAATGCAAAAATTACATTTTTTAATCCGTGAATGTTTCCCATCAATGCTAAAAACTTTCGTAATTCTGGTTGAAAAATAACTATCAACGCAACAGATAAAAACAACGCAATCCAATGCAAAAATCTGCCCAATAAATCCAAATGCAACCATGGTAAAATTAAACTGAATGCCCAAATTATTCCCAAACCGAACAAACCACGAAATAATTTTTCAGAAGATGTATTTTTAATAAAACTGATGTAAAAAACATACACGACTGTGACAATTATAAAAAATTGAATAATATTTAACCAATTTAACATTTTTTATTCACCTTTGGTTTCGAAAAAATTTTGCACTAAAACTTTAACAGGTTGATTCATCCATTCTGGGTCCCCACGTTTTGCTGGTGCACCTTTGTCACGTGCTGTTTTATAAGGATTATCATCTGCCAACCAACTTTCTAATAAATCACCAGCCAACAACCCAGCAATCACACCACCTGCGATACTAAGTCCACCCGTTAAAGGCGATAACAATAAACCAATACCAACCGCAGAACCAACCTTTTCTGCCACTGCTGTACCGTTTATTTTAAAATCAGGTTCCGCCAGATTTCCGGTTATCTGTAATGCATTAACCAAATTACCGGACAAAGATAATTTCAACCCACGAACAGGCACAGAAGCCAATGACATTTCAATCTTTTCTTTGCCTAAATCCAAATCGCCAGCCAATCTTAGATTTATAATATGTGTTTCCACCGCCACACCATTTTGCGTTTCTATCAATCCGTTACGCAATTTCACATTTGCAATTACTTTGTCTATTTTTATCATGTCACGTTTTTTACCGGTAAACATATCTTCGACATTGTGACGCAGGTTGGTTAAAAAATCACCACCGTACATATATTCAACCAAATCTGCATGTGCATACCCTTTGTCAACAGAATATACCATCACTGGTCCCGTTATTGTTCGCATAATTTCAGACATATTTGTACCATGTGCCTGAACATACAAATCTAGATTAACTGGCACCCCAGAAATTATATTTTCTACATTTATTTGATTCAAAATCTCACCAACATATATGTGTTCCCCTGTCCCCGCTGCACGTGCATTATAAACACCGTCTTGGTTAATATCTGCGACCATAACAACATGAATATTCCCAGATGCAATATTCAACATAGCATCTGCATTTAATTTATGATCTTTGATTTTTAATTTCACATTTGTGTTTGATAAATCTAATGATCGATACACTACAAAATGTTCCAAATCAATTTCAACATCAGCATTTAAATCATACAAAAACTTACCACCTAATGGCATATCATGAAAAACATTTAAATCGCGTTTTGGATGAACCCAAACAGTTCCCACACCATACCATTCTGGGAAAGATTTGTATATATTTACATTATCAGAAGATATTTTGGCATCAATTGTTGGTATTTCTTTGGACCAATCATATACGCCAGAAAAAGTTATTGCAGACCCAGCTAATTGCACAGAAGATTTTCTGAACGATATTTTATTTCTGCCCACACCACCAGCAATATTCACTTTGATCTTTGGTAATTGCAACATATTTATGTTAAACCATTTTCCAGATTGTTTGATGTTTGGTATTTCACCACGCACAATAAAATCTATTGGCATTTTGCTGGTACCTTCTAATGCAACATCAGCAATCAATGCTTCACCGCCTGTTGCCAATGCTATACGCACAGGATATATTTTTCTTTCGCTGTTATATTCAGAAAATTGTATAACAAAAGGCAAATTTTTATCATAAGGTTTAACCCATCCACTGTATTCACGATTATTATGTCGCATATAATTAGCAATACCAAAACTGGACAATTCATATTTATCACCAAAAATATCAGCATGCAAATTTTCGACATCTAAACCACCAAAAGGTAATTGTGTTACAGGATATTTATCAATTTCAGATTTTGATGTATCCGGTGTATTTTCTGGTGTTTGTGATTTACTATTAAACACAATAGAATTTTGACCTTCTGAATTTTTTTCTATAAATATATCCGCATCATGAATTTTAACATGGCGAATAACAGGATGTGAAGAAAACACAGAAAACAAATCCATTCTGACTGTTATTTTTTTTGCAAAAAACATATTTTTATGTTTTGCCCAATCTGCATTTGGAACCCGCACATCATTTAATTCTATTTCTGGTCGCAAAGAAAAAACCCATGACATTTTACCGTCTATTTCTATCGGCATATTTGTACTGTCACGCAACACAGATAAAATATTCCCACGCAAAGATTCTAAATTAACCCGGCTTAATGCGATTATAAATGCCACAATCAGCCCCATAATGAAAAAGGCGATAATTCTTAATAAAAAAATATGTCTTTTATAAAATGTATATAAAAACATCTTGGTTACCTTTATGGCATTTTAAATTCAAAAAATTTCATCACCGTTTGCATAAAATCTGGTACATCTGCCTGTAAAGTTATTTCTTTGCCACTTCCAGGATGTCTGAAAGTAATTCTATATGCGAACAAAAATAACTTTTGGGTATTTAATACCGATGCAAACACCCCGTCTTGATTGTGTGTTCTGTTACCATACAAATCATCACCCACAATCGGTGCATGCAATGAAAAAGCACTGTGTAATCTTAACTGGTGCGTTCTGCCTGTTTTTGGTGAAAACAATACCCACGTTAATAAACCAGAAGCTTCGCCTAAAACTTTATATTCTGTAATTGCACGCTGTGCAACAATATTATCTGGTATTTTTGAAAAATCATCAAAAACTTGTCCTTTGGCGACATAATTATCTATTACCCCAGATTTCTGTGTAACATTTCCCTGTAAAACAGCCAAATATTGTTTATATGCAGTTTTATTTTGAAATTGTGCCGACAAATTTTGGGCAGCCTTTTGATTTTTAGCAACCACCAACAAACCACTTGTTTCACGATCAATTCTGTGAACCAAAGATGGCTTATCATACGGGAACAACGCAACAACCATTTTATCCAGTGATTTTTTTATACCTGTTCCGCCCTGCACTGCCAATCCCGCAGGTTTATTAAAAACAACAATATCAGAATCGTCATGGATTATGCATTTTCTTAGATTTTCTAAATCAACCAAAGAAAAATTTTCGCCATTTTCTTTCTTTTTCTTTACATTTTGAAAAGATTGCAATGTTGGTGGCACACGCACCATATCACCAGATGTTAAAATTTCCGTTCCTTTGCATCGCGAAGAATTTATTCTTATCTGTCCACCGCGACAAAGTTTATAAAAATCACGTTGCAACATCCCAGGATAATGACGCAAAAACCACCGCAACAAACGTGTTCCTGATTCTGTTTCAGAAATGGTTACAAATTCAGCCATACACTATTCGCCATATGTAATTGATACAACATTGGCATTTCCGTCAATGCAATTACCAGATGCACCA
>Ga0310697_10006666_pt1 | contig 10938 bp, 8 predicted proteins | sample 172DNAGHGlowgp2_FD_203883 | JGI IMG/M metagenome (GOLD analysis project Ga0310697, IMG submission 203883) | Sheep rumen microbial communities from Palmerston North, Manawatu-Wanganui, New Zealand - 1728 DNA GHGlow gp2 (v2) (version 2) | ecosystem: Host-associated > Mammals > Digestive system >...
TGGCCTTCATCCACACAAGGAATTTAGGGTGGTATACAATGTATTCTTCAAAAGAGTCTCCACTTTCATCCACAAAGTCAACATGAACGTTCGTGTCGTTAGGATTGACCTTTCTTCTCCTCTTGTATACCGGCATGAATACCGGTTCAATTCCCGAAGTGGTTTGTGTCATGAGACTGGTAGTCCCGGTAGGTGCAATAGTAAGACAAGCGATGTTTCTTCTACCGTATTTCACCATATTGTCGTAGAGAACCGGATCGACACCTTTAAGTCTATTAATAAACGGATTATCCTTTTCTCTTTGTGCGTCATAAATATCGAATGCACCTCTTTCTCTTGCTAGTTGTACAGAAGACTTGTATGCTTCAACTGCAACATTCTTATGCACTTCAGTAGAGAAGTAAGTAGCTTCAGGAGTTCCATAACAAAGTCCCATAGCCGCAATCATATCTCCTTCAGCAGTAATCCCAACGCCGGTTCTTCTTCCTCTTCTGCTCTTGTCATAAATTTTTTTCCACAGATGCATTTCCGCTTCCTTAACCTCATCGGATTCCGGGTCGGATTTCACCTTATCCATGATTTTCTCGATTTTCTCAAGTTCGAGATCGATGATGTCGTCCATAATCCTCTGTGCATATCCCACATGCAGTCTAAAGAGTTCATAATTGAACGTAGCAAATTTAGTAAATGGGTTATCCACATAGGAATAAAGATTTACAGCAAGTAGACGGCATGAGTCATAAGGGCAAAGCGGTATTTCTCCACATGGGTTAGTAGATACAGTCCTATATCCGAGGTCGGCATAACAGTCAGGAATTGATTCTCTAAGAATAGTATCCCAGAACAACACCCCCGGTTCAGCAGATTTCCATGCATTGTGGACAATTTTCTTCCAGAGTTCAGCCGCATTAATTTCCTTTGTTACGACCGGTTTGTCGGAATAAACAGGAAATTGCTGTGTATAGACTCCATCCGAAGTAGCTGCTTTCATAAACTCGTCATCAATCTTCACAGAGACATTAGCGCCAGTAACCTTTCCTTCCTGCATCTTAGCATCGATGAAAGATTCCGAATCAGGGTGCTTTATAGACACAGAAAGCATAAGCGCCCCTCTTCTTCCATCCTGTGCAACCTCCCTAGTAGAATTAGAATATCTTTCCATAAAAGGTACTAGTCCGGTAGAAGTAAGAGCAGAGTTTTTCACAGGCGACCCTTTCGGTCTGATATGTGAAAGGTCATGTCCCACTCCACCTCTTCTTTTCATGAGCTGCACTTGCTCTTCATCAATTCTGATGATAGCTCCATAAGAATCGGCGTCTCCGTCAAGGCCGATAACAAAACAGTTTGATAGAGAAGCCACCTGATGGTTGTTTCCAATCCCCGTCATCGGACTTCCAGCCGGAATAATGTACTTAAAATGGTCGAGTAGGTCAAACACCTGCTGTGCCGTCATCGGATTAGGATATTTTTTTTCGATTCTCGCAATTTCGTTAGCGATTCTCCAATGCATATCGACCGGCGACTTTTCATAAATCTTCCCAGCCGAATCCTTCATGGCATACTTATTGACCCAGACTCTCGCCGCAAGTTCATCCCCGTCAAAATATTTCAGGGAAGCCTCATATGCTTCTTCATAAGTGTAGGTAGTATTGTTTTCCATTTTAAGTGAATTAGTTTAATTAGTGTCACAAGCATAATGCTTCTCACAGAATGTCTTTTCCATATGTAACATTCAGCCATTTTATTCTCCCATATGAGTTTTGTCAAAAGGGCAAAATCCCCCCCTATAGGATTACAAAAGAGCGTCAACTCACAAATAAAAAAGTCATTAATTTAAGGACTGCAAATGCTAATAACTTTTAATTTATTGATAATTGTCAAAATCGATAATAATGAAAAAGCATTAGGTTCGCTAACCCACGCTTCATCAGGTTGTAAAATCATGGAAATTACCAACAGTGACAAATTCGATGCAAATTTACATGACAATTATGAAATATCCAAAACAAAAATAAGAAAGTTATGCACAAATTAAAAAGTTTTCCACATTATTTACATAAACAACTGGATTACAACACCTTATCAATCCGAATAATATTCAAAAATTATCTAAAAAAAGAAAATATCACTAAATAAAAAACCATCAAAAGTTTGCCATAATGAGAAAAAATGAATAATTTTGTAAAAAGAAAATCATCACAAAATAAAAATTCATGACACATATAAAAGACCGTCGTACAATTAGAAAGTACAGTAATAAGGATGTAAGCGAGGAACTACTTACTAGTTTGTTAGAGACATCATCTCGTGCCGCAACAATGGGCAACATGCAATTATACAGTGTTGTAATAACACGTGACGAAAACCAGAAGCGATTGTTATCCCCATATCATTTCAACCAGCCAATGGTCAATGCCCCGGTTGTATTAACCTTTTGCGCCGATTTCAACCGTTTCAGTCAATGGTGCAAATTCCGTGATGCCATACCAGGTTATTCAAATTTTCTGTCATTTATAAACGCCATGAGTGACACTCTGTTGTTTACTCAAGCATTCTGCACACTAGCTGAGGAGTCAGGTCTAGGTACATGTTATTTAGGAACAACGGTATATAATCCACAAGGTATAATAGACGTGTTAAAGCTTCCCCCGTTAACATTTCCTATAGCAACTATATGTGTAGGCTGGCCAGCAGAGAATCCATCTCAACCAGACCGTCTTCCAATCAAAGGCATCATTCACAAAGAAGAATATCATGATTACACAAGTGAAATGCTTGACAAGATTTATGCTTACAAAGAATCTTTAAGTGAGAACGCAGAATTTGTAAAGACAAACGGCAAATCCACTCTTGCCCAGGTGTTTACCGATTGTCGTTATAGAAAAGAAGACAATGAGGCTATGTCACGCGGCATGTTAGAAGCTTTAAAGAGGCAGGGGTTTATATAATAGTTGAAAGTTGAAAGCTGAGAGTTGAAAGCTGAGAGTTGAAAGCTGAGAATTGAAAGCTGAAAAACTTCAGAAGATAAGAAGAACAGAATGTTGGAAAACGAGACAATGTCAATAATATAAAAGAAGAATTATAAGCGGGATTAATAATCAGTTGTAAAATTGAAATAAATAAGAGAAAGAACTGTAAGGTTTCTTTCTCTTATTTATTAAACAATTTTTCAATAGCTTCGATATCAACCTTAGTTTTTGGTTCTGTATCAATGAGGTTATTGACTTGTTTGATAGAATGAATTACTGTAGAATGGTTTCTGCCTCCAACAGCTTTACCGATTTGCACGTGAGAGTCATCAGTAAACTTATTAGCCATATAAATAGCAAGTTGTCTGACATAAACAATTTCCTGTTTTCTGCTTGCAGAACATAGCAAATCATCGTTTATATTGAAATACTTGCAAACGACCTGTTTGACATCGTCAGTAGTGATCTTTTCCTCTTCTTTTTTCTCGACATAATTAGGTATGATCTTATCAACAAGTTGTTTAGAAATATCACAGTTATATACAACCGAGTATGCCATAAGCGACCTAATAACCCCTTCAAGATCCCTAATATTATTGTCAATATTATTAGAAATATAATCAATCACATCTTCTGGAATATCCAGCCCTTCTTTTCTCACCTTGCTCAGTAGAATTTTCTTTCTTAGCGCTTTTGTAGGTTTTTCAATTTCAGCTTGTAATCCCCATTTGAACCTGGTTAGCAGCCTATCTTCCAATCCTTCAATTTTCACGGGTGGTCTGTCTGCAGTAAGAATGATTTGTTTTCCGTTCATGTGGAGATGGTTGAAAATATGGAAGAAAGTGTTTTGTGTACCAGTTCTTCCAGAAAGTTCCTGTACATCATCAATAATGAGGACATCCACCGTTTGATAAAAGTTGATGAAATCATTCGTCTTGTTCTGCCTGACAGAGTCTGTGTACTGCACTTGGAAAAGATGTGCAGAAAGGTATATGACTCTCAGTTGTGGATGCAGCTCTTTAATGTTCCATCCGATTGCATTCACCAAGTGAGTTTTGCCACACCCAGATGGTCCGAACACAAAGAACGGATTGAATGTTTTAGCGGGATTGAGTGCGATAGCCATTCCGATAGACCTTGCAAGTTTATTGCTATCACCTTCAATAAAATTATCGAAAGTATAACCGAGATGCAGTTGTGAATCGAGTTCGTCAGCAGTAGGGACAATAATATCCGGAGTTTTATTTGCCGCGCTGAGAGTTCCGTTAATTACATTAGGTTTGTTTTCAGATTCAACGACAATACTATTTTCCGGCTTTTTAACAACAGTTATGCTATAGCTGAGATTTATTTTTTTCCCAAATACTCTTTTAATAGTGGCCCCAATAAGTTTGACATACTCATCTTTCTCGAGCATATCAAAGATGAACTGACTAGGAATGGACAAGATAAGCGAGTCGTTTGCAAAGGATTTAAACTCCGTAAATGCAAACAACAAGTCATATTGTTCTTGAGAAACGTTTTGTCGAATAATCGCACGACATTCCTCCCATTTTTTATGTGGGTCAAAATTCATCTTGTAAGTAGTCAGTAATAGTCGGGTCGTGAATGACCTCTCTTTCCATAATTTTACAATGCAAATTTAGTTCTTTTTTTTGAGTCTCCCAAACCTAAAAGCAAAATGTAAATGGTGGGTCAAAAAAAGCCATTCCAATTCAACATTTTACAAAATATTTAAGATAATCAAGTTTGATATTAAAAACACAATGCATTATATTATTAATCAAAGCATTAGTTGATTTTACACATTCAAAAAACCATTAAATCAAAGGGTAAAAAACAAGTTCAAAGTATTGACATTAATAGATTTTTAGAAGTGTAAAAAATAGCATTGAATTCACCCATTTATTTAGACTTTTTTTAAATAGAGTGTTATTTTTATGAATAATTCACAATTTAACATTCACATATTAAAGAGTAAAAAAAGATGCATATAAGATGCAAAAAATAATGGAAAAACATCAAGTAGGAAAGCAGCCAACAAGGAATTGTAATTTAAAATTATTATAAGGATTCTATCCTATTTTCTTCCAAAAAGAGAGAAGTGAACATATCTTTTAGGGTTGTTTTTCAGGTCCTGCAAAAGAAGCGTAGCACTTTGCAGTGTGGAATCCAGTTGATTATATACATCAGGATTATTAAGCAGTTTACCCAAAGATGAATTCTCGTTAGAAAGTGATTGATTAAGAGAATTAGTTAGATTATTAAGATCATTCACCGCAGTATTCAAATTATTAACAAGAGTATTGAATTCCGCTTGAGAAATTTGGTTGGTTGTATTCGCCAGATTATCTCCCACGCTATTTAAATAACTCATCAGTTGAGGTACATTCTTTTCGATTTCATTACAAATGTTGCTGATAGAGACAGTAGAATATTTGAGGTTTTCCACCGCCCCTCTCGCTTCAGACATAAGGTTTGTGGATCCAGCCGATGTGTTAACAAGATTGTCTGAAACAATTTTGAAATTCCCCGACACGTTCCTAAAATCATCAATAATATAAGGTATACCCCTTGTAGAGTTCTCGACATTAGACGTAAGTTCCTGAACATGGTATAATGAATTGTTGATTGCAGGATTTTGAAGAATATAATTCACATTTTCCAATAAAGAGTCGACTTTTCCCATCACATCTTCCACTTTAGGCACGAGTCCTCCCGCAGCGGTAAGAATGTCTTCAGAACTATCCCCCATGATAGTTCCGTTGACATCAATAAATCCATTTTGATTAGGTGCGAGAATAAGTTTCAGTTGAGGCGCCTGCAACATAACTTTAGTTAATGTAGCAGTACTACCTTTCGGAATTCTGACTCCCTCGTCGAGTTCAATTTTCACTTTTACATTTTGTTTTTCAGGATTAAAATCGATATCCAAGACCGACCCCACACTCACTCCATTAGCAAGCACTTTTGCAGATATGGACAGCCCATCGACATCATTCATCTCAACAAAATAAGTATTATTAGAGCTTTTGAATTTCAGCCCTTTAAGGAACATGGCACCTAAATATATTATAATTATCGCAACAATAGCGGTAATTGCCAATTTCATTTCTTTAGAAATCTTCATTGCAGAAAAAAATCTATTTAAAAATAAAAAAAACTATTAATTACATGATTTGTAATATTCGACAATAGCCTTATATATAGCCATAGCCATTTTATTTCTCCCCTCTTTAGACATGAGAAAAGTTTCTTCAGAATCAGTAGAAATAAATCCCACTTCGATGAGGACGCTAGGCATATACGTTTGTCTTAGCACAAGTAGATTAGCCTGTTTTACCCCCATGTCTTTTCTTCCCGCATATGCGACCATCTGGTGTTGTGCCATTTTAGCGAACCTTACGCTTTCCTTCATGTCCCTATCCTGCATGAGTTCGAACATAATGTCGTTTTCCGGTCTTTGGCTATAGTGGTATCTTGTTTCTCCGTCCCTTTCGTATTTTATAACCGAGTTTTCACGTTTCTCCACCTCAAGGTTAGTGTTAGCATTATTAAGACTTAGAGTGTAAGTCTGCACTCCAACAGGTTGTCTGTTAGGGTCCCTTTCTATCGCGTTAGTATGAATAGACACAAACAAGTCAGCTTTCGCGTCATTAGCTATTTTCGCTCTTTTTCCCAGTTCCACAAACACATCGGTTTTCCTTGTATAAATAACTTTAATGTTTCTTTGATTCGCTTCTATAAGTCTTCCCACCTCCAGAGTGATAGCAAGGTTAATATCCTTTTCCATATTAGTGTTGACAGAGCCAACTGCCCCCGCGTCTTTTCCTCCATGTCCAGCATCGAGTACAAGAATAAACTGTTTCTGCGGTTCATGTGGATATTCTTTAGCTCCGATATATATAAAAGGCAAAGCCAATAATATGCATAAAAGCCAAAATCTCATATCAAAAGGGATTAAATGAAAGTAATAAAGAAAAAATTAAAGTATAACAAAGAAATGCACAGCATTTCTGACACTATTTCAAAACAGGCTGAATGAATCGACAAATAAACAAATACAACAGATTTGCGACAAAGATACACATTTTTTATAAATAAATGAAATGCGAGGGCAAAAAAAGTATCAATAATGCTGAAATGCGAAAAAAAAGCCTTATCTTTGCTTATTAATGGTTACACAATTGATCCTTTGGCAGATAACTCTCAAAAGAAGATCCATATGAAACTCATACTATTGACCCCACCTGAATTTTTCGTAGAAGAGCATATAATCTTGAACGCGCTGTTTGACGAAGGTTTAGACATGCTTCACATCCACAAACCCGGAAGTGAGCCGATATATTGTGAGCGTTTGTTGAAGTTGATTGACAAGCAATGGCGCAAAAAGATAGTGACTCATGAACATTTCTATTTAAAATCCGAGTTTAAGTTAAACGGCATACACTTAAGCCCTCGCAACCCTATCCCTCCATCGAAATATAAGGGACATGTAAGTTGCACATGTCAGACATTTGACACCTTGTTACGCCGTAAGGATATGTGTGATTACGTATTTTTAAGTCAGATATATGACGGCATAACAAACAAGTCGCTCACATCTTCGTTCAGTCAGGAAGAATTGAAAGAAGCTGGTATGCGTGGTATCATAGACTATAAGGTAATGGCATTGGGAGGAATATCTTTAGAAACTATAGATGCATTGAAATCTTATAATTTCGGTGGTTGTGTAATTTATGGTGATATATGGAAGCGTTTTGACTTTCATTCCTCATCGTCATATAAAGGCGTGATTAATTATTTTAAGCAGTTAAGGCGTAAGACGGAGTAGTTATTTATTAAATTAGGAATTAGGAATGAGGAATTAGGAATTATTTTGAAAATTAGGAATGAGGAATTATTTTGTGCGGAAATGATATAGTTGAAAGCTAAATAATAAAAGGCATTGGGTTTGGATCTGTATAGATAGATTTGGATAGATAAAAACAATGGAATAATGAACAGCAGAAGTTATATATTCTTATTTATACTGACATTGATCACATGTGTGAATGTTCACGCTCAGGAGGTTTCGGAATCTGAGGCCTACTCAAGAGTGTTGTCGTTTATCATTAAAAACGATGTGTTTGTTAAGTCTCGTATAAAAAGAGAAACTCCAAGGTTAAGTTACAGCGGTTTAGGCTTTTATGCATTTGACTATGACGGTCGTTTTATTCTTGCAAGTAAGGACCCGTTGAAGCCTGCGATTTTAGGTTATTCCGACAGTGGAGAATTCTCTAATGCGACAAAGAGTCCATGTTTCCGTTTTTTTCTTCGCCAATATGCTCAAGAGTACCGTAATGATTTTGTGATTTTCAAACCTTCAGACGTGTCAGATGCAGTTGAGCCATTATGTCAAGATGTATGGAACCAATACACCCCATTTAATAACATGTGTCCTTTTGCTCCAGATGGCGAAAGCCATTGTGTTACCGGCTGTGTAGCAACCTCTATGGCACAGTTGATGAATTATTATCAATATCCAGTACAAGGTAGCGGTTATTTGGAGTATGAAGACACAAAGGGATGCGGTCAGTTGCTCAGCACCGACTTGGACAGCCATTCATACGACTGGTCCAAGATATTAGATGATTATAATTCCTCATACACAGAAGAAGAAGGCTTGGCAGTAGCCCAGTTGATGTACGACTGCGGTGTGTCCGTTCAGATGCGTTATGACCCAGAAGCGAGCGGTGCGTCTGTAGTCCGTCAGCCCATAGCATTGGTAAACCATTTCGGTTATGACGAAGGCATGCAATTATATTATCGTAATTTTTTCAATCAGGTGGACTGGGATTCAATCATGTTTCATGAGATAGACGCCGGTCGTCCGATGCTGGTAGGGGCTTGGGACGGTGGTGGCGGTCACAGTCTGATATGTGACGGTTATGATTCCAACGGTCTTTTTCATATGAGTTGGGGATATCCCGGAGCGGAGGCGAATGGTTATTATTATTTCACTTGGCTTACCCCCGACCTTCCAGAATGGCGTGATGTAAACAGTCCAGAAGTTGGGTTGAATGTGTTGCAGAGCATATTGGTGGGTGTTAAGCCAAAGAAGGTAGAGGAGCCAAGTCCCCAACATTATATATATTGTTTTTCGTATATCAAAAACAAAGATGGCGGCGCGCAAACCGTTCATTTAGGTGATGAATTTGAGATAGGAGTGTATGACTTGAGCAATTGCGGATGGAATGTTCATAACGGCCTTGTTGGCATTGCATTGAAAGAGTATAATTCCAGTCGAATAACCTCCAAAACCTCCACCCCACTTTTATATAAATATGACCGTATATTTTCCTTGGAGGAGTTGACAGACAGCTTATATAGTGACACGTTGAAACTGAAGTTACCCACCACCCTTTCAGCCGGGAATTATAAGCTAGTTCCCGTATATGAAGAGAGCGGGAGTTATGTAGAAGCCCGCACAATGCTTGGAATTCCCAATTATCTAAGTGTAGATGTTACTAACGGAGAAGTGAGGATATATGAGCCAGAAGAAGAATTTAGCAATCTATCGATAAGCGATGTAGAATTTCCTTCTGTAATATATCGCCAAACCAGTCCTCACTTTAAATTTACATTAACAAACAGTGGTGCAGATTATTCCGGTCGTTTATATATTAGTCTTTATGAAGACTCCAACCCGACTTATAACCGCATATTCAGCATACAGGGAGTGACAATAGGCAGAGACAAAGAGCAGCAATATGAATTCGTCCGTACAAACATATTAAACTTCCCTTTAGGCGAATATCACTTACGTATCATGTCAGACGAATCGTTGTTGAATGACACATTGAATATACTTTATGATAATCCTGCATATACAATTAAGGTAGAACCTATTCCAACAATAATAGACTCAGCAGAAACAGATTCAGAGATTCCCCATCCAATCCGTTGCTTTGACTTGAGCGGGCGCATTATAAAAGATTTTTCGACACTTCCATTTAGAAGCATTTATATAGAGGTTATGTCGAATGGGCTAGTCCAGAAGAAAATAAAAGATGAAGAATAAAAAATAAATTGCTTATACAAATGAAACAACTTTTATTAGGGAGCTGAAAGAAGTATGTTGTAATATGCCTTATAAAGAATTATTTTTTACAGAAGAATAGGATAAGAAAGAGAAATGCCCGTTTGATCAGCTTTGAAAGCGTGTGCTCTGACGAAAGCCCCGAACGTTAATCCATTCCACTTGTTGATATGATATTTAAGTCCAACTGTTTCGTAGAATGGTTGTTCTACTTTTTTAGCTCTGTGTCCTTCCTGCCTGAAGAGATAAAATCCCAATGACACGGCAAGAGAAAGATTGTGATAGAACACTTCATGTTTGCCGGAAATACCGATTGATATAGGGCTGTGTTTATCCGGGTAATTGTAAGAGTGGTCCAATTTTCTGACATGGTCCATATAAGACAGGTAATATAAATCTACTCCGAATCCAGATGCCCATCTTCTAGCATATCTTCTCATGAAGTCAGCCTGTAGAGTATATACAGAATAAATTTTGAAGTCGTCAGTTCGATAGTCAGGATGTTCTGGCGGTGTTCTAAACTGAGTTTCGTTCCAATCTTCATATAAAGACTTGAATCCGAGATTGAAGGAGAAGTTGAGATAGCTATACTTATTTAATTCAATTGATGAATTAAACAGTTCCTTCTTTAACAAATCATTGTAATAAGGATAATAAACCAGCGCCATCATAGGTCCAACAGCGTTGACCCCTTTATTAGGTCTTCCGAGAGTCCCGGAGCTGAGATGATTGAAATCCACCCCCGCCTTTATACCCCAATCGTTAAAGATTCTATAAGTTGCATGCATTCCAGCCCCAAAATAGATGAGTACATGGCTACCAATCATAAGATTGTCCACTTGATTAACGGGGTTGTATTTAAGTCGAGAATACCCCACTCCCATGTTA
>Ga0310697_10006673_pt1 | contig 10930 bp, 13 predicted proteins | sample 172DNAGHGlowgp2_FD_203883 | JGI IMG/M metagenome (GOLD analysis project Ga0310697, IMG submission 203883) | Sheep rumen microbial communities from Palmerston North, Manawatu-Wanganui, New Zealand - 1728 DNA GHGlow gp2 (v2) (version 2) | ecosystem: Host-associated > Mammals > Digestive system >...
CTAAGTCGTAACAAGGTAGCCGTACCGGAAGGTGTGGCTGGAACACCTCCTTTTTGGAGTTTGTGCTGACGCGACAAAGGAAACAAAAGTTGACGCTGTCGGTTCGAGTGTCACAAGGCACGATTCGAAGTGCCTTGTACTTATCTTTTCAATATATATAGTCTCTTAGCTCAGTTGGTTAGAGCGCCACACTGATAATGTGGAGGTCGGCAGTTCAACTCTGCCAGGGACTACATGTTGCGGGGGTATAGCTCAGCTGGTAGAGCACATGCTTTGCAAGCATGGGGTCGCCGGTTCGAATCCGACTATCTCCACCCGATGAGAATCAGGCACTTACAGTGATGTAGGTGCCTTTTTTGTTTGTTGCCATGCCCTGCGGAGATAGAGGAACATGACCGCGGAGTAGCATAGGATGAACAGGCAGCCGAGGATGATGCTGAGGACGGGGCCGGCGCCGGCGCGGACTATGGCCGCGTGGGCAGCGTAGGCGCCCGCGGCCACCAGGACCGCAAGGCCTATGCCCCGAAGGTCATAGTGTATCGGATATTTCTTCTGCCCGATGAAATAGCTAAGCAGCATGGCGATGCCATAGCCGGCGAAACCTCCCCAGGCACAGGCCCAATAGCCTATCTTAGGTACGAAGATAATGTTGATGGCGACCATTACTGCCACGGCGATGGCGCTGATGATGGCGCCCCACCAGTTCTGGTCCGTGAGCTTGTACCAGAACGAAAGATTGAAATAGACGCCCATAAAGATCTCGGCCATCATTACGACGGGAATGACTCCGAGTCCGACGCGGTAGCCTGCACCCACGAAATGCTGGAGAATGGGCATAAAGACCATCACGCCCAGGAAAGCGAGCAAGGTAAAGACGATGAAGTAAAGCGTACCGTCGGCAAGCGTAGCGGGACTGTTCCTGTCCTTGCTGTCCGCAAAGACTATCGGTTCGTACGCGTAGCGGAAAGCTTGGGTAAGCAGGGCCATTATCATCGCTATCTTCACGCAGGCTCCGTAGATACCGAGCTGCACCATACCTTCCTCTCCGGGCATCAGACGAGGAAGAAGTATCTTGTCCGCCACCTGGTTGAGCACCCCCACCAGACTCAGCAGCAGCAGGGGCCATGAGTATATCAACATCTGCTTTGCAAGCTGCTTGTCAAACCCATAGGTGATCTCCTTGATCTCGGGGATGAACAGGAACGAGACAAGCGTCGTACAGAAAATGTTGATGAAGAAGATGAGGCCGACTCCATAATCGAAGCGTACGAAAATGTCGTGCAGCGAGGGCATCCTGATCATCACCAGGAAGACGAAGAGGTTGAGAAGGATGCTCGGTATGATGAAGGCGAACTTCAGCGCCACGAAGCGCATGGCCCTGCGCTGCTGGCGAAGACGGCTGAACATCACGGCCTGGAACGCGTCCTGTGCGGTGATAAGCGCAAAGATGCCTACATACTCCGGATGCGTTTCATACCCCAGGGCCCCGGAAATGGGACGAAGGAAGAGGAACACTGCCGCAAGGAATACAACACCCACAAGGCCAACCATCCTCAAGGCATTGCTGCAGACCATCTTCTCATCCGCGTCAGCCTTGTTGGCGAAGCGGAAAAGTGTAGTCTCCATACCGAAAGTAAGGAGGGCGAAGAAGAGCGCGGTATATGCATACAGATTGGTCACAATGCCGTAGCCGCCGCTTTCCGCCGGGATCTTGTATGTGTACAGGATGACCAGCAGGTAGTTCAGGAACCTGCCTACGATGCTCACCAGACCGTAAATGGCGGTATCCCTTGCAAGACTCTTCAGATTCATAACGGTACAAATATAACAAAAATGGCCCGCAAACCGCAGGCCATTCTCGCAATATTTGGATTGACAATTAGTCGTTGAGGGAGAACCTCTTGAAGCAGACGACCTTGGCCTCCTTGTCGGCCTCGGCGAGGACCTGCTTGCAGGTCTTCTTGTCGTCGCTCATGGTGTACTCCTGCTCCTCGAGGGTGCTCTCCTTGAAGAACTTGTTCAGGCGGCCCTTGGCGATGTTCGCAACCATCTGCTCGGGAAGGTTTGCGGCCTTCTCCTCACCGACGGTCTTGATGATCTCGCGAGCCTTGTCGGCCTGCTCGGGAGTGAGCCAGCCCTTCGCAGTGTTGGACTCGATGTGAGCCTCGCTGTCGACATGGGCGGGGTTGATGCCTGCCTTGGAAAGGGCGGCGTCGACGGCCTTCTTCACAAGCTCTTCCTTGGTCTTCTCAGTCGCGACCTTGAGCTCATTGTCGATGACCTCCTGCGGGCACTCGGCTGCGGAGACGGCGACGGGGTTCATGGAAGCGACCTGCATGGCCATACCCTTGGCGACATCCTCGGGAACCACCTTGTTGAAGCCCACGAGAGCGCCGAGCTTGCCATTGACCTTGTGGATGTACTCCTTCACGAAAGGAGCCTCCACGATGGCGTAGTATGCGAGGACGTGCTTCTCGCCGGTCTTGCCGGTCTGCTCCTCGACTGCCTCGGCGACGGTCAGGCCGTCAGCCATCTTGCAGGCCTTGAGGGCCTCGAGATCGGCGGGGCAATTGGCGATGGCGACGTCGGCGATAGCCTCGGCAAGGGCCTGGAAGGCCTCGTTGCGGGAGACGAAGTCGGTCTCGCAACCAAGGCAGACAAGGATACCCTTGTTGCCGTTGATGCGGGCCTTGACGGCACCCTCGGAGGTCTCGCGGTCAGCGCGCTTGGCGGCAACGAGCTTGCCCTTCTCGCGGATGATGTCCATAGCCTTGTTGAAGTCGCCTTCAGCCTCCATGAGAGCCTTCTTGCAATCCATCATGCCGGCGCTGGTCATCTTGCGTAATTTCATTACGTCTGCTGCGGTAATCTGCATATTCGTCTGATATTAATGTTAAACAGAGCTTATTCCGCCTCCTCGGCGGGAGCGGCGGGAGCCTCGGCGGCCTCTTCGGCGGCCTCGGCCTCAGCCTCGACATCAACGGGCTTGGCACCCTTGCGGGCGCGGAGCTTCTTGGCGGTGGGCTTCACGGCAGCCTCCTCTTCGGCGGCTTCCTTGTCCTTTTCGAGCTTCCTCTCCTCGAGTCCTTCCTGGATGGCCTTGCAGAGTACATTCATGATGCACTCGATGGACTTCGTGGCGTCATCATTGGCCGGAATCACATAATCAATCGGGGTGGGATCGCAACAAGTATCAACCATAGCGAAAACCGGAATGTTCAGACGGTTGGCCTCCTTGACGGCATTGGCCTCCTTCTGTACATCAACCACGAAGACAGCCGAAGGGAGACGGCTCATGTCCCTGATGGAACCGAGGTTCTTCTCCAGCTTGGCCCTCTGGCGGTCGACCTGGAGACGCTCTCTCTTGGCGAGTTTCTCGAAAGTGCCATCCTCCTTCATCTTGTCGATGGTGCTCATCTTCTTGATGGCCTTGCGGATGGTAGGGAAATTGGTGAGCATGCCACCGGCCCAGCGCTCGGTGATCGAAGGCATGGTAACTTCGGCTGCCTTCTCCGAGACGATGTCCTTGGCTTGTTTCTTGGTGGCTACGAAGAGGATCTTGCGGCCGGACTTGGCCAACTCCTTCATCACCTCTGCAGCCTCGTCAACCTTGACGACGGTCTTGTGCAGGTCAATGATATGGATGCCGTTCTTCTGATCGAAGATGTACGGAGCCATCTTGGGGTTCCACTTCCTGGCGAGATGTCCGAAGTGAACGCCTGCATCAAGCAATTCCTGGAAATTTGTTCTAGACATTGTTGTTTTGTTCTTTTACTTTTTAGTTCTCTTTTCATCAAGACCGGAGTAGTGACCTTGTCAGTCTCCCGTCTTTTCCGCAGTCTCGGCAACCTCCCGGCAGCCTGGTCGGATTCGCATCCATCCAAAGATCCGGAGATTTCGGAACCGGACTGTGCAATCTGTAAAACAGCTTTGAAAAAACTAGCGCTTGCTGAACTGGAAGCGTCTGCGGGCACCGGGCTGTCCGGGCTTCTTCCTTTCGACCTCGCGGGCATCGCGGGTGAGGAAACCGGCGGCCTTGAGCGCAGAACGGTAAGCTTCCTTGTCAGCCTCGCAGAGTGCGCGTGCGATACCAAGCCTGATGGCCTCGGCCTGACCCTTGATGCCACCGCCTACGACGTTGACCTTAAGGTCGAACTGGCCCTCGGTATTGGTCACCGAGAAGGGCTGGTTCACAATGTAACGGAGGGAATCCTCGGCGAAGTAGCTGTCAAGGCTACGTCCGTTGATGAGGATCTCACCGGTACCGGCTGCGAGATAAACGCGAGCTACAGCTGCCTTGCGTCTTCCAAGGGCGTGAATCTGTTCCATTTGCTCTGTTTAAATTTCGTCCAACTTAATAACTCTAGGGTTCTGGGCCTGGTGCGGGTGCTCGGGACCTGCATACACATGGAGGTTACCGAGGATGTCGTCACCAAGACGGGTCTTAGGGAGCATACCCTTGACTGCTCTCCGGACCAATTCGGTGGGTCTCTTCTGAAGGATCTCCTTAGGCGTGGTGAAACGCTGTCCACCCGGATAGCCGGTGTAGCGGATGTACACGCGATCGGTCATCTTGTTGCCCTTGAGGGCGACTTTCTCGGCGTTGACGACGATGACATTGTCACCGCAGTCGACGTTGGGAGTGAAGCCGGGCTTGTTCTTGCCACGGAGGACAAGGGCGACGCGGGCAGCGAGGCGGCCAAGCGGAAGATCTGTAGCATCAATGACAACCCACTCTTTGTTCACAGTCGCTTTGTTGAGCGATACTGTCTTGTAGCTAAGTGTGTCCACTGTCTTGATCTTTAATTAGTTAATAAATAAAATTGCGATCCCTACACAAAATAGGGACCGCAAAGGTACACAAAAAATATGTTTTGGACAAATTTAATCAGCCTAGGCGATGAAGTTGGCCTGGATGAAGGCATTGACCGCAGTGGCGACGAAGAGGAGGACGATGATGCAGGCGACGATAACGCCGATGACCTTGAGCCTCTTGAACCAGGTCTGTCCGCTCCAGCCTACGGTCTGGAACATGCTCCAGAAGCCATGGACGAGGTGCAGGCCGACAGCTGCGAACCAAATGATATAGAGGACGAGGACCCACCATTTGCCGAATGTAACGTTCAGCAGGAGATAAGGATTGTTCTCATAGTTGCCAACTCCGAACATCTCGGGCAGCTGCATCTTGGCCCAGAAATGGGTAAGATGGAAGCAGATGAATCCGAGGATGATGATACCGAGGACCAGCATGTTCTTGGCGGACCAGGAGTCGGCGTTGGCCTTGCTGGCCACCTCATAGCGCTTCCAGCCTCCACGGGCCTTCATGTTCTGCCAGGACAGCCAGCAACCATAGATGATATGGATGAGGAAGCCAAGGGCGAGGATCGGGACCATGATGGATATGAATCCGGTGCTCATGAAGTCGCAGCCAAGCTTGAAAAGGCCGTCTCCTGCGGAGAAGAGCTTCTCGTCAGCAGCCACCGAACCGTACTTGCCGGTGAAGGAGTCGATGACCGAGAAGAAATTGATGGTACCGTGCAGCAGAAGGAAGATGACAAGGAAAGCACCACTGATGCTCTGGATGAATTTCTTTCCGATGGAGGAGTTGAATATGAACATTTCTTAAGGATTTAATTCATTTTTCGCGCTATCGCATTTGCAAATATAGGCTCTTTCTTGCAAGTTTCATAATTTTCCGATAATTTTGTTTCCCTCAATAAGCTACAAAAATATGTACAGAAGAGTCTTGCTGAAGCTGAGCGGAGAGAGTCTCGGCGGCCCCCAGGGAAAGGGCATCGATGAAAACTGCCTCAACGCCTACGCGAAGGAGATTGCCGCGGCGGCCCGCGAAGGCCTCCAGATCGCCATCGTGAACGGCGGAGGAAACATTTTCCGCGGCCTGCAAGGCGTAGGAAAGGGTTTCGACCGCGTGAACGGCGACAAGATGGGCATGCTCGCCACGGTCATCAACTCCCTCGGCCTCGCCATGGCCATCAGGTCGCTGGGCATCAAGGCCGAGGTCTTCACCGCCACCCCGATGGAGCCCATCGCCCGCTACTATGTGCGCGAGCACGCCGTCAAGGTCCTCGAAGAGGGCGGCGTGGCGCTGATTGCCGGCGGCACCGGCAATCCTTTCTTCACCACCGACTCCGGAGCCGCGCTGCGTGCGCTCGAGATCGGAGCCGACGCGCTCCTTAAGGGCACGCGCGTCGACGGCGTCTACACCGCCGACCCCGAAAAGGACCCTGCCGCCACAAAATATGAGGAACTCACTTTTACAAAAGCCCTCGCCGACCGTCTAAAGGTCATGGACGCCACAGCATTCGCCCTCTGCGAGCAAGGTAACATGCCCATCATCGTGTTCAACATGAACGAGCCGGGTAACCTCACCAAGCTCATCACCGGCGAAAAGGTCGGCACCCTGGTACACGTATAGTAATAATTAAAAAGTATAAAGACATGTTGACTGACAGAGCAAAAGAGATCCTGTCCATTGCCGAAGGCAAGATGCAGGACGCAGTGGATTTCCTCGAGGAGGACCTCAAGTCCTACCGCCTCGGGAAGGCCACTCCCGCCATTTTCAACAATGTGATGGTGGACTATTACGGAACCCCCACTCCCCTCTTCCAGGTGGCTTCGATCAACACTCCTGACGCCAAGACCATCGCTATCCAGCCTTGGGAGCGCAACATGATCCAGAAGATCGAGAAGGCCATCCTCGACGCCAATGTCGGGCTGACCCCCGCCAACAACGGCGAGATCATCCGCTGCATCGTCCCCGCCCTCACCGAGGAGCGCCGCAAGGAGCTCATCAAGAAGGCCAAGGCGACGGGCGAGAACTCCAAGGTCGTCATCCGCAACGCCCGCCGCGACGCCGTCGACCTCCTGAAGAAAGCCCAGAAGAACGAAGGCATGTCCGAGGACACCGAAAAGGAAGCCGAGGATGAAGTCCAGAAGGTCACCGACAAGTTCATCAAGAAGATCGACGAGATCGTCTCCGCCAAGGAAAAGGATATCATGACCGTATAACGGTCTTCTCTAACCTACAGAAATGCCCGGCTTTACGGCCGGGCATTTCCGTTTTTTCACACTAAACGTAACCGTCTCTAGAGACTTGACCTTGATAGTGGACCCGAAGGTTACGCCCATCCGTAAGCGTAACCTCAATCTCAACTTTCACTTCACCGGAAGACTGATAGGAATAATCGATAACATTGACCGAAGATACCTTTTCACATCCGCCATCGTATTCTCCTTGTGTCATAGGAATCCACAGCGACTCTCCAAGCCCGAATGAATCCTTGGGGAAAAAGATATTTATACCTTGCAACGTCTGCGCAGTTGACGAATACTCTTTGCCGCTATAATTATACCCATAAAGACATACAACTTCTGAGACCTCGTCCCATCTTGGACCTGTTTCGTATTCCATTTCATATATACGGCATCTGGTCGAGGTCCCATCACTACTTGCCATTGCTCCACCATTGAATGCGGAACGAAGTGTAACGATGCGTTTCCCTTCCAGATAAAGGCCATTTCTGCTCGAACCCTCACCTGTCCATTTTTCACAACCTATTACCGATACGGCCAATGCCGCCAAAAACAAAAGTCTCTTCATAATCTTTTTCTATTTAGTTATTTCCCATTGTTATTCTGAGGCCGGTATTAATCGAAAACATAAATGGATTCACGCTGCGGTAGGTCTGGAGAGTACGTGCTTCCGAAGGAAGGGTCCAGGTCAGTTCTGGTTCTACGTAAAGGCCGAGATGCTCACTGACATTGAATTGTATGCCACCGGCACCAAGCAGAGAGATGGAGAAGCCGTCCCTGTCAATCTCCTTTTCACTCAGTGATGCTGCAATACAGAAGTCCCCTTCAAGGCCTCCGCCGACATAGGCTTCAAACCTTCCATTATCAGCCAGTATCTTGTCCAATCTGACCGGAACCGAAAGATAGTGAGCACGTTGTATCTGTGTCTTTGAGAGAATGTCTGTGAAGCTGGAACGATATATTATGTATTGAATTCCAGTCGTGATTCTCATTCTATTTGCTACAGGTATCCCGACGGAAAGTCCCCCCTTGAACGGGAGACTATGACTGTAACTATTGGAAGAAATGTACTGTGGAAGATGTGGGGTTCCCACATCGACAGGCCCCGTCTGCGGGACTATAGCGGGATCCGAGCCGGAAGCTCTCGTAAAATTTACGACCACCGTGACCAAAGCGGCAACCAGGCCACCCCCTGCGAAAAGGCCGGCAGACGGTTCAAAGCGCATCTTCGCCGGTTCAATACTTACTGTTTCCGGAATATATGGAGATATGGTATTTGCAGCACTCCCTATTTGCTCCGGTATTTCAGATTCATCATCAGGATCAGTCGTTGATATGCCTTGCTCGGAAGGTGAGGCCCTATCGATGACAGGATCCGCGGGAGGCACGACTTGCTGGACCGCGTCTTTGGGCGGAACTCTTTGAGTTATGAGATCCGTTCCCTGTACAAGCTCTGCAACAAGTACGTCTGAAACTTCGGAAGTGTCTGCCGCTACAGCGACAGGAGCCGGAAAGTGCCGGGCAGGCTGGACGCCGTCGCCGGGCGAAGCCGGACGGCGGAGCAGCAGGACGGCGGTCAGGCCGGCGGCGACGGCGACGGCCAGGGCCCAGGGCAGCGCGGAGCGCTTCGCAGGGAGACGGCCCGTCGAGCCGCCGGCCGATGCGGTGCGGCGGGCGCGGAAGTCGGCAAAGCTTCCGGCCGGAAGGGTGCTTTCGTACCCTTCCAGTCTCTCCTTGACTATGTCTTCCCACTTTCTCATCTGCCCTGTTCTTTCTGATACTTCCTTATTTCTTCTTTCAATTGTTTCCTTGCCTTGGCCAACACTCCGGCAGAGCCCTTCTCACTTATTCCCAACAACTTGCCGATCTCCTTATGAGAATAACCGTCGATACAGTACAGGTTGAAAACCGTCCTTCTCAATTCAGGCAGTTTGGATATCCACTCCAGAAGCTTCTCCTGCGGTATCGCCTCTATCTCCTCTTCCGTCGGTTCAGGAGTATTGTCCTTTGACCACGCATCCAGGGAGACCGTCCTCCACTTATGCCGCTTTAAATGGTTGAGCGACTTGTTGATGGCAATCCGGCTGATCCAGCCATAGAGGGACCCTCTTCCAGAGTAGTTGAATGTCAGTATCTTATTGAGAGATTGAATGAGTGTCTCCTGCATCAGGTCCATTGCTTCATCATCGTCGCCGACGTAGCGTCTGCAGAGCGTATACACCCTTGCTGCATATCTTCTATACAGCTCCTCCTCCGCCAATGGATCCCTTCGCGAACAGTACCTGGCCAGTTCCTGTTCATCAAATTCTTTATACACTCACGTTTTTCCTTTCCTTATAAAGATACTTATTCTCGCAAAAACTTTCAAAAAACGTGTCTGCTATATAAACACACGACTTTGCGAAATACGTCTCCGGAATGAAAGAAAAAATATTTCCCCCTCCTCTTGGCATTCCCCAAGACAGCTTGCCCCGTGATTTATAACTCGTTGAAAACCAAGAAAAAAGACTTTTCCTGACTCTCGAATTCTGCCAGTGAGAAAACCAGCTATCTGTTCAGTATCAATGATTTACAAATCACGGCTGAGATATGAGATGATCAAAGAAGACGGGAGTGGAAAGGGCGGTTCTGAGTCAGAAATGACGGAAAAGAGGAAAACGGGAGTGGAAAGGGCATTTCTGAGCCCGATGGTGGAGAGAGGCTAGCAGTAGCTGGTGAGGAGGCTAGCAGTAGCTGATGGGGAGAAGCTAGCAGTAGCTGGTGAGGAGGCGGAAGTCCGGGGCGGTGGGGACTAGGTCCAGATGGTTTTCATCCGGGGTGAGGAGGAGGGCCTGGCCGGCGCGGAGGGCGGCGCCGTTCACGGTGCCAGAGCCGGAGGCGCAGGCCACCGTGAGCCAGCGCCCTCCACCCGGGGCCGGGCAGCTGAGCGGCGCGCTGAGCTCGAAGAGCGTCGTCGTGAAGTGCTCGCACTTCAGCAGCTCCACGGGCTCATTCTCCCGACGTTCGTAATGCGTCCGGTAATCATCCGCCACAGTATAGTCGATAGCGTCCTTGGCAAACTCTGTGTGGAGCTGGCGTGGCTTACCGTCCAGACCGGGACGGTTGTAGTCGTAGATGCGGTAGGTGATGTCAGAAGTCTGCTGGATTTCAGCCAGATAGCATCCGCCGCAGATGGAATGGATGCGGCCGGACGGGATGAAGAATACGTCGCCGGGCGCGACCACGTGGTCACCCAGGACATCGATGATCGTCCCGTCCTCCACGCGGCGCGCATATTCCTCCGGCGTCAATGGCTTCGCCAGGCCGGAGTACAGATGCGCACCCTCGGACGCGCCGATGATGTACCACATCTCGTCCTTGCCATGTCCGCCATGTCTTTTCCCCGCAAGTTCATCGCCGGGATGGACCTGGATGCTCAGGTCCTTCCTGGCGTCAATGAACTTTATCAGCAAAGGGAACTCTCCTCCGTAAACTTCAGAGAGAGTCTTGCCGGCCTCGGGACCCTCGGCCACGACGGACTCGGAGCCGGGCACGCTTGACAGCACCCAGCTCTCAGTCCCCCACACCAAGGTCTTGAGTATCGGCTCGAACTTGTACACTAGATGAGAGGCTCGGCGGTCATTGCCGCAGGCTGAGGGATGCCCATCAGCTTGAGGATGGTCGGGGCGACGTTGCAGAGGGCGCCGTCCTTGACGGTCTTGACCTCGTCACCGGCGTTGATCACCACGAACTGGACGGTGTTCAGCGAATGGGCGGTATTCGGGCTGCCGTCGGCATTGACCTCGAAGTCGGCGTTGCCGTGGTCAGCGGTCAGCAGCACGACATAGTCGTGTGCGATCGCCTCGTCGACCACGCGGCCGACGAGCTTGTCGATGCA
>Ga0310697_10006674_pt1 | contig 10928 bp, 5 predicted proteins | sample 172DNAGHGlowgp2_FD_203883 | JGI IMG/M metagenome (GOLD analysis project Ga0310697, IMG submission 203883) | Sheep rumen microbial communities from Palmerston North, Manawatu-Wanganui, New Zealand - 1728 DNA GHGlow gp2 (v2) (version 2) | ecosystem: Host-associated > Mammals > Digestive system >...
GGGCGAAAGCCGTAGCTGCACTCCTGGAACTCCTGCTCGAAGATGGGACTCAACACCTGCACTATCGCTTGCTGAAGCGTGCGGTCGACTACTGTCGGGATACCCAACTTACGCACGCCACCGTTCGACTTCGGGATTTCAACCCGACGCACGGGGGCGGGCTTGTAGTTCCGCTCAAGGATTGACTGCTTGATACTCCACCAGTTGGCGTTCATGTGGTCACGCAACTGCGTCACCTCCATGCCGTCTATGCCTGCCGCACCCTTGTTGGCAATAACCTTGTAAAGGGCAACACGCACGTTTTCAGTGCTGAGTATCTCTTCAATTAGTTTCATCTTCCGTCTTTCTTAATTTCCGCTCCCGACCGATTACGCCTATCTCCTGCGTCGGCTTCGGTTCATTTACGTTTCACTCTTTCCGACTCGTCGGCTATTCGGCACGGGACATACATTCTTGATTAACGTTACAAATTATTCGGCCCTTCGCTTTGACTGGCTCGCAGTCCGCTACTTCGGCCTCTGCTGACTTCTCGGCATTCGTTGTTACTACGGCTATTGGCCGATGCCGAGACCTCACGGGATAAGCCATGCATCTTTCATCGTTTACTCGCCAGATTTACGCATCAAGGTTACGGTCACCTTTGGGAACTTCGTTGTCCATTGCCAACTTGTCCGCTTGATACGCCTTCGTATCTGATTCCTGTTCGTCAAGCCACGATTTCGCTATTGCTTCCTCTCCCCCAACCGTCGCCGATTGAAGCTTGCAAGTCGCTATTGGGTTCGTCGGTGACTACGCCCCGGGTGGACTTTCACCACAGATGTATGACATGCCCGTCGTACAATGAAGATCGGCTCTGAGGTTCGCACCTCAGAGCCGATTGACTTGTGCTCAGTAATTGATTCGTAAGTATTATGCTCAGTACGGTTGTTTCTATTCTCTAATGTCACTCACAGGCTTGCCGACACCCAATCGATAGCAATGGTTTGAATTCTCTATGGTATTGGTTTGTTTTATTATTAATGTGCGGCAAAAGTCGTTGAATTTAAGTGTGTGCGGTGCCGGCTAAGCCACGTGAGCGAAATATCAACATTATTACATTAACTATTATTACATTCTTTATTGAGTGGGGCCAAACTCCTCAAAGCGGCCATCACTGTAAAACACCATGATATTGACCACACGACGAGCGTCGGGCGATGCAGCACCCCGGGGCAGCCGCCCAGCTGTGCTACTGCGCATGATACTCTTGATGGCCTCATTGACCGTCGTGGGTGTTGCCATGCGTTGAACCGATTTTGATGCAGGGCGATAACCCGCGGGCGAGTCATCATCGTCAAACGAGATGGCACGCTGACCCATATCGTCCACCATGCGATCATCGCCAACCGCTTCGGCTGACATTTTGTCATCTTCTTGCTGAGACTCGCCATTGGACAGAATCATCTCGCCATCGCCAAAGAGCAGCCACATGATGTTGAGCGTAGGATAAGCACGGTGGATCTTAGCGATCACCTCATCACTCACTTTCTTGTTGCGTCCATTGAGCAATTGCGAGAGAGTGGGTCGAGGTATCACACAAGTATCGGCAAACTGGGAATTGGAAATCCCAGCATGTTCCAGAAACCTTTTTAATCTCGATACAATATCCATTTAAGAACAATTTTTAGTTCGCGCTCAAGCGCATGAGAATCGAATAAAAACAGAGCAGAAAATTTTCTGCACATATTTATCGACCAAGGAAACCCCTTGAAAATGCCCCAAAACACAAAAACCAGCTATTTGGTTTCTTTAATTTTGGGATTGCAAATTTAGAACTAATTTTTGAATCAGCCAAATTTAAAAACGAAAATTTTAAAATTTACAATTGGTTTTTCCAAAAATCGGCAATTTCTGACAGATTTCAAAAGCAAATATATTTACTTCAACCAAAACATTATATATAGCTTACTAAATCACTATTATTCAATATCTTATATATTACAAAATTTTCAAATATCCACCTTATAGCCACAAACTCCAACTTCATAAACCTGCACTAGAGGTTTTATCTATATTTTGTTGATTTTCAGCATATTGTAGCATAGTATAACAAATGTTAACGAGAAAAAATCGGGTTTTATGGCGCTTTACAGGCGTAAATTCTCATTTTTTAAGCCATTGGCGCAATTGTAAACACGCCACAACGAGCAAAAACTACCGATTCGGTTCCCCACCCTCGCGTTTAAAAACGCAAACATTACGCTGTTTTCAATGCCGAATATTAGGTTGTCAAATTACCATTTTTAGTTTTCTGGATGCTCAACTCGATTTCCTTGCGATATTTTTCACATTACCCTATTTCTACACAAAAGAGACGATTTTGAGCGATTCTAGCCAGATCAATATTTGTCAAAAACTGGCAAATACCTTTTATTTATCGTGGTTTTGCTGTATTTATTTCGCCCGTCATTCGGCCTCGTTTTTCTACCTGAAAAACTCAAAAACCGATAAAAATCCCCAATTAAATGGAATTTCAATTTGTTGAGGCAAAAAATGGCCAAAATTCGACATTTAGACCATTTTTGAACAAACAAACCAGCGCCACCAAATAAGCCCTTCTCACCCACCCCACAAGCTGTTAGAGTCCCAACAGGCATCAATTGAGCATGTGACTAGAGCAACTATTTCCACCTATTTTTGAGCCACACTCATGCTAGCTCATCCTCATTGGTGGGTGCTGGAAATGAAATTATCTGACCTGAAAACAGTGTGTTTTTTAAAAACGGAGTAAAATCAGGCCGCAAAAACAGCATAGACATGACAACAAAAGGGCACCCTCCTGATGGAAGATGCCCTCATTTTTTCTAGAAAAACGTGTCAGTTTTTTTACCCCTCGAGTTCCCTTCTGAGGTATTTGGCAGTGATCGAATCATGGGATTGTGACACCTGTTCGGGGGTGCCAGCCGCAACAAGCTGGCCTCCACCCCGCCCTCCCTCGGGTCCCATGTCGATGATATAGTCGGCACACTTGATGACGTCCAGGTTGTGCTCGATGACGATCACAGTGTTGCCCTTATCGACAAGCCGGTTGAGCACACCCAGCAAAACTCTCACATCCTCGAAGTGTAGTCCCGTGGTAGGTTCGTCCAGAATATATAGCGTCTTGCCCGTGTCCTTCTTGGCCAACTCACAGGCGAGTTTCACCCGCTGGCATTCGCCACCTGAAAGCGTGCTCGATGGCTGCCCCAGTTTGATATACCCCAGCCCCACGTCCTGGAGCACCTTGATTTTTCTGAGAATCGTTGGCACAGCGTCAAAGAATTCCACGGCCTGGTTGATGGTCATGTCGAGCACATCGGCAATCGATTTGCCCTTGAACTTCACTTCAAGTGTCTCGCGGTTGTAGCGCTTACCGCCACACTCCGGACAAGGCACAAGCACATCGGGCAGAAAATTCATCTCCACGGCCCTGTATCCATTACCACCGCAGGATTCACAACGCCCCCCTCCAGTGTTGAACGAGAAGCGCCCCGGCTTGTAAGCCCTGATCTTGGACTCGGGCAGGTTGACAAATAGATTGCGGATATCGGTAAACACACCCGTATAGGTGGCGGCATTGGAACGCGGGGTGCGGCCCAGAGGAGCCTGATCGACCGTCACCACCTTATCGACCCACTCCAACCCTTCAACCGCATCATAGGGCAAGGGTGCTGTGTGCGAGCGATACAGGCGCTGGCTCAGGATAGGCTGTAAGGTGGCGTTAACCAGTGAAGACTTGCCACTGCCACTAACGCCCGTCACGCAGATGAAGGTGCCCAGCGGGAAATCCACGTCAACAGCCTTGAGGTTGTTGCCACGGCATCCCTCGAGGCGCAGGTGCTTGCCGCTGCCCTCACGGCGCTGTTCGGGCACCTCGATCGAGCGTGTTCCGTTCAGATAGTCGGCAGTGAGGGTGTGCTGCTCCAGCAGCTCTTGGGGCGTGCCAGCAAACACGACGTCACCACCCTTGCGACCCGCCAGGGGACCGATGTCGATGAGATAGTCGGCCTGGAGCATCATGTCCTTATCGTGCTCCACCACCAGGATGGTGTTACCGTCGTCACGCAAGGTCTTCAGGGAGTTGATCAGTCGCTGGTTGTCACGCTGGTGCAAGCCAATCGATGGCTCATCCAGGATATATAACACATTGACCAGACGCGACCCGATCTGCGTCGCCAGCCTGATGCGTTGGCTCTCGCCACCCGACAACGAAGCCGAGTTGCGGTTGAGCGACATGTAATCGAGTCCCACCTCGATCAGAAAGTTCAACCTGGAACTGATCTCCTTGACGATTTCGCGGGCGATTTCCCACTGGATGGGGGTGACATGACTGTGCAGGTCCTCGATCCAGTCTCTCAACTCACTGATGTCCATCGCAGCCAACTGGGCGATGTTCTTGTCATGCAGCTTGAAGTGCAAGGCTTCCTTGTTAAGGCGCGCACCACCACACTCGGGGCACACCGCCTTGGAGTAAAACTGTCCGGCCCACTTCTGTGCCGCGCTCGTGGCGGTATCGTCCTGCTGCATCTCGATATACTTGAGCAAGCCATCAAAGGAGAGGAAATAGTTGCTGGTACTCAAGGTCTCGGTGCGCAGACTCAGGCGCTCGTTGGTACCATTGAGGATATCGTTCAAAGCCTCCTCGGGCAGCTCATCAAGCGGCGTGTCAAGAGAACAGCCATATTTTTCACAAATGGCCGAAATCTGCCAGAAGATCTGCACATTCCTGTATTTGCCCAAGGGCATGATGCCACCATTGCGTATGTTCAACGACATGTCGGGCATGATCTTGTCACGGTCTATGATATTGACGTATCCCAGGCCTTTACACCGAGGACAGGCACCCAGGGGGGAATTGAACGAGAAATTGTGTGGTGCCGGCTCCATATAGGAGAGCCCCGTTGCGGGGTCCATGAGCGAACGGCTGTAATAACCCAGTTCCTCCGTCTCGGCATCCAGTATCATCAACTGGCCATTGCCCTGCTTGAAGGCAAGGTCAACGGTATCGGCCAACCGCTTGACGTCCTTGTCGGCGACCTTGAGCCGGTCCACGACCAGTTCCACACTGTGGTTGACATATCGATCCAGCTTCATGCCAAAGGTGATTTCGCGCAGCGTGCCGTCAACCCTCACGTTGATGTAACCCTTCTTGCGAAGGTTCTCAAACAAGTCCTTATAATGACCCTTGCGGTTCTTGACCAGTGGAGCTAGGATGTAGATCTTGCGTCCTTGATAACGCTCAAGAATCAGTCCGAGGATCTTGTCGATGGTGTATTTGACCATACGCTCTCCCGACAGATAGGAGTAGGCGTCGGCAGCACGCGCATACAGCAGGCGCAGGTAGTCATAGACCTCGGTGGTCGTGCCCACGGTACTGCGGGGATTGCGGTTCACGGTCTTCTGCCCTATCGAGATGACGGGACACAATCCAGAAATCTTATCCACGTTGGGTCGCTCCAGTATCCCCATCATGTTGCGTGCATAGGAAGAGAACGTTTCCAAGTAGCGCCGTTGCCCCTCGGCAAACACAGTGTCGAAGGCCAGCGACGACTTGCCGCTGCCACTGAGGCCCGTCACTACGGTGAGTTTGTAGTGAGGGATATCCACATCGATGTTCTTGAGGTTGTGCACTCTGGCGCCCAGCACCTCAACGCTATCTATTTCCTGCCCGTTGAGTTTCATGTTATTTTTGTAATGTCTGTTCTAGGGTCCTTAAGGACCCTTAATGTGGGTATTCATAATTAGCAACTGAGATCATTCATCACGCTGCGCACGAACTATGACACACCCTCTTCACTTTTAATCAATGACCCAGTCCTTGTTATAGACGGTGAAAGTGCGTTTGCTGCGATAGAGGTCGCTGCTCTTGGGCACTCTCACATGATAGGTCTTTCCCTGTGAGTTAGTCAACTTGGTTGCACGGATCCAGGGATTGGCTTCCCGCAACTGGGCATAGGTGAGCCCCTTGCCCTTTGCCCAATCTATCCAGCTGGGCACAGGTCCGGTGACATCCACTGTCGTGTAGGCCACAGGCTGATACAGGTGAGTGCGCGAGAACCGGTAACCATAGCGTTTAGGGTTCTCCATCACCAGTTTATAAGCGATGATGCGGAACACGTATCGTGACGTTTCCTGCACCAGATAGAGGTCAAAGGAGTTGTCCACCTTCTGCCTCGACAACTCATTAGTCAGCTTCTGCATACCAGCATTATAGCTGGCGGCTACGGTGGGCCAGTGCCCGTATTTCTTGTAGGCGGCCTTGAGATACTTGCAAGCCGCAACAGTAGCTTTCTCAGGGTCATAGCGCTCGTCCACCTCGTCGGTGACTTCCAGGCCATAGTCTCGTCCCGTGCCAGCCAGCAATTGCCACATTCCAGCCGCCTTGGCGCTGGAATAGGCGTTATAGTCCATCGAGCTCTCGGTCACGGCGAGGTAAAGGAAATCCAGTGGGACGCCCTGCTCCTTGAGAATCTTGGCTAGGGCAGGGAAATAGCGGTTGGCCCGCTTGAAGCACAACTCGGTGGTTGTTTGTCCATAGATGACGCCAGTCAACTCACGGTCGAGGCGCTCGGCCATGTCCAAGCGGTCAAAGCTCACCTTCTCGCCAGCAAAAGTCACGCTCGAGGGTATATCGGGACTCGCCGTTGTGCTATACACAGTCGAGGCGTTACCCGCCTTGCTGTACTCGCGCTTGAGCTGAGCCTGAACCACGGTTGTCGAGGCCAGCATCAATGCGGCCAACAATATGATTTTCTTCACGTTATAATCCGATTAAGCCGTGCAAGTGTCATTCACTCACCACTAGGTTAATATCCACCAGTATCACCACCGGTCACGCCGTTAGACGTGCCATTAGCACCCTTCTTGTAACGCATGATGGTGATGGTGCCACGCTTCTTGTAGTTCACGCCATCACTGCCCGTGGCAGTCACCACACAGTAATAGACGCCCGTATCAACGAGCTTGCCATTATAGGTGCCGTCCCATCCTCCGTCAGGATCGGTGAATTCATAGATGAGTGTGCCCCAACGGTTAAAAATCCAGCAATGGAACTCTACAAGGGATTTGTTGGGGACTTTCCACACGTCGTTAACGCCCGGAGTAGTACCCGGTGAGAAAATGTTGGGGAGTTCGTGCCTCTCTCCCACTCCCAGAGAACTCTCGCTCACGTTGATGGAGTAGGTGGTACCATAGGACTCACAGGTGCCCGCATCATTGGCTACCATGTAGCGCATATAATAGGTGCCTGCATCGTTAAAGGTGTAGTCCACCTCGTCCTCGTTATATTGCAGGATCACATTCTCAAAGTCACGGTCGGTAGCCATTTCCCACCTGCGGTACACCACCCCATCGGTGGGATATCCGGTGAAAATGATTTGAACAGGTGCCGATCCGCCCACCAGTTCGTCGTCATCAAGTTTCTTCCTGTTGCCATGACGGTCAACAAGAACCGCGCTGGAGACGCAGTCCACAGCGTTGGTCTGGAAAGGCTTTTCATCGATCTTCACTTCCTTAATCCCCCATTCTTTCAAGAAACGGTCTCCGCTGAGGCTGAACTCGGTATTGCACAGTGGCGGTGCGATTTCAAGGCCTTGATCCAGTGCGGCAAAACTATCTACAACCGCTGTCTTATCCCAGTGGCCACTGATTGTATCGTCCCACATGAACGTCTCGTTCTCGTAGGCCAGTTTTATCTCACGATCCAGCACCTGACGCTGGCCATTGATTTCATAATAGGGGATGGCATCGCCATGGCCGTCGACGCTGATTGTGATCAGGTTGCACGGAGCCTCGTTGTTGATGAACATATCGTTCAGCTCTAAGGGATAGTCGGCATAGTTCACTACCCAGCAATAAAAGGGGGTGTTGCCTTCGGTGATGATATAGCCCCTATTGGGAATGATTTTATCCAGTGTGGTTGCCATACCGTTCCAGCGGACACCGGTAACCGGCTCGTCAACGCGGTTTCCGTTCTGATAATAATAGTTTTCCCATTTCGCCGGTTCACCAGTCGATGAGTTGAACGACATACTCACCCCATCGATATCATACAAGACATAGACCCTGTTCAGGCTAGTATGGTTGTCCGACAATTTTATCTCAATAGGAGGATACAGTGACGTCGTTCCACCGGCAAACTGCACTTGGCCGCTCGCCGACAACAAAGCCAGCGCGGCCGCCATGAGCGAAATCATTCTCTTGTTCATAGTGCGCACTTGATTTTCCTTTATTATATAATATATAACGTGAAGGCACGCTGGTTATTGCCCCGACCAGGAACATGCCGGAACAATAAACCATGAGCAGCGCTAAATCTGGAACACACACCACATCCTATAAGATGCTGGCGATAACGGCGTTGATGTCGGCAATAGTCACCTCGCCGTCACCATTCACGTCAGCACGGCCTTCATAGGTGTCGGGGTCTCCCACAATGATGCCGATAACACAATTCACATCGGCTATGTTCACCTCGCCATCACCGTTCACGTCAGCATGGTGTGTATCAGTATCAGTTATATCAGTGAGATAGCCAGGATTGTTTGGACCTTCATCAATATGGGCTCGGGCGGCATCCACATGGTTCTTATCATAAACTGTTCCTCGCCCACCAACAAGCTTGGTGCAGCCATTGAACATGTCGCGGGATTCAGTCACCGCCTCTGTGCTCCAATCATTGTCCGCATATATTTTTTTCAGATGTTTGCAGCCATTGAACATGGCTTCCATGCTCCTCACATTCTCGGTGTTGAAGACACTCAAATCAAGGGATGCCAAGGTATCACAGTCAGCAAACATGCCTCCCATGTCAGTCACATTACTCGTGTTGAAGCCACTCAAGTTAAGGGATGCCAAAGCATCGCAGCCCTGGAACATGTACTCCATCTCTGTCACACTAGATGTGTTGAAAGTGCTCAAGTCAAGATCATTCAAGGATTTGCAACCAGCGAACATATAACCCATGTATTTCACATTCGAGGCATTGAAACCACTCAAGTCAATGGATTTCAAATATTTGCAGCCATTGAACATGCCTGCCATGTCCTTCACGCTGTCGGTCTTAAAGCCACTCAGGTTAATAGAGGTCAAGGTATCGCAGTCCGAGAACATGCGCGCCATATTTGTCACTTTTGACGTATTAAAACCACTCAGGTCGAGCGAAATCAAAGAATTGCAGTCATAGAACATGGCCCACATGTTGGTCACATTCTCGGTGTTAAAACTGCTCAAATCAACGGATTTCAACGATTTGCAGCCAGCGAACATTCTTCTCATGTCAGTCACTGAACTAGTGTTTAAATAGTTGATTCCTGTAATGGAATCCAGCTCAGCCATTCCGTTAAACCAACCGTAGGTGGAAGTGGGGCGCGCAGCGACAAATGTGCTGTCTATCAGCACCTTATTGATATTCTTAGCATGATCAGACCAGCCAGGATTGGTTATTCCCGTATTCATCAAATATGTTGAGCCCTGGCGGATGGAACGCTCGTCATCGTAGTAGAACGTCAACGTCGTTTGGTCAGCGGAAATCTTTGCATAGGCGATTCTTTTTCTGGAGAGATAACCCGGATTGCTTAGACCCTCGTCAATTTGGGCATAAGCGGCATCCACATGGCTTTCATCATATACTGTCCCTTGCTCACCGACAAGGCTGGTGCAGCCATAAAACATTGCGTAGGAAGAAGTCACTGAATCTGTAGTCCAGCCTTTGCTGGCATATATTGTTTCCAGATCATTACAGCCCCAGAACATGTAACGCATATTTGTCACATTCGAAGTGTTGAAACTGCTCAAGTCAAGGGACGTCAATGATCGACAGTCATGAAACAGGCCTTCCATGTTTGTCACGTTCGAAGTGTTGAAACTGCTCACGTCAAGGGTAGTCAAAGAGTGGCAATTAACAAAAATCGCTGACATATCAGTCACATTAGAGGTGTTAAATCCACTTACATCAAGGAAAGTCAATGATGTACATTCCCTGAACATTGTCATCATTTCTGTCACTTTTGCAGTGTTGAAGTGGCTCAGGTCGAGGGTATCCAAGGATGTGCAGTACCCAAACATGTCATTCATGTTTGTTACATTCGAGGTATTGAAGCGGCTCAGGTTAAGGGAAGTCAATGACCTGCAGTACCCGAACATGGCTGCCATGCCTGTCACATTCGAGGTATTGAAGCCACTCAGGTCAAGGGAGGTCAAAGAACTGCAGCCAACGAACATGCTATTCATGCTTGTCACTTTGTCGGTGTTGAAGTTACTCAGGTCAAGGGAGGTCAAGGATCTGCAGTTACCAAACATTAAATTCATCTCTGTCACATTCGACGTATTGAAGTTACTCACATCAAGGGAGGTCAAAGAACTGCAGCCAGCGAACATTTCCCACATGTTTGTCACATTCGAGGTGTTGAAGCTACTCACGTCAAGGGTAGTCAAGGATTTGCAGTTGTGGAACATGCCAAACATGGTTGTCACCTTCGTGGTGTTAAAGCCGCTTATGTCAATGGATGTCAAAGATTCGCATTCAGCAAACATAAAGTCCATGTCTGTCACATTCGACGTGTTGAAGCCACTCACATCAAGAGAGGTCAGGGATGTGCAGAAATTAAACATGACCCTCATTGTCGTCACATTCGAGGTATTGAAGCTTTTCAGATCCAAGGAAGTCAAGGATTTGCAGCCGTTGAACATGCCTTCCATGTCGGTCACTGAATCAGTAATTAAATATTTGATTCCAGTAATGGAGTTAAGCTTTTCCATAGCGTTAAACCAACAGCGAGTGGAAGTGGGACGGGCGGCGACAAATGTGGTATCGAACACCACCCGGGTAACTTTTACATAATTTTCACGCCATTTGGGAACACTATCCTGAGCATTCACCAAATAGGACGTGCCCGAGCGGTTGGAACGCT
>Ga0310697_10006675_pt1 | contig 10927 bp, 3 predicted proteins | sample 172DNAGHGlowgp2_FD_203883 | JGI IMG/M metagenome (GOLD analysis project Ga0310697, IMG submission 203883) | Sheep rumen microbial communities from Palmerston North, Manawatu-Wanganui, New Zealand - 1728 DNA GHGlow gp2 (v2) (version 2) | ecosystem: Host-associated > Mammals > Digestive system >...
TTCTCAAGTTTCCCTCTCCAGCAGGCCGGTTCCTCCTTCTTACAACAAAGGTAGGGAATCGAACCTTACTAAGCAAAAATATTCTATCTTTTTCTTAGACGCTGCAAACTTAGAGTGTTTTCCGTGCGTTCCGTTGTTAAATTTCTAAGTAGTCAAGGAGTTTTAGTTGTTCAAAAATCTTCGTGCAATTAGTTTCATTCGTAGTATAAAAATCCGTTTTCGTTGTTCATTCGATGTCGAGCGAAAAGGTAGATGTCAGGGTAGGTGTTGAGGTAGGTGTTTCGCCAACACCTACCTGTTGCTAATCCCTGTGTTTATCGCTGTTCCGAGCATTTTGAGGTAGGTGTTAGGTGTTGTTGCGAAAAAGCACACTTTTCGTTGTAAAAAGTCCACTTTTTGATGTAAAAAACGCCCCTTTTCAAAACCTATCTCTTTGCCATCCAATATCTATGCTTTTGCCTTCCAAAACCTATGCTTTTGAAATGCAATTCAACCTTCATAGCACAGAAACTGATAGCAACTGAAATTAAAAGTAAACAAAAAGAGAGTCAACCGAAAGTATAACTAAGTATTAACCCAAGTCAACCACAACTACAAATAAGACTCAAAGTAGTCAACTAAAATCGTTAAACTACAGAGTTCGCTCCAGTACGAACGGTCCGAACTGTCAGTACGAGACATTAAAACTGCGAGTTTTTAGCTTTAAAACTGCGAGTACGAAGCCTTCGTACTGATGTCATTCAGCTTTACTCATAAGACGTTTTACCCAAAATCGTCTGAAGGACTTGTTAGTTTTAAAAAAATTGTCAATTATCCATTCTCAATTATCAATTAAATTACTACCATTGACTTTGTCCAAGGAAGGCTGCATCTCAACAATAAAAAATAATGAATTTATTTTGTATTGTCTTCGATTTGAACTATCTTTGCCGATGTTTCCACGCAGATGTCGAGCTTAATGTTTGGCAGAAGGGTTGGGGACAGACATCATGGACATAGGCGTTTTCTGACGCCTTGGTTTTGACGATGTAAGAACTTCGCAACTTCGAACGATTAGTCAAAAACAAGGCAACGGGGACGCCCCTTGGGATGTTTATAGACAGCCCATATTGTGCGTATAGGGTGACTCTTGAGTCATTACTATTGACATATGGGTATCACTATAACATTCTGCGTGGGGGCTTTCTGCGTTGCTCGTTTCGACTAATCGGGTATGCGAAGGCCTTTACATCGTGGAACGGGCAACAGGACTGGCTCCACGTTTTTTATGTTCTTTGGTGTATTAACCTAAATCAAAGTCTAATCCGCAGCCATCAAGGAGCCTGGTCGCACAAAAGAAAGATAGTGGCATCAGGCATCACCCGATATCACGCACGCTATTATGCGTCGCTTCTCACGCAACAGCAAGCGAATGGCGACCTTGGCTCTTTGTCTCAGTCGTTATTGAGTTCAACTGTTGACATCAATCCCCATCAGATTGATGCCGCTTTATTTGCTTTTGCATCACCATTTTCAAAGGGCGTAGTTCTTGCCGATGAGGTGGGACTTGGAAAGACTATCGAGGCAGGTTTGGTGGTATGTCAATATTGGGCCACAGGCAAACGAAAGATCATCATCGTTTGCCCAGCCTCCTTGCGCAAACAATGGGAAGCAGAATTGCTAGATAAGTTCGGAATCCCCAGCGAGATTCTTGACACCAAGAACTTTAATGCCTATCATCGCGAAGGGAAGAATCCGCTAAGCCCCAAACGTGCCATTATATGCAGCTATAACTTTGCAGCTAAACACAAGGAAGACATCTTGCTTCACGGTTTTGACTTGGCGGTTATAGACGAGGCTCACAAAATGCGTAATGTCTATCGTTCTTCCGCCCGGACATCCGCAGAGGTACGTGATGCTTTGACTGGCGTAAAGAAACTGTTGCTTACTGCCACACCTTTCCAAAATTCTTTGATGGAATTATATGGTCTTACAAGTATCATTGACGACCGTCTGTTTGGTAGTGAGAAAAGTTTTCGAAGACAATATGGCAAAGGAGAAAACCTGAAAGAACTGCGTCAACGTATTGAGAAGTTATATACTCGTACCTTGCGACGCGACGTGAAGGAGTATATCAATTATACCCATCGTCTTCCACTTACACAAAAGTTTAATGCTACCGATGAGGAGCAACAACTGTATCAAGCAGTAAGCGATTTCCTGCGTAGAAACGACATCTATAGTGTTCCTGCTGCACAGAAGAAACTTACTACCATGATTGTGCGTAAGATTTTGGCTTCTTCTACCTACGCACTCATCTACACCCTTACTCATATCAAAGAACGTCTCCAACGGATGCTCGAAAACCAGAAACAGGAACGTCTTGATGTAGAAGACCTTGTTGATGAAGACGATTGGGAGTCCTACGAAGACGAGGCTGCTGATGCAGAATATGGCGAAGACGAGCTGTTTGATAGTGATGAGATAGATATTCCCCGTTTGAAAGAGGAAATCAAAACCATTGAGGGCTTCATTGAAAAAGCAAAATCGATAAAATCCGAATCGAAGTCAAAGGCTTTGCTCGTTGCTCTGGAGGAATCGTTCACTAAACTTCAAGAACAGGGTGCAGAAAGGAAAGCCCTTATCTTTACAGAATCTACAAAGACGCAGGCTTTTCTGCGCGAGTTTCTTGAAGCTAATGGCTATGCCGAACGTGTCGTGTTGTTCAACGGCAAGGCAAGCGAACCACAGACCAACGAGATCTACAAACGCTGGTGTCTGGAGCATCCTGACAAGGTGAGTGGCATCAAGGCGGCTGACAGAAGAGCTGCTGCTGTGGATTATTTCCAGCATAAAGCAGACATCATGATTGCTACGGAAGCAGCTGCGGAAGGTCTGAACCTGCAATTCTGCTCATTAGTCATCAACTACGACCTCCCATGGAATCCGCAACGCATAGAGCAGCGTATTGGTCGTTGTCACCGCTACGGACAGAAGTACGATGTTGTGGTGGTCAATTTCCTCAACATGCGTAATTATGCTGATGTGCGTGTATTCCAACTGCTCTCCACTAAGTTTAAACTCTTCGATGATGTGTTTGGAGCCAGTGACGAAGTGTTGGGACAGGCTGACACCATTGACATAGAGTCACGTATCTGGGAGATTTATCAGCAGTGTCGTAGTGAGGAGGAAATTAACCAGGCTTTCGAACAACTGCAAAACGAGATGCAGGAACAGATAGATGAGCGTATGACGGAAGTACGTTCACAGGTGTTGGAGAACTTCGACATCAATGTGCAGGAGCATCTTCGCATGACACGCGATAACACCACAGGATTTCTCAATCGTTATGAGCATATTTTCTGGGAACTGACCAAATACATTCTCAGCAAAGAGGCTGTTTTCAATGATAACAATCACAGCTTTGTCCTTCGTGTTCCTGTTGCAGGTCAGCGACCTGGTAAATATGCGATGCTTCAGCAGACGGATGATGCAACACCATATCGATTGAGCCATCCGTTAGCGCAGCATGTCATCAATTCCGCATTGTCCCTGTCACTTGAAGATGCCGAGGTAGAATTTGACCAAAAAGCACTTCCCATGAACGCCGACCTTCCCGATTACCTTCAAGGGCAGAGTGGTGTGCTTATTCTTTCTTCTTTGGCTGTATCAGCTTTGGCAGAAGAACAGTATATGCTCTTCAATGCCATCACTGATGATGGACGGATTGTTTCTCAGGAGGATTGTGAGAAGCTTTTCCTCAACGGTGGAAAGGAACTTCCATGTGAACAAGTGGAAGAGCAGACACTTCTGCGATTGCAGAAGGATGTGCTTCAGCACAGTGCGGCAAAGCTGAAGGAACTAGATACCCGTAATCTTTCTTTTTTCAAGGTTGAAGAAAACCGCATTTATCAATGGGAACATGACGTGATTGACGGAATAGAGGCTGAACTGTCAACCATCAAGAAGCAGATACTGCAAACAGAAAGAGACGCCCGCCATGCTGAATCGGTGGCTGAGAAACTGGCTTTGGAAAAGAAAGTGGACGAACTGAAGCGAAAGAAACGCCGTCTGCGAAACGAACTCGACGATAGAGAGGAAGAAGTAAGCGAACAGCGCAGAGCGATGATTGCGGAATTGGAACAACGTATGGTGAGGCAGACAGAACAACAGAATCTGTTTGTTATTCGCTGGAAAGTAAAAGAGAATTAAAAGAATACATAGATATGGCACAGAATTATTACGAAAGTTTCAAGAAGAAGCTGGAAGAAATCTTCATGATGGATCATGCCGAACTGGATTTCGGTATCTATCGTATCATGAACCAAAAGCGTAACAACATCCAACGCTTTCTTGACTCCGAGTTGCTCCCTCAGGTGAAGCAAGTGCTTGAAGGTAACAATGGAGGCGAGGCTGATAAGGCAAAGAAACGTATGGAAGAGATTGCTGCCTCTGTGGGTGGTAATATAGAGGTATTGCCTAAAGGCACACCTATGCGCGATGAATACGACAAGTTGGAAGCACAACTGGCACAGTCTGCAGATACGGAATCTATGCAGGCAGAGGTGTTCAGCCATCTTGTTACGTTCTTCTCGCGCTATTATGATGGTGGCGATTTCCTGTCTAAGCGTCGCTATAAGGATAATACATACGCCATACCTTATAATGGAGAGGAAGTGAAACTGCATTGGGCTAACAGCGACCAGTACTATATCAAGACCTCAGAGTATTTCCGTGATTATACGTTTGTGCTACCTACATCACGCAAGAAAGTACACTTTGTGTTGAAAGATGCCAGCACAGAGCAAAACAACAATCGTGCTGCGAACAACATGGAACGTCGCTTTGCCCTATGGCAACCCACGTCAGAGGAAGAGCCAACCACTCCCCTCGCCATTCGGAGAGGGGCTGGGTGGGAGGCTGAATTAGACATTTACTTCACCTACGAGTTGATGCCTAAGGCTACCAAGCAGAAGGATTTGCTGGCAGCAGCCTTAGAGGGTATTATGCCCCTTGTACCTGCAGACTTTGAGGAATTGCTTACCGCTAAAGCTCCTACAAAGGATAATCCCAACCGCACTTTGCTGGAGAAGCACTTGACGGACTACACAGCCAAGAATTCATTCGATTACTTTATCCACAAGGACCTTGGTGGCTTCCTTCGTCGTGAATTGGACTTCTATATCAAGAACGAAGTGCTGCATATCGACGACCTTGATGCACAGTTCGTCAACAGCCAGCTGACTATTGTTCGTGCCATCAAGCAGGTGGGTGAGAAGATTATCCGTATGTTGGCTCAACTTGAAAACTTCCAAAAGAAACTGTGGCTGAAGAAGAAATTCGTGGTGCAAAGTGACTATTGCATCACGCTCGACCGTGTGCCTGAAAAACTCTATCCTGAGATTATTGCTAACGAAGCACAGCGTAAGGAGTGGGTACGCCTGTTTGCTATTGACGAGATTAAAAGAGACCTTACTACTGAGGGCTATAGTGAACCGCTTACTATTGAGTTCTTGAAGCAGAACCCCTTCCTTGTTCTTGACACCGCTTTCTTTGATGCCAAGTTTAAGCATCAATTAGTAAAGAGCATGGAGAATATAGATGAGCAGACCAATGGCTTGCTCGTAAAGTCTGATAATTATCATGCTTTAAATCTGATAAGTGAGAAATACACTAAGAGCGTGAATGCGATCTATATTGATCCACCATATAATACTGGTTCTGATGGTTTTGTATATAAAGACCAATATAAAGATTCTTCGTGGTTGACAATGATGGAAAACAGATTGTTAATAGCGAAAAAACTTATGACTCCTGACAGTAGTATCTCTATAAGTATTAATGAAAACGAACTATTCAATTCTAAATGTTTACTGGATAGTATGTTTTCGAAATATTTAACGACTTTCAGCGTTAAAGTCAGGCATGAAGATAGAATTCTAAAAGGGGATAAAGACTTTCATGAGGTTTATGAATCTCTTCTTCTCTATGCTTTAAGCGACTCATTTAAGCCATTAAAACGACAAAAAGATAACAGTTCTGATGCTGACTATCTATATACGATAGAAACAGAGGGAGGCCCTGATGAAGTTTTGTCGTTAGGAAATAAGGAGGTAGAAGTATATGCACCAGGACATTATAAAATAATAAAACATCAAGAATCGAGTTTTGATTATACAAAACCTATAAGTGTTAGAGGTTCTATACGAGAAGGAAACTCTAGCGGACGTTTTTATGTTGCCTATCTTGAAAATTTAGCAGCTTCACATCCAGGTCATATCTTCAAAGTCCCCAATATGGGTGATGACAAATTTGGTTTCAGATATTTTTGGACGCCATCTGTTGAGAGTGGAAGAAAAAACGGAGATTATTATCAAGGTGCACCAATAAATAGAAAAGATACTATAGAAATCCCTTATCCAAACTATATTGATTTTGAGAAAGCATTTAATGATGCAACTGATGAAGGTGGCGTTTCTTTTAGAAACGGTAAAAAGCCTATATCGTTTATTCAACATATTCTCTCATTACAAAATATAGGCAAAGACAGAAATGCCTTGATTATTGATTTCTTCGCAGGTTCTGGTTCTACTGGTCATGCCGTAATTGAAATGAACAAAGACCAGGGTAATAGAAAATATCTTCTTTCTCAGGTAGGAGATATTTTTGACAATGTAACCAAGCCTCGAATGGAAAGGACTGTTTATTCTGATAGTTGGAAAGACGAAAAACCAATATCCCGCAATGGCATCTCCCAATGTTTCAAATACATCCGTTTGGAGCAGTACGAAGATACACTGAACAACCTTGAAATCAAGAAGCAGCAGACAGACTGGCGTGATGATGAGTTCCATGAGAGTTATATGCTCAGCTATATGCTTGACACAGAAACTCGCGATTCGCTGCTGAACCTGAAGATGTTCGTCAATCCGTTCAACATGTCACTGAAAACCACCAAAGACAATGAACTTGTGGAGACGAAGGTGGATATGGTGGAGACCTTTAACTACCTGATTGGCTTGAATGTGGAAACGGAAGACTGGTTTGAGAACGATAATATCTGTGTTATTCAAGGAAAGACGCATCGTGGAGGACTGGAAACGCTCGTCATCTGGCGCAACTGCGAGAAGATCAACAACGAGGCTCTATGTGATTTCTTTAGACGCAGGAAATTCAATACACGAGATTCTGAATATAAAGTTATCTACGTGAATGGCGACAACACATTGCCTAACTTGCGCAGAGACGAGGAAAACTGGAAGGTAGTGCTGACGGAAGAGGAATTCGCAAAACGTATGTTTGAAGAGGATTAAGCTATGCCAAGAGGAAGAAGACAAACAACAAGACCAGCACGCCTACAAGAAGCGCTGGTACTGCATAAATACATCCTGCATCTGCTGGGGTGCAAGGACTTGGAGGCTTTGAGTCAAGACTTGAAGGGCCCTGCACTGGAAGGTGTGGATGACGAAGGAACATCACGTATCTTCTATGCGCTGAAGATGCACATGTATGACTATGAAATCGAGGAAGAAAAGCTCTATGAGTATGATTGCAACATAGTGAAACACACAAAAGAGATAAACGAACGGCGCGAAGAAAAGATAACGTGGAAATATTACCAGTACTTGGCCCTGCTCTTCACAGAGATTTATCTCGACCGCTTTTTCTCTGACAAGCAGCGTTTGCTTGATGATATCAATACGTTTTTGGTGCATGACTTCAACCAGCGCACGGAAACATGGCACGATATGCCAATGTTCACTGAGGATGACTTGAACAAAGTGACGTTTTGGGCTGCAACTGGTTCGGGTAAGACGTTGATGATGCATATAAACATCAAGCAGTATCTGCATTATGCAGAGAAACACAATGCCAAGAAACTGAACCGCATCATGATTCTGACACCCTACGAGGGCTTGTCTAAGCAACATATTGAAGAACTGCATAAATCAAACTTTGACGCTCAGCTTTTTACAAAGCAAAGTCGTGGCGGTTTCTTTACAGGACAAACCATTGATGTGATTGACATCAACAAATTGGCAGAACAGGATGGTGACAAGACTGTAGCAGTTGATAGTTTCGAGGGCAATAACCTGGTTCTTGTTGACGAAGGACATAGAGGAGCTAGCGGAGACAAATGGATGAATTATCGCAGCAGATTGACCCAAGAAGGTTTCTCGTTTGAATACTCAGCAACCTTCGGTCAGGCTATTGCAGCCCAGGCAGGAGCCAGCCGTACAGCATTGTTGGAAGAATATGGAAAGGCTACACTCTTCGACTATAGTTACCGCTACTTCTACAATGATGGATATGGCAAAGACTACCGTATCATGAACATGGCGACGGTAGAGAACGAGGAACTGCTGAACATGTATCTGACAGCCTATCTGTTGTGTCTCTATGAGCAGACACTGGCTTTCGATGGTGATGCGAACATTAAAAACAAGTTCCTCATCGCACGTCCGTTGGGCGCTTTTGTAGGACATAGTGTTATTGCTTCAAATGGAACAAAAAAATCAAGTCTGTCTAAGGAAGATAAAAAAACAATATCGGATGTAATACAGATTCTTGTATTTCTTCAGTCATTTATCAACAACCCTTCGGAGTTTAGTGGCTACATCAAACGATTGCTCAATCCTAATGACGGCATCAAAAATCCACGTGGATATTCATTGTTTGCTAACAATTTCTTATTGACAAAACAAGGCTTGAAACTTGGTGAGGAAGATGCTTTCGCTGCCCAGACATATCATAAGATAATAGAAAGGCTATTCCACAGCAATGTACCCAATGCTAATCTGCATATAGATAAGCAGAAAGGTGGTGACAGTGAAATAGGTTTGCGTGTAGGGAATGCTCCTTATTTCGGAGTTATCAATGTGGGTGACAGCGATACGCTTATCAAACTGTGTGAGTCGAACGATTTGGACTGTGAGACACGTGAGTTTGGCAATAATTCTTTGTTCTCTCACATTAATGATGAAGACTCTACCATCAACATCCTTATAGGTTCCAAGAAATTCAGTGAAGGATGGAGCAGCTGGCGTGTCAGCGCTATGGGACTGATGAACGTAGGACGTAGTGAGGGTTCGGAAATCATCCAGCTCTTTGGCCGTGGTGTGCGCTTGAAAGGTTATAAGTATTCCTTGAAACGAAGTACAGCACTCGACAGCAGCTATAATCCAGGCAATCTACCCAAAGGATTACGAGAGATAGAAACCCTGAATATCTTTGGTGTAAGGGCTGACTATATGGACACCTTCAGGAAATATCTGGAAGATGAAGGATTGCCTGCCAATGAAGAAGCATATACGGAAGTCAAGATTCCTACCGTGAACTTGCTTGGTGAGACAAAACTGAAAGTGGTCCGCCTAAAAGAAGGCTATGACTTCAAGAAAACGGTAGTGGTACATCCTGAAGAATGCATCGATAAAGTGCGTGTCAAGGTGGACTGGCTGCCAAAGGTTGATGCTTTGTGGAGTAAAAAGGCTGGTGTAGAGGAAGGTGCTGTAATGCCTAAAGGCAAGCTGCGCTCAAATCATCTTGCGCTGCTCAATTGGAATAAGATATTCTTTGCCATTGAGCAGATGAAAAATGAACGTAGCTGGTGGAACATGGAACTGAGCATGGAAACATTGCAACGTTTAATGCAGTCTTCAGACTGGTATGAACTGTTCATTCAAGAAGACGACCTCACGCCAAAAGACTTTGGAAGGGATGTGTCTCGATGGGAGGAGATTACCATTGCATTGCTACGAGCATATATTGACCGTGCATACAAAATGAGCAAAGGAAAATGGGAGTCAAAGTATATGGAGACGGTCTATTTGTCGCCCAACGATCCAAACTTCTTTGAAGAATATACCGTTGAAGTCCGCAATGACAAGCAGGAGTGGATAGACAAACTGCGTGAGCTGCGAGAGCAGATATTATCGGGCAACTTGGAACGTGACTTCGCTATCTATGGAACATGGATTACATCATTCCGTTTTGACCAGCATCTTTTCTATCCGTTGCTTTGCCTACAGGATAGAGACGCTAATGGTAAGAAGCAACTGGTGGATAAAGATACCAACGAACCATTGATAAAGATTTCTCCTGTAGCTCTTAACCCAGGGGAAAAGCGGTTCGTGGCAGATGTAAGGAAATTCTTTGATGACAATAAGAATGGAATGCTTGCTGGTAAAGAGATTTACCTTCTCAGGAATGAGAGCCGTAAAGGTATTGGTTTCTTCGAAGCAAGTGGTTTTTATCCAGACTTCATCCTTTGGGTGAACGATGGGGAACATCAGCATGTCACATTCATTGATCCAAAAGGTATTCGTAACCTGAAGGGTTTCCAAGACCCGAAGATTCAGCTTTACAAGACGCTGAAGGAAGAAGTAGAACCTACGCTTCATGATGCAGACATCACTCTCGATAGTTATATTCTCTCCAACACAGCATATCAAGACGTGAATTTCTGGGGTACACGCCCTGAGTTTGCAGAAAATCATGTGTTGTTTGACGAAGATGACAAATATATCGAAACTCTCTTCAAAAGAATAGTGAGTGATTGAATGCAGTCCCAGAAATAAACCTTATATCCTCTGTGTTTTCTCAAGCACAGGGGATATTTATTTGTTTGATACTCTGTCACCCAACCTCTTTTATACTACAGTATTAGGTTCTGCCAGCCAGTCGTCAATGAGGCGGCGGGCGATGGAGAGCTTTTCGGGGATTTGTGGAAGGTGCTCGCGGCGGAACCAACCTCCTTGGGCAAGCTCTTCGTCTTGCAGACGGATGGTGCCTGAGACGTAGTCGGCATGAAAGCCTACCATAAGTCCGCAGGGGTAGGGCCAAGGCTGACTGCCGAAGTAGCGCAGGTTGGTGATGGTGATGCCTGTTTCTTCCAACACCTCGCGATGGACGGCTTCCTCCAGTGTTTCGCCTGTCTCAACGAAGCCGG
>Ga0310697_10006677_pt1 | contig 10925 bp, 7 predicted proteins | sample 172DNAGHGlowgp2_FD_203883 | JGI IMG/M metagenome (GOLD analysis project Ga0310697, IMG submission 203883) | Sheep rumen microbial communities from Palmerston North, Manawatu-Wanganui, New Zealand - 1728 DNA GHGlow gp2 (v2) (version 2) | ecosystem: Host-associated > Mammals > Digestive system >...
CTGTCCCTCGGCATAGATGGTATCAAAGGCCAGGCTGCTTTTGCCGCTGCCGCTCAGGCCGGTAATCACCGTCATCTGATCCCTGGGGATTTTCAGGGAAACGTTTTTCAGGTTATGCTCCCGGGCGCCCCGGATTTCAAGAAATTCCTTCATGCTGTCTGATGTCTTTCTTCCGAATGATGGTTCCCTTACCGCAGTTCCGTCTCCGCGGATTCCTCCCTGGCCTCCCCGTCGCTGCGCAGAACCTCCCGGGTCAGGTGGCGTTCATTCTCCTCTTCCTCGGCATGCTTCATCATGTCCGGCGTGTAGAACAGCGCCTGATTGCCGCCGTTGCGCTTTGCGCAGTACATGGCCACATCCGCCGCCCGGTACAGGCTGTCGTAATTCCGCTCAACCATGTCCGTCATCACAATGCCAACGCTGGCGCTCACCTGAATGTTGGTGGTTCCGTCTCCCACCCAGCGCCGCACCTCCCGGACCACCTGGCCGGCACGCTGCAGCGCCCATTCCTTCTCGGGCACGCTGTTCATATAGACCACAAATTCATCTCCGCCCAGCCGGCTGAGCACATCGCTGTTGCGGAACATTTTTTTCAGGTCCGCCGCCACCTCGATCAGCACCTTATCGCCCATCTGGTGGCCCAGACGGTCGTTGACGCTTTTGAACCGGTCCAGATCCAGCAGCATCATCACGCCGTGCTCATCCGTCTTCAGATGATCATCAATCATCTTCTGGGCAGCGGTACGGATCGTCAGCCCCGTCAGCAGATCCGTATCCGCCTGCCGCTGGCTTTCCTCGCGCCCCATAATCAGGGATACGCGGGTCCGGTTCACGCTGTAGAAGGTCACCAGACCCACCAGCAGATAAATAAAGGTGAAAAACTGATGGGTGCCGTCGATATGTCTTCCCTGGGCAATCCAGCCCAGCTGCAGAATCAGGTAGGAAACAATCTGCATCAGTCCGATCCGGCTTGCGTAATCCAGCAGATAGCAGGAAACCGCCAGCTCCGCGCCGATCCAAAGGGCGTCGTTTTCCGTGGTGACCGCGCCGTAGATATTCAGCAGAAAAATGGAGGCTGCCAGCAGATATCCCACCGCCAGAATGACTTTCCGGTTGGTATCCGGACTGCGGGTCACCCACACGCCGGCCGCGCCGCAGAAAAAGCAGAAAGCGCAGAATACTGCCCCTGCCGGGGCTTCATGCCGAAGGATCCCGAAAATGCCGATCACTACCGCGACGGCCATGGCCAGGATGCCCAGAACCCGGACGGATCTCCGGTTGCTGCCGCGGACGGCCTCCCGGTACTTATCAAAGACATCCGTCTCGTATCCGTACTGATTCCAGTACCTGATGGCTGTATTCATTCCTGGATCACACCCTTTCCTGGAATTCCTGTATCAGTCTCAGCGCAGGCTGGGCATTCAGGTCCAACCCGGCAATTTCTCCCCGCATCAGCCGGTAATAGGCGGCGCTGCCGATCATCGCTCCGTTATCCGTGCACAGGGGCAGATCCGGCATATAAAGGGGAATCTGCAGTCTGTCGCACATTTCCCGGGTCATCCGCCGCAGCTCCCTGTTGGCGCTCACGCCGCCCGCCAGCGCCATGCCACGGCAGCCCGCATGTCCGCGTTCCTTCAGCATCCTCTCCGCCTTGCCGGTCAGCTCCCGGCACACAGCCCGGCGGAAGGAAGCCGCAAGATCCGCTTTGGGAAGCGCTTCTCCCCGCTGCTCCAGCATATGCACCGTATTCATGAAGGCCGTCTTCAGTCCGCTGAAGCTGTAGTCATAGCGGCCTTCCGTATGGGGGCTTGGCAGGGAAAAGGCCTCCGGATTGCCGTCCTCCGCCAGCGCGTCAATCCGCGGTCCTCCCGGATAAGGGAGTCCCAGAACCCGGGCCGCCTTGTCAAAGGCTTCCCCTGCCGCGTCATCCACCGTCTGGCCGATGAGCCGGTATTCCCCATAATCCGCCACCTCCACCAGGTGGCTGTGGCCTCCGGACACCACCAGGCAGAGAAAAGGGGGCTCCAGCTCCGGATGGCACAGGTAATTGGCGCTCACATGGCCTTCAATATGGTTCACGCCCACCAGCGGCTTTCCCGCGGCGAAGGCGATGCCCTTCATGCAGTTGACCCCGGTCAGCAGCGCCCCCACCAGGCCCGGTCCCATGGTCACCGCCAGCGCGTCCACATCCTTAAGGCCAAGGCCCGCCTCCTGCAGGGCCTGATCCACCACGCGGTCGCAGGCTTCCATATGCGCCCGGCTGGCAATCTCCGGCACCACGCCGCCGTACAGCTCGTGCAGATCAATCTGGCTGAACACCACATTGCTCAGGATCCGCCGGCCGTTTTCCACCACGGCGGCCGCCGTCTCGTCACAGCTGGTTTCCAAAGCCAGGATCCGGATTCTGTCCCGGTTTTTCATATCCGCCGCCTGCCGGCGGGATTCCGCTTCAAAACTCATACCTTGCGCCCTGTCTCCGGTCCGGACCGTCTTTCTCCGGACTTCGCTCTTTCTTTGATACGTACGAATTCCGCAGCTGTCAGGATCAGCAGCGCAGCTCCCAGCAGCCAGACCAGGCACCGGACCGCCAGCTCCGTAAAAAAGGACACCGGCATCAGTCGGATCAGCAGGTCCGTCCGCGGATCCAGCAGCCAGCCGTCATTGGTGAACATCAGGCGGTGGAAGGCTCTGAACAGGCTGTCAAAATCCAGTAACCCCCACACGGCCAGCGCTGCCGCCGCCGCAAGAAAAATCCACAGACCGGTCAGCATGCCCTCCGCCATGGGTTTCCGGAGTGCCGGACGCAGCGCCCCCAGCCCCAGCAGCGCCAGCGCAATCCCGCCGAAGACCCACCGCAGGCTTCCCGCCAGGTGGATCAGGCCACGGCAGTCCGCCATGTGGGCCGCCTCATAGTCATGAAAGCATTCCCGCCGCACGCCGTCCCCGCCGGTAAGGGTATACTGGAATACCGCTTCCCGGCCGGTCAGGTATCCGGCAATCATCTGCCCCATGCCCGGATATTCCGTCTCCGGCAGTCCGGTCACCGCCGCCGGCGCATGCTCCAGCATTTTTCCGGCCAGCAGGGATCCGTTCCCTGCCAGGGAGAAGATCACCGCCGCCAGCGTGAACAGCAGCAGCATCCAGGTCAGCACGGCGCCGGCCGCTCTGCCGCCCGTCATTGCATCTTCAGGTAGGCTGTCACAAAGCCTTCCAGATTGCCGTTCATCACATCGTCAATATTGCCGCTCTCGTAATTGGTCCGGTGATCCTTCACCATGGTATAGGGCTGGAAAACATAGGAGCGGATCTGACTTCCCCATTCGATCTTCTTCATCTCGCCCTTGATGTCCGCCATCTGCTGTTCCTTTTCCCGCTCCCGCAGCTCCAGCAGCTTCGCCTTCAGCATCTTCAGACAGGTAGCCCTGTTCTGCACCTGATCCCGCTCCGTCTGGCAGGCCACCACGATGCCCGTGGGGTAGTGCGTCATCCGCACGGCGCTGCTGGTCTTGTTGACGTTCTGTCCGCCGGCGCCGCTGGAGTGGTAGGTATCCACCCGCACGTCCTTCATGTCAATCTTGATCTCGTCCCCTTCATCCTCCAGCATGGGCGCCACGTCCAGGCTGGAGAAGCTGGTATGCCGCCGGGCGTTGGCATCAAAGGGGCTGATCCGCACCAGGCGGTGAACGCCCTTTTCTCCCCGCAGGTAGCCGTAGGCATGATCGCCGCTGACCTCGAAGGTGACGCTCTTGATGCCGGCCTCATCCCCGTCCAGCAGGTCCAGCAGCTTGACCTGAAAGCCCATCCGCTCACAGTACCGGGTATACATGCGGTACAGCATCTGGGTCCAGTCCTGGGCTTCCGTTCCGCCGGCGCCAGCGTGAAGGCTCAGCACCGCGTCGCTGTCATCGTAATCGCCCCGCATCAGGGTTTCCAGCTCCAGGGCATCTGCCTGCTCCTTCAGGGAGGCCAGCTCCGTGCCGATTTCCTGAACCATTTCCTCATCGTTTTCTTCCTTGGCCAGCTCCATCATCGTGTCGATGTCGTCGGCGCTGGACAGCAGATGCTCATAATGCTCCAGCTTGTTTTTCAGATGCCCCAGCTTCTGGTTCACCCTGGTGGAGCGCTCGGTATCGTTCCAGAATTCCGGCTGGTTCATCTCCTCCGTCAGCTCGTCGATCTGCTCCCGGATATGATCAATATGCAGGGCCTCCCCCGCCGCCAGAATGCTTTTCCGGATGCCCGTAATGTCCTGCGCGTACTGTTCCAGTTCCAGCATGTCGTAACTCCTTTTTTCCTCGTGTCCGCCGGTGAATTCCGTTTCTTCCGTGTGGTTACTGTCCCTGCTCCTTCAGCATGCAGCAGTTCTTGTATTTCTTTCCGCTGCCGCAGGGGCAGGGATCGTTCCTTCCCACCTTTGCGGCCGCGCTCACGCGCCGGGGCTGCCGGGGACCGTCCCCCGCCACCCGGGCTTCCACGGGCTTCGCGGTCTGTACCCGCTCCGGCGTAACCTGCACCCGGGTCTGGTATACCCGGCGCACCGTATCCTCACGGATCAGGTGGTTCAGCTCCTCAAACATGTGCCCGGCTTCGATCTGATATTCCGTTACCGGATTCTTGCCGCTGTAGGCCCGGTATCCGATCCCGTCCCGCAGCTGATCCATGGCGTCGATATGATCCATCCAGCGGCTGTCCACGCTGCGGAGCAGCATCACCCGCTCCACTTCCCGCATGTCCACATGGATTTCTTCCAGCATCCGCTCCCGCTCGGCATAGAATTCCCGGGCATCCTGCTTCAGGGCTTCCACAAAGCCCTCCCGGTTCTCCGCCTCCGCCAGGTGCCGGTGCTTCTCCAGGGCGCCGTGATGGCAGCACAGGTTTTCCAGGTAATTGGTCGCTTCCTTCCATTCCCATTCCTGCGCGTCTTCCCCGTTCATCCAGCGGCCCGCAGCAAAGTCGATGACATGATCCGCCATCCGCTGGATGCTGTCCCGGACATCCTCGCCCATGAGCACCCGGCGGCGCTGACCGTAGATGACCTCCCGCTGCCGGTTCATGACGTTGTCATATTCCAGCACGTGCTTGCGGATTTCAAAGTTGCGGCCTTCAATCCGTTTCTGCGCGCTTTCAATCTGCTTGGTCAGCATGCCCGCCGTCAGCGGTTCGTCGTCCTTCAGGCCCAGGCGGTCCACCATCACCCCGATCCGCTCGCTGCCGAACAGGCGCATCAGGTCATCCTCCAGGCTGATAAAGAACTGCGTGGAGCCGGGATCTCCCTGCCGTCCGCTGCGGCCCCGCAGCTGGTTGTCGATCCGGCGGCTCTCATGCCGCTCCGTGCCGATAATGTGCAGTCCGCCGGTCTGCAGCACCCGGTCATGCTCCCGGTCCGTCTCCTCCCTGAAGCGGGCATACAGCTCATTGTAGCGTTTCCGCGCCTCCAGCACTTCCTCGCTCACCTGCTCGCTGTGGCCAACCGCTTCCTCGATGATTTCCTCCTCCACGCCTTCCTGCCGCAGGGCCCGCCGCGCCAGAAATTCCGGGTTGCCGCCCAGCAGGATATCCGTGCCGCGGCCTGCCATGTTGGTGGCAATGGTCACCGCGCCCCAGTGGCCGGCCTGCGCGACGATTTCCGCTTCCTTGGCATGGTTCTTCGCATTCAGCACCTCGTGGGGAATCCCTTTCCGGCGCAGCATGTCGCTGAGCATTTCGCTGATCTCCACGCTGATCGTGCCGACCAGCAGCGGCTGGCCCGTCGCGTGGCGCTCCTCGATGCTGGCCACCACGGCATTGAACTTCGCCGCCTTGTTCTTGTAGACCATATCCTCCAGATCCTTGCGGATATTCGGCTTGTTGGTGGGAATCTCCACCACGTCCAGGGCATAAATACCCTGAAACTCCGCCTCCTCCGTCTTGGCGGTACCGGTCATGCCGCTGAGCTTGCGGTACATGCGGAAATAATTCTGGAAGGTAATGGTGGCCAGGGTTTTGCTTTCCCGCTCCACCTTCACATGCTCTTTCGCCTCGATGGCCTGATGCAGACCTTCCGAGTAGCGGCGGCCGATCATCAGGCGGCCGGTAAACTCATCCACAATGATGACCTGGCCGTTCTGCACCACATAGTCCACGTCCCGCTTCATCAGATTATGCGCGCGAAGGGCGCAGTTCACATGATGATTCAGGTCGCTGTTCTCCGGATCATTCAGGTTTTCGATCTGAAACGCCTTTTCCACCTTCTGGGCGCCCTCATCCGTCAGGGTCACCGCTTTTTTCTTTTCCTCCACCTCGAAGTGAACCCCGGGCCGCATGGTGCGGACCACCGCGTCCACCCGGTCGTACATCTCGGTGCTCTTCTCTCCCTGGCCGGAAATGATCAGCGGCGTGCGGGCTTCATCAATCAGGATGGAGTCCACCTCATCCACGATGGCAAAGGCATGGCCCCGCTGTACCAGACCGCTCTGACGGATCACCATGTTGTCCCGCAGATAGTCAAAGCCCAGCTCATTGTTCGTGCCGTAGGTGATATCGCAGGCATAGGCGCGCTGGCGCTCCTCCGCGTCCAGATCGTGCACGATCAGCCCCACCGTCAGCCCCAGGAAGCGGTGCACCTTGCCCATCCATTCGCTGTCGCGGCGCGCCAGATAATCATTGACCGTCACGATGTGCACCCCTTCGCCGCGGAGCGCGTTCAGATAGGCAGGCATGGTGGAAACCAGCGTTTTTCCTTCACCGGTCTTCATTTCGGCAATGCGCCCCTGATGAAGCACCACGCCGCCCAGCACCTGCACCCGGTAGGGACGCATGCCCAGCACCCGGTCCGCCGCCTCACGGACAGTGGCAAAGGCTTCCGGCAGCAGATCGTCCTCGGTTTCGCCCTTCTGCAGCCGCGCTCTGAACTCCGCCGTTTTAGCCTGCAGCTGCTCGTCCGTCAGGGCGCGGTATTCCTCCTCCAGCGCCATCACCGCGTCGACCGGCTGCCGCAGTTTTTTCAGCTGGGCATCATTGCCGCTTCCCAGCATCTTCTTCAGAAAATCAAACATCGAAATCTCCCCTGGTACACATGGAATAAATCACATTCCAGTATACCACCTGAAACGGGAACTGTGCAAGACAGGCATGTGCCCTTTGTCATGGGCTCCGGCCCGCGACGCGCCAAAAGGGCGCCTGATTCTTCCGGCATCAGGCGCCCTGATTGAAACGATGTTGTATTATCCCTGTTTTTTCCCTCTGCGCCGGCGGGCCGTCGTGGCGGCTTCCTCCGGTGCTTCCGGGGGCGTTTCGGGTTTCACTTCCGCAGCTTCCGGCTTCGCCGCCTCCGCGCTCTCCGGGGCTGGCGCCTCCGCGCTCTCCGGGGCCGGCGCCTCCGCCTCCGTCACGGTTTCCGGCTTGGCTTCCGGCGCATCGTCCGAATACAGCCGCTTCAGGGTTTCCGCCATCAGCTCGCTGTTCTGCGCCGGTTCCTCCGGTTTCTCCGTCGCACCGTCCCCGGCGCTGTCTCCTCCGCCGTTGTTGATCTCACTGCGGTGGCGGCTCTTCACCTGGGCGCTGTAGTCCCGGTAGGTGGCGCCCTGGAGATGATCCATGGCTTTTCTGGATTCACTGCGGCTCTTTCCCCGCCGGACCGCGCCGATGAGCAGCAGGAGCACCAGCAGCCCGCCGATCCCGGCCAGCACCCATTTTGCGATATCCGCGATGCCGGAGGCCTGTTCCAGCCATTCCGGTTCCGTCTGTTCCGTGGGCATGGGCTCCGTGGCCGGCGCCGGCGGTGTCACCAGCGGCGCCTCCGTGGGAACGGGGGTCGGCTGCGCATAGCCGATCAGGATCGGATTGCTGGTAAAGGTCAGCGTCTGGCCCAGCTGATCCCTGCAGGAGGCCGTAAACTGATAGGTTCCCGCCATGCTGACATCCGTATCCCGGATAAAGGACACCGTTCCACCCGCGGGAATGCTGTCAATGGAGTACAGTGGCGTCTCCACCGCGCGGATGGTAATGTTCGTTACCTCCACAGTGCTTTCATTGCGCACGTTGAAGGAGAAGCGAACCGTTCCCGGGAGCTTGTATACCAGCCCCCTGTCCGCGGAGGCCTCAATGCTCAGTACAATCTGCTGCGTCGGATCGGTGGCGATGATTTCCACCCGGCCGGTGGCGGTCTCCACCCCGATGCCCGTGGCATCCTCCGCGGTAACGGTAAACTGGAGCGCTCCGCTTTCGGTAATGGTCAGATCCTTCTCCAGGGTAACGGTCTCCCCGGCCTTGACGGTCTCGCCGCTGAAAACCGTTCCCAGCGTCGGATCCGTCACCGTGACATTCGTAAAATCAAGTGTGCCCGAATTGTTCAGCTTCAGGGTCAGCTTCACCGTATCCCCAGGCGCGCCGCCTTTCTTGTCCGCGGTCAGGGAGGCGCTCAGATCCACCTTGCCGAATTTGACGGTGGCGCTCTCCACTTTGGTGGTGAAGGTTTTCCCCCCGGCTTTGTAGGATACGGTGGCCGCGCTGGTCAGATCCTTGCTGCCCATGGCCGTGGTAAAGGTATAGGATCCTGTTCCGCCCACCGGGATGCTGTCAATGGTGCCGGACTTGGTGGAAATGGAGCTGTTCTCCTTGATGGTCACGGAGGAAACATCCACAGTGCCCACATTGGCGATATCGTAGGTTACGCTGACTTCCTGGCCCTTCTGGGCGGTGGTGGGGGTAATGGTGCGGTTGACGGTGATTTCCGGATCCGCGCCGGAATAGAGGATCCGCTTGGAAAAGTTCTTGGTCTTTCCGACAAGCCGGGGCTCGCCGTTGTCATCCGTTTCATCCGTGTATACGGAATACTTGATCTTGAAGGTGATCTTTCCGGCTTCAAGCTCCGACTCCGTCACTGTCCACTTGCCGGACCAGCTTTTGCTGCCGCCCACGGAAAGCGTGGGAGAGCCGAATTCCTCCACTTTTTTTCCGTTGGGGTAATAAAGCGTCACCGGACTGGGCATATCCCCGTCCCCCACATTGGTCACCTTGATGGAGACCGTGATGGTTTCCGGTTTGGAAAACTTGTTGTTGCTCAGCTCCATGGAGACCTTCATCGGGTCATCCGCCAGCGCGGCGGAAACGCAAAGCAGCGCCAGCGCAATCCCCAGCAGCAAGACAAGAAACAAGCGTTTTCTGTTCATAACGGTTCAGGGCCGGCCGGCCCTTTCCTCCTTCCTCCGCCGGAAAACCGCCGGATGGATCCTGTTGGATGGATACATGAAATCGATAGTATTTTATCGGGAAAGCCTTTTCCTGTCAAGGAAACGTTTCCGGCGCGTTCGGGTCTTCCGGCCCGGTTTCGGAAGCTTCCGGCGCTCCGGCATCCTTCCCGGCCATTCGCTCCTCCATCCGCAGCTGCTCCAGGGCCTCCTCCACCTCCGGCGCCGGCCGGGCCTGCGCCTTTGCGCGGCGCGTCTTCGGCTCCGCGGGAATCACCAGCGACGGGGGCAGCAGAATCTTCCGCTTTTTGCCAAGCTTGTCCCGGGTCAGCTCCATCACGTCATCCCAGGTAAAGGGCGTGCAGACCACGGCCAGCCGCAGCCAGCCGGACGGCGCATAATAGAGCACCATTGTTTTTTCCGCCCACAGCTGAACCCGGGCCACATCCTTCCAGGCCAGGTGCTTTTCGGAGAGGCGAATCACCGGCACCGGTCCCTCCCGCGGAATCAGGGAGGGTGACTTCAGCCGCAGGATCAGCTTCAGGGGCGTGGGGGCAGGCAGATAATGGGTTTCATGGATCCCCCTGCTGTCCACCACATAATCCGTCAGCTCCTTTCCCTGCAGGGCCAGCACCACCAGCACCGCCGCCAGCACTGCCAGCAGCAGGATCAGCAGAACCACCGGAAAGCCGGACAGAAACAGCTTTTCAACGGCCTCCGCTCCCCCGCTGATGCCTTCCGCCAGCAGCACCAGCAGGAGGACGGTCAGCGCCGCCGGAAGCAGCAGCCGCATCACCGCGTTCCAGCAGATCCAGTCCTTCACCGGAACCCGTTCCACGCACCAGGCGGCATGGGCCGCGTTTTTCCCAAGCCGGCTGCCGCAGAAAGGGCATACCTCGCCTGCGTCCACCTCTTTTCCGCATTTCCGGCAGTATGCTGTCAGCGCCATCCCCGTCCGCTCCGTTTCCCTGAAGAATGCTCCCATTGTACCTTGTCAGCAATGTCTTTTCAAGGCTTCATAAAAAGGAGGCAGCCCTTCCGGTCCGTCCGCGCGAACGGGAAAGGCTGCCGTGTTCTGCTCCGCCTGATACCGCGGAACAGGCTTATTTCATGGAATTCTTCCAGGTGGTATACTGGCTCTCCACCTCCGCCTTCAGCTCATCGATCCCCGCTTCCTTCAGCGCCGCGCGGAAGGCTTCCAGGCCCAGCTCCGGGTCATCCGGATCCACCGCGCCCACCATCAGGTTCCGCGCATACTTCTGCACCGTTTCCGTCACGGCGCCCAGGGTCTTCGCCTTGTTTTTGTCAAAGCGGAAGCCGTAGGAAGCCGTCTTCGGCGCATCCTCCGCATAGGCCTGCAGCAGCGCGTTCTTTTCCGGATCCTCTGTTGTCAGCACGTACTGCAGCTTGGTATTGCCCACGGTCCAGGCCCCGCCGTGGAGGCCGTACCAGTTGGCATCCTCGATGATTTCCACCTGCTGGTCATTCACCTTTTTGTAGTTCACGCCTTCCTTGCCGAAGAGCATCAGGTTGACCAGCACGGGATCGCTGTGCATCAGGTTCAGGTACTTCATGGCGATATCCTTATGTTTGCAGGTTTTCGGAATCGCAAACATGGAGCCGCCGGCCTGGGTGGTCACCTTGTACTTGTCCTGCAGGATGATTTCGGTGCATTCGAAATCCGGCACGTAGGAAACCTTGTTGGCGCCGTACATTTCCACGGATTTGATGTTGTTGCCCTTCAGCGGCTGGGTGAAG
>Ga0310697_10006678_pt1 | contig 10924 bp, 9 predicted proteins | sample 172DNAGHGlowgp2_FD_203883 | JGI IMG/M metagenome (GOLD analysis project Ga0310697, IMG submission 203883) | Sheep rumen microbial communities from Palmerston North, Manawatu-Wanganui, New Zealand - 1728 DNA GHGlow gp2 (v2) (version 2) | ecosystem: Host-associated > Mammals > Digestive system >...
CCCATCCAACCCCCACACCCCATCCAACCCCCACACCCCATCCAACCCCCACACCCCACCCAACACCCATACCCCATCCAACCCCCACACCCACACCCACACCCGCCCCCAACACCCCCACCCCACCCAACCCCCACGACAAATGCTCGCAGACATCATTCAGGAAATAGGCTCTACCCTCCGCAACAACAAGCTGCGCACGGCACTCACCGGCTTTGCAGTGAGCTGGGGCATTTTCCTGCTTATCTGTCTTCTGGGAGCCGGCAACGGACTTATGAACTCCTTCATGGGAAACATGGGGGATTTCATTTCCCAAAGCGTAACCGTGGAGGGATGGTGGACATCGGTGCCATACAACGGCTACCAGGCCAACCGCCCCATCCGTCTGGATGAGGGCGATGTGGCCTATACGGAAGGAAAAGACTGGGCAGGCGTCATCCACAGTGTGACGACCTCCACGGACGGCAGGAGCGAGATCCTGAGCCTGGACGGACACACCGTGAACGGATACCTGATGGGCGTCACTCCGGAATACCAGGAACAGGAAAAACTGAAGATGGCCGCCGGCCGCTTCCTTAACCCCGGGGACATACAGGAAATAAGGAAAGTGGCCGTCATAGCCGCCTCTCAGGCAAAGGAACTGTCGCCAAAAGATCCCTATTCGTTACTGGGCCGATGGATAAACGTTGGAAGCGTAGCCTTCAAGGTAGTGGGCATCTACCAGACCGACGAACGTGACTGGCGGCGCACCGTGGCCATACCATACAGCTCTTACAAAGGCATTTACGACGCCTCCGACAAAGTGCAGTCCATAAACTTCCAGCTCACCGGGCCATCGACAAAGAAGGAATACGAAGAATTCGAAGACACATACAGGGCTGCGATCAAGCGCCGTCACGACATAGCCCCGCAGGACGACCGAGGTCTTTGGATAAACAACGGCTACACCCAGAATATCCAGATGACTAATGCCCAGAACATTCTGCGCATAGCGCTCTGGATACTGGGCATCCTCACCCTTGTGAGCGGAATCGTGGGTGTATCTAACATCATGCTCATAAGCGTGAAGGAACGCACGCACGAATTCGGAATCCGCAAGGCAATAGGCGCAAAACCGGGGAACATCCTAAGCCTGATCATAGCCGAAAGCATAACGATCACCGCCGCTTTCGGATACATAGGCATGCTGCTGGGCATGATAGCCTGCGAGATAATGGACAAGACAGTGGGCGCCAGGGCCGTGGATCTGGGATTCACCCAGATTCGCATGCTGGTGAATCCCACGGTGGACATGGGCACCGCCATCGGCGCGACCATCCTGCTGATAGTGGCCGGCACACTGGCTGGGCTGGCCCCGGCAATGAAAGCCTCCAAGGTGAGGCCGATAGAAGCACTCAGAGCGGAATGAGACTGGACAAGGACACATTCAGGGAGATACTGGACAGCATCACGCGGAACAGGAGCCGCTCGCTGCTCACCGGCTTCGGCGTGTTCTGGGGCGTATTCATGCTCATGCTCCTGATAGGCGGCGGCCAGGGTCTCAAGCAGCTGCTGCAGAAGAACTTCGAAGGATTCGCTCAGAACTCCTGCTTCATCTTTGCCAACGACACCTCCAAACCCTACAAAGGCTTCAAGAAGGGCCGCAGCTGGAATCTCACCTATGACGATGTGGACCGCCTTAAAAACGCCATGCCGGAGCTGGAAACCGTCACGCCCACCATCTCCCTCTGGGGCAAAAGCGTCACGCGCGGCGAATTCACCTATGGAAAGGCCGTCGTGAAAGGCGTGAGGGCCGACTATGTGAACATCGAAACCCCTATGCTCATGTACGGCCGCTTCCTAAACGACGTGGACAACCTCCAGGAGCGCAAGGTCTGCGTAATCGGCAAAGGCGTGTATCAGAATCTCTTCCCCGAAGGCGGGGACCCCTGCGGCAAAAGGATATGTGTCGATGGAAGCTATTACACCGTGGTGGGCGTGGACTGGAAGGAAGGCGGCGGAGTCCAGATCAACGGCAACGCAGCCGACATGGTTACCATCCCCATCCGGCAGGCGGGCCGCGCCTACAATATGGGAAACGTTATACACATGCTCTGCTTCACCGCCATGGAAGGAATCACCATGAGCGACATCATCCCCAAGGTGAGGGCGGTGGTCTCCAGGGCCCATTACATAGACCCCACCGACGAGCAGGCAATGTTCCTCCTGAACACCCAGGTGATATTCGGCCTTGTGGACAATCTGTTCAGGGGCGTGAACTTCCTTATCTGGCTCATCGGCCTGGGAACCCTCCTGGCCGGTGCGATAGGAGTGTCCAACATTATGATGGTATCCGTGCGTGAACGCACTACCGAAATAGGCATCAGGCGGGCGATAGGCGCAACCCCCAACGTAATCCTTGGCCAGATCATATCGGAAAGCATAGTGCTCACCCTGGCGGCCGGGCTTCTGGGAATAGTTGTGAGCGTGGGAATACTGGCGATAGTGGAACTGGCCATGACCCAGGACGGAATACTGAAGGCTGCCTTCCAGGTGCCGTTCTGGACGGCGGTGGCGGCGGCGCTCCTTCTAACCGTACTGGGCGTGCTGGCGGGCCTTGCGCCTTCACTAAGGGCAATGAACATCAAGCCCGTAGATGCAATGAGAGACGAATAATAAAACAATACACCATATGAAGCATTTTGGCAAATACCTGATCGTTACGCTAGTGGTCCTGCTTTTCGCGGGAACCTTCATCTATCTGTTCAAGCGTTCACAGCCCAAGGCGGAACTCTATTCCACACTGGAAGTTACCCGTATGGACATAGTGAAGACCACGGTGGTAACCGGCAAGATCCAGCCCCGCGACGAGGTGAACATCAAGCCCCAGATAAGCGGAATCATCTCCAAACTCTACAAGGAGAGCGGCCAGACGGTGAAAAAGGACGAGATCATAGCCAAGGTAAAAGTGATCCCCGACATGTCGCAGCTGTCATCGGCCCAGAGCCGGGTGAGGCTCTCTCAGGTGAACCTGGACCAGGCCCAGGCCAACTACGACCGCGAGAAGGTCCTGTTCGACAAGAACCTCGTGAGCGCGGAGGAATACGAGAAGGTGAAGCAGGCCCTTGAGCAGGCGAAGGAGGAATATGCCAGCGCCCAGGAGGCTCTGGAGATTGTCCGCGACGGCGTGTCGTCGTCCAACGCCCAGGGCAGTTCCACCCTCATCCGCGCCACCATTTCCGGCCTCATCCTGGATATCCCCGTGAAGGTTGGAAACTCCGTAACGCAGTCCAACACCTTCAACGACGGCACCACCATCGCCACAATTGCCGATATGGACGACCTCATCTTCGACGGCAACATAGACGAAACCGAGGTGGGACGCCTTTCCACTGGAATGCCCGTGGTGATATCCGTAGGCGCCCTGCAGGATCTGAGTTTTGACGCCACCCTTGAGTACATTTCGCCGAAGGCCACCGAGAACAACGGAGCCAACCTCTTCGAAATCAAGGCTTCGGTGAGTATCCCGGAAGGGGTTACCATCCGCTCCGGATACAGCGCCAACGCCACCATCGTCCTGCAGAAGGCCGAAAATGTAGTGTGCGTGCAGGAAGCGGCCATCCAGTTCGAAGGGGATAAGACCTATGTGTTCCTGGAGACGCCGGAGGGCTATGTGAGGCGCGATGTGGTAACAGGCATTTCCGACGGCATCAACATCGAAATCAAGGAGGGCCTCCAGCCTGGCGACAAAGTGCGCGGAACCCTTATCATCACAAATGTAAAGAAGTAGCCCATGAGACGTAAGCTGTTAATCCTCGCACTTTTGCTGCCGATGGTGGCAAACGCGCAGACCGAGGCTCCGGTGGATTCCCTCCCGGATTTCTCGCATCCCTGGGACCTTCAGGAATGTATGGACTGGGCCATGGGGCACAATCTCACCGTCCGTGCCCAGGAAGCCAGTGTGGAGCAGAGGGACCTTGCCATGAACACGGCCCGATACTCCTGGCTCCCGAGCGTGAGCGCATCGGCATCGGAAAACCTCTCCTTCGGCCGAGGCCTTTCTGCCGACAATACCTACGTCTCGTCCAATACCACATCGACAAGTTTCTCGATAGGGGCGGGGATGAATCTCTTCGACGGGCTTGCCACGCCGGCACGGATCGAACTCTCCAGGCTTAATCTGGAGGCCTCGCTCGCCGACCTTGAAAAGACCCGGGACGATATCCGCATTGCCGTATCAAAGGCCTATGTACAAGTGCTTTACGACTATGAAATCCTGGAAGTGGCCAGGGAGCAGATCGCGATAGACTCCGCCCAGGTGGCGCGCCTGGAGGCCCTGATGCATACTGGCAGGGCGTCATCGGCCGAGGTGTCCCAGCAGAGAGCTTCGTATGCCCAGAGCGTCGTGACCCTTACCCAGGCGGAAAACAATCTCATTGCCGGAATGCTGGACCTTTGCCAGCTTCTGGAGCTTCCGCTGGATCCCTCTTTCGTGATTGCGCGCCCGGAGGTGGACGCCGGGGGAATCCTTCTTCCCAGCGTGGATGACATCTATGCCGATGCCGTGGGCACCAGACCCTCTGTCCGCGCCGAGCAGCTCCGCCTTGACGGTACCGCCCAGCAGCTTCGCATTGCCCGCAGCGCCCTTTATCCCTCGCTGTCCCTGAGCGGCGGAATTGGCTCCAACTATTATTCGATGAAAGGCAGCAACACGGGATTCTGGGACCAGCTGTCAAACAATTTCTCCCAGTATATCGGCCTGTCGCTCAACATTCCCATTTTCAACAGGTTCGAGACCCGTAACAACATCCGGAGCGCGGAGCTTGACGCCCAGAGGCAAAGCCTTCAGGTGCAAACCGCGAAGCAGTCTCTGTACAAGGAAATCCAGCAGGCGTGGAACAACGCCGCGGCAGCCCAGGCAAAGTACAACGCCTCCGGGCTTGCCTGCAGCGCCGCAGCCGATGCCTTTGAACTGGTACAGGCGAAGTACGAGAACGGACGGGCCACCATCACGGAATTCAACGAAGCCCGCAACCAGCTCATGAAGACCCGTTCAGACCTGGTGCAGGCAACCTACGAATACGTTTTCCAGACACGTATCCTGCAGTTCTACAGGGGAGAAAAGATAAGCCTTTGATCCCTACCAGCTTATCGGCGGCAGGGAAAGGGCGGTCTTGAGCTGCTGGTCGTAGCGCAGGCGGATCTTGATTCCGGCTTCCTGGAAGTAGTAGCGGACGGCGATCTCTTCCTCGATTATGGGGATTATCTCGTCCTTCATCATCCTCAGATATTCCTCCTTGGGTATGTCCAGGGCCTTTTCAAGGGCCGCGAGCTGGGCCTGGGCGGCGGTGTCCAGCCCTTCGTCTTCCAGGGTCTTGCGTAGTTCGTCCAGGGCTGTGCGGGAAGAAGAACGGTAGTCGAATTCCTTGCCTGCGGCAAAGGCCACGAAATCTTCATAATCGGCAAAGTGGAAATCGTCCACTGCGGGGATGCTTTCATGCTCGCGCACAAACTTCAGGGTGTATTCCTCCACAACGCCGCTCAGCACTACGGAATAGGTTATGCGGTTGTATTTCTGAGGCTTCACGATATGGTCCGGGGTGATTCCGCCGCCGTCCCTCACGGTGCGTCCGTGGCTGGTCTTGAATTCGTGTGTGAGCTCTTCCGGAATGTGGCCCACCGAGCCGTCCTCGTTGCGGTGCGAATAGTCAATCGCCTGCACGCATCGGCCCGAAGGGGTGTAGTACTTGGCGGTGGTTATCTTCAGCTGGCCGTCGTAGGGGAGACTGCGGATGCTCTGCACCAGGCCTTTCCCGTAAGTCCTTGTGCCGATGATGGTTGCGCGGTCGTAGTCCTGCAGGGCGCCGGAAACGATTTCCGATGCCGATGCACTGCCGGAATCCACCATCACGATGAGCGGGAGCTGTGTGTCGAAAGGCTCAGTGGAAGTGCGGTAAACCGTACTTGACGATGCGGCCCTTCCCTTGGAACTCACCACCACGCTGCCGCGGGGAACGAACAGTCCCACAAGGTTTATGGCTTCCACCAGAAGGCCGCCGCCGTTGCCGCGGAGGTCCAGCACAAGGCGTTTCATGCCCTGCTTGCGAAGGCTTTTTGCGCAGTCCCTCACACCCTGTGCCACGCCCTCCGTGAATTTGGAGAGCATGATATAACCGGTTTCTGAATCCAGCATGCCTGAATACTCGATTGAAGGCACCACTATCCTCTCGCGGATAACGGGAATCCCGATCTCTTCGCCTGCTTTCCAGTATTCCCCTGCGCGGAGTTTTTTCACGCGGAACATTACGGTGGTGCCGGGCTTGCCGCGCATTTTCTCGCTGCACTGGCTGCTTGTGAGCCCGTGGGTGCTTTCCCCGTCGATGCTCACAATTTCGTCCCCGCACATGAGTCCTGCACGGGCGGCGGGAGAGCCTGCATAGGGCTCGTTGATGATCACGTTCCCAGTGGTTTCAGGCTTGTATATGATTGCTCCGATTCCTCCATAGGTGTTGGAAATCATCATCTGGAAGTCTTCCTGCTCCTCTTCGGGAACGAAGACGGTGTACGGATCCAATGCTTCAAGCATGGCGTCTATGCCGGCCCTTTCTATTCGCGCCACCTCCAGGGAATCCACGTAAGAACGGTTGAGTTCCTTGAGTATCGCATTATGGATTTCCTGCCATTTGCCCAGAGAATAGCTGTGGGACTGAGCCTGGGCGGAAGAGATGCCTATCGTAACGGTGGCGGCAATGGCCAGAAGAATGCTCCTAAATTTCATATCCGATTGTGCTTTAAAAACGCGCCGATGGTGGCGCAAAGTCCGTACCAAAGGACAAAGATAATAAAAATATTCACTATCTTTGCCGCTTGAAAAAGCTGTGACAGCTATGAAACTGATTTTTGCAACGGCCAATCCCGGCAAAGTGTCGGAAGCCGAAAATATATTAGGTAAGAAAGTTCAGATAATTACCGCTGCGCAGGCTGGCGTAACCGAAGACATCCCGGAAACGGGGACCAGCCTGAGGCAGAATTCCCTCCAGAAAGCCCAGTATCTTTACGACCGCACCGGCTGCGACTGCTTTGCCGATGACACCGGCCTGGAGGTGGATATCCTTGGCGGAGCGCCCGGCGTCCATACCGCCCGTTACGCCGGCGAGCCAGTCAATCCTTCCGCAAACATCGACAAACTGCTGAAGGAAATGGACAGAAGGGAATTCGAAGCGTCCATAATGCGCGAATACGGTATTTCCACTCCTCACGCCACCCGGAAGGCGCGTTTCCGCACGTCGGTAACCCTTATCCTGGGCGGTGTGAAGCATTTCTTCGACGGGATAATGGAAGGCCGCATAGCCAGAAAACGCCACGGCGGCGGAGGCTTCGGCTACGATCCCGTCTTCATCCCCGACGGCTGCGACTGCACTGCTGCAGAACTCTCCAACGAGGAGAAAAACGCCATTTCCCACCGCGGCAAATCACTCCGCGCGATGGCGGAGTTCCTGAATCAATAATTATTTCCTATATTTGTAGGATATGATTAATGAAGCTACAGTTAATTCCGCTGTAAAGGAATTGTTCGGGAACATCGAGTTCGCCGCAGAGCCCGCTGGGCTTTACGATCCGCTCAGGTACATGATTGAAATCGGAGGCAAGAGGATACGTCCTAAGCTTTGCCTCACCGCCTACGGGCTGTTCAAGGATGAACTCACCCCCGAGGTCCTGGGCCCTGCCGCAGGGCTTGAGGTTTTCCACACTTTCACCCTTATCCACGACGACATCATGGACCGCTCACCGCTCAGGCGCGGCTGTGCCACGGTGTGGAAAAAGTGGAGCGAAGACACCGCGATTCTCTCCGGGGACGTAATGTGCATAGACAGCTACAAGCGCATTGCAATGGCTCCGCGCGGGGTGCTGCCGGAAGTGCTGGAGCTTTTCTCCACCACCGCGGCTCAGGTCTGCGACGGCCAGCAGCTGGACATGGATTTCGAAGGCAAGGACATAGTGTCCATGGACGAGTACATGCAGATGATAGGTCTCAAGACGGCTGTCCTTCTGGCTTGTTCGGCAAAGATGGGCGCAATGATCGGAGGGGCCGATGAAGCCGCTCAGAAGGCCCTGTACGACTATGGCTACAACCTTGGCCTCGCGTTCCAGGTTGCCGACGATTATCTGGATGCCTATGGCGACGAAGCCGTTTTCGGCAAGCCCATCGGCGGGGACATCCTCAATTGCAAGAAGAGCTGGCTCACGGTAAAGGCCTATGAGAAAGGCGCTTCGGAGGTGATAGGGGCACTCGCTTCAACAGATATGGAGCCCGCAGAGAAGATTGCCTTGGTGAAGGGAATATATCAGAAGGCCGATATCGCTGCGGAAGCCGTGGCGGAAATCGACAGGCTCTCGGAAAAAGCCCTTGCCTGCGTGCCCGGAGTAAAGATTCTGGAAGATTTTGCCCACAGTCTCACGGGACGCACGAAATGAGGAAGGAAGAACTTGAAATAATGGCTCCCGCCGGGAGCTTCGACTGCCTGATGGCCGCCATCGAGGGCGGCGCGAACAGCGTTTACTTCGGCGTGGGGCATCTGAACATGCGCTCCCACAGCGCCAACAATTTCACGGCGGAAGACCTTCCGGAGGTGATGCGCATCTGCCGGGAATACGGCATCAAGGGCTATCTCACGCTTAACATAACACTCTACGGGGAGGACCTGGAGCCCGCCCGCCACACCCTCCGCATGGCGCGGGAGGCTGGAGTGGATGCCATAATCGCTTCGGATATGGCGGTTATCCTCTATGCCCGCTCCATCGGCCTGGAAATCCATATTTCCACCCAGCTGAGCATATCCAATCTGGAGAGCCTGCGCTTCTACAGCCAGTTTGCCGATGTGGTGGTGCTTGCCCGCGAGCTTCGTCTGGAGCAGGTGAAGGAGATTTCGGAGGCTATCGGGCGCGAGCAGATAAAAGGCCCGTCGGGAAATCTCGTGAGGATAGAGATGTTCGCCCACGGGGCCTTCTGCATGGCCATTTCCGGCAAGTGCTACCTGTCGCTTTCGGCCTATGGTGAAAGCGCCAACCGGGGCGCCTGCATGCAGGTCTGCCGCCGGGGGTATCTCGTCACCGACTACGAGACCGGGAATGAAATCCACATCGACAATAAATACATGATGTCGCCCAAGGACCTCTGTACCATAGAGTTCATGGACAAGATAGTGGATGCGGGAGTGAAGGTTTTCAAGATCGAAGGCCGCGCCCGCAGCGCCGACTATGTGAAAATCTGCTCGTCCTGCTACAGGGAGGCGGCCGATGCCGTTGCCGATGGCTCGTATTCGCAGGAGCTTGCCGCTTCGCTGAAGGAGCGCCTTGCGCAGGTGTTCAACCGCGGTTTCTGGGACGGGTACTATATGGGTGCAAAGCTCGGGGAATGGAGCGCCGTGTATGGCAGCCAGGCCACCCGGAGCAAGCAGTATATCGGCAAGGTTACCAACTGGTTCGATCGGATTGGCGTTGCCGAAATCAAGGTGGAGGCCTGCGAACTGCATAAAGGCGACGAAATATTGTTCATCGGCAAGACCACCGGCATGCTGGAAATGACCGTGGACGATATGAGGGTGGACCTCAAGCCTGCCGATGTGTGCCCCCAGGGAACTCCCTGCTCGGTTTCTGTGCCGCTGGACTCCATGCCGGAGGACAAGGTGAACCGGAACCCCGAAATGACGGAAGGGGAGAGAATCCACCCTCGCCGCGGTGACAAAGTGTATAAATGGATAACATTGAACTCATAGTTCTGTCGTCCACCAAGGCCAGGGACAACTCGCTTGTGGTGCACACCCTTTCGCGCGAATACGGCCGGCGGGGCTTTCTCGTGCATGTGGGCAAGAAAGTGCCCATGGCGCTGTTCCTTCCCATGAATATCCTTGAGGCCGATGTGGTGGAGAACCCGAAGTCCCAGCTATGGACCCTGCGTGGCGTCTCCGCCCGTTACCCTCTGAACGGCATACGCGGAAATCTGTTCAAGAACAGCATAACCCAGTTCATTTCCGAGGTACTGTACCGTAGCGTCCGCGAAGGCATGGCGGAGGAGGGGCTGTATGAGTGGTGTGTCCGCAGCGTTCTTACCCTGGATGCGGTTGAGGCCGATTTTGCCAATTTCAGCGTGTGGTTCCTTCTGGAATATGCCGCGGCCCTTGGCTTCCGCCCCAGCTTTGACGATATCGCCCCTTTTGCCGGGGAGAATCTGGCTGTGCTTAAATCATTCATGGCCTCGGACTTCTCTACGGCCATGCTTCTCCCCCTCAGCGGTTCCGTGAGGAGCGACCTTTGCTCCAGCCTTCTGCGCTATCTGGAGTTTCACACCGAAAGTTCCATCCCCGTGCGCTCCCTCGCCGTCCTGCACGAACTCTACCGATAGGCGCCGGCCGGATTGCCCCTGATTTTGCCTACCCCGTACACGAAATCGGCCATTTTGGTGCACCGTCCCCTGATTTTACCTACCCCGTACACGAAATCATCCATTTTGGTGCACCGTCCTCTGGTTTTACCTACCCCGTACACGAAATCGACCATTTTGGTGCACCGTCCCCTGATTTTGCCTACCCCGTACACGAAATCGGCCATTTTGGTGCACCGTCCCCTGGTTTTACCTACCCCGTACACGAAATCGGCCATTTTCGTGCACCGCCCTCTGGTTTTACCTACCCCGTACACGAAATCGGCCCCCAAACGTGGACGAACCCCTGGAGCGATGGCGACTCGTCCACGAAATTGCCCCCCAAACGTGGACGAACCCCGGGACGATGGCGACTCGTCCACGAAATCGACCCCCAAGCGTGGACGAACCCCTGGGCGATGGCGTCTCGTCCACGAAATTGCCCCCCAAACGTGGACGAACCCCGTGAGGGCGGCGACTCGTCCACGAAATTTCCCCCCAAGCGTGGACGAACCCCTGGGCGAT
>Ga0310697_10006679_pt1 | contig 10924 bp, 9 predicted proteins | sample 172DNAGHGlowgp2_FD_203883 | JGI IMG/M metagenome (GOLD analysis project Ga0310697, IMG submission 203883) | Sheep rumen microbial communities from Palmerston North, Manawatu-Wanganui, New Zealand - 1728 DNA GHGlow gp2 (v2) (version 2) | ecosystem: Host-associated > Mammals > Digestive system >...
CTGGATAAAGATCTTGGTTCTCCTAATGTAACCTTACGTTCTGTTCTTGATATGCTTAAATCCTGGCCAAAAGAAGGACTTACTCATCCTGCCTGGTTCAATGGTCAAAAAAATGATCTGCTTTATTTTGCAGACGACAATCATATTGGTGTCTTTTTTACTTTCCTTAAAGATCACAGAAATATTCCTTATCAAACAATCAGTAAATATGAATCGTTTGTAGTTCCGCCGGTTTCGTCTACAATTGAATACGGAATTATTGCTCCTGCAATATCTTGTATGCTTTTAACAGATAACTCAAACTGTAAACGATATCTTGCTGAATTTTTTACAGAAGATGCTCAGGCCGATTTGTCTAATCTAACAAAGCTTGCACCAGTTCATTCTAGAGCCCAGGCATACGACAGACAGTCTGATGATGTACGCTTCTGGGCTGCATCTTGTCCTGGTGGAGCTTTGCCAGACCTTTATCTTGCAGTTTATCAGCGAAATCCTACTGAATTTGCTGAATTTGCAAAAAATATAAGGGCCTGTGTAAAATAAAGGTCTTATTCAGCCAAAACCTTATAAACTTCTTTATAGGCCTTTTTGTATTTTAAGTCTTTATCGAATAAGCCGCAGTATGGGCCGTTCATTTTGTAGCTGTAGTCTGATTTTGAAAGGTTTGGATTATCTGCAATTCCCCAGATTGTAAGACCTGTGAAATTTGCACCTTCATTGCAGGCACTGATGATTGTGCGCATTAAGTTTCCGTAGAATTTTCCGTGTTTTTCCATTTGCAATACATCGTAATTTCTAACGGCAACTTCTGTAAGCTGAACTTCAATTCCAAGGTCGCTGTACATTTTGATTGCTGTTTTTATAAGAGATAAATCATTGTTGCTCATACAACCATTCTGCTGACCATAGCCACCAATATAACCCTGCATTCCAACGCCATCACAAAGCTTTTCGTCTTTGTTGAGATACTTAATCAAGGCAATAATTGCGTCGCGCTTGCCCTGGTAGAAGGTGGAGTAATCATTGTAAAAAAGTTTGATGTTTGGATTTACCTTCTGTACTGTGTCGTGGGCGCACTTAAAGGCATATTTTACGTAATCTTCGCCCATTGTCTGGTAGAAAATGTTTGTCTGTCCGCCGCGTGATTGTCTGATGTGATAAGGATTATCCGGAATCCATTCATTTGGACCATCGGCAACGGCTTCGTTTACAACATCCCAGCAATAAACAAGACCAGGGAATTCTGTTTCAAAATGGGTGATTACGTCTTCGATATAAATCTTAAGGCGTTTTTCCATTTCTTCTTTACTTACAATTGCTCCGTCAGATTTAAATCCTTCGCGGAAAAACCACTGGGTCATGTAAGCATCCCAAACAAGTACGTGTCCGCGGATTCCAATTCCTTTTTCCTGAGCCATGCGGGCAATTGCATCTGCCTGTCCGTAGCTCATGGCTGGAACGCCGGCTTCCATACTCTTGCGCTGGTTCAACAGAGAATAGGCTTTGAATTCGTTTGTGGCTGTTGTTGTGTTAAAATCTTCTGCAAGCATTTTAATGTAACTTGCCCGATTTAACTGACTGTAAGAAACACAAGCGCCAAGTTTGAATCCGTATTTTTGTGCCATGTCGCAAAGACGTGCTTCTTTTACAAAATCATCTGCCTCTTCCTGCTGTTCAGCTGCACCCTGCTTAGCAGTAATTTTTTTTCCGGCAAATTGACCTGTAAATGGAGAAGCTGTTGTTTCTGCTGCTTCTGTCACCTGGTCGGACTCCTTTGATTCAGATTTCTCTGATTTTTTAGAACAGCAGCTAAGACATCCAATAGCTGCTACCATTAATAAAAGCGTTAAAAATTTTTTCATAATTTGCAACCTCAAATTCTAGTGTATCAGATTAGGCCTTTTAGGTAAATTGCGCTTGTTGAATATAGGCCTTTGTTTCTATATAATGTTTAAAGTGCGAAAAAAATCGCGGAGGTAAAATTTAATGAATGTAGTTGTAATTGGTGCCCAGTGGGGAGATGAAGGTAAAGGTAAAATTGTTGATTATCTTGCCGAAGATGCTAAGTATGTTGTTCGTTATGCAGGTGGTCCAAATGCAGGTCACACAATTGTTGTAGACGGAAAACAGTATGCACTTCATCAGGTTCCTTCTGGAATTCTTTATGCCGATAAAAAAGTATTTCTTGGTTCGGGCATGGTAATTGATGCAGAAGCTTTTTTCAACGAGCTGCAGATGCTTAAGGATAACGGAATTAACTGGGAAGGCAGAGTATTTATTTCTGACCGTGCACAGCTTATTCTTCCACGTTATCGTCAGATGGATAAAGATCGTGATGCTGCAAGAAAACGACCAATTGGAACTACAGGACGCGGTATGGGTATTGCCTATGCCGAAAAAGCCCATCGTGATGGTGTTCGCCTTGCTGACTTAGACTGGCCTGAAAAAATGGCAGAGTTTGATGGCGAAGACAAAGAATATCTTGATAAATATCGCGACCGCCTTATGAGCATGCGTGTTAATATGGCTGCCGAAATGTATAAAGTAAAAGGAGAAAACATCCTTTTTGAAGGCGCTCAGGGTGCAATGCTTGACCTTGACAGCGGTACATATCCATACGTAAGCTCTGGTGCTTCTTGTGCTGCCGGTGCTGCCTCTGGTTGTGGAATTGGTCCTCATGACCTTGACCAGATTGTTGGTGTATTCAAGGCTTACGAAACACGTGTTGGTAACGGTCCAATGCCTTCTGAATTCAACAACGAAAGCGAAGGTGAACTTTGCCAGTATGTACGCGATACAGGTCGTGAATACGGAGTTACAACAGGACGTGCCCGCCGCTGTGGTTACCTTGACCTTGTTGCTTTGCGCTATGCCTGCCGTGTAAACTCATTGGACGGTCTTGTTCTTACTCACCTTGATATTTACGATGCAATGGATCAGATTGAAGCCTGTGTTGCTTACGAAATAAACGGAAAAGAAGTTACAGACTTCCCTGCAAATGTAAAAGAGCTTGAAACAGCAAAACCAATCCTTAAGAAATTTACAGGTTGGAAAACAGTTCTTAAAAACTGCCGTTCATATATGGAGCTTCCAGAAAATGCCCGTGCTTATATCAAGTTCATCGAAGACTACTGCGAAACTCCGGTAACAATTGTTTCTGTTGGTTATGAACGCAACGAGACATTTGTTAGAAAGGATCCTTGGATAAAATAAAAAACTATAAAAAATCAGAAAAAAAATCAGGAGGAATTAATGAAAACTGTTGCTGGAATTGACCTTGGTACACAGAGTATGAAGGTTGTAATTTATGATTACGAAAAAAAGGAAATCATCGAAAAGGCTAGCTGCCCTATGGATTTGATTTCGGAAGCCGATGGTACACGCGAACAGAAGACTGAATGGTTTGATGAAGGTCTTAAAGTTTGTTTTGGAAAATTGAGCGCTGCCAACAAGGCTACAATTGAGGCTATTGGTGTTTCCGGCCAGCAGCATGGTTTTGTTCCTCTTGGAGCAGACGGAAAGGCTCTTTATAATATTAAACTTTGGTGCGACACTTCTACTGCAGAAGAATGTAAAATCATTACAGAAGCTGCCGGTGGTGATGCAGCCGTTATAGACGCTCTTGGAAACCTTATGCTTCCTGGTTTTACAGCTCCAAAGATTTTCTGGCTCAAACGTCATAAGCCAGAAGCTTTTGCTAACCTTAAATATATTATGCTTCCACACGATTATCTTAACTGGAAGCTTACCGGCGAATATGTTATGGAATATGGTGACTCTTCCGGTACTGCACTTTTTGATTCTAAGAATCGCTGCTGGTCTAAAAAAATCTGTGATATTATTGACGCAGGCTTGATGGAAAAGCTTCCTAAGTTGATTGCTCCGGAAGCTCCTGCTGGAAAAGTTAGTGCCGAAGCTGCCGCTGCTTATGGTATTCCAGAAGGCATTCCTGTTTCTGCTGGTGGTGGAGACAACATGATGGGTGCTGTTGGAACAGGTACTGTTGCCGACGGATTTTTGACTATGAGTATGGGTACATCGGGCACCTTGTACGGTTATTCTGACAAGCCAATCGCTGACCCTGCAAACGGACTTTCTGGTTTCTGTTCTTCTACAGGCGGATGGCTCCCACTTCTTTGTACTATGAACTGTACAGTTGCTACAGAATTTGTTCGCGGTCTTTTTGACCTTGATGTTAAAGCTTTGGACGGAGAAGCTGCTAAGGCTCCTTGCGGTTCAGAAGGTGTTATTGTTGTTCCATTCTTCAATGGTGAACGTACACCAAACCTTCCAAACGGACGTGCAAGCATTACAGGCATGACAAGTGCAAATACAAACCGTGCTAACATTGCCCGCGCTTCGCTTGAATCTGCTGTATTTGCTATGCGTGGTGGTCTTGATGCCTTCCGCAAGCTTGGATTTAAACCTCGCGAAATTCGTTTGATTGGTGGTGGTTCTAAGTCTCCTTTGTGGCGCCAGATTGCTGCAGATATCATGAACCTGCCAATCCGCGTTCCTGCATTGGATGAAGCAGCTGCTCTTGGTGGTGCAGTTCAGGCTTTGTGGTGCTTGAAGAATCAGTCAGGCAAGTGCGACATTGCTCAGCTTTGTGCAGAACACATCACTCTTGATACATCAAAGAGCGTCGACCCAATTCCAGAAAATGTTGCAGCTTACGATAAAGCTTATGCAGAATACACAAAAGTTGTTGATACTTTGAGTCCTTTGTATAAGTAATTTAATTTAGCAATTAAGCAGGGGTGTACTTCAAAAGAGTGCACCCTTTTTTTATTTAAAAAATCTGATTATTCTTTAAACAAATCTGTTACATGAAATTGTGTTAAATCTTTTATAACCTCAGCAGCTATCATTAGGCCGGCGGTAGAAGGAACAAAGGCATTGCTGCCGGGGGTCTGTTTTTTAGGAGAGCCTTTGCGTTCAACTCCCGGTGTGTCTTCAAAATTGTCATCTGCTTCTGCAAGCGGAGGAATAACTTTTTCTGTTGAGAAAACAACCTTAAGACGCTTGATTCCTCGTTTTTTTAATTCGTTTCGCATAACACGGGCAAGAGGGCATACAGAAGTTCTGGTAATATCTGCAACTTTGAGTTTTGTTGGATCAACTTTGTTACCGGCTCCCATGCTGCTTATAACAGGTTTTTTGAGTGCCTTTGCCCGGCTGATTATTTCGAGCTTTCCGGTAACTGTATCGATGCAGTCTACAATATAATCATATTGCGAAAAATCAAAAAGGTCGGCTGTGTCGGGCATAAAAAAAGTTTTCCATTTTGTAACCTTACAGTCGGGATTAATATCGTGAATGCGTTCTTCGGCAACATCAACCTTATCTTTTCCAATTGTAGAATGTAGAGCATAAAGCTGGCGGTTTAAATTTGAAAGACAGATTTTATCATCATCAACAATATCAATTGCACCAAGGCCGGAACGAACAAGAGCTTCTACAACATAGCTGCCAACGCCTCCAATGCCAAAAACAATTACACGGGCATTGTAAAGTTTGTACATATTTTCTTTTCCGAAGGTAAGTTGTGTTCTTGCAAATTGACTGGTATTCATCAAATATGTAATTATAAAGAGATTAGAATGGGTTTACAATAAGGGGATGCGGCTGGAATTGTCACATTATAGAAAAGATATAAAAAAAATGTTTTAATAAAATTATGGCAGATACACAAAACCTTCAGATAAAAGATTATTATCAACTGGATTCCCAGGAGCAGAAATACTGGCTGGCTAAAATCGGGGAATCTGACTGGCGGGCCGGTAAATATCTTTTTCAACTTCTTTCTGATAATGAGTTTAAAAATCTTTGTGGCCAAAAATCAACAGTCTTTTTGCTTACCCAAAACAAAGACCTGCTTTCCTTTTGCACTTTTGCCGAACACGATGACATTCCGGATACAGAGCTTACTCCCTGGATTGGTTTTGTTTTTACCTTTCCTGCTTTTAGAGGCAAACGTCATATTGGCAAACTTATGGAGCATATCTGTGGTCTTGCAAAAAATCAGGGTTTTAAAAAAATATATATTTCTACCGACCAGAAAGGGCTTTATGAAAACTTTGGTTTTTCCTTTCTGAAGATATTGAAAGAAGTCAACGGTTATGATTCTCTTGTTTATCAAAAAGAATTAACCTGAAAATATTGCAGCAAAAAAGCAGGAGGACTAAAAGGGCAATTACAGTAAATCTTCGTTACACAGGAAAAAATGGTGCATCACGCCACACCAATGATAAAATACCGGAGCAGGACAAGGCATTTATCAGGAAATAAATTTGCGGAGTCCATTAAGACCCGTAAACTCATTCCAGATTTTCTTTCCTTCAAAGGTGATGGCGCTGGAAAGTCCCACATGCCACATTTGATGACGGAACTGACCAAGAATCAATTCGAGGCGTGTATACTCGCAGCCTTCGGGTTTTTGAAGAAGTGTCTCTGCTGTAAGTTCATCAAAATATTTTTCAATTTTATTTTTGACAAAATCAAAATAGGCCAGCAGCTTTTCCCGCGGAATTACAATTGAGGTATCCGCTACATAACCTTCGCGGGATGTCGAAATTACACTGAGGTTTTCCGGGATACCAAAAAGTTTTTCTCCTTCATAAACATAGGTAACCGGATTTATAAAAAATCTGTCCATGGAATGAAGGTTGTGAAAAATGTATCTGGAGCCATTAACTCCGTCAAAAATCGCTTCCAAATCTGCAGCTTCAATCTGATCCTTGATGTTGATAAAATTAATTTCTGTTTGATTTTTGATTTGTCTGATTATCTCTTCCATCTTTAACCTCGCTTTCTTAAAATCCATATCAGATTACTTCTGTATTTAGCTGCTGAGTCTGGGTCATTCAAATCTTCCTCGTCGCCCTTGTAGCCGCGGTAAATATTTACAACTTCAAAACCACAAAGCTCTGCAAGCAGAAACATTTCCCAGCGGTAGGTCTGTCGCATTGTAAGAGGACGCACCCGCTCGCCGATTATCTTGCCCGCCTCATCATAAGTTTCAAACTTCCAGTTACCGCTCATAATCTGCGTCCAGGGATTATAGGAAATTGCATTGTAGATTTTTTCACGGTAACCGTCGCTGTTCACATATTCAAGGCGGAAAGTATAATCATCGAGTTTTGTAGAAATCTGCTGAGCCTGAACCGGCGGCCATGGGTCAAAGGTATTTAAGGTAAGAATGCCTCCTGGCACAAGATGTCGGTTGAAGTTTTCAAGAGCCGCACGTTGAGATTTCTGGTCAGGTAAATGCATAAAGCCGCTGCGGGCAATGATTATAAGTGAATACTTTCTGCCGGCATCAAAGCTTGTCATGTTGCCGGGAAAAATCCTGAGTTTAAGATTTTGTGCAGCCGCCTTTTCTGAACAGACGCGGCACATTGCTTCAGACAAATCTGTGCCATCTGCCATCACTCCATGCCGGGCAAGATAAAGCAAAACAGCCCCGGTTCCGCAGGCAACATCAATCACTCCATCTTTTCCATACTTTTTTGCCAGTTTAAGATAAAAGTCCTGAAAGCCCTCGTGAGCATCAAAGTCGCTGTACATAACTTCAAGATACCTGTCGTAATTTTCTGCGACGTCGCTGTAATCGTGCAAATCCATACAATCCTCCTTTTTATTGAGAGGGGGAAGTCTCCCCCTCGTTCCCAAGCAAGTCGCTTTGCTTTGTTGCTTGTCCACTACCCCTTCTAACGGGGGACACCCCCGTAACGCCCCCGTCAAACACAACTAAAAAAAAGACCACCTACCCAAAGGATAAGTGGTCTTGATTTTCCAAATTAAAATGTTCAATCTTTTACACTTTGTATCCCGGGCACAAATAACTCTTACCACCTGTAGTTGTGGTGGAAATAGTGAGAGTATTAATTGTGCGGGTCACAAAATTGAACTTCATAAGTTGAAACATACAGGAATAATTGAATCTGGTCAAGTAACAAAAAACAGATTACATTCCAATTCCAAAGAGGGCGAACCTTACAGCATCGACAAGTCCGTGGCTTACCATTGCAGAAAAAATATCACGTTTTTTCTGAAGAAGAGCAAAAGGCAAACCGAACAAAATACACAGAATTACTGTTGCCATTAGATTTTGATGATGAGCTAATGTGTGAGGAAAAGTCATCATAAACCACATGGTAAAAATCTGGAACTTTGTTGGGGCGGGACCAAAAATATAAATACAGAAGGCCATAAAAATTGCACGGCAGACAATTTCTTCATAAATTGCAGGACTTAAAACAATTGCAAGACGCTGCAGGGTAATAGCAAAATCAATCTGACCATTACTTTTCATCAATAAGAAATTTATAAAAGAGAGTACTGCACCCGCTAGAATTGCAATTAAAAGACTGAGTGCGATTTCTGAACGTCCGTCCGCATTTTTGTGAATTAGAAAAAATCCGCCGCTCTTTTCCATAACAGAAAAAACGGCAAGAGAGCAAAGAAATGTTGGAAGCCCTGTTGTGAGGGTTTGAAAAATAAATGTCCCAAAATTAAATCTGAGTGCCAGATAGCAGAGACTAACAGCCAGAGAAAAAGAAACAGAAATGATTATATATTTTATTGATGGAAACTTGTTTTTAATCAAAAGAAAAATTGCAAGCCCTGTGGCCCAGATAGACAGCAGTTGAAAAAACTGTTGCTCAATAAAAAAATAAGCAGCAGCAAAAAGCAAAAATACCAGCCAAAGAATTATAAGTCCAAGTGTAGTTTTTTTCATTTCTTTCCTCGGGAATATTTTTACATAATCTGGCGGGATTTTCAACATCTGAAATTTCAACAGAACGCGGGCCCGCTTCTAGGCTAAAAATTCTTTTATGATTTTTTCAACAAGCTTTGTACTTAAAGGCTGCTTAGAAGTTTCTGTTGTGATAATAAGATTCTTTCCTATATAAAAACCATTGTGAGCATAAAGACTGAGTTTTCCAACTGTTTGTTCTACGTAGTCTGTATTATCCATCATTCCAAAATGTTCCCAGTAAAACTCCTGTCGCGCCCGTAAGTTCAAACAACAAAAATCGGGATGAAGTTTTATGCGGCGGCCATCTTCTGTTTTAAGCTCCAGTGGAAACTCGTAACGATAGGGAATAGACATGCGGTAAAGTGTGTCGGCAATGATATTTTCGGACTTGGAGCGCACAAGGTCTCCGCGGGCTGTTGTATATTTTGTGGAATCTTCTGCAAAGGATTTTTTTTCATAAGAAAGATTGAGCCATTGTGCAGAAAAAGTTTCATCTGCCAGGCGAACAGGCTTTATGAGTTTTTGCCGCATTTTTGTAAGCCGTGAAAAAATCTTTTCTGCAATTTTGCTCCGAAGCTGCAGTTGTTCATACTGATGCAGTGTGCGATTCAAAAGTTTAAGTTCCTGGTTTGCCGCGGCAAGCACTTTTTTGTCATACTCCTTTTGGGCAAGCTGCTGAGCTAGTTTTTTATTTTTGGCAAGAATATAGTGGCCTCCGGTTTTTTCTGAAGTGCTTTTGTGGTAATACTGCACAGCCCCATTACTTTTAGAAATGCGGAGATTACCTTCCGGCGCAGCTTTTAAAGCCTTTTGTTTTATGGAAAGAAGATTTGAAAGCTCAAAAATGCGCGTTTTGAGGACCGGAATTATTCTTTGTTCAGAGATTAACTCTTTTTCGATATTCTGCATGGTTTAAATATAAGAATATAACTTAGAAAAGGCAAGAAAAATGTAGCCAAGTTTGAATATTTTGGCTATTTTACGGACATTTTAGTATAAATACTGTTTATAGTCCGTAGCAAATCGAAAAAAGTTGGGCAGATGAGAGGAAACTTTTACTATACTACGGACTAATCGAGTGGATTTGGATATTAAGTCCGTAGTAAAACAAGGACAAGGCTTTCTGCCAAAGGGAATTCTTCATAATACTACGGACTAATCATCTGCTTTTTGATATTCAGTCCGTAGATAAACAAAAAATGGCTGCAGGACAAAGAAAAATATTCACTATGCTACGGACAATTCTCGCAAAATTGATTATTTGATAGGTAATATTAGCAAAAAGAAGCAAGCGGGGCGTTGCGGGACGACGATTAAGCCCCGCAGAGAGGGTAGTGGAAGACCGCGAAGCAGGTTGGAGCTAGGGGGGGGAATTATGTTAAAGGGCCCTTCGAGAGCCTCAGGGACCACAGTTGGAATAGGCCCTTCGAGAGACATCCCCCCTCCTTCCTGTTACAAAACCTCTTCCTTCTTCTCCTGGGAAATCACCAGCTTTGGAAAAAGCTCTGCATACTTAAGATTGCCGGCGTCAACCTTTACAAGATCGGCGTAGAGCTTTAGAGGAACCTCTGCTTCCTTGTAAGGGATAAGCTGGCCATTCATAGCAAGAATCTTTTGCTGCAAGGACTCGGCATAGGCGCGGTCGCCAGACGATGTCAAAAGCACAAACTCATCGCCGCCAATTCTAAAGACTACATCTTCGTCGCCGCAAACGCTTTCCATTCGGCGCAGGGATTCCGAAATTGCAAGGTCACCGGCCTTACGTGAAATGTCATTAATCGGAATAAGATGGTAAATGTCGCAGATCACGCACCAGCAGTCGGCACGAGACTTCAAAAAATCATATAACTCGGAAATATCGCATTTTCTTCTCATAAAAGTTTCTCCTTCAATTTGCATTAAGCCTGTAATCCGGGGGAACAATTCGGCGGTATGAAGCTTGCCCTTCTTCTGCTCGCGATATTCAGAAGGAGTGCAATTCCATACGCTTGAAAAGGCCCTGGTAAAGGCTTCATGGCTCGAATAGCCGTAGCTCACAGCTATATCCAGAAGGCTGTAGTCAGGCTTATCTAACATTGTGCGGGCGGCCTTTGTCATGCGGCGACGAATCATATAATCGTGCACAGAAAAATGAATCGTGTACTTAAAAACTTTTTCCAG
>Ga0310697_10006682_pt1 | contig 10923 bp, 15 predicted proteins | sample 172DNAGHGlowgp2_FD_203883 | JGI IMG/M metagenome (GOLD analysis project Ga0310697, IMG submission 203883) | Sheep rumen microbial communities from Palmerston North, Manawatu-Wanganui, New Zealand - 1728 DNA GHGlow gp2 (v2) (version 2) | ecosystem: Host-associated > Mammals > Digestive system >...
CGTGTCATCAAGGTGCTGAAGGACGAATTCGAATTCATCATCATCGATGCGCCCCCGAGCCTGAACCTTTTGACGCTGAACGTGCTGACCGCAGCCACCAGCGTACTCATTCCGGTGCAGTGCGAATACTACGCCCTGCAGGGTATGACCGAACTCTTCAAGACTATCCGCGAAGTGCAGAAGAACCTGAACGCGAACCTCAAGATCGAAGGCGCACTCCTCACGATGTTCGCGAACAACAACCTCTCGAAGCAGGTGGCCGAAGAAGTCCGCGAGAACCTGGCCGACACGGTTTTCCAGACGGTCATCCCGAGAAACGTCCGCCTGAGTGAGGCGCCCTCCCACGGCAAGCCGGTCATCCTCTACGATGTGCAGAGCTCCGGTTCGCAATCCTACATGAAACTCGCCGAAGAAATCCTGAACAAGGACAGGTAATATAATATGGGTAAAAAAGCACTAGGACGCGGTCTTTCCGACATTCTCAGATTCCACAACGTGGCGGCACCTGTCAGTGCGCCCGAATCGGAAAACAATTCTGCCGGCAACGAACCCGAAGTCGACAGCAGCGAGAAGATTGTTGAAATCGCTATCGACCTCATCGACAGGAACCCCTACCAGCCGCGCACGGTTTTCAACGAAGAAGAACTGACCGAGCTTGCGAACTCCATCAAGCAGCAAGGACTTATCCAGCCCATCGTGCTCCGCAAGGTGGGCGACCGCTACCAGATTATCAGCGGTGAACGCCGTACCCGCGCAAGCAAGCTCGCCGGTTTTTCGACCATCAAGGCACAGGTCTACGAGAACCTCGACGACAAGGTGATGAGCGAATGGGCTCTCATCGAGAACATCCAACGCGTGGACCTGAACCCGGTCGAAATTGCCAGGTCGTACCAGAAACTTATCGACAATTATAATTACACGCACGAAGACCTCGCGAAGGCTGTTGGCAAATCCCGCTCGGCAATCACGAACGCGCTCCGTCTGCTGAAGCTCCCCGAAGTAGTGCTCACTTGGATAGAAGAAGGCAAGATTGCCGGCGGTGCCGCCCGCGCCCTCTGCAGCGACAAGATTGCCGACCCGGAAGCGCTGGCCCGCCGCATTATCGAGGAAGGCCTGAACGTCCGCCAGATCGAGGCAATTTCCCGCGGGGAAGATATCAACAAGCCGAAGGAAGAAATCGAAGAACCGGCAGAAAATGTGGATACGCAGCCTGCAGGCGAAAAGCCCGAAGCCCCCGCGAAGCCCAAGCCGGAACTCAGCGCCGATATGAAGAACTTCGAGTCCAGGCTCGAGACGTTCTTCGGCACCAAGGTCCAGCTGAACCCGAGCGCCGCCGGCAAGCCCGAAGGCACGATCGTCATCAAGTACTACAGCATGGACGACCTGACCCGAATCCAGGAAATCATGGAAAACCGCTAATGGAGTGAACCGTGAAGAAGTACTATACAGTACAGATTATCCCGGAGGATTCTCACGAGATCAAGAAGTTCAGGATATCCACAAAGTGGTTCACATTCCTGAAGATTTTTCTCGCATTGTTTATAGTTGTACTCGGTGTTTTTGCCTTCCACCTGGCAAAAATCAACGTCATTGTCGCAAAATATGAGAAAATCCGCGTCATGAACGCGCAGCTCATCAAGAAGGACAAGAACTACGAGGAAATGTTCATGCGTCTCGATTCCCTGTGGGTAATGGAGGAACGCATCCAGAACATCTTCGAGACGTTCATCGAGAACGACTCCAACAAAATCAATTCCATCATCGACCGCAACAGGTTCGCACACACTCCCTCCGAGAAGAACAACATCGACTTTGACGCTCACGGCTGGAAGACCCTCGAGGAAAAACTCCGCGTGGAACATGTTCCCGACCTTATCCCCGTGGTCGGTATCGTGAGCAAGAAGTTCTCGGAAGACGCCTCGCATCTCGGTACGGACTTCTCGGCCCAGCCCGGGAACCCGGTTTTCGCGACCGGAAGCGGTACTGTCGAATCAGCAGGGAAGATGGAGGAACTGGGCAACACCATCGTTATTAACCATGGGAACGGGTACGTGACCACGTATTCGCACCTCATGAACATCAAGACGAAAAAGGGGAGCCCGGTCCACAAGGGCGACATCATCGGATCCGTGGGGAATACGGGCAATACGAACGGCCCCCATCTACACTATACAATTACAAAGGACGGAGTCCCCCAGGACCCGGAAAGTTTTATAAATTACTAGACATAGTTTTTCAATCAGGAGCATAGCATGGCTACAAAAGAACAGGAAATTACCCAGATCGGCAGCACCGTCAGCATCAAGGGCGATATCAGCGGCAAGAGTGATGTCCGTGTCGCCGGAACAGTGAACGGCAGCATCAACATCGAAGGCGAGCTCATTATCGAGCGCAGCGGCTTTATCGAGGGCGAAATCAAGTCCACCAATACCGTAGTCGCCGGTAGCGTCAAGGGTAACATCGACTGCAGCGAAAAGCTCATACTCGAGAATACTTCCAAGTTCGTCGGCAACATCAAGACCAAGCATCTTATTATCCAGGAAGGCGCAATTTTCCAGGGTAATTGCCAGATGGGCGTACCTGCACAGGCCCAGCCTGCTCCCCAAGTCAAGAAGGAGGCCTAATTCACTCCTATATCATAATTATCTTTCTATTTATATATAGGAGTATGATTATGGTGCAGTGAATAGTGGATATAATTTGTGGGTTTTATACACAAGTCCATGAGAGTCAAAAACATACAAGTACGAGAACCTTGTGGACAAATGTTGAAAACTCACGAATGAATCCACGACCTTCAACGTGGACAGATGTTGAAAGGTAGTTTTCAATGACTGTGAACAATAAAAGCACAGAAAGGCATTGAAAAACTACGGTTTTCTCGTCAGGAATATGAGCAATATCACACTCGTCTAGGTAAAATTGTTTTTTTCTTGATTAGAGCAAATCCATATTTTATATATTAAATGAACTATTGCAAGGTGTTAAGTTGTTGAAGATAGGACAGATATCGGATATCCATATTGGCGAAGATGAAAGTCTTGTGCAGGATATCGACGTGCGCAAAAACTTTTTGGATGCACTGAATTCTGATTCCATGCAGGAACTAGACCTGCTTGTCCTGTCTGGTGACCTTGCAAACGAGGATGCCGAACCGGGAGCGTACAAGTTTATCGCCGACCAGATCAAGTCGGTGAGCTGCCCTGTGTGCATCATTCCCGGAAATCACGACAATATCGACGTGATGGCGCAGTATTTCGACCTTCCCGTAAAGAACGGCAAGTGCTACTACCGCTTTGACCTCCAGGGCAGGTCTATCTTTTTCCTGGACAGCGCGTGTGGCGAAGTTTCGCGAGACCAGCTCGACTGGCTAGAGACCGAGATTCCGAAGGTGAAGAACGAGGTCCTGCTGTTCATGCACCATCCGCCCTGCTTCTGTGACCACAAGTTCATGGACCTTCACTACCACTTGAAGAATATGCTGGAAGTTCAGGAAGTACTCGCGAAGTACAAGAACCTGAAGCATGTTTTCTGTGGACATTACCACTGCGAATTCGAAGAAAGTTTCGGAGACATCACCGTGCATGTCGCTCCGGCAACGCAGATGCAGATTGCTCCCGACAAGCCGTACTTCAAGCTCAAGAGCGACAAGCCCGGCTGGCAGGTGATAAAATGGGGCGAGAATTCTGTGGAAACTAAAGTCCATTATTAGTTTTTTTTGAGGAAATACCTTGAAAATGCTCGATTACTATGCTATATTTGCCACACATGGCGGTTTAGCTCAGTGGTAGAGCACTGGAATCATAATCCATTGGTCCGGGGTTCAAATCCCTGAACCGCTATTAAAAAAAGAGGCGCATATGTCGAAACGAATTCTTGCAATTTCAATTCTGGCTATCGCCTCTTTTTTTGTTGCCTGTAACGACGATGCCGACGTGAAGCCCAATATGGATCAGGTTCAGTCCGCATTGCCGAAGAGCGTCCCGATTGTCAGCGTGGATGCTTTCGTAGCCCCGGCAGAACCGGTTATCACGCAGGACCAGGCGCATAAGTACGTGAAGGCGAGCGCCGCCCTCGTGGAACTCGGCGTGAGCTGGTCCAAGAAGATCGAAGAAGCCAAGGAAGGCGAGAAAGTCCAGATTCTGGATGCGTACAACGTTGCACGCGACCAGCTCTGCGCACGTATCGGACTTGCCGGTATCGCGGAATACAACTGGATTACCGAAGTCGCGCTCCCGAACCCGAGAAACATTCCTTTCTTCGAGGCTGCCGGCCTCAAGAAATAGATGCCCATCCGCATCAATATCAAGCCCGATTCAAAGTCCACTGCAGAGTGGGCTATTTTTCGTATTGCACAGACGCTCGGCCCCGCATGGGATGTGTGGATGAACCGCCATCTTGTATTTACCAGTCGCACGGGTGGTGCAATAAACCACGAGGTGGACTGTATTCTATACCACCGCGACTACGGCATGCTTATAGTGGAATGCAAGGGCGCAAGGATATGGACAAAGTATAACGAGGAGACGCGCGAGACGGAATGGTATAGCGGAAAGAACCGCCTGAACCGTTCTCCGGGCGAGCAGGTGAGTGCCCTCATCGCGCCGCTGCACGAATACATGAAGGAAATCCTCGAGCCCGCGAGAGAAGGGCGCATGCGCAAGGTACGCGTGCAGTGGGCGGTATGCTTCAGCGACATGGACAGCATGGAAGGGATCCCCTCGTCGGAAATCCCGAGGAAGCGCGCATTGCTCAGGCCCGATGTCATCAACGCGAAACGTTTCGAGAAGCGGCTTGTCGAGATTCTCGAGACGCCTGTGCAGGCGAACGGAAACATGCCGTTCATGAACGAGTACCTCGACGAGGATTCGCTGTTCAGGCTCAGGAACTTTTTGGACGGGCAAGGCGAAAAGCCCGATGCCGGCGAAATCATCAAGTCGACTTACGAGAACTGCTTTGAGGAAGCGACAGAGATGCAGCAGATGATGATGGAATCCATTTCGCGCAACCCGCGCATGCGCATCGAGGGCGTTGCGGGTTCCGGAAAGTCGCACATGGTGGTGTGGGATGCGCTAAGGCTTTCGCGCATAGGCAAGAACGTGGCCATCGCCTGCTATAACGACCTGCTCGCGACAGAACTCAAGCAGGATGTAGACAAGGTAATAAGCAACGACCGTATTGGTGTCGAGAAAAAATACGCACAGGATGGTGGCGTAAGCTACGGGCGCGTAGACGTGTACGCGTATTCCGAATGGTGCGAGAAGTACGTGCGCGCTGCGAAGCTGAAGGTCGACAAGAGTGGCGACAGGTCGCAGTACTACGACAGGGAACTCCCGCAGGCGTTCGTGAAGGCGCAGAAAATTTTAGCGAAAGACAAGAAGAAGCGCGAGAAGTTCTTTTACGATGCCATTATCATTGACGAGGGCCAGGATTTCGCGAGCGAGTGGGTGGACGGATTTATTGGGCTATTGCACAACCAAGAACACGGTATAGTGAGGTTCTTTTACGACCCTGCACAGCGCCTGTATGCAAGCCGCAACGGTATCGACAACGCGCAGGTCGAATCAATGCCCGTGATGGTATTGAACCGCGGGTTCCGTAGCACGAAGCGCATTCTAGAATGGGTGCGCAAGAATACCGGGTTCCGCCTGCAGGCTTTCGACAACATCGTGCTCGGCGATGCCGTGAAGGAGATGCATTACAGGGACGGCAGTGAGCAGGTCCAGATGCTCAGTGCCCGCATCGACGAGCTGATGGAAAAGAAGAAGCTCTCGGTATCGGATATCCTTGTGGTATCGATGAAGAGCGACAGGAATTCCGCACTCAGGAACTTAACCGACGAACGGCTGGTGTGGAACACCAGCGGCGACAAGTCGCTGGTCAAGGACAAGATAAACATCGTGAGCGTTTACCGCATCAAGGGCCTCGACGCTACCGCGGTGATACTTGTCGACCTCGAGGAGCCCGTGGAAGCGAGCAAGCGCGAGGATTGGAAGCGCTGCATGCTCGTGGGCGCCACCCGCGCGAAGGCATTGCTTACCGTGTTCCGGAAAGGGTAGAATACTTTTAATTCCTCATTAATTGGAAGAGAAGATAAACAATATTTTTTTAAACATCTTTCTCCAATCATAGGAAATTTTAAGCCCTATTGAGTATGTCCCTGGCAACAAAAGGTGAACAAACTCTTTTTACATCATTTTTTTGCACTTCCGTATAATTCGTTCCATTGCTTAAACTCGTTCCTTAATTTTTTTCGATTCAAATAAAAAGACAATACAAATACAAGGACATATATAAAGAATTCAATCCATCCGTCGTAATTAGAAATATTGTTTACTAGACGTTTTTCTATAAAAAGAGGTTGCCAAAAAATAGTTACTATATAACTTGCATAAATCCAAGAAACAGTTGTTAAAAGAAGCTTATTCTTATATCTAACTCTAAACTTTGAGTAGAATAAAAAGATAAACCAATTAAGAAAAGCAAGAACAGTTGTCAATAAATATAAAATAATTAACATCTAACAACACCTTAATTATTTATCAGAACATTGTTCTGGAGAAGTTTCTGGCTCATCCCAATTGTCGTTACTCAAAATAAATAAACCAATAACACCAAGCGTACCCGCATCGCCCCGCGCCTTCACCCAGCGGGTCTTGGAAACACGCCTGCCCGTACCGTCGTACGCCATCGCCATTTTGAACAAAGTATCGCTGGATACTCCCGTATTCTCTGGCGAAGGATATTGTGTGAACTCGATAGGCATACCTCTCCAATCATAGGAAATTTTCAGGTTTGCCCAAAATCACTTTAGTTCAGCAATCAGGTCTTCAAGGATATAGCCGTCGCTCATGAGTTGCATGCCTGACTCGGGCTGCATAAGCAACTTATGCGTTTTAGAAGAAAAAAAGATCGACAATGCTGAGGCGCAATCAATATTCTTTGTCTCAGCCAGTTTTTTAACGAGCCTGGCTTCCTTTCGCCAGAGGACGCCATTCTGCATAACTAGACCTCCTCCCAACGGACAAATTGCAGCAACTGGTCCAGCACATCCTGAGAACGAATACAAATCTGATGATTCACTTTTTTGTATTGCAGCTGACCTAGTGCTTGTTCTGCCGTGATTATCCCGTTCTCATAGTTTTCAACGGTATCGATAACATTATCGTTAGCCACACCGCCGTCAATGACATCATATTGATTTTGTAAATTGCCGCCATTGCGGCAATCAATCACATAATCAAGCCATTCCATATCGTAGGCTTGAAATTTCTTATAGCGCAATCCAAGCGCTTCTAGACGACTTTCATCAAAGTTATATTCACTGACAAATGCTTTGTCCAGGCTTTTTTTAAAGGCTACAACCTTAGCCCACTTTACCGCCTGTTCATGCAAATTGGTAAGATAGAAACCCTGGCCGAAATCAACCTTGTTGCGCCCAAAATGGGCCATAGGCCGTTCTATGATTTTGTCGGATCCGTGAAACAGAATCATACTTCCAAGGCCTCCCGATTCCGCAAGGATTCAATGATAAAGTCTGTGACCCAATCCAGGCTCTGCGTATGCAGTTCTTCGTAAAAATCAAACAATCCGTCTTTCACGATTCCGTATTTCTGCAAGCGAGCGAACAAGTCTGCAGAATCGATGCCAAGTTTGGTTGCGGCGTTTTCAACGGCAGCAACCGCAAGGTGCGTCTTTCGGTAATCAAGGTCTTGTGTTGTACAATCAACGGCCATAACGTTAAATAAAATACAACATTTTAAACACCGTGTCAATGCAGCCAGGATAAAAAGGATGCTCCAGGAGCATCCCTGCGATGTCCGTTTATACAGAAAAAGGTCACTTGTGACCTTTTTTGAGAATTACACAATGAGCATAGCAGCTCATCCTCTTATTAAATTCCTGCATGGTCCAAGTTGACTTACCCACACCGTTGCACCCGGCAAAGAGGATATAACGCTTCATCTAGAACCTGTTCTCTTCAACAGCTTTTCTTTGTTTCTGCTTAAGAACAAGGTCTGTCGCCATGCGGAAAAAATCGGCCTCGTCCGAATCTTCGGCAGACGCAATAAGGTCATAAGACTCATCAAAGTTGATGTTCTTACACTGTGCGTATAACTGATGCAGCGCCTCTTTATTCGACATGTCAACTCCTTTTTCTAGGGATAATATACATTTTTTATGGATAGGGGGCGCCCATACTACCCAAAAAGGCCGCAGTGGCGACCTTTGGGAAGAAAATGACTGAATAAATTCGACTGGCATACCTGTCCAACCATGGGAAATTTTCAGGCGCTTGGATTTGTCTACTGTCAAGTTATTTAACTTTCCATTTGCTCCAATGGCGCTCTATTTTCCTATGAAAGCGAAAGCAAAAAAAGAAATAAACTGTAAACTCTGTCGCAAAGCCCCAAAATTCGTCATAGGGGTAAATATCTTTTAGTCCGACTTTTAAAAACATCGGATAAAGAGTCACAAAGAAAAAAAGAGGAATTAAAAGCATCGTTACAGCAAAAATAGAATAAGGACGCAATTTACTTTTTTCTCTAAATAGAGAATATATATAAAGAAAAAATAAATTGAAGATTGCTACGACAAAAGACACTCCGATAGAAAAAAACATTACTTCTCCTACTTTTATTTGTCCTCACATTTATCTATAATAATCTCTGTAGTTACACCCACTGCATCACCTATAAAACCCGATGTAGGTTCTATGAATATTGTCGACGCAGCAGCTTTTCCTACTGCAGTAGATGTACCTATTAAAAAACCATTTTTCGCCGCATTACCCAATTCTTTTAAATCAACATCTGGTTTCTCCTCAATATACTTTTGCGATATAGCATTTGTCGTTAAAGCAGTACCGGCACCCAAGAATCCCGCAGCAATAGGTTTATCTGAGTTGGGAGCAATAATACTTATAAAGAGCGTGCCAAATAATACTGCAGCGCCTTTTATAGACATTTCTGCCCAAGATGCCCCCTGTTCGGATAATTTTTCTTGCACTTCATACATATTATAGAGGGCCGAAGGTGCAGCAATAGCCGCTTTTACTGCCAACTCACCAGGTGTTTTTCCTGTCGTATCCACGCTTGATATCGGATTATATCCATTCCCCATATAAAGATATGGGCTCGGGAAGAATCTCTTGGGGTCAACAGATATCCATACTCCAAGCATGGGGTCAAGATATCTTGCCTCATGGTACGATAGCCCCGTCTCGTCGTCCTTCTCCTTGCCGGTGAAATTCTCCGTCACCTTGCCTGTTGACGGCGACGTGAGCGTCACCTGTTCCCCGAAACTGCGGTAGTCGTAGGCAGCCTGGAGACCACCAGACGTACCGCCGCCCGAGCCGTACACGAGCATGGTGCTGCCCAGATGATTTTTTAAGTACCATTCGAACGTCTGCGCGGAACCGTTTTCCGCCACGTGGTCGGCATCCTTGATGCCGTAGCGGCCCGAGCCGTCATACATCATAGACAGCTTAAACTGCTTATCAAGACCCTTCGTACGGACAAATTCCAGCGGCATACCTCTCCAATCATAGGAAATTTTCAGGCGCTTGGACTTGTCCGAACTTATTCATTCCCTCTTATTAAACAACAGTATAATCCAATTTATTACTTTTGATTTATCCACTCATCTATAATCGACATTTTATTCAAATCTACTAGGAATTCAGAATCACCACCCCCCTTCACAAATTCGCCCTTTATCCTTTCCGTCCCAATATGTATATATAGTATTTCGGAATCCACTTTATAGACAAATATTAAGTTTTTAAATGGAATCTCTGTAGACGATTTTTTTTTGTGTTTTATCAGAACCATGTTAATCGCCTGCAGCTCTGTTTCAGAAAAAGTAATCGAAAAACCTTTTGTAAAAGAGGTTCTCGAATCATGAGCTAACTGGTTCAACGTTCTGCCGGTTTCTTTTTTTACAATCTCGTTATAATATTTAAAATGAACATGCTTATCAAATATGCTTTTTTTTGGTTGTCCCTCCAACAACTGTGCATACGAAATACTAGTTAAGAAAAAAAGAACTAAAAAAATTCGGCAGATTCTAGTCATTTTCACGGCTCCGGTAGTAAATCAACATCATATTGGTATATAGGATCAGAAGCAATTCCTTCTGTAGGAACTACATCGACACCATCAAGACCATATTTAAGCAAATTCCCATTTGGAACAACCACATAAGCAGGGTCTAATGGATTCTCTTTATACGGAGTATAGTTTTCGTCCGTAAACTCAGAAATATAATCGTCATTAGACGGCTCAAGAAATCCTTCCTGTTTCACACCATGTTCATCAGTCAATCGCCCATGCGTATGCCCCGATGATACTATCTGATAGCCTTTTGTACGCGCTTCAAATACACATGCACTAAGATTGACAGAACCCGTTCTTCCTCTCGTAGGATTTACATACGAATACGAATCTCCCTTTCTATAGAAAATAGTCCCATATTCTTTATCCGATGCAATGGATAATCCATTATATAATTTCGCAAAATCCTGAGCTGCAGCATCCAAAGAACCGTAAAGCTCATAAGGAGCTTGACCGTTCAAGTCAGCAAACCTTATCGGATTATATCCATTCCCCATATAAAGGTACGGACTTGGGAAGAAACGTTTAGGATCAACACTTATCCACATGCCTAACATGGGATCAAGAAGTCTCGCCCCATGGTTTGACAAACCAGTTTCGTCATCTAGTTCTTTACCCGTAAACGTTTCCGTCACCTTGTCGGAGGGTTCCGCGAGGCTGACCTGCTCGCCGAAGGCGCGGTAGTCGTAGGCGGCCTTCAGGCCTCCGGACGTGCCGCCGGTGCCGTACACTAGCATAGTGGAACCCAGGTGGTTCTTCAGGAACCATTCAAACGTCTGCGCGGAACCGCTTTCCGCCACGTGGTCGG
>Ga0310697_10006683_pt1 | contig 10923 bp, 12 predicted proteins | sample 172DNAGHGlowgp2_FD_203883 | JGI IMG/M metagenome (GOLD analysis project Ga0310697, IMG submission 203883) | Sheep rumen microbial communities from Palmerston North, Manawatu-Wanganui, New Zealand - 1728 DNA GHGlow gp2 (v2) (version 2) | ecosystem: Host-associated > Mammals > Digestive system >...
TCAGTCGAGGTCCAGTCAGCACCGCTGAGTTGAACCTGGAGAGCGCTAAGCGCGAGATTCAGCTTTTCTCCAAGCAGGTGCTCCATATGTATGCGCTCTTGCCCGACTTGCAGTCTGCCCACAATGAGAAAGATTTCGATGCCCTCTTGCAGCGCATTGAGCGCTACGAGCAGCTGACTGACCGCATGGAAATGGAGTTGACCCGCTTCCTCACCGTTGTCGGTGGCGGTAACATCAGTTCGCACACCTCCGGGCGTGTCAGCACCATGCTTCGCATTGTCGACAATCTTGAGAGCATCGCCGACAGTATTCTCCAGATTGCCCTCACACGCAAAAACAAACGGTCCGACGCCGTTCATTTCAGTGATCATCTGAATTCCAACTTGGCCCAGATGAATGCATTGGTCGAAAATGCCCTGATTGTGATGGACGGAAATCTGGTCGACTACGACCATATCGACCTGCGTGGCGCCTACGATGCCGAACGCGAGATCAACGACTGCCGCGATCGTCTGCGCGCTGAGCATCTCGAGTCGCTCAAACATGGACTCTACGGCTACCCGGTGGGCAATGCCTACAGCTCGCTCTACGCCCAGTATGAGAAGTTGGCCGATTATGTCATCAACGTCACCGAGTCGATCGACAGTTCTCTCAAACACGATTCAATCCATCCATAAAACAATATACAATGAACAGAAACACAATTCTTTGTACAGCCTTGGCGGCCGCTATGGCCTTCGCCTCCTGCCAAAAGGCAGAAAAGACCGCCATCGAATTCGGCAAATTGCCTTCGCAGGCACAGACTTTTGTCCAGACCCATTTCGCCGACAAGCAGATTGCGGCTGTGTACCGTGACAACGACATCTCCGACAAGGACTTTGAAGTGATCTTCACCGATGGTACCAACATCGACTTCACCAAGCGTGGCGATTGGGAAGAAGTGGAAGATCGCGATGCTGACGGTGTGCCTGAGGACATCATTCCGGCTCCCATCAGACATTTTGTTTCCGACCGTCACCCAGGCCAGTATGTGGTGCAGATCGGCAAGGAAGGCAATAAATATGATGTCGAGCTCAACACCGACATCGAAATCGTGTTCGACAAGAACGGCAATTTTGTCAGCTACGACGATTGACGCAATGTCACTTCAAGCAAAAAAGAGCTCCAGTCAGAACGGCTGGAGCTCTTTTCTTTTTCTTTGTCGGTTTAAAAGTCGCCGAGGGTCTCAGGCAGTTGGGCGAGAGCCTTGGGCAGGTCGTCGGCGCTGAGCACTGCACCATGATATTTGTTGGTGTTCTGCATGAAGTCGACACCATATCCCATCTGGGTCTTCAGAATGACGCACACGGGACTTCCCTGACCAGCCATACCCTTGGCTTTGGCCATGCCGTCGAGCACCTGCTGCATATCGTTGCCGTTGTCCACCACCACCACTTTCCACATGAAGCTCTCGAACTTGGCTTGCAGGTCGCCGAGGTTCATCACCTGCTCCACAGTGCCGTCGATCTGCTGGTGGTTGTAGTCGACGGTGGCAATCAGATTGTCGACACCTTTTGCGCCCGCGAACATGACGGCCTCCCATATCTGGCCTTCCTGCAATTCTCCGTCGCCGTGCATGGTGTACACGAGGTGTTTGTCGCCGGTCATTTTTTTGCCCAGCGCGGCACCGATACCCACGCTCATGCCCTGGCCGAGCGAGCCGCTGGCCATACGGATGCCGGGTAGTTTGTGCTCAGTCGAGGGGTGTCCCTGCAAGCGGGTGCCGAATTTGCGGAATGTGGCCAACTCGCTGACGGGGAAAAATCCGCGACGGGCCATCGTGCTGTAGATTACGGGTGTGATGTGTCCCTGCGAAACGAAGAGCATATCTTCGCCGGTGCCTTCCATCGTGAAGTTTTCGGGTTGCATCTCCATGATGTTGAACTGCATCGCCACAAACCAGTCGGCGGTGCCCAGTGAGCCACCCGGGTGTCCGCTTTTGGCTGCAGTGGTCATTCGGAGGATGTCGCGGCGCACCTGCGTCGCTATCTGCTGAAGTTCTTGCGTCGTTTTCATATATCTGTGTGTTTTTGATTTATCTATTTTTGTTTGTTTTTCAATATCCCGACGGCGCGCTGGTACCCGTCGTCCACTTCTTTCATCACCTTGTAGTAGTAGTCCATCCCGAACAGGTCTTTTGCCACCTGTGCCTTGAGCACCAGGCGGAGGTAGCGGTCGCTGTGTGCGGTGCGCTCGGGCTCGGCGGCCTCTTTCACACTGTCGCGCACCACGCCCTTGGCAATGGCAGCGGCAGTCAGCAAGCTGTCGAGGTGGAACGAGTCGTAGTTGGCCAGGTAAGTCTCAAAATCCTTCACGGCATTGTCTTTGCGGTGCTCGTCGGCCCATTTCAGAGGGAATGAGTTCAGCAGTCCCTTGCCGCGCAAGCTGATGTAATAGTCGGTCAGCCTGACGGTGTCCATCGGCACAAACACGTCGGGCATGATGCCACCCCCGCCATACACCAGCCGGCCTCCGTGGGTGCGGTATTTTAGCGAGTCGGGGAAATGTATCGAGTCGGCATTCACCAGTTCGCCATGCTTGAACCGCTGCGACACATCTTGGCGATAGGCGTCGCTGCCCTCGTCATAGGGCCGCTGTATGCATCGTCCCGATGGGGTATAGTAGCGGGCCGTGGTAAGCCTGATCTGGCCTCCGTCGTTCAGCGGGAACATGCGCTGCACCAGGCCCTTGCCGAACGAACGGCGTCCCACCAGCGTGCCGCGATCCCAATCTTGAACGGCCCCCGACACGATCTCCGATGCCGATGCCGATCCTTCGTCGATCAGCACCACCAGGTCACCCTCGCGGAATTGTCCGCGGCCGTTGGCATGGAAATTCTGCCGCCGTACGGTGCGCCCTTCGGTGTAGACAATCAGCTGTCCGCGTTCGAGGAATTCGTTGGAGAGGTTGCAGGCAATGTCTAGGAATCCGCCTGTGTTACCGCGCAAGTCGAGTATCAGCGATTTCATACCCTGTTTCTTCAGTGTGCGGAGTGCTTTGCGGAATTCGTCGACAGAGGTGCGGGCAAAGCGCGTCAGGCGGATATATCCGATGCCGTCTTCAGCCATGAAATAGGTGTCGATGGAATAAATGGGCACCTTGTCGCGGACAATCTCGAAGTTGTAAACCGACCCCTGGCGCAGCACATCAAGGTGCACAACGGTGCCTTTCTTGCCGCGCAGCCGCTTGAACACAAACTGGTTGTTGACACTGTCGCCGGTGGCTTTTTCTCCGTCGATAGCCAGCAACTTGTCGCCGATCTGCAGACCTACCTTCTCGCTGGGGCCACCGTCGATCACCGACGACACCACGATGGTGTCGGATACAATCTGGAACGAGATGCCCACGCCTTCGAAGTTGCCTTGCAGGCTCTCGTTGGCCCGTTCCACATCCTTGGCGGCAATATACACACTGTGAGGGTCAAGCGCCTTGAGCATGGCATTGATGGCGGCCTCGCTCATCTTCTCCATGTCCGGTCCTTCCACATAGTTCTTGTTGATCAGCCCCATCACTTCGTCCACGCGCATCTGGCCTGGGATCACCTCCACCGGCGGCGTGGCTTCCTGGCCCGACACATGTCCGGTGACGGCAAGCAGCGACACGAAGGGTAAAATATATTTGGTTTTCATCTGGGCAGTCTGTTATTTCGGCATTTGCTGACTGAGGCAGTGGAAACTGCCGAGACCCCATACGATATCGGTCGAGTCGATTCCCACAATCTCGCGGTCGGGGAAACAGGCTTCGAGGATATAGGCGGCCTCATTGTCGGTCAGGCAGCGGTAGGTGGGGAAAACCACCTTGTCGTTCGCAATATAGAAATTGGCATAAGATGCAGGCAGGCGCTGGCCGTCGTAAAACACCACGTCAGGCATCGGCATCTCAACAATGGTGGGCTGTTTGCCGTTGGCCAGGCGGCACCGGTTGAGCATCTTCAGGTTCTGCTGAAGGGGCTCGTAGTTTTCGTCCCATACATCTTCTTCAACCACCGTCACGATGGTGTCTTCCGACACAAAACGCGACAAGTCGTCAACGTGTCCGTCGGTGTCGTCGCCCACAATCCCATCGCCGAGCCAAATGATGTTGTCAACACCGTAATAGTCTCGCAGATAGCCTTCTATCTGGTCTTGGTTCAAGTGGGGGTTCCGGTTTTCGTTGAGCAGGCACGAAGTGGTCGTCAGCAGGTCGCCGCATCCGTTCACGTCGATCGATCCGCCCTCCATTACAATGTCGGGCGAGAACAGTACCATCTCGGGCATCAACTCGTGTATACGCACCGGTATCTCGGTGTCAAGCTCATAGGGATATTTTCCGCCCCATGCATTGTGGTTCCAATTGACAATGGCGCGACGTGCAGGGTCGTTATGGTTGAGCAGGAAGGCAGGCCCGTGGTCGCGGCACCAGGCATCATTGCTTGGAATGATATGCAGCCTGATATTCATCATGTTGGTGCCAATCTTCTCAAGCTCTTCTTTAACATGGTGCAACATCTTTTCATCGTCCACATTGATGTGCACAGTCTCGTTTTCGGCCAATATCTTGACAAACAGATGGTATGACGGATAGATCGTTTCGATCTTCCCGGGCCATGAGTCGGGATTCTTGGGATAGGTGAGCCAAGTGGCCTCGTGGCGGTGCCATTCGGCCGGCATGTAGTAGCCTGATTCTCTTGGAGTCATAACTTGTCTGTTGAATTGTCGGTGTAATGTGTCTAATCGATAAAGCGTTTCGTGATGTCAGCGTAGCTGTCGATGCGTCGGTCGCGCAGGAATGGCCAGTGGCGACGGTAGTGGTCGCTCTCGTCAAGGTCGAGCTCCTGCACGTGGATGGTCTCGTCGTAGTGCGGTGCCTGGTAGAGCACCCGGCCAAAGGCATTGGTGATGAAGCTGCCGCCCCAGAACTGCATGCCTCCTTCACGGCCGGTGCGGTTCACACTCACCACAGGCACACCGTTGGCCACTGCATGGCTGCGCTGAATGGTCTGCCAGGCGCTGTACTGCTCGCGGTTGTCGTGTTCGTTCTGGCGCACGTCCCAGCCGATGGCAGTGGGGTAGAACAATATCTGAGCGCCCATGAGCGCCGTGATGCGGCTGGCTTCGGGATACCACTGGTCCCAGCAAATCAGCACCCCAAGGGTGGCATAGCGCGTATGGAACACCTTGTAGCCCAAGTCGCCGGGGGTGAAATAGAACTTCTCATAGTAGCCCGGGTCGTCAGGGATATGCATCTTGCGGTATTTGCCCAGATAGCTGCCGTCGGCATCGATCACGGCCGTCGTGTTGTGGTACAGGCCCTCGGCGCGTTTTTCAAACATCGAACAGATGATCACCACCCCCAATTCCTTGGCCAGCGCCATGAAATGCTGTGTGGTGGGCCCTTCGGGGATGGGCTCGGCAAGCGCAAAATTCTGGTAGCGCTCCTCGTCGCAGAAATACAGCGATGCGAAAAGCTCCTGCAGGCAGATGATCTGTGCGCCCTCTGCGGCCAGTTCGCGAACCTTTTCGGTGTATCGTTCTATGTTTGTCGACTTGTCCTCGACGCAGCTCATCTGCGCAATGCCAACTTTCACTTTCATCTTTTGTCACTATTGGTTTCGAAATGCAAAAGTACGAAAGTTGGCCGAAGTGGCCAAATTAATATTTCAACACATTGTTATTAACTCGATTGCAGGCCAATTAGCCATGCCGGCAACAGCCTCTCCGGTCCATCCCCCCTCCATACCATCTCCTACCCAAGTCCTACCACAGTAGGAGATGGTATGGAGGGGGGATGGAGGGGAGAAGGAGATGGAGGGTCGGAAAAGGCGGCGCCAGGGTGGGTCGGAAATGGCGACAAAAGTTATGAACAATACAATAATATTATGCGCCTCGCGTTAATAGAAACATGATTCGCAAAGTGACGATCTTATGCTGTGCGATGCTGCTGGTGGCAGGCGCCGCTGCGCAAGGGCTGCTCGAACGCGGGCAAGAGGCTGAGCGTAAGGGGCTTGTCGACTTGGCAGAGGGCTATTACCGCCAGGCGGCAGACAGCAGCAGCGATGCCCGACGCTGCCTGGGCCTGCTGCTTGAGCGCAAGGGTCACTTCAGCGATGCGATGCATTGTCTGGCAACAGCCGACAGCACCGCTGTCACGATGGCACATCTGTCTGTATGCCAAGCCGAATGCGGCAAGTGGGCGGATGCCAAGCGGTCGGCCGAGAAGGCGGTGGAGCTGGCTGGCGATGGGCACAAGAAAGAGTGCTCGATGGCGATGGCCACTTTGGCGCTTGAGAACTGCCATACGGGCAACTACACCAATGCCATGAATTGGGCCAACCGCGCCCTAGAGACCGACCCCGCCTCGGCCCGTGCCCTCAACGTGCAGGGCATCATCCACTATAAACGGGGCAACGACAAGGAGGCAATCAAGTCGTTCCGCCAGGCCCTGCAAACCGATCCGGAGAATATCGACGCTTATTTCAACCTCGGCTCGATGTATTGCTACCGTCGCAATCCCGACATGGCCATCACCACCCTGCGCAAGGGACTGAAGATAGAGCGTACATCAGTGAAACTGTTCTACTGCCTCGGATGGGCTTTCCTGATCAAAGGCGAGACCGACAAGTCGATTGAATGCCTGGAGAATGTCATCCGGCTTGACAGCGGATACGTCAACGCCTACAACAGACTGGGCGACATATACTTTGAGCGAGCCGACTACAATCAGGCGCTGGCTTACTACCGGATGGCCGTGAGGAAAGATCCCGAGATGGGAGAGGCCTACAGGCTGATGGGGCGGACGTTCGCCGAAATGGACGATTTTTCGCGAGCCATACGCAATTATCAGAAGGCTGTGGAGCTTGATCCCCAGGACAGCGACACCTATTGCAAGATTGCAGAACTGTACGACCACAAGAAACAGCCCAAAAGGGTGGAGGCCAACTATAAACGTGCCGCCAAATTGGGCAACGTTCAGGCCCAGCAGTGGTGTGTCAAACATGGGGTGGCATATTGATGAACCGACAACGTTTTTTTTGATATGAACGACATAAAAGACTTTTTGCAGAAAATAGAGCGGATATTTGAAGAGGAGCAGTTTGTCCACCAGCCGGAGGAACTGTATGCCCCGATCGACTATACGCTCCGTCTTGGTGGCAAACGCATACGCCCGACGCTGCTGATGGTGGCCAATGCCATGTTCGGCGGCGACGAATCGCAGGTGCGCGATGCGGCCATCGGAATCGAGACATTCCATAATTTCACCCTGTTGCACGACGACCTGATGGACCGTTCGCCGCTGCGCCGCGGGCAGCCTACCGTGTACCGCAAATGGAACGAAAATACGGCCATACTCAGTGGCGACACCATGTTCGCTCTGGCGTGGAGATACTTTCTCAGGCAGCCTTCGCCCCGACTGAGGGAGGTGCTCGACTGCTTCAACGAGACGGCTATCGAGGTGTGCGAAGGACAGCAGTATGACATGAATTTCGAGAAGAGAAACCTCGTGGGTATCGACGAGTACATGCTGATGATACGCAAAAAGACCGCCGTGCTGTTGGCCGGAGCCTTGAAGATAGGCGCCCTGTATGCCGGCGCCCCAGCCGCTGACATCGAGCGGCTCTATCAATTCGGCATCCACATGGGCCTGTCATTCCAGCTGCAGGACGATTTGCTTGACGCCTATGGCGACGTGGCCGTGTTCGGAAAGCAGACGGGCCAGGATATCCGCGACAACAAGAAGACATTCCTGCCTTTGAGGGCTCTGGAACTGGCCAACGAGGCGCAAAAGGCCGAGCTGTTGTCGCTGTTCGGGACTGCAGGAGTTGAATGTGGCGAAGAAGAGAAGGTGCGTCGCGTGCTGGCCGTTTACGACCAGGTGAATGTGCGCCGCGATGTAGAGAAGACCATTGCCCAAGAGGATTCGGCTGCCATCGGTTTTTTGGAGGAGATAGCGCTTCCGGCCGACAGGAAAAAGCCCCTCTACGAGATGATGGAAATGCTAAAAGGAAGAAAAAAATGATATTTTTTGTTGGGATTCCAAAAAAATAGTATATTTGCATAATTATTTGACAAGCGCAAAATATTAACAATTAATTAATAATCAACACACTAACAACATCATGAAAAAAGTTTTTGCTTTGTTGTCAATAGTTGGACTGTTGACATTTGCCAACTTCAATGGCGTGATGGCACAGGATACCGTCACCACCGAAGAAGCCACTGAACAGGTTGCCGCCGCTACCGACGAGGCTCAGCCCGCTGAGGAAGAGGTTGTCGCCGCTGCTGGTGACGAGACCCACTCTTTCCACCAGATGCTGAAAGAAAAGTACATCCAGGGTGGTGCCGGGTGGATGACCCCCGTGCTCCTCTGCTTGATTTTCGGTATGGCTCTGATTATTGAGCGCGTGCTCTACCTGAACATGGCTTCGACCAACGTGAAGAAACTTCTCGAGGGTATCGAGGACAACGTGAAGAACGGCAACTATGAAGGCGCCAAGGAACTTTGCCGCGACACCCGCGGTCCTGTGGCCAGCATCTTCTATCAGGGTCTTGACCGTGTTGACCAGGGTCTTGACAACGTTGAGAAGGCTGTCACGAGTTACGGTGGTGTCCAGATGGCCCGCTTGGAGAACAACCTGACCTGGATTGCCCTGTTCATCGCTCTTGCCCCCTCGTTCGGATTCCTCGGCACTGTGGTCGGAATGGTTCAGGCCTTCGACGACATTGAGACCGCTGGTGATATCAGCCCGACCGTTGTGGCTGGTGGTATGAAGGTTGCTCTGTTGACGACTATCTTCGGTCTGATCACGGCTATTATTCTTCAGATTTTCTACAACTACATCCTCACCAAGATCGAGAGCCTCGTCGACCAGATGGAGGACGGTTCGATCTCCTTCATGGATATCCTTGTGAAATATCGTAAATAGTAATGGTTTCTCACAATCTGTATACTGCAGATATAATTAAAGTAATTATTTAAAAACACTAAAAAGAGAAAACCATTATGAAAGAAAAAACCGATAAACTCATCACCTGGATTGGCTTGGGTGTTGCTCTGCTGGCAACGGTATTGAGCATCCTCTTTGCCATGAGCAACGGCGATGTCAAAGTACTGGAGGCAGTGCGTAACGGTGGTCTCTTTGACGCCACGTACTGGATCCTGATCATTCTGATCGCCATTTCTCTGATCGCTATCGTGTGGTTCCTCGTTGTCAAGTTGGCCCACAACTTCAAGGAGAACCCCGGATATATCAAGAAGTTCCTCCTTATGCTTGGCCTTATCATTGTGGCCTGCCTGGCAGCCTTCCTGCTTTCGCGCGGCAACGATGTGAGTCCCGCTTTGATGGAGAAAAACAACATTACAGAAGGCACTTCGAAGCTGATCGGCGCCGCCTGCATTCTGGTTTACATCCTTGTGATTGCTGCTGCCTGCTCGATCATCTATGTCGAGTGCTCGAAAGCGTTTAAAAAGAAATAAGAGATATGGCAAGAAAAACTCCCGGACTAAACACTGGCTCAATGTCCGACATATCGTTCTTGTTGTTGGCCTTCTTCCTGATGGTGTCCAACATCAATACCGATATGGGCATTGCCCGTAAGCTTCCGCCTCCTCTGCCCGAGGATGCCGAGGCCCCCGATGTTCGTGAGCGCAATATCTTCGTGGTTATGGTCAACAAAGACGACCGGTTGCTGTACAACAACGAATATGGCCGTATTGAGGACTTGAAGGACCGTGCCAAGGAGTTCCTCGGCAACCCCAACAATCTCCCCAACCTGCCCGAGAAGGTTCCGACCGAGATTCCGCTGCTTGGCACCATCGATGTGTCGAAGGGTGTTATCTCGCTTCGTAACGACCGTGGTACGTCCTATGATATGTACCTTCAGGTGCAGAACGAGTTGACCGCAGCTATCAAAGAGATGCGCGACGATCTCTCCACAGCCCACTTCGGCAAGAAGTTTGCCGACATTAGCGAATCACAGCGCGAAGCTGTTGAACAGGCCATTCCCGTGGCTATTTCAGAAGCTGAGCCTACAAAGATAGGAGGTAAATAATGGCACGTTTTACTGGTAAAAAAGCAAAAGAGACGCCCGAGTTGAACATGGGCTCTATGAGTGACATTATCTTTATGCTCCTGTTCTTCTTCATGGTTATCACCACCATGCGCGAGAGCTCGCTCTACGTGAAGATTATCCCGCCGCAAGGCAGCGAGGTGACCAAACTGGAGAAGAAGAGCCTGGTTAGCTATATCAACGTGGGTGTTCCTCTGCAGGACCAGCAGAAGAAGTATGGTACTGAACCCCGTATTCAGCTCAACGACCAGATCTCCGAGATTTCGGACATCATGCAGTTCGTCGAACTCGAGCGCACCCAGCGCCCTGAGGCCGACCGTCCCTTCATCACCACAGCCATCAAGGCCGACAAGCAGGTGCGTATGGGCATGATCTCCGACATCAAGCAGGAACTGCGTAAGAGCGGTGCTCTGAAGATCTTCTACAATGCCAGCAAGGGTTCGCGCAAATAGCGGATACCTTCAAGGCAACAATCGCATAAAAGCCACCTCGAACATCGGGGTGGCTTTTGTCGATTGTCGTTAGAATGTAATTCCGCGAAATGTAATAATGACAGAAAAATGAAGCCTGCAACCAACCAATCTGCCGTTTATCGCGCTAGTATGTCGTATCTGGCCAAGTGTGTCAAACAGCGTGTCTGCAGACACGCAGCACAGCAGATCAGCGCCTTGCCATTGGCCGACCTTACCGCTGAAGAGGTAGCGTTGATCGAAGGCCGATGGAATGGATTCGGAAGCGAATACACGTTGTTGTATCATCGACTGTACAAGACGATGTGCGGTTTTGACGACCGTTGGGTTGCCGAAGACGCCTATTCGCCATTGATACTCCGAGCTCT
>Ga0310697_10006684_pt1 | contig 10921 bp, 6 predicted proteins | sample 172DNAGHGlowgp2_FD_203883 | JGI IMG/M metagenome (GOLD analysis project Ga0310697, IMG submission 203883) | Sheep rumen microbial communities from Palmerston North, Manawatu-Wanganui, New Zealand - 1728 DNA GHGlow gp2 (v2) (version 2) | ecosystem: Host-associated > Mammals > Digestive system >...
TGGGCATTGTGAAGCAGGCGAGCAAGGAATTGGTGATAGGCATCAGTCCCGAAGGCGAGGGGCGTACAGCTCTCGTTAAGGTGTTGGCGACGAGCAGGCAGGATGTGCGGATTTTTCTGAGGGGCGATGACGGCAGGGTTCTCTATGATGAGGAACGTACGCTGTCTCCGGAGGCTGTGTTCATAGAAGAAGTGGATACGCAGGGTGCTCCTTTCGACCAGCTGACGCTGACGGTGGAGCAGAAGGGGCGCTATGTGAAGGCGCTGTCGTGGCACGCGGAAGCAGACGAGATCCGCCGCATCCCTGATGCTGCGGAGGCGGCATTGTTGCCCGAGGAGTGCAAGACCGTGGAGCAACTTTATCTGACGGGTCTGCATCTGGAACAGTACCGTCACGCGACGTGGTCGGCCCTGGACTACTATGAGGAGGCACTTAGGCGTGACCCCCTTGATGTGCGGTGCAACAACCAGCTGGGGCTGTGGTACTTGCGGCGGGGCCGTTTTGCGAAGGCCGAGCCGTACCTGCGCAGGGCCGTGAAGGTGCTGATGAAGCGCAATCCCAATCCCTACTGGGGTGAGCCGCTTTACAATCTCGGTTTGTGCCTGAAGTATGAGGGTATGGCCCAGGGTAATGACGCTTCTGGCAATGCGCTGTTGAGTGAGGCTTACGACTGGTTCTATAAGGCCACGTGGAACGGAGCGTGGCAGGGTGCGTCATATTTCGCCTGTGCGCAAATCTCGACGTGGCAGGGTCGCTGGGAGGATGCGCTGTGGGAGTTGGAGCGAGCCATTGTGGCCGGCTATCACAACCAGAAGGCCCGTGCGCTGAAGGCAGCGTTACTGAAGAATATGGGTCGCGAGGACGAGTGCCGTGCGCTGATAGCAGAGAGCCTGCGCCAGGATCGCTTCAACTATGGTGTGCTCTTTGAAGCCGGCGATACGGAACGACTGACGGCTCTCATGCACGGGAATGCGCAGAACTATCATGAACTGGCTTTAGACTACGCCCAGGCAGGCCTGCGGGCACGTGCGATAGAGGTGTTAGACTTGGCCATTGGGGCTGGTGCCGTGAGTGCGATGACTCATTATTACAAGACGTGGCTGAGCGGCAAGCCGTCGGTTGCGACGACGAGCGGAGAACCTACGTTCCCAAACCGCTTGGAGGATATTCTGGCTCTGGAACGAGCCATAGAGGTTGATGCGAAAGATGCTCAGGCACCGTATCTGCTGGGCTGCCTGTTCTATGACAAGCGGCAGTACGACGAGGCCATTCGTCTGTGGAATCTGTCTGCGGAGCTGGATGAGCGTTTCCCGACGGTGTGGCGCAATCTGGCCCTGGCGTCGTTCAACAAGGAGGGTGATAAGGAGAAAGCGGTGGCGCTGATGGAACGCGCCTTCGGGTTGGACGAGAGTGACAGCCGTGTGCTGATGGAGTTGGACCAGTTGTATAAGGTTATGCAGCGCGGGCACGAGGAGCGCTTAGCGTTTCTGCAACGCTACCCTGCGCTGATTGCAGAGCGCGACGACCTGGTACTGGAGGAGATTACGCTACTCAACCAGCTTGGACGCTATGAGGAGGCGATGGCAAAGCTTGACGGGCACAAGTTCCACCCCTGGGAGGGCGGCGAAGGCAAGGTGCCGGCGCAATACCAGCTGTGCCGTGTGGAGCTGGCCAAGAGACTGCTCAGCAACCAGGTTAGCTCCGGCGAAGATGTTAATAGAGCCATCAAACTGTTGGAGGCCTGTCTGGAATATCCCCATCATCTGGGAGAGGGCAAGCTGTGCGGGGCTCAGGAGAACGACTTCTACTACCTCCTGGGCATGGCCTACGATAAGAAAGGTGAATCAGAGCATGCGCGGGAGTGTTGGGAGAAAGCTACCAAGGGCCCGCAGGAGCCTGCAGCGGCAATGTATTACAACGATGCAAAGCCTGACAAGATATTCTATCAGGGGCTGGCGTTGAGGAAACTGGGCCGCGAGGATGGGGCACGCGGACGCTTCTACCGTCTTGTGAACTACGGTCAGCAGCATTACTTTGACAAACCGGTGATGGACTATTTCGCCGTGTCGCTGCCCGACCTGCAGATATGGGAGGACTCGCTGGAGCGGCGGAACGCTGTACACTGCAGATATATGCTGGCTCTGGGCTACTACGGCCTGGGCGAGCGGACAAAGGCACTGCGCTATCTGGCGGAGGTGGAAGCGATGGATGTGAATCACCAGGGCGTGAAGCAGTTGCACTCGCTGGTTGAGGCCTTCGGATAGGGGGCCTCAGTACCAGTTGAGCTGGCCGCTGTAACTGCTCTGCTTGCGCCATTTGAGTACGTCGGCAAGCGTGGATGAGTTCGCGGCGAAGTGGAAGTTGTACGAGGTGTAGGGAGAAATCACCATGCTGCACGACATGGTGAAGCAGTGGAGGTCGCGTGAGACGGAGGCTGTGGTCATCGAGATCTTCTTGAATGTGAAGTCGTAGCCCGATGACCAGCTGATGTTCCAGCCTGATGCAATCTGAACGTTGCCCGAGAAGTTGAGCGTGTGGGTGAACTTATAGGGGTAGCGCATGTTGCGCGGGTTGATGGGTGCGGCGGTATTCTCACGCATGGTGACACCGTACGAGACGGAGAAAGACCAGGGTATGCTGAACTTGAGGTAACCGTCCTCGTCGGTTTCTCCCTCCTTCGTCTGTCGCCGTGCTCCCCGCTGTCCGCGTGTCAGTTCCGGGTCGAGGTTGGTGTTGTTCATGTCGCGGTCCTCCTCTTCGTCGTCGAGATCCTCATCCTCGTCTTTATCCTTCTCGTTCTTGTCCTCGCCACGGCCGAACCATTTCTTGAAGGTCTGGTTGTTGAAAGTATAGGAGAGGTTCTGACTCGTGCCTTGGAAGCGACCGAAACGTCCGTAGCTGTACTCGGTGCGGTCGCCCACATATACGTTGCCGTTCTCGTCAAACTCGTAGGCATAGGTGGCGAAGACAGCATTCATGGAGAAGGTATAGTTCTTGCTCAGCTTGAGGCGTAGGCGCATGTTCAGGTCGCTCCAAGGTTTTGTCTTGGTCGCGAAGTTATAGCTCATGGATGCGCCGAGCTCGTCGATGAGGCTGAGTTTCTTGTAGCCCGTAGAGTCCTTGTCGCTGCGGATCTTCATCTCGAGGTTGTTGGAGACATCCATTGAGAGGCTGCCAGTCATGCCTTGTCCGGGAACGCCGTAGAGCGAACCCTGGTAAGGGGAGTAGTTGACGGTGGAGACGTTGCCTTTGGAATCAGTCTTTACATAGGAGTCGTAGTAGCCGTAGCGGGAGGCGCTGAAGTCGGGCGAGTAACTGAAGCCCACGGAGGGCGTGAAGACATGACGCACGGCGGCTATCTTCTTGCCGAAGAGGGGACGATACATACCATAGAGCTTCGTGGTGGCCGAGATGCTCATGTTGTAGTCATAGACGTTGTAGAAACCGAACACGGTGTCGCGCACCTCACGCTGCTTCTCCTGATCCCACGACCGATTGGTTTTGTACGCATACATACGGTCGGTGAAGTTGATCTGCGGCGTGATGTTGATGTAGTTGAACAGCGAGAAGGATGCGCTGATGGGTATGCTGTGCCGGATGCCGTTGCGCCAGTCGCGGATGAGGTTGGAGTGCAGGAGCTTGTCCTCCTTGGTTGAGATGCTGTTGGAGAACGTGCCGGTGTAGCTCATGGCAATCTTCTCGTACCATCGTTCGTTGCCGACCATCTTCTTGCGCTTGAAGGGGTTGAAGCGGGCAAGCGAGACGTTCAGTGAGGGGAGCGTCATGGAGATGCTGGAGTCGCGCAGATTCTGGGAGAGGTTCATCGTCGTGGAGATGGTCAGCCCGATGTCGGCAAAGGACTTGCTGTAGGAGATAGACGATGTGCGCGTGCTCTGGGTGTAGCTCTGGGGGTTGTACATCGAGGTTAGGTTGTTACGCTCGAAGCTCGATGTGGCGAAGTTGACGCTCGCCGAGAAGGTCTGCGACGGGTGCGCCTTGGCATCCTGACGGTGGCTCCACTGGAAGCGGAAACTCTTGGCAACGGAGTAGTCAGGCATATTCTTCTCGCCCTCCACGGTGTGCTGGTAGGCAAAGTTCATGGACCCGTTGTAGCGGTAGCGCTTGCGGTAGTTGCTGTAGCCGGAGAGGCCCCAGGAGCCCTTGGTGTAGATTTCGCCGAGAACCTTCAGGTCGATATGGTCGCTGATGGCAAAGTAGTAACCGCCGTCGCGGAGGTAGAAACCGCGGATGGACTCGTCGCCGTAGGTGGGCATGATGATGCCGCTGGAGTACTTGCTGGAGAAGGGGAAGAAGCCATAGGGAATCGCAAGCGGAAGGGGAACGTCCTCGACAACAAGGTAGGCGGGACCGAAGACAACATCCTTGCCCGGGCGCACCTTGGCGCGCGTAAGAGCGAGGTAGAAGTGAGGGTGCTTGGCATCGCACGTGGTGTACTTGGCATGAGCCACATACATAGTCCCCGAGGAGTCGCGCTTGCTGTCCTGGCTGGTCATGTAACCTTCGCCCTGCTGCGTAAACACGTTGTTGATGAATGCTTTCCGGGTCTTGAAATTATAGGCAATCTGGTCGGGCTCATACTCATCGTCGCCCTGCTTGAAGAGGGGAGGCGCAACAACTTTACCCGTCGAGTCCTTGCGCCCCAGGGCGTGTACGATACTGCTATCGACGCTCATCGTGATGAGGTCTGAGGAGAGCTCCAGGTTCTGGTATTTCACGTTGGCCTCGCCGTAGAAGTTCACGCGGTTGGCCACGTAGTCGAAGGTCACGGAGTCCTGGGCCACGAAGTCCACGGGTGCATCCAAGGCGCTCTTGCTCTGCTTGCTGGAGTCGATGGCCAGCGTGTCAATACCTGTGTGGCCGCCCTTGCCCAAATAGACGGTGTCGCCCTTGACGATGATATAGCGCGCTGTGTCGGCCTCGACACTGTCGGGGAAGGTGATGCCTGACGGCCTGAGGCTGTCGGCAAGCGTGGTCCTGAGACTGTCTTCGAGGCTTGTCCCGAGGCTGTCGGCAAGGGCTGTGGAGTCGGCAAGAATTGCTGAAAGGCTGTCACCGGCTGTCAGCGTATCACCGGCGTTCTCGCTGACGGTGTCTGCACCAAGGACGGTGTCGCCCCTGTTGACGAGGACGGCTGCCCTGCGGGATGACAGGCGGGTTGGATGGGATGGCTCCACCTCACTGACGGTGTCCTTGGTCACAGTTGCCCGTGACTTGGGAAAGCTCACCCACGGGGTGGCCGCCGAAGCCATCAGAAAGCCAATGAAAGTGGCCGCAAAATATAGCGTGAGATGTCGTCTAATCACTAGCATTACTGCGCGCACACAAGGGCACACGCAAGAAAATCCGTGCAAAAATAGTGCAACTCGCGCTCATTCGCAAGAAAAATGAACGTTATTTCGGTTTTGAAAGCCTTTTTGATACCTTTTTGATGCCTTTTGGGACTGTTCACCAGCCAAAACGCAGCTGCCACGCTTTCATGCGCTCCACGCTTTCACGGCCAAACTTTTCCAGGCTTTGCAGCACCTGCTCAGGCGTCCGGACACGCTCCAGATGGCTCTTGGAAAAGTACTTGTCGGCATAGCAGATGATCTGCTCTTCAATGGTCTCGGGGGAGAAGTCCTCAAGGGGCAGGGGCAGCGCCTGACGGATGATGGCCTCGCGCGTGAGGCCCGTACCTGTATGTCGCTCGGCAACGCGGGCATGGCGCGGCAGACCTTCCTGGCGCAACAGCTGGCCGCCCAGCCAGCCATGGCGGATGTAAGGCTCTGTGCCGAAGCACTGGATGCCGGGTGCGTCGGTTTTGAACACGCCGATGTCGTGGAGCATGGCGGCTTCAAAGAGAAAATCCTCATCGGCTCCCAGCTCGGGGTGTCGGCGTGCCACCGCTATTGCCATGTCAGCCACGCTGCGGCTGTGGGTGAGCAGAATCTGCCGCAACGGCTCGTTGTAGGAATAGTATTTGTCAATGATGGCTTTCCACATAATCGGGGAAGGGGAGTGCTATGGCTGCTTGGGAATCAGGCGCTTGTGGCCGTTCTCTATGAGCAGTCCGTGGGTGGCAGTGGTGCGGCGTCCGCTCAGGTCATAGCGGGCGGCGTCCGCGGCTTGGGCTGCTGGCGCTTGGATGCCTGTGGCTTTCGGGGTTCGGAAATCGGTCTGCGCCTGCACGGGCCAGGGACAGCGCACAAGCAGCGTGTAATGGGTGTCGGGCTGCAGGTGGCTGAAGGCAACGGAGAGGGCTTCCTGACTGCCGGCCGCTGTGTTCAGGACGCGGTAATGGCGCAGGTCCTCGTTCTCATCGCCATCGGCATACAGGCAGAAAGTCACGAGGTTACCCGCATAGCCGGCTGACGCTTGGTTCATGACAGGCAGTGTGAAAGTGGCTGTGAACGCGTCGTCGCTGGGCTCAACGGCGGTCTCCAGCTCGCCCCACTTGAGTTTGGGAGCAGTTCCCACGGCTATCTGCACGGGCTCTGAGAAGGGGATCGTCACATCGTCATGGGAGATGCCTAACAGGCGGTCGCCGCTTTCGTGGAACTGCAGGTAGATGCGTTGGGTGCGGCTCTCGCCGGGGGACAGCGTAATGGCGGCAAGGCCAACGTAGTCGGCCTGGACGAATATGTCCTCATCGGTGGGGAGATAGGTCATCACCTCATAGGTATATGTGACCTCTTCCGTGCTGGTGTTCTCGAAGTCGAAGTCGGCAATGGTGTAGGCTTGGGTGTCAGGTGGGCGCAGATAGTGAACGCTCCGAAGGACGATGCCCAGCTCGTCGATCTTGAGTGAATCGGGCTCCAGCGGCTTGGACTCCGCCGACGGGTGCAGGAACAGGGCGCCTTGGTTGCAGAAGAATCCTTGGGCTATGCCCGTGGCGTCGTAGTCTTCAGGCTCCCACGGATTCAGGCGGTCGAGGTCATACCAGCCGTCGTAATGGCCGTCGTAGCCCCAGTTGACGTGGTAGTAGCCTTGGGCATCTACGCCGTCGATGTTGAAGGCGTGACCGCTCATGGCCATGTTATGACCGGTGTAAGCTATTGGGCGCCCGTTTTGGAGCTCGTACTGGAGCATCGCGTGCCAACGCTCGGGCGGGTAGAGCAGCCGCTCATAGTGGCGCGCCATACCGTATCCGAAGGCTTGCTTCAGGGGCCCCACGGCTCTGTCGGCGCTGGCGCCCGACGACCCCAGACCGTAATTCATGTGCACGGCCATTCCCGCAGCCAGCGATGGCAGCGCAATAGCCATACCTTGTGTCTCGGTCCATCCGTCGCGGTAGTCCAGCAGGTAGTTGTCCCAATCAAACCGGGTGCCTTTGGGAAGATCTGCGATGGTGTAGTTTTCTGTTTCCCAACCTGCAAGGTCGTCGCAGAGGGCGTCGGGGTAGCGATAGTAGGCCAGCACCTGTTCGATGCTGGTCGCCACGCAGCCTGAGAGGCAGCGCGCCTCGCTCGTCGTGCCGTCGGAGTATTTCCAGCGAGGGCAGAGGTTGTTGTAGGGCTCCTCCTGTCCGCGGATGGAGTGAAGCAGCGGTGCCACGGGCTGGATGGCTGGAGCCTGCCTGGATTGCTGGAGATAGCTTGCCCGTGAGCGTTGTCGCCGTTGGGCTGGGGTAGGGGCTTCGGCTGTCAGTCGGCGACCACGCAACAACTCTTGCAGCGCTGGGGGAATCGTTCCGGTTCGCTGCACATCATGAGCCACCAAGTCACCGTCGATGCGTAAATTCTTCTGCGCAGAAAGACTTGTGCAGAATAAAATTAACAAACATATAGTCAGTGTTTTACGCATCTTTGATTCGTGTTGTGCTTAAAGAATGGCTGGTGCGCCTTATTCAAGTCCGAAGAAAGCTCGTGCCTCAGCGTTCAGGAGTGGGCGCACCTCTTCCTTCGTGAGCGTGAACGAAGGCAGTCCGCAAGCGTAGGCGGCTATCTCATACTGCTGGTAGATGACGCTGAGCTCACCGCCGATGATGGCAGGCGCTGTCTTGGGCATCGGCAGTGTCGTGCCTTCGTTCTCCGGCGTTTCGGGGTCGTCGAAGAGCAGCAGGTGCTCATAGAGCTGTTCGTCGGTCATCACCGAGTCTTCTGCAAAGGCGTTGAAATAGGATTTCACGCCCTTGATGAGCAGTGCCTGCAGTTCGGCCTTCTTAGCCTGGTCAAACATACTCCACTCCAGGCGCTTGCCGCTCTGTTTGTTGAAGGTGGCACTCTCGGAGACCCAAGCTCCGTGAGCTCCGCCGGTATAGACGTCTAAGCCCAGGGTGAGTGTGAGATAGTTGTCGGTTTGCTCGGTGAAGGAGATGTAAAGCCCGTTCTCATAGGTGGTTTCGAAGCCTTCCTCGGCACCGCTCTTCAATGCTACGGCCATGCTGTCCAAGCCTTGGCGAGCGCAGGCTTCCACATAGGCTGCAGCCCCTTCGGCTCTGTCGCCGAGTCTCGGCAGGGCACTGGTCTCGAGATGTGTCCCGTTCTCCCAGCTGGGATAGCTGTTGTCAGGCAGCAAGTCGCGAATCCAGGCAATAGCGCTCAGCGTGCCTGCGTCAACATCGGTGCTGTCTGTGATGACGGGGAAATCAATATTCATTCTCTGGAAGGCGTGAGCGTCGTTGATGGTGATGCTGTCCTCAAACACCACGGCCTTCCAGGCTATCGTGTCACAGGCAATACTGTCGGTGTTTTCGCCATCGCCGCCCTTGAACCATTGGCAGCTCGTCAACAAACTGCCGTACAGGGTTGTTGCTAAAACGGCCCCTGCAAATAGGGCTTTCTGAAAAAAATGTTTTCTCATTTCTTGTTCGTTTGAGGTGAAGCGTGCTTGCCTGTTGGGGCTAAGCACGCTTGTCTGTTGGCATTATGTTGGCTTTATGCGCGGGCGCGCTTGATGATGTCCAGGCACTCGCGGCACTTGTCGGTCACGTATTGCCAGTCCTCCGCAGCCACTTTGTCCTTGGGGAACAGCTTTGAGCCCATGCCTACGCAATAGACACCGGCCTTGAACCAGCTCTTGAGGTTCTCCTCGTCGGGCGACACGCCGCCAGTGACCATAATCTTCGACCAGGGCATCGGTGCCATCAGGCCTTTGACCATGTTCGGGCCATAGACGTCGCCCGGGAAGAGTTTCGTCAGGTCGCAGCCCAGCTCCTGTGCCTTGCCGATCTCGCTGACGCTGCCGCAGCCGGGGCAATAGGGGACGAGCCTGCGGTTGCACACGGGTGCAATCTCGGGGTTGAACAGCGGACCAACGACGAAGCACGCGCCCAACTGCAGATACATCGCAGCGGTGGGAGCATCAACAACGCTGCCGATGCCCAGCGCCAACTCGGGACATTCCTTGGCTGCGAACTTCACGCACTCGGCAAACACCTCCTGTGCGAAATCGCCGCGGTTCGTGAACTCAAAGGCGCGAACACCGCCTTCGTAACAAGCCTTGATGACTTTCTTGGCCACCTCAGCATCCTTGTGATAGAACACGGGAACCATTCCCGTTTCACCAATCTTCTTTAAGACTGCTAATTTATCGAATTTTGCCATAAAGGTTTTGGGAATAACCTGTTTATTGATGAATAATTTGTGCTATCTTTGCACGCGTCCGTTGGCATTGCCGCCGGCAAGCGCTTCCACTTCCTCGACGCTCACCAGGTTGAAGTCGCCGTTGATGGTGTGCTTCAGGGCGCTGGCAGCCACTGCAAATTCGAGGGCCTCGCCTTGCGTGCCCTTTGTCAGCAGGCCGTGGATGAGGCCGCCGGAGAAGCTGTCACCACCGCCCACGCGGTCAATGATGGGGTCGATGTCGTAACGCTTGCTCTGGTAGAACTCCTTGCCGTCGAAGATCAGAGCCTTCCAGCCGTTGTGGGTAGCCGAGAAACTCTCGCGAAGGGTAGATACGACATATTTGAATCCGAACTCCTCACGCATCTGACGGAAGATGCCTTCATAGCCGGCAGCATCGGTCTTGCCGCCCTCTACGTCGGCATCGGGCTTGAAGCCGAGGCACAGCTCTGCGTCCTCCTCGTTGCCGATGCATACGTCCACGTACTTCATCAGGGGGCGCATGATACTGATGGCTTTCTCGCTCGTCCACAGTTTCTTGCGGAAGTTTAGATCTACGCTCACCGTGACGCCGTGGCGCTTGGCTGCCTCGCAGGCCAGGCGGGTCAGTTCTGCAGCCTTGTCACTGATGGCAGGCGTGATGCCGCTCCAGTGGAACCAGTCGGCGCCTTCCATGATGGCGTCAAAATCGAAGTCAGCGGGCACGGCCTCGGCAATGGAGCTGTGGGCACGGTCGTAGATGACCTTCGAGGGGCGCATGGAGGCTCCCGTCTCAGCATAGTACAACCCCACGCGGTCGCCGCCACGGGCTACAAAGCGTGTGTCAACGCCGTAACGACGCAATGCGTTCACGGCAATCTGCCCAATCTCGTGCTTGGGGAGCTTCGAGACGAAGTAGGCCTCGTGTCCATAGTTAGCCAGCGAGATGGCTACATTGGCTTCGCCACCACCGGGGATAATGCGGAAGCTCTCACTTTGGATAAATCTGTCATTGCCTTGCGGCGAGAGGCGAAGCATGATTTCGCCTAAAGTTACAATCTTTGCCATTTGTTTGATTACAGGATTTGCCTATTTGTAATTTGCTGCAAAGATAAGGCTTTGCCTTGGAACGGCCAAATAATCCTCGAAAATTCTCCTTGGTGCGGCTCTTTCGCCCGTGAAGTCTTTGCTCAATGAAGAAAAATCGGAAATAATTGAGGAAAAGTTTGGCAGTTTCGACGGAAAGCACTACCTTTGCCGCCGCAAAAGCCGATAAGGCTGGATCAATATCCAACATGGTGACTATAGTTCAGTTGGTTAGAGCGTCAGATTGTGGTTCTGAATGTCGTGGGTTCGAGTCCCACTAGTCACCCTGACAG
>Ga0310697_10006685_pt1 | contig 10919 bp, 11 predicted proteins | sample 172DNAGHGlowgp2_FD_203883 | JGI IMG/M metagenome (GOLD analysis project Ga0310697, IMG submission 203883) | Sheep rumen microbial communities from Palmerston North, Manawatu-Wanganui, New Zealand - 1728 DNA GHGlow gp2 (v2) (version 2) | ecosystem: Host-associated > Mammals > Digestive system >...
TTCCGGCTCCTCTGTTCCGTCAGGACTCTCCGGCTGTTCTTCACCCTCGGCAGGCGTCTCAGCCTCGTCCGTTCCTTCAGAATCTTCCGTTTCCTCGGAATCTTCCGGTTTTTCCGGATCATCCGGTCCCCTGGATTCTTCATCCTCAATGATGGTCACATTCCCGGTGGGATGATCCGGAGTGACCTCTTCAAAGGTCAGCTCCGTGGTGAAAGTCTCTCCGTCCCGCCAGATCTCCAGGGTCACGGTATCCCCTGCCCGGTAAGGCCGTTTGGCATCCATCAGCTCCGCGTTTGTGGTCACCCGTTTCCCGTTGAGGCTGAGGATGATATCCCCCGCCAGAAGGCCGGCCCGCTCGCCGCAGAGACCGGGCTCCACACTGTAGATCTCCACTCCCGCCGGATTGCCGTCCTCCCGGAAATCCTCCGGGATGGCCCGCACCGTGAGTCCCATGAGGGGACGGCCCCGGACATAGCCGTGGTTCCGCAGATCCTCCGCGATCCGCACCGCATCGTTGATGGGGATGGCGAAACCCAGTCCCTCGGAGGAAAGGCCGGTATACTTGGCGGTGGTGATACCGATCACCTCCCCCCGGTCATTGTACACCGGGCCGCCGGAATTGCCGAAGTTCACCGCCGCGTCCAGCTGGAACATATTCAGAGTCGTTCCATCGCTGAAGGTGATGGTCCTGCCCAGGGCGCTGATGATGCCGCTGGTCATGGTGAAGGCCAGCTCGTCCGCAGGATGCCCCATGATGTATACGCTCTGGCAGGGCTTCAGCTCGCTGCTGTCCCCCAGGATGGCCGGTTCCACGTATTCCTTGATCTTCAGCAGGGCAATATCGCTGTCCTGATCCGCGCCGACGATCTCCGCCGGATAGACCTTCCCCGCGAAGGTACGGATCTGGATCTCCACCCCGTCCGCCATGGGGTCGCTCACCACATGGCAGTTGGTCATAATGTATCCGTCATAAGAGATCAGAAAACCTGCGCCGTAGGCATGGATGGTATTATCCTGCTCCGGCACGGGAGCCTCCACGATCACCGTCTGGGCGGCGGCCCGGGTATAGATCTCCGTAGGTTCGATGGGCTCCCGGGGGTTCCAGGCCAGATTCGTCCGGGTGGCGGAAAAGGTGCGGGTTTCCTGTCCCACGGGGACGATGCCCGTATGCCCGTAGGTCACCGCCAGGGCAAGGCCCCCCAGGCTGAATACCGCGATCAGGGCCAAGCACAGCGCCAGACCCACCAGTCTTTTTTCTCTCTTGGTTTCCTTCATCTCGATTACCTCCTGCCGCCCTTCTCGTCCGGCCTTCGATCCGATCCCATCGGATTCCGATGCATACCCCACTGCTGCCGCATTCGGGTGCGCATGTCCTCCAGAATATCCTGAATGCCGTAAAAGGCGGAAAGCTCTTCCATGGTCGGCGCCAGCCGCTTTCGGCCGTGCCAGTCTGCCAGGATCTCTTCATATCGGCGCCGGGCGCGGCGGACGCTCTCCTCCCAGGACAGATACAATTCCTCCATCGCCCGCTCCCCGATCCGTTTTAAGGTATCCTCCCTGCCGTAGAGGGAATTCAGGGCAGCGAAAAGCGCCGCGGAATCTTCCCGGATGAGGATGCCGTTCACGCCATCCGTCACGCCTTCTGCCGCGCAGCTGTCCCGGATGAGCAGGGCGGGCAGACCGCAGGCCGCCGCCTCCCGCACCACCAGGCCGTTGGTATCGAAGGTGGAGGGGAACAGCAGCAGATCCGCCCGGGAGTACCAGGCCCGCAGCTTATCCCGTTCCCGTATGGGCCCGGTAAAGATACATTTTCCCCCCAGCCCCAGTTGCTCCACCTGGGCACGGATCTCCTCTTCGTCTCCTCCGCCGCCCACGAAGACCATGCGGAAATCCTTGCCCGCCGTCATCAGGCCGGTGAGTCCCTCCAGGATCAGCCGGATGCCCTTGTACCACATGAGCCGCCCCACGAACAGGTACACGGGCAGCTCCTTCGGCAGATCGAAGTCCGCAGAAACCTGGGCGGCAATTTCCGGAGAAACGGCTCCCCGGGGAAGATCGACGCCGTTTTCCATCACCCGGTACTCCCCGGTAAAACCCATATGCCGCAGATTCTCCCCCGCTCCCCGGCTCACCACCCACACCTCGTCGCAGGCCTCCACGTTGGCCACCAGCATCCGCACCGCCGCCTCCTGCAGGAGTTCGCCTTTCAGCGCGTTGGCAATGTCGATATCGTATTTGGTATGGTACGTGAAAACCACCGGTACGTTGGCCGTCATCCGCAGGTTCCTGGCCAGGAGGTTGGAGATCATAGGGCAATGACTGTGGATGATGCTGAAGTTCTCCTCCTTCAGCCGGGGCATCAGCCGAGGATCCAGAGGCAGACCGGTGCGGTACCCGAAAGCCTTGCGGGTATCCAGGCTGGGATAGGTGTAGACCGGAAAAGGATAGTCGTACTCAGCCCCGGGGTACTCTGGGGTGACCACGGCGCAGGATTCCCGCATCTCTGTCAGGATCCGGGCATAATTCAGGACAGCATTCGCCACCCCGTCGATCACGGGCGGGAAACTGTCGTTCATCAGGCAAACTTTCATCATGATTCAATTATACCACAAACAGCAGAAACAAAAAAGATGCATTTCCCGATTCCCGCGCGGGTATTTACCGGCAACCCCGGAAGGTGTATACTGACCTCAGCACGGGAAAGGAGCAAACGCATGATCTTACCGAGAATCAGCCGCAAAGCGGCGGTAATCCTGGGCAAAGCCGCAGGCGCGGTGATCTTTGCCGTGGTGGGCGGCGCCGCGGCATGGCTGCTGGATAAGGAACGCCGCGCCATTCAGGAAGAGGCGATCCGGCAGTCGGAGGAAGCGGAGACGGAGTTCAGCCTGCCTGTGGAGGCTGCGCCTGGGGAGACGCAGGCTCCCGCCGAGGCGTGCGGACCGGAGACCCGGATCGGAAACGGAGACGGAGATGAAGCCTGAGTTCCAGATCTCCATGAGCACCAACCCGGTACGGAACTATGCGGAGGCCGTCGAAGCCTATGGAGGGATCCCTCTGCCCGCCTATCTGCCGGAACCGGAGCCGGAGCGCTGCGCTGGGCTGATCCTCGCCGGAGGCGAAGACGTGGAGCCCGCCCTGTACGGGCAGGAGAACAAGGCCTGCTTCGGCATGGATCCTGCCCGGGATAAGCAGGAATTCCGCCTCATCGAAGCCTATCTCCAGGCGGGCAAGCCGATATTGGGCATCTGCCGGGGGCATCAGGTCCTGAACGTATACTTCGGCGGCAGTCTGACCCAGCATCTGCCTTCGGCGGAGAGGCACATGCCCACCCGGGAGGGAGACAGGGTCCATGATACCCGGGCGGCAGCCGGGTCCTTCCCCGCCCTGCTGTATGGGGAAGCCTTCCCGGTGAACAGCGCGCATCACCAGGGGCTGGACCGGCTGGCGCCGGAGCTGGAGGCCGTCCAGTGGACGGAGGACGGGGTGGTGGAAGCCTGCCGCCATGTCCGCCTTCCGGTATACAGCGTACAGTGGCACCCGGAGCGCATGTGCCTCGCCCGAGCCCGGACGGATACGGTGGACGGAGGTCCGCTGTTCCGCTGGTTCATCGGCCTCTGCGCAGGAAAATAACGCTGAACGGTCCGTGGGGACCGCTCAGACTTTAGGCAAACCGAAAAACGGAACGATACCGGGAAGGAAGAAAGTGCGAAAGGAACCCAGGAGGGGTCCTTTCGCGTTCAATCAACAGTTTTTCGAACCGTTCTGTTCTTTATCTTTGTTCGAAAAACTGGCTTCAGCGTATCGACAAGACTTTGTTGACACGCTGAGCGGTCCGTGGGGACCGCTCTCTTTTCCAGGATTCAGAGCTGTAAGCTGCACTGGTACACCAGCCCGCGTTTGAAGCCGGGTTCCGGCTTCAGCCGCGTAAACTGCGGGTCATATCCTGCAGCCTTGGCCGCCACCTCCAGGTGGGCCAGCGCCGCGCCGCAATCCACACACTGGTGGAATTCCGTAACCGGGTTCGCCAGCATGGCCTTTTTCCGGAAGAGGTGCAGCCGCTTCCGATCATCGGAAACGAAGGCCCAAGGCTGCCGGTTGAAGGAGGAGGGGGCGATCCGCGCCGCCTCCAGAATGGTTGTATACTCCGGAGTCCGGTTAAAGATGACCTTTTCCGCTTCCTTCCGCTCCGGCTGCTCCCCCGGAGCCCGGAAGGCATCTTCCCCGTAACCCATGGCAATGCAGGTCACGTAGGGCAGGCTGCCCCGGAAATCTTCATTGGGATCCACCTGGGCGCTGCCCTGCCAGCAGGTGGCGACTCCCCGGGCGGTGAGCCAAAGCACCGCCAGCTCCCCCAGGTATCCGCAGTTCTGCAGGCTGAAATTCTTTCGTTCCGCCCGGAGGACCAGATACACCGGCGCCCGGATTGCCGGAGCGGTGCTGCAGATACGCATCATATCCAGATAGGGCAGGGTATCGAAATTCCAGTCGATCTCCCCCTCCGGCGCTTCCAGCTCCGAAAGGAAATCCACCAGGCCGTCCATATCCTCCGACCGCAGCTCCTCTTCCCGGAATTTCTGACAGCTCTTCCGGCGGAAGATGCCGGCGTACAGTTCCTCGTTCATGCTTCAGCCGTATCCTCCCGCGGTCCTTCCTCCTCGGATTCCTGGAGGCTGCCGATGCGGGCGGCCCCGGTCTCCATGGAGCCGGAGGCTTCCCGCAGAGCGCTCACCAGCTGCCCCGCCTGCTTATCCAGCAATTCCGCCTGGAAGCCCAGCTCCCGGGAGATCCGGCCGAATTCTCCCCGGAACCGGCGGAGCAGCTCCTCCCGCTCCTGCCTGACCCGGGCAGACTGCTCCTCTGCCTCCTGCACCAGCTCCTCCGCCCGACGGGCGGCATTCTGCTCAATCTCCACAGCCCGGCGGCTGGCATTCAGCTCCAGCTTCAGCACCCGTTCCTTCACCAGGGCATATTCCTCCGCCTGCTCGACTGCCTGACGGTACTTCTCTCCGGACTGCTCCAGTTCCTTTTCCATCTCGGCGTTCTTCTGCCGCAGCTCGTCCATCTCCCGGGCGAAAGCCGCCTGATCCCGGGATGCGGCCTGAAGGGTATCCATCTGCTCCCGGAGCCGGGCGAGCTGATCCCGGGACGCCTGCAGCTCCTCGGCCAGGGTCCGGGAACGGTCTTCGGCTTCCTGCAGCTTTTCCGTCTGTTCCGCCAGGGCGGATTCCAGTTCCTTCTGCTTTTCCTCCCCCGCCGCAAATGCGCCTTGCAAATCGCCGAGCTGCCGCTCCAGGCTGTCCCGCTCTTCCTTGACGGCCTTGCTCCGCTGAGCCATACCTTCAATATAAGCGGCAACGTCCTGCCGGTTAAACCCATTCAGCGCGGTGCGAAACCTGCCTTCACTCATGCTGCTTTCCTCCTTCCCCGCCCGCAAGCAGGGTCTCGTTGATGGTCCCGCCGTAGGCCTCCGCCACGTCCCGGATCCCCTGGTCGGGGATCACCTGGCGCAGCCTGCCCTGTCCCGCCGCCAGAGCCAGGACCCGGATCTGGGCGGCCTTCTCTATGGTGTGCATCAGTCCGAACGCGGTATCGAAATCCGGCCCGGAAACGAACAGCCCATGGTGGGCCCAGACCACCGCGTCATACTCCGCCATAGCCTTCCGGGTGGCTTCCGCCAGCTCAGCCCCGCCGGGGACCATCCATTCCACCACCCCTACCCCATGGGGAAACACCATGGGACATTCCGTCTCGCTCTGCCAGAGGGCCCGGGAGAAAGCCGACGCCGTGAGGGGCAGCACGAAGGTCAGGGCGGTGATGTAGGCGGGATGGGCATGATACATCACCCGGCAGGCGCCGCCGGTAGCCTGACTGCGCAGCACGTGGCAGAGATAATGGCTGTCGAACTCACTGGTGGGCTTACCGCCCCGCTCCAGACCCCAGAGGATGCGCCAGGCGCCGCCGCGGGAATCGATCTCCACAATGCCGATATTGAAGGCCGGATCCAGGGGGACGTTGCGCATGTACCGTCCGCTCCCCGTCACCAGGAAAACCGCCCCGGCAAGCCCGGGATCCTCCACATGCATCGGGGTCCAGGGCCGGTCCGTACGGAAGGCGGGACGGCAGGCTTCCGTCTCCTCCTCCGTGAGCCGGTAGGTGAGATTGCCGCCGTTGCGCTCGTGCCAGCCCTGCTCCCACCCGTCCCCGCAGAGACGGATGAAGCCCTGTACGGCGGATACAGACAGAATATCCATTAACTATTTCCTCCGGACGTTCGGTTTTCTTGATTATAGCAAAACTGCCGGGAAAAGCAAGAGCGCGGCCAGTTCCTGCCGGTATGCCCCTTTCCGCCCTTGACCCCTGTGGGGGAAGCGGGTATAATAGATTATGTATGGATATACGTAAAGCAGGTGAACGGATGAAGAACAAATTCAAGCCTGATGCCCAGACACTGGTGAGCTTCAGTCTCATGGGGCCGGAGAGCGGCGGTCCCTGTCTTGTGGATTCTTCCGATGGAAGGATCACGCGGATCAGGCCGTATTTTTACGATACCGCCCATACGGAAGCCAACTGCAACCCCTGGAAGATGGAAGCCCGGGGCAGTACCTTCCGTGCCCCGGACCGGGTGACCATCACCCCCTTCGGTCTGGGGTACCGCACCCGGGTGTATTCCCGGAACCGGGTCATGTGGCCGCTGAAGCGGGTGGATTGGGATCCCAAGGGGGAGCGCAACCCCCAGAACCGGGGTGTCAGCCGCTACGTGCGCATCTCCTGGGACGAAGCTGCCCAGATCGCCGCGGACGAGCTCCGGCGCATGAAGGAGACCTACGGTCCCGAAGCGGTCCTCTGCCAGGCGGATATGCACGGAGAAGGGAAAAACACCGCTCCCAGCCACGGTTGTCCCAACCGGCTCCTGAGCCTGATGGGGGGCTATACCCTTCAGATGCGGAACATGGACTCCTGGGAGGGCTGGTTCTGGGGCGCCAAATACGTCTGGGGCTGCGAGCCCGTGGGAGAGATGGCCCCTCAGACCAATCTGTATCCGGATATCGCGAAGCACAGCGATCTGCTTCTGTTCTGGGGCTGCGACCCGGAGACCACCCCCCGGGGCTTCGGCATGAATCTGCCCAGCCGCATGTGTTACTGGTTTACCCAGATCGGCATCAAAAGCGTATACGTCTGCCCCGACCTCAACTACGGCGCAGCCATCCATGCGGATAAATGGATCCCCATCCTGCCCAATACGGACGTGGCCATGCAGCTGGCCATCGCCTGGGTCTGGCTGACGGAGGGGACCTACGATAAAGCCTATATCGCCACCCACGCCTACGGCTTTGACAAATTCGAGGATTACGTCCTGGGCCGGGAGGACGGCGTTCCCAAGACTCCCGCCTGGGCCAGCGAAAAATGCGGCACGCCGGAATGGACCATCAAGGCCCTGGCCCGGTACTGGGCGAAGCATACCGCCAGCATTCTCCATGGCAACGGGGGTCCCTATATCCGGGGTCCCTACGCCTCCGAGCCCGCCCGGCTGGAGGTCATGCTTCTGGGCATGCAGGGCCTGGGCAGACCCGGGGTGCACCAGGCAAAGATGATCGAATGGAATCTGTGGAACCGGGATTACCCCGTTCCCTACCAGGGGCAGTTCGTACCCAAGATCACCGCCTGCGCCGACCCCCTGCGGCCGGTGGAGGGGGACGTGGATCCCATCATCAACATGGACCGCTTCGTACTCTCCAAGGAGCAGAAGGAGCGGGCTCCGGAGCTTATCGACCTGTATAAGCAGCTCCCCGCCCCCAAGCAGTTCATCCCCCGCTGCCACGTACACACGGCGATCCTGGAGGGCCATGCGGAGTGGCGGGGACTGCAGTGCTTCTCCTCCAGCCAGCAGCCGGGGCCGGGGAACCACCGGCACCCCACCCAGCAGTATCAGTTCCAGGAGATGAAGTATCCCCGGGACGGGATGAGCCGGGTGCACATGATCTGGACCGACGCCCCCTGCCAGGTGACCTGCTGGAACGACGGGAATCTGAGCATCAGGGCCTACCGGCACGAGAGCATCGAGACCATCATCGCCCAGCACCCCTGGCTGGAAAACGACTGTTACTTTGCCGACCTGATCTTCCCCGTGGCCACCAAGCACGAAATGCCGGATCTGGCCAACGATTTTTCCAGCGGCGCCTTCACCAGCATTTATCTGGTGGATCCCTGCTGTCCGCCCGTGGGCGAGAGCCTCAGTGACTTTGACGTATGCGCCAAGGTGGCGGAGAAGCTGGGGAAGGAGTATTACGACGCCTACACCGGCAAGCTGACCCATGACGAGCGGGTGCGCTTCCTGTACAAGGCCAGCGGCTGCGAGGACTATATGACCTGGGAGGAATTCCAGAAGCAGAAGATCTTCGTCATCCCCTGCAAGACCCAGGAGGAGCTGGACGCGCTTCCCGCCGGGCTGCTGAATTTCTATCGGGATCCCGAAGCCAACCCCCTTTCCACCCCCACGGGAAAGCTGGAATACGAATCCACCCAGATCCGGGATATGACGCCGGACGATCCCGAGCGGCCCGGCGTGCCCCACTGGATCGAAAGCGGCCCCAGCCATGACGAGCGCCGGTCCTCCCCCAGGGCGGAGCGGTACCCCCTGCTTTGCATGTCCAACCACGGCCGCTGGCGGATGCACGCCCAGTGCGACGACATCCTCTGGACCCGGGAGATCGAGACCATGAAGATCCGGGGGGAGGACGGATACCTGTATGAGCCCGTATGGCTGAATCCCGCCGAGGCGGAGAAGCGCGGAATCCGGCACGGAGACATCGTCAAGGTATTCAATGAACGGGGCATCGTCCTCTGCGGCGCTTATGTAACGGAACGGCTGATGCCCGGCGTCTGCTACGTGGACCACGGCTCCCGGCTGGATCCCATTATCCCCGGCTGGCTGGACCGGGGCGGCGCCATCAACACCATCACCCCCACCGCCCCCACCTCCCGGAACGCCACGGGCATGGCCGTCAGCGGCTTTCTGACCCAGGTGCCGGAGGAGTGGGCCCGGTGGAAGCGGGATTACCCCGAGGCCTTCGCCCGGAAGGTGGACGAGGGCTGCGGCGTCTGTCTGGAGGGCTGGCTGATCGGAGATGAGCGCTGACGATGGCGGAAAAACCGACCCGTGATCCGGGAGATACGGCGGCAAAGCACAGGAGGAAAATGATCGCTCCGATCCTCGTCACCGTCCTCGTGATCCTGTACTTCGTTCTCTATTTCGGCGTGCTGATCTCCCTGCTGCACAGCACACTGCTCAGGCTTCTGCTGGGCATTTGTCCGGTGCTTTTGGGCGCGGCCATAATCGGCGTGTGCGTCCAGCGGCTCAGAGAGATAAAAGGAGGAGAAGAAGATGATCTTGGTCAATACTGATTATATCAGCGGAAAAGAACTGGAAATGCTGGGCCTGGTCAAGGGCAGCACGATCCAGTCTAAAAACATCGGCAAGGACATCTCCCAGGCTCTCAAAACCCTGGTGGGCGGCGAGCTGAAGGAGTATAATGAGATGATGAACGACGCCCGGACACTGGCCACAAAGCGCATGGTGGTGGAAGCGGAGGCGCTTGGCGCTGACGCGGTGGTCAATATCCGGTATGCCTCCTCCGCCGTCATGCAGGGCGCCGCGGAAGTGATCGCCTACGGCACCGCCGTGAAATTCCGTGCCTGAGCCTGCGGTGGAGACCGTGATCTATCCCCTGCCGGAGGGCGCGCGCAGCTTTGTCTTCATCGGAGAAGCGGGCTGCGGGAAAAGCGAGCTGGCGGTGAATCTTGCCTGCCGCCTGGCGGAAGACGAGGCTCCCGTCCACCTCTTTGACCTGGATATGACCAAACCCCTGTTCCGTACCCGGGACCTGGGAGAAACCCTTGCCCGGGCCGGGGTGGAGCTCCACTACGAGGAGCAGTTCATGGACGCCCCCACCGTCTCCGGCGGCGTGATGCGCCTTCTGCGGGAGCAGGGCGCCCGTACCGTGCTGGACGTGGGCGGGGATTATATCGGCGCCCGGAGCATCGGGGGTTACGCGCCTCTGCTGAACCGACCGGAAACGGCGGTCTACTATGTGGTGAACCCCTATCGCCCCTGGTCCGGTACCCTGGAGCGGCTGGATCAGGTCCTGACGGATATTCTCGCGGTCTCCCATCTGCGCTTCGAAAACCTGCTCCTGGCGGCCAATCCGAATCTGGGAGAAGGAACGACGGCGGATGACGTGCTGGACGGGGTCCGGCAGCTGGAAACCCTCCTGGATGGCCGTTGGCCCATCCGGTTCGTGGGCGTGGAGGAAAGCCTCCTCCCGTTATCGGAGCGCCTCCCCTATCCGATCTTTCCGATCCGGCGATACCTGACCTATCCCTGGTAAGCAGAAAACAATTCACATAAAGGAGCGAAAACAATGGCAAAAGTGGAAATCGTGGCGGAGCGCTGCAAGAGCTGCGGCTACTGCGTGCGTTTCTGCCCGAAGCATGTCCTGGAGATCGGTCATACGGTCAACTCCAAGGGCTATGAGGTGGTGGAGGCAGCCCGGCCGGAGGACTGCGTGGGCTGCGCCATCTGCGGACAGATGTGCCCGGACGGGGCCATCGACGTCTATCGCTGAGAAGGAGGCAAGGGCATGAGCAGAGTTTTCATGAAGGGCTGCGAGGCCATCGCCGAAGCAGCGGTACGGGCAGGCTGCCGTTTTTTCGCCGGCTACCCCATCACCCCGCAGAATGAGATCCCGGAGTATTTCTCACGGCGGATGCCGGAAGTGGGCGGGACCTTTGTTCAGGGGGAAAGTGAAGTCGCCTCCATCAGCATGGTATACGGTGCCGCTTCCTCCGGTACCCGGGCCATGACCAGCTCCTCCAGCTGCGGCATCGCGCTGAAGAGCGAGGGCATCTCCTACTGCGCCTCC
>Ga0310697_10006687_pt1 | contig 10916 bp, 12 predicted proteins | sample 172DNAGHGlowgp2_FD_203883 | JGI IMG/M metagenome (GOLD analysis project Ga0310697, IMG submission 203883) | Sheep rumen microbial communities from Palmerston North, Manawatu-Wanganui, New Zealand - 1728 DNA GHGlow gp2 (v2) (version 2) | ecosystem: Host-associated > Mammals > Digestive system >...
GTTCAAAATTAATATATTAATTTTGCCTTGAGTATTCCTTAATATAGTAATTAACAATTTCTAATTTCTTTATATAATAAAACTTATTAATTTCTGCGCCTATAAATATCATATAGAAACAACTATATGTCCACATCATAACAAGCATTAATGCTGTTAAACTACCATAGGTGGTAGAAAACCCTCTAAAAATTTCTAAATATTTTGAAAACACAAATGATACAATATTAATAGCTATAGATGCAAATAACGCACCTCTTATTTGTTCTTTAATTTTCATTCTTTTTCTTGCAATAAATTTATACATTAACACTAAAATTAAAAATAAAATTACAAAAAGTATTATTGTAGTTATAATTTCAGAAAATATTGTATAATTTTGTAAAATATTTGCATGATCTTTAATTGTAGCAATAACAGGTTTACCAAAAACCATTATACCTAATCCAAGCGTTATTAATATTATAAATAATATTGTTTGTAGTAAAGATACAATTTTCAAATAAATAATAGATTTATTTTTTGAATCATCAAATTTATATATAAAATGTAATTCCTTAGATAATGCAAATACTGCTCTATCTGCTGAAAATAATATGAAAATTAAAGAAATTGAAATTGTACCTAAAGATTTAGAATATACTTCTCTAATTATTCCAAGCATCATCTCTTTCATAGTTTCAGGTATTACATTTGAAATTGTTTCAAATAATTGTTGTGGTTCAATATTTGTATATTGGATTAAAGTTAATAATAAAATTAAAAATGGTATAAATGATAATATAACATAATATGAACATTCAGCAGAAGATTCATTGATATGATCATTTCTCATGTTATCTAATATTTTGTTATCCAATATTTTTTCAATAATATTCATATTTTTTCCTTAAATTTAATCTGACATTAAAACTTTTCCTTCAATATTTGAATTTAAAAGTTTCACAAATCTTTGTCCATCTTCTTTTTCTCCAGCTACACTTCCATAATGAATAGGAACTGCAATTTTAGGATTAATTATGTTTATTAAATCAGCAGCTTCTTTATAATTCATTGTATATGTTCCTCCAACTGGAACAAATGCAACATCACATTGCACCTTTTTATTTTCCTCAGTTATATCTGTATCACCTGCTATATAATACTTAACATTGTTTATTTCTAAAATATAACCTACCCAACCATTTAATTTTGGATGAAAATCTTTATTTGTATTATATGATGGAATTGTTTTAAATTTAATTTTTCCAATTGTTTTTAATTCATTTGGTTCTACATCTATAATAGAATTTCTTTCAAATCCTAGATTTAATGATTTTTCAACTAAATCTTTTGTAACAACAATAATAGTATCTTCTTTTTTTACTTTTAATATATCTTCTTCTGAAAAATGATCAAAGTGGTCATGTGTTACAAATATTATATCTGCATCATTATAATTTTTGTCTATTTTATATGGGTCTATATATATTATTTCTCCTTTATTTATTCTTATACTACTATGAAATAAAACTTCAATATTTTCTAACATAAATATACCTCCTTTAGTTTATTTTTTTGAATTATATCATAAACAAAATAAAAAGCCAACTAATTTTTAGTCAGCTAAATTTTATTCATCTTCTAAAGTATCATAATATTCAAATTCATAAGTTTCATCAGGTTCCGTTATTTCTTCTTGTTCTATTATTTTTTTAGTTTTTTTGGCTTCATTTTCTATTTTTTTCTTTATCTCATCTTTATTTTTTCTTTCATTTACTTCTGTTTCGTCATGTTTTTTTTGCATTTCTTTTAGAATTTTCTGAGTTTCTTCTTTCTTCGTCTGCATGTGTTTGTTCATCATATTATTTGTTTTTTCAATTAAATCTGGTATATAATCTAATAATTTATCTAATGAAGATGTATGATTTACTGGCATCAATCTTACATTATCTGGCTGTATTATAAGAAATGCAATTGGGTTTATTGTAACACCTGCACCTGAACCACCACCAAATGGTAATCTAGTTTTTAATTCTTCCCTGTTTTCTTTTTCTCTCCTTTTAAAATCATTTGAAGTTTCTCCTTTAAATTCACTTCCTCCTGCAGCAAATCCGAAAGAAACTTTAGAAATAGGTATAATAATTACGTTATTTGATGTTTCTATAGGTTCACCTATTATAGTATTAACATCTATCATATCTTGAATACTATTCATAGCTGTAATCATAAGACCTTCTATTGGATGTTCGCTCATTATTCTTCACTCCTTTTTTACGATTTAAGATATATATTATATTTATAATATGTATCATTTTAATCTCAAATATACCTGATAATTCGATATTAAATATATTTTGATTATAATAAATTGGTTCAACTTTATAATAAATAGATTTCTCATTATAAGAATTTTTGCTTAATATATAAGATATAATTCCACTTATTATAGGAACCAATAATGAAGTATATACAGAATTTTCTGTACCAAGGTTTATATCTAAATTTAAATAGTTAGTTTTAAACTGTAATTTCGAAATATTTTTTATTATATTACTATCTATTTTTACGTTATTTTCTATAAATTTAAGTTTTGTCTTTTCAAATTTACCTTTTAAATTAAGTTTTTCAATTGCATTCTTATTAATTTCTATATTTACTGCTCGAATTTTGTTAAAAATGATTAATTGTATTATAAATTTATAATTTTTATTAATATGATTAGTTTTATTAGAATAAAATTTAAAATTTAATATTTCTATTCTTATTTTTAAATGTAAAAAAATAATTGTTGCTATTGATAATAACATGCTAATAAAAAGAAAAACCAATATTATCACCTCTTTTAGGTATTAATATTAGTTTTTCCAATTTTTTCATTTTTATACTTTTTTCTATGTTTTAGGGATTTTTGGGCACTACTCCTTTAGAGGGTAATGGTGTCCTTATTTTTTATTTAATCGTTCATTTCGTTCAAAAAAATTTGTAAATTATTAGAATACGCTTCTTTCAGGTTCAAAATGTATTATATTATTTTGCATGTAATTACGAATGCGACTGAAAAAGCTTTAGAAGTTGTTATATTAGAAAATGAGGAATGTGCACGGCACTTGAGGTACGAAAGGGTCTGAGTGGAAGAGGCTCGTTTTCTAATATAACAACTTCTTAGCGTATGAAGAGAGCCGAGTAATGAAATAATAAATAATATAATACATTTTGCCCTGAACATCTCTCATTCTAATAATTAACAATTTCTAATTTTTACTCCAATCAATCATAAATAAAAAAATAAGGACACCGTCCCCCCTAAAGGAGTAGTGCCCGATTTACCAAGGAGTGTCCCCAAATCCCTGAAAGAGGGAAAGAAAGATCGTCCCCTAATCCCTCTTTGCTTTTTCTACAGTAATATCTCCAAACAATTCTTCTTGAATAGTATCAACTTTATTTCTTCTAGATAATTCTAATAACCCCGAAAATGCAGTAACTACCTCTTGTTTGTTATGCTGTTTTATAGAAAATAATTTATTAAAAACGAATCTTTTCTGTTTTATAAGAACTTTAAACATTTCTTTAACCTTGCTTGCTACTGTATAATTATCTGTTAAAGCAATTTTTTCTATATTTTTTGCATTTTCATTAATTTTTTCTTTATTTCTTTGGAGTAGATCAGTATAAATATTTGGTATTAATGTATTTTCATAATTTTTTCCGATTTTTTGCTTAGGAAGTTCTATCTCTTCTGGTAGTTTAAAATAACGCTTTGAAAAATTCAAATAGTTTTCTTTAAAAGTTTTACTAATCTCTTTAAATTTTTTATACTCAATAATTCTTCTTATTAATTCTTCTTCAGTTATTTCTTCATCTTCATTTTCTTCTCTTGGTAAAAGATTTTTAGACTTTAAATATAATAAAGTTGAAGCCATAACTAAGAATTCACTTGCTATTTCTAAATTTATTTTTTCTTGTTCTTTTAAATACTCTAAATATTGGTCTGTTATCTCACTTAAATTGATGTCATATATATTCATTTTATTTTTATCTATTAAGTGACATAACAAATCCAACGGTCCTTCAAAATTATTAATTTTTATTGCATATTTTTTTGTTTCTAATGTTAGTAGTGCCATATATTTCTCCTATTCTTTGGCTATATTTATGTTTTCTGATTTATATCCTTTTTTTAATAGATACTGCTTAATTTCATCTGGTTCCATTGATGTTGATTTTTTATAAAAGATATTTTGTGCCGATTTTATTTCATATTGTTTTAATTCTTCCTTGTTTTCATATATATAATCTTCTATATCATCTTTTTTTAGACCTTTACTTAGTAATTTATATTTAATTTCCTTTATAGATAGATTTTTTAATGTAATAAAATTATTTACAGTTTTTTCTATATATTCTTTATCATTTATGTATTTAGCTTCTTTTAAATATTCTATTATATCTTCCAGCAAGTTATTTTCTATTGAATTTTCAAATTTTGTACGTATTTCTTGTTCTGTTCTTTTTTTATATAAAATATATTTTAATACTCTTGTTTTTTCTTTATCGAAATCTTCTACTGTATACATTATTAATCTTCATCTTCCTCATCATCATCATTGTTTGGCAATTCTTCACCTAAGCTTTGTTCAAAAGCTTTTGCAAAATTATCTCTTACCTTTTGTTCAACTTCTTCTAAAATTTTAGGATTTTCTTTTAAGTAATTCTTTACATTTTCTCTTCCTTGGCCTATTCTATCTCCATTATAGCTAAACCAAGAGCCTGATTTTTCAATAATATCTAAATTTACAGCCATATCTAAAATATTACCTGCTTTAGATATACCTTCTCCATATACAATATCAAATTCTGCTTCTCTGAATGGTGGTGCAACTTTGTTTTTTATAACTTTTACTCTTACTCTGCTTCCCTTTACTTCTCCATTTTGCTTAATATTTTCTATTCTTCTTATATCCATTCTTACTGATGCATAGAATTTTAGTGCTCTACCACCTGTTGTTGTCTCTGGATTACCAAACATTATTCCTATTTTTTCTCTTAATTGATTTATAAATATTAATACTGTCTTTGATTTATTTATTGCTCCTGCTAATTTTCTTAGTGCTTGAGACATAAGTCTTGCTTGTAATCCCATATGAGAATCACCCATATCTCCATCAATTTCAGCTTTCGGAACTAATGCAGCAACAGAATCTACTACAATAACATCTAATGCTCCACTTCTTACTAAACTTTCTGTAATTTCTAATGCTTGTTCTCCAGTATCTGGTTGAGATACTATTAAATTATCTATATCTACTCCTAATTTTTTTGCATATACTGGATCTAATGCATGTTCAGCATCAATAAATGCTGCTTCTCCTCCAGTTTTTTGAGCCTCTGCAACAACATGTAATGCTAATGTTGTTTTACCAGATGATTCTGGTCCAAATATTTCTATAATTCTTCCTCTTGGAACTCCACCAATACCTAATGCTATATCTAACCCTAATGCCCCTGTTGGTATAGATTCAACCTCCATTGCTTTAAATTCTCCAAGTTTCATTACTGAACCTTTTCCAAATTGTTTTTCTATTTGGCTCATTGCCATTTCTAACGCTTTCTTCTTTTCTGTATTTTCTCCCATAAATTTTTCCTCCTATTTTTATGAACTTTTGTTTGATAAAACTAATTATATATCAAATATTTGTTTTGTCAATACCTTTTTAAAAAATTTTTAAAATTTATTTATACCATTCTTCAATCCCATAAAATTGATAAAACCAGTTTGGCGAAAAATCGCCTACTAGAGCTGAATTATAAGCTACTGTATATTTGTTATTATATAAGCTCAAATATGGTATATTTGTTTTATAAATTTCACTTAATCTTGTGTATTTTTCTTTTAAAACATTTTCATCTGTTGTATTTTTCACCTCATTCATAATACTTTTAATTTCATCGGTCATATAATTTGCCAAATTACCATTTCCAAAAAATGTTTCTAAATTAGGACTTATAGATAAATTTAGAGTACATAATGCAATATCATAACTTTTTGAGTTTATCATACTATCATATTGATCATCAGCTGCTTGAACTACATTTATTATAATACCTTGATTTGCGAGTTGAGCTCTTATGTTTTCTGCAACAGCTACTTTTGAACTATCACTTGCTCTTACTAATAAATTTAATGCTAATTTTTGTGTTTTATAATTCTCCGTTTTTTGCCAATTTCCTTTTTTTAATGTCCAACCTGCATTTTTTAATAATTCTTTTGCCTGTTCTACATTGTAACCACTACTTGCATTTTGCTCTTGAGATAGCCAATTTCCATAATCTAATGGGAAGCTACTTGTATAATATTTTCCATTAAATATTGTAGTTGTTATATTATCTTTATCAATTGAATAAGCTATAGCTTTTCTAACTTCTTCTTTAGATAAAAAATAATTTGATGTATTAAAAGCTAAAAATGTGTGTTTTCTTCCCTTTAGTTCTTTTGATGTATATCCAATTGTGCCAATATAATCTGTTAAATTATCGTTTTCTGTACTTATTAAATCTAAGTTTCCTAATTTAAAACTATTATATAATTCACCAATTGAGGAATATAAATTCAAAGTGATTTTTTCAAGAGTTACTGGTTTTTCTTTATTCCACCAACTAGCATTTTTCTCAAGAATAATATAAGACGACTCTACTTCCGAAATCTTAAATTTACCTGTACCTATAGGAGAATTATTTCTAGTTGTATTGTTAAAATCTTCTCCTTCATAATAATCTTTTGATAAAATTGGAAAAGTTAAATTATATTCAAAAAATGGAACTTCATTAGATAGATTGATTTTAACTGTATAATCATCTATAACATCTATACTTATTACATCTTGGACATTAGCTGAATATATTGTTGGCGAATCCTTTAATCTATCTATCGTAAATCTTACATCTTCAGAAGTAAAACTTTCGCCATTTGACCATCTTACACCTTCTCTAAGTTTAATTAAATATGAATTTCCATCTTGTTTAGCCCACTCCTTTGCAAGACAAGGTTCAGCTTTATAATCTGATGTTAAATTAACTAATGGTTCATAAATTAACTTGGAAATATTTTGTACATTTTTATTTTTACTAAGAATAGGATTGATAGTATCTATTCCTGCAATACCAAGTTTAATTTCCTTTACAATTTCATCTTGAGATTTAGATGTGTCTACTTCATCTAACTTTTTATCTGTTTCATCTTTTTTGAACTTATAAACTGAAAAAATTAAAATTCCAATGATAAATATTATAAATATATATTTTATCCAATTTGATTTCATATTTTTCATAATTCCTTTCTATACCCTGATATCATACATTAATTTAGAAAAAAATTCAAGTTATTATAATAAAATATTTATACAAATATATAAAAAGGTTGTTATATATTTATAACAACCTTTACTTTTTACTATTAAAATTTTATGTCCTAGATTCTACAATTAGTTTAATACCTGTTCTATCCTCTCCTTCTACCTCTACTTCTGCAAAGGCAGGTATACATACTAAGTCAACCCCTGCTGGTGCTACAAAGCCTCTAGCTATTGCTACCGCTTTAACTGCTTGATTTAGTGCTCCCGCTCCAATTGCTTGCATTTCTGCTTTGTTAGATTCTTTTACCAAACCTGCAATTGCTCCTGCTACTGAATTTGGATTTGATTTTGATGAAATCTTTAAAATTTCCATTTTTTTGCCTCCTATAATTTTATTTTTTTTGTTGCAACTTTTACAATAAATATTTTACATTAATTGGAAAATATTGTAAAGTGTTTTTTGGAAATTTTTAGGAAAACTCATCGCACTAAATATCAATTTTCGACAATATTTATTTTATATTAACTCTTTTTATTTCTTTAACCTTATTTGTATTATCATCAATATCAAAAATAACACCATTTAATATACATTCTCCAGAAGCAATTCTATATCTTTCTGGTAATGTAGTTTCAAATCTTTTTAGAGATGCTTCTATATCCATACCTATTACAGATTTTTTTGGACCTGTCATTCCTATATCTGTTATATATGCTGTACCTTTATCTAAAATTTGTTCATCAGATGTTTGTACATGAGTATGTGTACCAAAAATTGCTGTAACTTTTCCATCTAAGAAATATCCTAAAGCAATTTTTTCAGCTGTTGCCTCAGCATGAAAATCAATTATGATAATATCTACTTCTTGGTTTAATTTTTCTACTAATTGTTTTGCTAATATAAATGGATTATCAGATAAAACATTCATATCAACTCTACCAATTAAATTAATAACTGCAATTTTTTTATTTTTACAATGATAAATATTATATCCTTTACCTACAACATCTTTTGGATAGTTTGCTGGTCTAAGTAATTTTGGATGATCAATAAATTTAAAAATGTCTTTTTTTCCCCAAGTATGATTTCCCATTGTTATTACATCAACATTTTCAGCTAAAATGTCATTAAAATTTTTTTCTGTGATTCCCATTCCTTCTCCAGCATTTTCTCCATTAACAATAACAAAATCTATATTTTCTTGTTGTCTAATATTATTTAATTCATCTTTCATCTTTTTTACACCAATATTTCCAACTAAATCACCTATTGCTAAAACTTTCATTTTGAACCTCCTTTAAAATTTTTCAACCAATGGGGACGGACCTTTTGGTTGAAATCATAAAAAATGGTTTTCAACCAAAAGGTCCGTCCCCATTGGTTGAAAACCTAACTTTATTTTGCATAATCAACTATTCTTGTTTCTCTTATAATGTTAACTTTAATTTGACCTGGATAATCCATTTCATTTTCAATTCTTTTTGAAACATCTCTTGCTAAAATTGTCATTTGGTCATCTGATATTTTTTCTGGTTTTACTATAATTCTAACTTCACGACCTGCTTGAATTGCAAATGATTTTTCAACACCATCAAATGAATCTGCAATTTCTTCAAGATTTTGTAATCTTTTAATGTAAGCTTCTAATGTTTCTCTTCTTGCACCTGGTCTTGAAGCAGAAATTGCATCAGCAGCTTGTACTAATACTGCTTCTAATGTTTGTGGTTCTACGTCTCCATGATGTGCTTCAACTGCATTTATAACTAAAGAATTTTCTTTGTATTTTTTTAGTATTTCAACACCTATTTCAACATGTGTTCCTTCCATGTCATGATCTAAAGCTTTTCCAATATCATGTAATAATCCAGCTCTTCTTGCTAATTTTGTATCTAGACCTAGTTCATCAGCCATAATTCTTGTTAAGTTTGAAACTTCTATAGAATGGTTTAATACATTTTGTCCATAACTTGTCCTATATTTTAATTTTCCGATTAATTTCACAACATCTGGATGTAAGCCAATTACTCCTGTTTCAAGTATTGCTCTTTCTCCTTCTTCTTTGATTGTATTTTCAACCTCTTCTTTAGCTTTTTCAACCATTTCTTCAATTTTAGCTGGATGAATCCTTCCATCATCAATTAATTTCTCTAATGCAATTTTTGCTACTTCTCTTCTTAAAGGATCAAACCCAGATAATACAACAGCTTCTGGTGTATCATCTATTATTAAATCAATTCCTGTTAAAGTTTCTAAAGCTTTTATATTTCGACCCTCTCTTCCTATAATTCTTCCTTTCATTTCATCATTTGGAAGTGAAACTATAGATACTGTTGTTTCTTGAGAGTGGTCTGCTGCACATTTTTGTACTGCATATGTTAACATTTCCTTTGCTTTTTTCTCAATTGTTTCTTTTGCTCTTTGCTCTTGATCTCTAATTAATGCGGCTTTCTCAGCTGTTAATTCTTTTTCAATTTCAGATAATAATCTCTTTTTTGCTTCATCTTTGCTTAAACCAGCAATTTTTTGAAGCTCAACCATTTCATCTTCATATAATTTTTCAAGTTCAATTTTTTTATTTTCAATATTTTGTATCTCATTTTCTAGTTCTTTTTCTTTCTTTTCAAAATTATCTGAACGCCTTTCTAAATTTTCTTCTTTTTGAATTAATCTTGCTTCTTGTTTTTGTACTTCGCCTCTTCTTTCTTTAATCTCTTGGTCTAATTCTTTACGATTGGCCATTATTTCTTCTTTAGCTTTGAAAATTTCTTCTTTTTTTAAGTTTTCAGCCTCTTTTTTTGCTAATTCTAATAATCTTTTTGCTTCATTTTCAGCTCCTTGAATTTTAGACTCTGCAACTTTTTTTCTATATGCCATACCTATTGGCACTCCAATTGCTAATGAGATTAAGACAGCGGCGATAGTGATTACAATATTCATAATCATACACCTCTTTCTTATTAAATTTTCAATGTTCGAATAAAATATAATATTTTTTAAGTTCTTAAATATATTTTTTCCTACTATACTATTTTAACTTTAATTACAGAAACTGTCAAGGGTTTTTTACATAAAATTAAAAGTAGTTTATTTTACTACTCTATAACTTCTTCCATCTATTTTTCCCTTCAGAAATTTGCTAACATGACCATCTAAAATTAAAGCCTCTTTTTCTTTTTTTGTTAATTGTTTTATATATGCTTCCAGTTTACAAGCTAATGATTTTTCTTTTGAACTCCATGCAATTTCTAATTTTAAAGGTTTATGTGATTTGGTATATTTTGCACCATTTTTCGAAAAATGTTTTTCTATTCTTTTATTTAAATCATTTGTCATACCTGTATATATTGAATTATCTTCACATCTTAACATATATGTATAATACATTTTCTCTCCTTATATTATAAAAAAGTTAGGCAGTCAAGAACTGACTGCCTTTAGGTTAGTAGATTTTTCTTCTTAGCTCCCAAACTTTTTCTTGTTTCCCCCTTAGAACAATTTTATATGTTCTAAAATGTGGGATATGTCCGTACTCAAAATATAAGATTTTGTTTTTATTTACAGCAATAAAATCCTCTATTTCTTTC
>Ga0310697_10006688_pt1 | contig 10915 bp, 10 predicted proteins | sample 172DNAGHGlowgp2_FD_203883 | JGI IMG/M metagenome (GOLD analysis project Ga0310697, IMG submission 203883) | Sheep rumen microbial communities from Palmerston North, Manawatu-Wanganui, New Zealand - 1728 DNA GHGlow gp2 (v2) (version 2) | ecosystem: Host-associated > Mammals > Digestive system >...
TCGGCGTACCGAGACTCCGCTTCTCCGGCTTTGCCGATGTTTGGTGGGAGAACGACATCGTGTTCCTCTCCGAGCCTCAGCTCTGGTTCGGTATCGGTGACCACGCCAGCATAGGCGGCGAGGTCGAATTCAGCTACAATTTCGGAGGACTGAAGTTCACGACCGGCAAGGATTTCAACATCATGCCTTGTCTTGGTTGGAAATGGGTATTCTAACCTTATAAACATATAGATGAAAAGGTTTGTTTTGATTGCAGGCGCCTTGATGGCGCTGTTCTCCTCCAGGGCCTTTGCCCAGAATGATAACGCATTCGAGATCGCATCCTCAGAATCGGGCGTCGTTTCGCTTGACGCTGCATCCCACATCGGATTCGGATACAATCTTCTGAAGAGCAAAGACTTCACCTCATCCGGCAGCGAAGAGTTCTTCGTCAACATCCTTAACCTCAATGTGTATCCCACAGAGTGGTTCGGAATCGAGGTCGGTGTAGACTACAAGACCATGAACTTCGACTCCAGGGAGAACGCATTCTTCCTTGACAGTGACAAAAAGATCCAGGCCGGCAAGATCGCAGACGTCATCTCCGGCAGCCCGGAAAAGTTCCGCAGCCGTTTCAGAAGCAACACCTTCTCCGTTCCCGTCATGTTCAAGTTCAAAGCCGGCACTACCAGCATCGGCCTGGGAGTCGAGGGTGACATGAACCTCAACGGCCGTATCAAGAACAAGTATGTCGAGGATGGAAAGAAAGTCAAGGACATCAAGAAGGGCGCACAGTTCAACAAGTACAACTACAACCTCCTCGCTACCCTGTCCTTCGACGGCACCGGCGTTTACTTCAGGTATTATCCGAAGAGTTCGCAGCTCCTTCCGGAAGGCAGCGTGAACATCGGCTTCATGGCCGTAGGCGTAATCTTCGACATGTAGGATCATACACTTATATCTATAGAAAGGACGGGATGTACCCGTCCTTTTTTTGTGCTTTCATCCGAATGATAAAAAAAAGTGAAGAAAAATTTGGTTTATAAAATAAACTACTTTATATTTGCACCAGAGTTCAACGCTGAACCGGTGCGCAACGGATCGGAGGAGAACCATAACAACCACTAAAAAGTCAAGAAAATGGAAAACAACTTCTCAGCAGAAAACAGCCTCCGCCTCATTGCGGAGACCATCGAGCGCAGTCGTCGCACGATTGCCAAGAACTCCGGCAAACCGCTCATCCTCTGGGGTGCGCTGGTAGCAGTAACGGCCATTGTCATCTGGGCTCTCTGGAGCAAGACCGGTAGCGCGGCCTGGAATTTCCTCTGGTTCGCCATGTCGGCCATTGGCGCCGTATCCATGCGTTTCATGACACGCAACAGTGAAAAAGTCCCCGACACCGAGGTCAGCCGAATGCTCGGCAAGATCTGGATGTGGTTCGGTATCTTCTCCACCGGCTTCTTCGCCCTTGTATGGGCCGCATGGGGCCTCCGTTGCGCGATCGGTATCGAAGGACCGCTCAGAGTGGACCTGACTCTGATCATCGTGCTCCTGATGGGCCTCTGCGGCACCCTTTCCGGTGCAGCGCTCAAATTCAAGCCCATTACCATATCGTCGGTCGTGGCTACCGCCCTTTCGGTACTCTTCCTCATGGTGATGCCCGAAGGCTCCGCCCTCCGCATCCTGACCTTCGTGATCCTGGGCCTTTTCGCCCTCATCATTCCCGGTGTGATCCTCCAGAAACAGACAAACAACTGAGCCATGCCCGACAATGGAAAACTGTTCAAGCCGCTTGATCCCCTGCTCCATTCGGAGCTTCGCCTCGCGGTGATGTCGATCCTCCTCGACGCTGGCAGTGCAGACTTCGTCTACCTGAAAGCAGAGACGGGTGCGACCTCGGGCAACCTGAGCGTCCAGCTCGACAAGTTGCAGCAGGCGGGTTACATCGAAGTGACAAAGGGTTTCAAGGGCAAGATGCCGCAGACAGTCTGCAGCATCACCGACCGCGGGCGAGATGCTTTCGCAGCATACGTAGATGCTCTCCGGAGCTACATCCCGGGCAGCAAAAACTAAAAAGAAAAGCCTCAGTTCAATGGACTGAGGCTTTTTTGCGGGCTAAGTGCCGTAGACGGTCCATTCCTTGGACCGTCTACGTCAAAAACGCCCCAAAACGCTGTAGACGGTCCATCTTCTGGACCGTCTACAACACTCTCAAGCAATCTGACACATTGCATCATGCTTAGAAAAAAAACTATATTTGTTCACTGAAACTAATCTCGATTTTTATGAAAAAAGCTCTTTTCTTTCTCATTTTCCTAGTCATTGGGGGCTTTGCACCCAAGGCTCAATACGTTCCGGTCGATGGCCCTCTCTCTTACAAGTGGGGTGGCATCTATGATGCAAATGGACATCGGTTATCGAGGGATGAGGGTAATGCCAATTATTTCCTTACTCCGCAACAGCAACGTATGTTCAAGAGAGGGCTGAATCAATATCTTTGGGGAGCCGGTATAACAAATGAATGTGTTTATCGGACTTGCCACCGTAATGGCATGGTACAGTCTTCCCTTTCTTTTGGGCCTCAACAATATGGATACGGGATGGCTATAACTTTCTAATCAGGGAACGATATGCTTGTTTACAGTCCTGGCGGCATGCTTGAGGTACCGCCGGATACGCCTCATTCTGGAACTCTTCTCATAGGCATCGCCAAACCGATTCCTATCATCCGCGATATGGATCTTATCCGGCGACTGTTTTCTCAAGCCCTTTGCACGCGTACCATTTGGGTGTCGGGAAGCCTTGGCTTTGGCAGCCCTGATACTCAGTTCTTTTGTCAGTTTCTTAAACTCGTATTTTGAATGGAAGGTTTTGCCCATACCTCAATCCATGATCACTTTCCGTCCTTCTTCTATTATTCCTGCTTCCGAGATCAACAGTCACAAATATACTCATTATCAGCTTATTTCAAAACCACCAGTGTGCATCTATACGAAAGTAGGGCGCACTACGCGGCATCAGGGAGCGTGGACCCAGAGCATGAATGCCCGTCCTTAGATCACGGATTCCGCCTCAAGATGATGTCTATCCCGGCAAGGTGCCATATAAACCCTCTATGATCAACAGCAAGACCTGACTATTTATATCTTTCAAGGGCAATCTGAACATAGCCGCAAGTTTTGTTCAGATTTCGTCACTTTTCCGGACAATCTGAACAAAAACACACGAATTGTTCAGAGCAACCAGTCAAAAACCCCGACACGCTTCTGTGTATGTAGTTTCTTTATTTTCGCCATATGCCATACCTCCGCCCATGTTCCCGATATCTTTGGGGCATGATCACTCACTACTGCGCATCCCTTGAAGAAGCTCTACGAAGAGCTAAGATTGCCGGTAAGCAACCTGGTTGTTACTACGGCGGTATAACGCTTCGCAGTAGCAAAAATTGTTTCATCAGACCTTACGTGTCCTGATGAAATGTCCTTCCTGCACAGATGCAAATGTGGCGACACCGGCAACGATGGCAACGGGGACAATGGACCAGAAAACTGTAGGAACAGTTAGGAAAAGAAGAAGGCCCGTCAGTTTGTTGGCCGGGGTGTGTGGAAAACGGAAACCCTTGCAGACGATTAGTGCCGAAACTTGATTGACGACCTTGATGGCTACAATTACCCCTGCCCAAATCCACAACCAAGTCGGAATCTGCACAATGGAGATAAGCCGTATGGCGCAACAAGCGACAAAGCAGAAGTCCGCCACACTGTCCAGCACGGCGCCGGTCTTGCTCTCGGCGTTTAGTTTTCGCGCCAGAAAACCATCCAGCATATCGCTTATCCCACATAGACCATAGATTACCCAGAATGCAACACCTGCCGGATTACAGAACAACAGACAGGCGGCCCCTAGGAATCTGAAGGCAGTTATTGTGTTGGGGATGTGTTTCACCTTTCCAGGTTCTTCTTCGCCTGAGGATTATTCTGCCAGATGGCGCCGACCTTCGGGGCAAATGTCCTTCTCCGGGCATTCTCCGCAGGTCTTGAATCCCTTTGCGACAGCGCACTTTCGGATCTCGCACAAAGAGCTGCAGAATACGGTCTTGGCCCCATCCATACGGCAACCCTCGCAGTTAATGTGTTCCGGAAGAATGGGTGCATTGTTCAGTTCCGTCCATAGTTTGGCCGTCTTTTCCCGCAGTGCCTGGTCATTGTTCTTCGTAGCGATGTAGGCGTCACACTTTTCGCAGTCCAGCCCGCAGATGGCAATCAATCGCTTCATACCGGCATGTCTTGTTATCCTGAAAGTGCAACGTTCGCCCCCTCGGAGTATCGTATTCTCTATCCGGACATCGAACCGACTGTCAGGTTCAAGCTGCGAAAGAATGAATAATATGCTTTGCTTGGAACACTCGCATTGCTCCGGATTGCTCCTAAGACCGCACTTCACCTTGGGGCAGGAACATTCCAGATAACTCAGTTCGTAAATCTTCCCCGGTTCAATCACCCGGCCTTGATACGACTTGCTATTGTATCCTTCCGAGTAAATCCTGTCGAAATCCCCATCATACTTGGCATATATTTGCTGATGGATCGGGAGGACACAATCTTTAACGCATTCTATGGCTTCTTCTCGGTAATCCATATAATTAGATTATTGAGGAATTAGTAAATTCCAATTTGTCGGTATGAAAGATAGACATATTCTGCGTATCTCCAAAACAAGAGAGAAGAACCCAAGCAGGTATCAAACAGAGTCTTCAATTAAGCAGGATTGGCGTTAAAGGTTAAAGCACGCTGATTTCACAACTTTTTCACAACCCTATCAAAAAGAAAAGACGCTTACATCTCTGTAAACGTCTCATTATCAAGTGTGGGACTTAGCAGATTCGAACTGCTGACCTCTTGCGTGTGAAGCAAGCGCTCTAAACCGACTGAGCTAAAGTCCCGTATGTCCCGGCTTCGAGAATCCGGGACTGCAAAGATAGGGTTTTTTCCGGAAAAACCAGCAATCGCCGGTGTTTATTTGAACAACAGCTTGGCGAAGGTCTGGAGGTAGAGGCGCCAGTTCTTCCATTCGTGGCCGCCTTCGGACACGTAGAAGACATGCTGGAGGCCCTCCTCGGTCAGGATGCGGTCGAGTGTCTGGGCGCCTTCGTAGAGGAAATCGGTATTGCCGACACCCACGAAGTACAGCCTGTAACCGTCGTTCTTGAGGGCGCGCAATTGGGAACGGATCTCAGGGGTATCCTGCGAGCTGATGGACAGCGGGCAGATGTAGTCGAAGGTCGAAGGATACAGCTGCGAGGCGGTCAAGGTATGGCCGCCGCCCATCGAGAGACCGGAAATGGCGCGTGCCGAAGGCTTCGCGATGACGCGGAAGCGCTTCTCCACGAACGGGATGATCTCGGTGACGAGGCTCTTGACATAGGCATTGGCATAAGCAGGATCGCGGGTATTGATATTGGATGTTCCAAGCCCGAGGGTCTGCGCGGCCTGCTGATTGGGGTTGCCGTTAGGCATGACAACGATCATCGGGACGGCCTCGCCGCGCTCGATGAGGTTGTCCAGGATCTGGGCCGCGCGGCCCATGGAAGTCCACGCCTCCTCGTCGCCTCCACCGCCGTGCAACAGGTAAAGGACGGGGTACTTGGTCCTCTTGGAATTCTCGTAACCATAAGGGGTATATACGATCATGCGGCGGTTGAGGCCGAGCAGGGCGCTGTCGTACCACATGGTGGTAAGGGTGCCGCGATGTCTGGCTTCGTTGTAGACAGCGGAGCGCTCGCCGGGGACGAACACCATGTTGAGGTAACGGGTACCGTCACGCTGGACCTTATAGTTGACAGGGTCATTGACAGATACTCCGTCCACGATGAAGTTGTAGGTGTAGATCTCGGGCTCGAGGCCGGAGATGGTGACCTCCCAGATGCCTCCCGGCCCCTTCGTCATGGCAACGGGGCCCTCGCCCTGAGCCATCCAGTTGCCGGAAAGGTACACCGTCGTGGCGTAGTCAGCGGCAAGGCGGAAAGTCACGGAGCCGCCGTCATACACTTCGGGAGAGACCACCTGCTGACCGCGGGAGAAATTGGCAATCTCCTGGGCAGGGGCCGTCACGGCAAACAGCAGAACAGCTGCAAACAGCATTGCAAGTTTTTTCATGTTATTGATTTTTAGTGGTTTATATTGCTTTGCACTTATCCCTCAGCCACTCTGCCTCATCAGGAGAGAGCATGGGTGAAAGGGTACGGAAGACACGGGCGTTGTATGCGTTCAGCCACTCGATCTCATCGCGTCCGAGCAGGTCGACGATGATGGCCGAAGTATCGAAGTGGCAGAGCGTGAGCGTCTCGAAGCGAAGCCAGTCGCCGAACTCGTTGCGGCTGTCCTCGACGCACAGGACGAGGTTTTCATGGCGCACTCCGTGCATCCCCTCGCGGTAAATGCCGGGCTCATTGGAAGTGATCATTCCAGGGAGTATCGGGGTGCGGTTGAAATTCTGGCGTATGTCCTGAGGGCCCTCGTGGACTCCGAGGAAGAATCCTACGCCATGGCCGGTGCCGTGGCCGAAGCTGCGGCGGGCACGCCAAAGCGGGCTGCGCGCCAGCGCATCCAGCTGGCAGCCCGCCGTGCCCCGCGGGAACACCGCCATGGCCAGGTCGATGTGCCCCCTCAGCACGAGGGTGTAGTCCTCCTTTTCCAGCATGGTGCAAGGCCCCAGCGGCACTGTGCGGGTGATATCAGTCGTGCCGTTCATGTACTGCCCGCCACTGTCAACGAGGTAAAGTCCGCGCGGCTCCAGCACCGGAGCGCCCGAACGGGGCGTGATATAGTGCGGAAGGGCCGCACCCTCGCCGTAGGCTGAAATCGTCTCAAAGCTATCGCCCCGGTATCCGGGAATCTCGGCCCTCAACGATCCGAGTTTGCGCGCCGCATCCCATTCATCGACTGTGCTGCCGCCCTTCACTGACTTCTCGAGCCAATACAGGAAACGCTCCATAGCCAGGCCGTCTTCGACGTGGATGTCGCGCATCCCCTCGATCTCGACGGGATTCTTGAGCGCCTTGCGGAAAGCTACCGGCGAATCCTTCTCGACGATAGCCCCTTCGACGGAATTGGTCTTCAGGAGATGGTACAGATTGTAGTTCAGCGTGGCCGGATCTACTGCCAGATGCGTAATCAGCCCATCCTCCATCTCACCGGCAAGGGCGACGGACACGTCGTCGTACGGCAATACGGCTACGCCGTCATCCAAGAGTTCCAGGAATGAGTCGCGTGTGTCCGGGTCAGGCTGTCCACCCTTCTTGACAAACCATTCGACACTGTCCTTTGCGACAAGGAGGTATGAGATGACCAGGGGATTGTACTCTATGTCAGAGCCGCGCACGTTCAGCGTCCAGGCGATCTCATCGAGGGCGGTAAGCAGGATCGCGTCGCAGCCCGCCTCCGCAGCTTCGCCCCGAAGCCAGGCGATGCGGTCCAGGCGGCTTTCGCCGGCCAGTTCGGTCCCCAAAGTGATAATAGGCGTCTGGGGTACGGGCGGACGATCCTCCCAGAGGTCTTCAAGCATGTCCGGGACGGACACTATACGGAAACCGTCCTCGTCGGGAGAGCCTTCCGTGCGGCCGGCGGCCGCGAATGCGGCCTTAAGGCCTTCGATGGCACCGACTCCCTGGCAAAGCCCGTCGACCGCTACGACCACGCAGCGGTCACGGCCGGCCAGGGCGTCGCCCGCCAGCCATTCCGGGATGAGCACCTGTTCCGGCACTCGGGTCTTGTGAAGGATGATACCGCTGCCTTCCAGCTGGCGGACAGCCTGTATGAAATACCGCGTGTCGGTCCAGAGCCCGGCGTGTGAGGCGGTGACGACTATGTCACCCGCCTCGCCGGTAAAGCCGGAAAGCCACTCCACCTGTTTCCAGCGGGGAGCGGGGTACTCGCTGCAATGCGGGTCGGAGCCGGACACGATGACGGCGTCCCAGCCCCGCTCGCGCATCAGCGCCCGCAGGGCATCTACCCTTTCATGATGGACAGCTCCCATACTATTTGTTTTCGCTTCCTATCCAGGTGAGATTGCGCCAGAGAGTCTCGAGAGGTCCGCGCTGGTGCTTCTTGGACCACTGGTACAGAAGTACGATCTGGAGGATCACGATACCGATACCCACGAGCAGTGAATAGGTGGTTCCGAGGACCTTGTACATGCCGAGTCCCCATCCGAAGAAGATGAATGTCCCGATCAGCGACGAGAGCAGATAATTGGTCAGCGACATCCGTCCGAAGAAGCAGATATGCGACAGGCTCTTCCTGAAACCTTCGAACCTGTACCACAGCAGCACGACGACGGACATGATGAGCATCAGGATGGCGAGGTTGAACATGGGATGAAGCAGGCTGTCCAGCTGTCCGAAGCTCACGTCTCCGCGCCTTCTCTCACCGAAGATGACTCCGGCGGTGACAAGCGCTGCAGATATCGCAAGGATTATCCTCCATATCTTCAAATGGTTGCCCTCGTTGTAGAACAGCCTGTGGCGGCCGAAAAGGATACCTAGATAGAACAGGCCGAGGGTCTGGGTGATGCGGCCCTTGCCGATGAACCAGCCGATATCGGTGAGGAAACCGTACTTGAGGCTGGCGGCTGCGGACTCGAGGAATGTCCCCTCGCCGTGTGCACGGCTCATCGACATATAACCTTTTCCGACGAAGGAAGTATCCGGCTTCCAGCCAGTTAAGAGGCTGTATATCTCGATAGGCTGGATCAGCAGGAAGATCGTGATACCCCACAGCACGGGAGTGCTAAGATATCCGGCGGGAATCATCAGCAGGCCAAGGATCGCATAAGTCGTCAGGATGTCTCCATCGTACATTATTAGGTTCAGGATACCGAATCCGAGCAGGAGGAACATACGCCATGCGAAGCGGAGGGAGAAGTCCTTGCCCTTCTGTTCCTGGTTGTCCCTCATGATGAAGAAACTGAGACCGAAGAGGACGGCAAAGATGCCGTACATCTTGCCCGAAAGCAGAACCGTGAGGATGTTGAAAACCACTCCGTCGCAGGGAAGCGTGCAGGAAACCCTGGGAGAGAAAAGGTTGAAATGCTCTACCGAATGGTAAAGGATGATGCCGATCACGGCAAGGCCTCGAAGGGCGTCCGCCACCTCGATACGGCTGTTTTTGAGTCCTTGGGTCTTATACATATATCGTGGTTTTATCGGAGTGAAGATAAGCAAATTTCTGCGTGTCTCCAAAAATGCTTTATCGCGCACTGGCAGATCCGTTCCCTGCTCCCAGATCGACGCAGAGCGACTTTCCCTCCGTTCCGCGTGCAACGGAACATGTTGATTCTTAATCATTTAAGCAAGGTCCCTGTACCGGATTTCCGACAGGGAGTTTGTCTAATAGATTGAACATCAGACCATTATATTGCACGGCACGTTGGCGTCATCCGGTCATTCCCGGGAAATGATGCTATGGGATCCGTTGTAGGTCTCGTTGCTGGGAACTGCGGTCTTCTCGAGGCCCCGAAAATGAGGTTTCACCAGGCATCACTGCCGTAGACGGTCCAGACTTTGGACCGTCTACGGCATTTCGAGCCATTTTTGATGTAGAAGGTCCAAAGCCTGGACCGTCTACGTCACTTCTGGTAGTTTTCTGATTATTTGGGGAAGAGCCCGAACACGGCAGATCCGCTTCCGGACATGGATGCGTATGTGGCTCCGGCGTCGTAGAGGGCCTGTTTGGCATCGGCTATGGCAGGATACTTGGCGAAGACGGTGGCCTCGAAGTCGTTGACGAGGCAGGCGCGCCACTCCGCGACGGGGCGCGAGAGCGCCTCGCGGAGCGGGCAGGCGCGGCCTGCGGCCGCCGCCTCGCGCGGCACGATGCCGCGGTACGCGTCAGCCGTGCTGACGCTTACGCCCGTCGGCACATCGACCCGCAGTACATACTGCGACAGGTCGATGTCGCAGGGCTCAAGTATCTCGCCGCGCCCTGTACCTATCATCGGGCGGTTATATACGAAGAAGGCGCAGTCGCTGCCCAGGCGGGCAGCATAAGCGGCGAGGGCGGCCTCGTCGAGGCCGAGCGCGAACAGCTCGGAGAGCATCCGCAGCGCGAAGGCCGCGTCTGCCGAGCCGCCGCCCAGCCCCGCCCCCACCGGAGCGGTCTTCTCGAGGAATATCTTGACCGGCGGCAGATCGAAATCGGCATCCAGCAAGCCGTAAGCCCTGGCCGTCAGGTCCTCCAGTGGCTCCCAGTCCACCCCTTCCTTCCTCGCAATCGTTATCATCAGCTTCCCGTCTTCCCTTATCCCCTGCCGGATAGAGAGTCTGTCCTCCGGAGGTGTCCCGTCCCTGATAACTGAACCACCCTCATGGTTGGAAGGTATAGAAAGAGCATTGGAGTTGAGTACGGCGGGAGTAATGTTCCCGAAAACCGTGCCACCCTCGGCATCGTAAGAGGGGGGGACCCAAGCTTGCTTGGGGGGGGTCCGAAGGACGTTTTCGGGGGCATTACTCCCGGCGCTATATCTCTCGAAAAGCGACGCGGAAGTGCGGCTGAAATCGTCGCCGGAGATGATCTCAAGCGTATCGTGGATGTCAAAGCACGGAACGAATAGCGTCTCGAGGTCATGATAGCCGTCGGGGCGCTTACGCAGGACACTCAGTCCAAGGTTGACCTTGACATTGGGATACGTGATCATAGGCTGCGGACGGTCTGCTCGATACGGGCGGCAATTTCCTCGCGGCGGTCCTCCGGGACGTGCTCCAGCACCGGCGACAGGAACGAGATCATCTGCAACACTTTGGCCTCCTTCTCAGGGATGCCCCTGGACTGCATGTAGAACTGCGCCGACTCGTCGAGGCGACCTATGGTCGCGCCGTGCGAGCACTCTACGTCGTCGGCGTAAATCTCCAGCTGCGGGCGGGTCTCGGCACGGGCCGCGT
>Ga0310697_10006689_pt1 | contig 10913 bp, 13 predicted proteins | sample 172DNAGHGlowgp2_FD_203883 | JGI IMG/M metagenome (GOLD analysis project Ga0310697, IMG submission 203883) | Sheep rumen microbial communities from Palmerston North, Manawatu-Wanganui, New Zealand - 1728 DNA GHGlow gp2 (v2) (version 2) | ecosystem: Host-associated > Mammals > Digestive system >...
TGATGGTTACGCAAAAACTCCTTCATAGACCATAACAAATGACCTATACTTCTAAGGCCGAAGGCCGATAAATTCTTCTAACTACCTCTAACTACCGAAGTTAAGCGAATGCGAAACTTAAATTAAAGAATAATAGAATAAAAAAGCTGCGCCATCCGCAAACAGGAGGCGCAGCTTTTTTTATTTTTTTTATTCTTCCCTACTCCGTCATTGTACCGTCGATGTAGAGGCGCGTTAGTTCTACGGCACCGTTGGTTCTCACCGTAATGGACTTCTTGAAGAAACCGAGGCTCTTGCCTGCACCATTATATGATACTTCAATCATACCCTTCTCGCCCGGCTGGATGGGTTCTTTTGAATACTTGGGAACAGTGCATCCGCATGAGGCAACGGCCTGATTGATCACCAGCGGCTCCTCACCGACATTGGTGAAGGTAAACGTGCAGGACTGCCTGGGAGTTTCCTTCGAGAATTGGCCGAAATGATGAATACTCTCTTCGAACTTGATTTCTGCAGGCTTCTGCGCCTGTGCAGTAACCATGCTACAGATGAGCAACATGGTAAAAAGTAATAATTTCTTCATGGCTTTTCTGTGTTTTGTTCAGATATTTGACGCAAAATTACTGCTTAATTTTAAATCACGACACAACATTGGCATCATTTTGCCACTTATTTATGCTTTTTTAATACTAAGTGGTTCTAACGTGCCGTTACTTTAGCAATTTATAGTATTCTGTGGCGCCCAGCAGGAAGCATCCCGTGCCATAGTCCTCGAAATCGGGAATCTTGTCATAGCTCAACGGCTGACCAGCCGACGGATCCTTGCCCGTGCCCTGCATCCAGCCGAGGAAGCCGTCGATGTGCACGGCAACCCGAACCATTGCCGACCACGCCTTGTCGCACGCAGGACGGTAGACGTCGGCCTTGAGATAGCCCTGGCGGATGCCCCAGGCCATGCCGTAGAGGAAAAGCGACGTGCCGCTGGTCTCAGGCATAGCATAGTTGGTTGAGACAAGGCTGGGATTCCAGAAGCCGTCCTCACGCTGGCACTTCAGCAAGCCCTCACTCATCAGCAGGAAGTCCTTTTTCAGTTCTTTGTAAGCCTTCGACTTCTTCGGCAAAACGTTCATACAGCGCACAAGGGCGGCATATACCCAGCCATTGCCGCGGCTCCAGTAGCACTGCTGGCCGTCGGGTTCTTTGTAAGGCGGCACATAGTCGGCATCGCGCCACCACAAGCCTTCCTTCACGTTGAACAGGCCACCGCCGCAGTCGTTGCGTGTCCAGCGATACATTTTCATCGCGTGGTCGAGATACTGTTTATCGCCTGTCAACGAATACATCTGCATGTAGAGCGGCATGGCCATCTGTATGGCATCAATCCATGTCCACCAGCCGTAGAGCGAGCCGTTCTTGGGATTCGGCGTCTGCATCTGATGAGCCAGGTTTGCGCGTATATTATTTAATTCCTTGCAGTCAAGCACATAGTCCTTGGCACGACACCGGCCAGTATAGGGGAGCAACTCCACGTAGGTCTGGCCACAGCACTGATCGTCGGCATCACAGGTATTGATGCCGTTGCGCGGTGACCACTGGTGGAAATCGGCCCACGTCGTGGCGTAATCGATATAGCGCTGCTGCGGGTCAACGTCATGCAAGGCCATCAGACCCTCGTAATAGACGGCGCGCGTCCAGAGGTTGCTGGGCCTGATTTTGTTCACGTTGGTTGGCACGGTGGGGTCTTCATACTTCTGCATAAAGTAGTTGTTCACGCGTTGGGCCACGCCCAGCACTTCATTGGCATCTGGCTGTGCCGTTGCGGTCAGCGACATGGCGGCAATACTAAGCATTGCGGTAAGGATTCGGACTGATTTCATTTTTCAAGGCTGTTAGTAATTGCGAATTGTGCTGGCAAAGGTACGAAAAAAAACAGGAAAAAGAAAAAAGAAGGTACAAAATTTGTCAGTGACGGAAAAAAGCAGTAACTTTGCAGCCGCAAAAACAGCGACAATGCACCCGTAGCTCAGTTGGTAGAGCACCTGACTCTTAATCAGGGTGTCCAGGGTTCGAGCCCCTGCGGGTGTACAAAGCTAAGAAAACGGCAGACTAACCCAGTTTGTCGTTTTTTTTATATAATTCAAGTTTCTGCGCCGCCCTGGCTCTGCCGCTGTTCGACGTTGCGGTCAGATAAAACTCCATGTGTTGTTCAGTCAAAAATTACGCTGTGGGATAAAACAGTAACCACGTGGGTTACTGCCTGTAACCACGCGGGTTACTGTCAGTAACCACGTGGGTTACTAAAATTTTCTTTTGTTAACAATTACGCGTCCTTGTGTTCAGTTTACACACGCGAAAGCTGTATGATATAACGGAAGAGGCAGTACACTCAACAGATGTTAGCGATGAAGCCAGCTGATGACGGGATAATGGTCGCTTGCTTCTATGTCGTTGTCCACGTAGCAGTTGTAGGGAGTGTAATGTGAAGAGCTGAGGATGTTGTCGATGCGGAAACGGAAGCCCTTTCTGCGGTAGGTAAAGCCAAGGCCACAGCCGCTTTCCACATAAGCGTCGGTGAGGCCTTGGGCAATGGTACGCCTGACATAGGAGATGGGTGTGTCGTTCATGTCGCCACAGACAATGAGCGGATAGCTGCGGTGGCGCTCAATGTAATCATGAACAATGTCGGCCTGACGGGCCCGCTTGGCCATAGCAGTAGCAAGTTTTCCTATGATGAACCGTGTCTCGGCTTGAGCCTGCCGGCTGTCCATGTCTCCGCTGAGCATATCGTTGTAGCGTTGACGGTCACTTTTTGAGAGATGGGTGGACTCAAGGTGGAAATTGATGACACAGACGGTATCGTTCCCTATCTGTAAAAAGAAGGCGGCAGCACCGTTGGCCTGCGACTCGACGGGTAGCTTCTCCTTTCTCAGTATAGGATAGCGCGAATGTATCCCCACGGCATTGATGTAGACGGACGACCTTTTGTTCATCTGCACGGTATCGTTGTAGGGATAGAGCTTTGAGAGGAGGAAGGCAGTGTCGGGCTTGGTGGCGACGTCTTCCTGCAGGCAGACGATGTCGGCATTCTGCTGCTTGAGGTAGTTGAAAATAAGCACCTGTGAATTGGGCGATTCTTTCACCTCGTAGAAGCAGTCGACGTTGTAGGAAATAATTTTCAGGCTTCCTGCCGGCGGTTCGTGAGTGAAGTTCAGTGGGACGTAGACGCGGATGGCGGGAATGACGAGCAGGTAAGCAACAAGTGGAATCCATGCCCGCCGCCAGTTGATGATGATCCACATCACGAGGACGAGCAGGTTGGCAAGGAGAAAGAAGGGGAACACCAAACCTGCGCAGCCAAGGATAGGATGGCTCTCAGGGTCGAAATGGTCGCTGTAGGCTACCAGCACCAACATCGCCGCAGTGGCAGCGCTGGCACCAGTAAACACATTCTTAAGAATACTCTTGACCACCTTTAGCTTGAGCTATTTACCTTTTTCAACGCTCGCGACTGGCTTCAAAAAGACGCTGCTTCTCGTCCTTGGTCAGGCTGTCATAGCCACTCTTGCGAATCTTGTCAAGAATAGCGTCTATCTCAGCCTGCCGGGCCTTTTTCTTCGCATTGTATTCCATGTCGTCCTCACGCGTAGGGCCGAAACCAGCTTGTCGCGTATCGGTGGTGCGCTGCTCAGTCTTCTGTTTTTGGCGTGATTCAAAGTTGCGCTTCATGTTCTCGAAAAACTGCCGCCCGTTTCCGATGTTGAACGTATTGCCCGGGTGCTTACGCCAGTAGAGGATGAGCAACAAGCCAAAGAGCATGCCACCCAAATGAGCAACGTGGGCCACTCCGTCGCCGCTTGAACTGTAGGCAAGAATCAGTTCAAGGGCAGCATATATGCAGATGAACCACTTGGCTTTAATAGGTACAGGAAGCGGGAATACAAAAATACGCTCGTTGGGGAAAGTCATACCGAAGGCGAGGAGGATGCCGTAGACCGCTCCCGAGGCACCAATGGTATTCAGCCAGTTGTTGATATAGAGCCCTACAGGAATCTGCATGCGGCCCATGTTGGTTTCCACGGTGAAAGGTGTCAGGTCGGTATCGCTCATGGCAAGCAGCCCCTGCGATGAACACTCGATGTACTGCACCAATTCCTGACACAGACCGGCACCGATGCCGCAAACAAGATAATAGAAGAGAAACTTTTTCGATCCCCAGACACGCTCAATAACACAACCGAACATCCACAGGGCAAACATATTGAAGAAAAGGTGTGGGAAACTGCCATGCAGAAACTGGTAGGTGATGAGCTGCCACACATTGAAGTCGGGCGCCATGAAGAAGTGGAGGCTGCCCCAGCGTTCCAAATCAAACTGCTGCTTGAAGACCAGTGCTGCCAGAAACACCACTATGTTGATGAGCAGCAGATTCTTGGTTACTGTCGGTATATTACGGAACATCTTTTGTATCTACGATTTACGTGTTTACAATATACGGTTTATTTGCTAATTTGGGCGCAAAATTACGAAAAATATCTGTTTTACAGTAGAAAATCAGGGTAAAAGCAACTTTTTTTCAATAAAAAAGTGATTTTTTCTGAATTTTTGTTTGTTTTATGAAAACTTTCCCCTATATTTGCAACCAAATACGGACTTATGAATCGATAAAACCTTTATTTATAACTATTTTTTAAAACCTTTTTATTATGAACAAGACAGAATTAGTAGAGAAGATTGCAGCTGGTGCATCCATCACCAAGGTTGACGCAAAGAAGGCTCTCGAGGCCGCTGTTGCAGCAATGAAGGAAGCTCTGATTGCCGGCGACAAGGTCGCTCTGATTGGCTTCGGTACATTCGGCGTGAACGAGCGTCCCGCTCGCGAGGGCATCAACCCCTCAACGAAGCAGAAGATTACCATCCAGGCCAAGAAGGTGGTGAAGTTCAAGGCTGGTGCTGAGCTGGCTGACGCACTAAACTAAGAATAATAGGGAATTAAAAAAACAGACTCCGTCGGTGTTCGCACTGACGGAGTCTGTTTTTTGTTGTGTAATTTCCAAAATAGAAGAATAGACGTATCAGCCATTCTTCCACTCGCAGTAGGGATGGCGGCGCAGATGAGAGTTATAATAGCGGCGGTCGCCCGTCACCTCGTCACCAATAAAGTCGGGCTTTGAGTAAGACTCGTCGGCAGCATGCAGCTCCACTTCGGCCACCACCAGTCCTTCGTTGTCGCCGTGAAACTCATCCACCTCGAAGATGTGCTCACCGCTACGTACCAGATAGCGCGTCTTGTCGATGATGCCCGGCTCGCAGAGCAGCATTATGTGCTCAGCCTCGTCGAGAGTGATGGATTTCTCGAACTCATAACGGCTCAATCCTCCATCCATCGACGGGCTCTTAATGGTAAGAAAAGCTTCATCATCGCGCAAGCGCACACGAATGGTGCATCGTCCGCCGCTGCTGATATAGCCTTGGCGGATATGGCTGCTGGCATGAGCCTGACGGCGGTAAGCGTCGTTCCTGACCAGGAACTTACGCTCTATCTCCATTCCGCTCATCGGCTCTTACGCTGTAATTGCCAGATAAGCCACGTAGAAGACGGCCATAGCCACGAAGACACCGATAATCCAGGCCACCACCTTCTTGCCGCCTTCTTCCTGTTTCTTCGCGTAAGCCTTCTGCTTCGCGTTCATCTTCTTCTCTTTTTCTTTCTTTGCCATAGTATTATTTATTGTTTGTTTTGGTCTTTTTGTGGTGCAAAGGTACTAATAAGCGAGAAAAGAACAAAAGAAAATCGCGATTTTCTTTTGTTCTTTTGAGCGAAAGTATCGTTTTTTTATTAACTTTGCAACGTAATTCCAACAATCCAAAGCAAAACATTATGCGATACACAGAATTAGGAAAGACGGGAATGAAGATTTCCCACCTCAGCTTCGGAGCCTCGTCATTAGGCAGCGTGTTTCATGAGACCAACGAAAAGGACAGCTTCGCAGCAGTGGAGGCAGCCATCGACGGCGGCATCAACTTCATCGATGTGAGTCCCTACTATGGTCACTATAAGGCGGAGACGGTGCTGGGCAAGGCCCTGCGCAACATTCCGCGTGAAAAGTATTATCTCAGCACGAAGGTGGGACGCTACGGCAAGGACGGCAAGAACACTTGGGACTACTCAGCTCAGCGCGTCACCGACAGCGTCTATGAGAGCATGGAGCGCCTGGGCATCGACTTTATCGACCTCATCAACGTGCACGACATCGAGTTCCAAGGCGACCTGCCCGGCGGATTGCAGAAGGTGGTAGACGAGACGCTGCCAGCCCTCATCGAGTTGAAGAAAAAAGGCGTGGTAGGCCATGTAGGCATAACGGATTTGCAGCTCGCCAATCTGAAATGGGTGGTGGAACGCTGCCCAGAGGTGGAGAGCATCCTGAACTTCTGCCACTACACACTGAACGATGACGCTTTGGCCGACTATCTCGACTTCTTCGAGGAGCATGGCGTGGGCATCGTCAACGCCTCGCCGCTGTCGATGGGGCTGCTGTCGCAGCGCGGCGTGCCGGCCTGGCATCCTGCCCCCAAGGCGCTGGTTGAGGCCTGTCAGCGTGCCGCCCAGCACTGCAAGGCGAAAGGCTACGCCATCGAGCGGCTTGCCGTGCAGTATTCGGTAAGCAATCCACGCATCGCCTCAACGCTGTTCTCGTCGGCTAATCCCGACAACGTGCGCCGTAACATCCAGTGGGCCAACGAAGAGCCCGACTGGCAGCTCGTAGAAGAAGTAAAGGCCATCATTGGCGACCAGCAGCGTGTCACCTGGAGGAACTCATAAATATGGAAGGATACATTCAGCGTCTTTCCGACGGGAAGACAAAACGCTATGTGCAGTTTCTTGAAATCAGCAACGATCCCGAACTGATTGCCCAGTACCGCAAGTGGCACTCCGAGGAATACAGCTGGAAGGAAATTCGCGACGGCATCCGTGAGGTAGGCATCCTCGAAATGGAGCTTTACATCATCGGCAACCGTCTGGCAATGATTGTCGACACGCTCGCCGACTTCAACTGGCAGGAGGCCATGAGCCGTCTGGCCACACTACCGCGTCAGGCAGAATGGGAAGCTTTTGTCTCAAAGTTCCAGGGGTGCACCGCCGATGCCCGCAGCGACGAGAAATGGCAGCCTATGGAGCGTATCTTCTACCTCTACGAATAATTGATAAGGGGCTGTGTATGTTTTTTACACAGCCCCTGAATGTTTATGCGAACAGTTGCTTGATGATACGGGCTTCAGGGCCTTCGTAGACAAGCACGCCAGTCACCGGCTCATACTTCATGAGAACAAACTGAAAGAGCTGAACGGCCAGAAAGGCGCCATCGCGCGAAACGCAAAGCTCGGCTTCGAAATTGCCGTTTACTGTATGCGTGGGGTGAAAGTCGCCGATGGCCTTTTCCAGATTCTCGTGTGGAGAGGTGAGCAACCGTTTCAGCCGCTCTCCGTCAGCTGAAGTGTATTCCAATGTTTTAACATCTATCACACTGTTGGAGGGGATATAGGTGGCTGTGGTGCGCAGACCCAGCATCGACTTACTGATGCTGATACGAGCATCAGTGCAGATGGTATTCCACATCTGCAAATTCTTGATATTTGCCATTTTCTTTGTTTCTTTATTTCTTTATTATAATGTTAGTCCTCCTTCCATTTTTTTACTGTGAGGAGAAACATCACTAACAAAGAAGGCGTCTCAGCGCGATGACATAATATCGGCGCGGAGACGCAACAGCCGTATAAAGCCGGTAAAGGCGCATGCACGGCTGTTGAAGAAAACAATTAAGAAAGTTAGACGACTGATTCTTTGCTCCGCGTCCCGAATGAGAGTTTGGCTTGCCACCAAAGGTTGGCAGCAGACGTACAGGGCGTGAAGAAGCTATGCGAGCCGATGATGGCGAGGAACGCAGTGACGGAGCAGTAGTGCAGTCAGGCTCCTCAGCGACTTGGAGTCCCCAATCATCATATTGTCTTACAAGCTGCTCGCCTTGCTGGCAGGCAGCCGCATCTTGATGCGTCTTGGCACGTTGCAGAGCAGAGCCAAAGATGACACTGCACAGCAATAAGGCAACAAGGCCAATACGTATCAGGTACTTTTTCACACTAAGAGATTTTCTATTCGTCGCCCTCTGACGGGAACTCCATGAGGTAGGCCTTGATGAAACCGTCAAGACCGCCGTTCATCACACTGTCCACGTCGCGTGTCTCATAGTTGGTGCGATGGTCTTTGACCCGTTTGTCGTCGAAGACATAGCTGCGTATCTGGCTGCCCCACTCTATTTTCTTCTTGCCAGCTTCAATCTTGGCCTGTGCTTCAAGTCGCTTTTTCATGGCGCGGTCATAGAGTTGCGACTTCAGCAACTTCAAGGCGCGCTCCTTGTTCTTCGGCTGGTCGCGCGTCTCCGTGTTCTCGATGAGTATCTCTTCCTGCTCGCCCGTGTCAGGGTCGGTGTACCAATAGCGCAGGCGAACGCCCGATTCCACCTTGTTCACGTTCTGTCCACCGGCACCCGAGGAACGGAAGGTGTCCCACGACAGCTTGGCAGGGTCGACATAGACCTCGATGGTGTCGTCGACCAATGGCGAGACGAAGACGCTGGCAAAACTGGTCATGCGCTTGCCCTGCGCATTGAAGGGGCTGACGCGGACGAGGCGGTGCACGCCGTTCTCGCTCTTCAGGTATCCGTAGGCATACTCGCCGCCTTCTATCTGCATGGTGACGCTCTTGATGCCGGCATCGTCGCCATCGAGGATGTTGGCGATGGTCACCTTGTAGCCGTGTGCCTCGGCCCAGCGCATGTACATACGCATCAGCATCTGTGCCCAGTCCTGTGCCTCAGTGCCGCCGGCGCCGCTGTTGATTTTCAGCACACAGTCCATCGGGTCTTCCTTCTGACGCAGCATATTCATCAGCTCCAAGTCTTCGATGGCCTTGATGGCCTGCGCATAGTCGGCATCCACCTCCTGCTCGGTCACCATCTCATCCTTATAGAAATCGAAGGCCAGCTGCAGCTCATCGGCCTTGAGGCGCACGTCCTCGTAGCCGTCAATCCATTTCTTAATGCCGCGCACCTTTTTCATCTGTTCCTCGGCGCGTTTGGGATCTTCCCAAAAGTCGGGTGCCTGCGTGCGCAGCTGCTCCTCTTCCAGCTCCACCCGTTTCTCGTCTATCTTCAAGTAATGGCAGAGCTTGTCGGCCCTGTCCATCACGTCTTTCAATTGATCCTGTGTAATCATGGTTTAAAATTTGTGCAAAGGTACGAAGAAAAAACGAAAAAGAGAGTTTTCCCTAACGATTTTTAGGGATTTTCCTATGCACAGTTTCAGAAAAAGGCTTAACTTTGCATCGTTAAGAATAAACCCCAAAGGACGAAACGATATGAAAAAGATTGTGATGATAATGATTGGCGCCGCAGTGCTGATGAGCAGCTGCGACACTTACCAGGCCTCTGGTGCTTATACTGGCAGCATGTTTGGCAATATGGTTGGCTCGGCCATCGGCGGCATTGCCGGCGGCTGGCGCGGCCACGAGATTGGTTCACTGGTGGGCACCGTGGGTGGCGCCGTGGTGGGTGCTTCCATCGGCAAGGCTGCCGACGAGAGGCGGGAGCGCCGCTATGAGGAACGCGCATCACGCCGTCAGCAGCAGCGCTATGAGCAACGCAACAGCCGTCGCTCCGACCAGCGTTACGACCAATATCCCTCAGCAGGACAGCAGTCTCAGATGTCGTACAGTGCCAACGGTCAGGCACTGGTCGTTCGCAATGCGGCCATCTACGAGGATAATCAGGACGGCCGTCTGACACGCGGTGAAAAGTGCACCGTAGTGTTCGAGATTGCCAACACCACAAGCGACCCCGTTTACGATGTCTATCCCTTAGTGGACGAGAAGACGGGCAACAAGCACATCCACATCTCGCCGAACCTGCGTGTGGAGAGCATCGCACCTCACCAGGCCATTCGCTACACCGCTTCTTTGGTAGCCGACAACGGCTTGAAGGACGGTCAGATAGAAGTGCTCGTCGGAGTGGCACAGGGCAACTCCATCGTCGACTCTCAGACACGCGCCTTCACCGTTCCTACTTCAAAGCGGTAACGCCTAATCCTGATAGTACACACGCTTCACGCGATTGCTGACGCTGGTGAGCACCTCGTAGGGAATGGTGCCGAGGATGTCGCTGAGCACGCTGACGGGCAGCTGGCGTCCGTAGATTTCCACCTGATCGCCCTCGTAGCATGGAATGTCGGTGACGTCGATTAAGGCCACGTCCATGCAGATGTTTCCCACATACTCGGCCTTCTGACCGTTCACGATGCAGTAGCCGTGGCGGTTGCCGAGATGGCGGTCGAGGCCGTCGGCATAGCCGATGGGAATGGCGGCAATGCGGCTGTCGCGTGTCAGCACGCCTTTGCGGCTGTAGCCCACCGTTTCATCCTTCGCCACGTTGCGTATCTGCAGGATAGTGGTTTTCAAGGTGCTGACAGGCTGGAGAGGGCCTTCGCTCTTCACTCTTAGCTTTTCACTTAATGGTTCCACTCCATACAGTCCTATACCCAGACGCACCATGTCGAGCTGGCGTTCGGGGAAGTGTTCAATGCCGGCGCTGTTGTCGATGTGGCGTAAGATCTTGTGGCTGAAGGCAGCCTGCAACTGCTGGCTGGCCTTGTCGAAGCGCTCAAACTGAAGGGCAGAGAACATGTCGAAGTCATCGCTGTCGCTACCCACGAAATGTGAGAAGACGGAGCGCGGAATGATGGCCTGCTGCGCCTTGAGGCAGGCGATAAGCTTAGAGATTTCCTCAGTTGATTCAGTTGTACCTGTGTTAAATCCTAATCGGTGCATGCCTGTGTCGAGCTTGATGTGTACGGGCCATCCGGTG
>Ga0310697_10006690_pt1 | contig 10913 bp, 9 predicted proteins | sample 172DNAGHGlowgp2_FD_203883 | JGI IMG/M metagenome (GOLD analysis project Ga0310697, IMG submission 203883) | Sheep rumen microbial communities from Palmerston North, Manawatu-Wanganui, New Zealand - 1728 DNA GHGlow gp2 (v2) (version 2) | ecosystem: Host-associated > Mammals > Digestive system >...
CTTGTTGACCTTGGGTTTGGGCTTTGGCTTTGGTGGTGGGGGCTGCGTCTTGGGCGGCGCAGGCGGCGCGGGCTCGGACACCTGCACCATTTCGAACACGGGAATCTGCTCCGGCTCGGGCTTCACGTTCACATAGTGGAAAGCGATACAGATTCCAACAATGGCCAAGTGGAACACCACGGCGCACACGATAATCTTCACCAATGTAGAATCTACATCGGAAGCAAAATACTGTATCCTGTCTTGAAACTTCTTCATTTACCCGGAGTTTCTTTGGGGTTCATGGTCAAGAAGCCGAGCTTTGTTACGCCCAGCTTTTGCACCTGGGTCACCACCTGCATCACCAGCCCATAGCGCACGGATTCGTCGGAGTTGATGACCACCGCCATCTCGCCATTCCAGAGGGACTGGAACACGCTGTTGAAGCTGTCAAAATCCACCATCATGTCGGCGATGTAGATTTCGTCGTCCTTGGTGATAGACACCTTCAAAAGCTTTTCCTGCTCCATAGTAGGGGCTTCGGCCTTGGGCAGGTCCACCTTGACGCCCTGGCTCATAAGGGGAGCAGAAATAATGAACACAATCAGAATCGAGAACACGATATCAATCATGTTCGTGAGGTTCATCTCCTGCTTTAGTTCTTTTCCGCGGCTACGCTTCACCTAGGCCTCCTAGCCTGCCACTTCTTCAAGAGCCAACAGGTCACCGCGCTTGAACAAGCTCAACACTTGGGAACCGAAGTTGAAATAAGAGATTTCGTTCTGGCCGTTACAGCTGGTAAAGTAGTTGTAGCCCGCAGAGGCAGGGATTGCCACCACAAGGCCGCCTACCGTAGTAATCAAGGCCATGGCGATACCAGGAGCTACCACAGAAAGGTCGGCAGAACCGTGCTGGCCAATCTGGAAAAAGGCAATCATGATTCCCCAAACAGTTCCCAAAAGCCCAAAGAAGGGAGCCAGATTGGAACTGGTGGCCAAAAAGCTCAGGTATTTGTCTTCGGTAAGGCGGAGACCCTCGATAGAGCGCTGGATAGTATCTTCCAGGAGGGAGGCTCTGTGCTGGATAGAGTCATAGCTTACAAAGTTACTGAACTTGGAAGCTTCTTTTAACACTTCGGCTGTCAGGCGGCGCAGAGCACTGTCTTCGGCCTTTTCGCACAATTCCTGAAGTTCCACAAACTGGGTCACCGTATTAAACTTGCGGAAAAATTCGGCATTGGCGTGCTTGTTCTTTAAGTAGGTAATGTACTTGACGATGATGATACCCCAAGACCCCAGGGACATAACCGCCAATATGCAAAGGACAACGATGGTGGCAATGTCTGACTGTAGCACCATCTGTACAAGAGGAATGGAATTGTTCAAAACAACCTCCGTAAAACGTTACGGAGATAATATAGAAAAAAAGCCCTCTCCCGAAGGAGAGAGCTTTGCTCATCAAAGACTTGCAATGATTACGGAGTATCGTACTTAGAAATCACCTTCTGGAAGTTGTCTTCGTTGATGAACACACCAGCAGATGCATCGCTTATATTGGCCTGAGAAATCTTATAGCCTGTCCCATCATCGAAGTACGGCACGATGGCAAAGCCAAAGACCTTGGAACCATCTGCATCATACTGCTTGGCGCCTTCCTTAAACGGAGAGCAATCGTCAGTGTAATTCACCACGAACTGAGCTGTTGAACCAGAAGCGCACTTGACCCAGCCATCTTTATTCTTCAGATCACTGTTGTAGTACAGGTCATAGCCGTTGGGCATTTCTGCAGCCGGATATTCATCCTTGTGAGTGTTGGTAATCACGAGATCTGCTGCATAGAACTTCGTAGGCTTGACACCCGGACCCGGAGCAAGTTCAGTACCAACGCAAGAAGTCGGGTTTTCAGAAGCGCAATCGTAAACATTACCACCTGCAGCTATAAAGGCAGCAGCCGTTTCAAAGAGCACCGTAGCAGACTTCAGATAATCATTGGTCTGCATCTTCTTGATTTTTTCAACAACCTTTTCATCGGTCTTGATTTGCAGGGGCTTTGCTTCCTTAGCAAGAGCTTCACCCGTAGCGTTCTTCGGGAGAACAATCACGTCAATAACCTTGGGCAGTTTCTTGGTTATCGGATACGGGAAGAATTTAGTTTCATTAAGCTTATTAAGGTTAAGCGTATAGGTCGTATCAGTGGTGTTGTCAACGTACATGTAATCGGCAAAAATATCAATATCGCCCTTTACGTAGATGTTGTAGCTGTCGACACCCTTTTCAATGCCGTCCCACTTGAGAGTAATACCAAGATCGTATTCCAAATCACTGGTACCCTTAAGTTCTGTTTCTGCAGTATAGCTGCCTGTAAATGTGTAAGCAATCTTTTCGGTCTTCTTTTCATCATCGTTCACATCGATTACCAGATTCTTGATCTGGCCAGGCAAATCCAGAGAACCGGCCGTGAATCTGCGCTTGAACTTGTACTCGACACCGTCAATCACAACGGAATCCTTCAGTTCCTTAGCGAGCTTGGACCACACCTTGAAGTTGATGAAATATTCCTTGCCATCAGCCCAGGCACCGGAGTTAGACTTAATCGTCACAACCTTGCCATCTTCGGAGAGACTCAGGGAAACGGCAACATCTTTGGTCACAATAGGATCAACAGAGTCGTCAATGATTCTCTTCACGTTAATATGGTTGGTGGTCACGGAGTCCTTTTCCAGAACTTCAGAGAAGGCGAGCTTGATTTCATCCTTCACGCCCACAGAATTCAGGTTGCTGGACAGGAGCACAGGATCCAAGGCGGCCAACACGGCAGCCTTCGGGTTCAGTTCCTTCACAACGCCCTTACGTTCGGAAACGCTATCGATGGAAGCTACTTCGTAAACACTGGTGCTGTCCACAATGAAGCGTTCGGTCTTCACGAAAATCGTGGTATTGGAAGCCAGATTCTTGAAGCTATAGTTACCGAGAGAGTCGGTCTTGGTGTAAACTTCGTTCGGGTAAATTTCGTTGTCCGCATACTTGGCATAGACTGTCACACCATTAGCCGGAATCCAGTCGCCGGTTTCCGGATCGGTATAGTAGAACTTACCCTTGACATCCACGCCCAACTCATGCATCACAACCTTGGGGTGAATGTCATGCACACGAGCCACGTCATTAGGCATCTGATCTTCGATGGAGTATTTGAAACGCTTCATGGCATAACCGTCATACTGGAAATCCCAGTAAATGTTATCACCGATTTCAACATTCTTCCAGACGCTGGTACCTGCAGAGTCCGTATACTTGGTCTTGTCCGTGGGGCGGAAGTAGATGGACACATCTTCCAGCGGAAGCTGGGTGTTGGCATCCACCACCATGAAGGTCACAGTGGCTGTTTCCTTGATTTCGTCATTGGCGTCGGAAACCGAGGAGTCGCTACAAGCAGCGAGCAGCGCGGCGGCCGAGGCGAGAGTCAAGAGTTTATGTTTCATACATTCTCCTTGTGATTTTGTATTGTTCTTGTTTTGTTAATAAACTTGTCTGTTAAAAGTTGAGGAACCAGAAGGTGGCGCGGGCACCGATGTGCCAAGCATTGCCATCCACATCGCTGGTGAATTCCATGGTCTTGGTCAGGTCGTATGCAGCAAACAAACCAAGTTCACCGGCCATACCGGCAAAGTTTATGCTGTAACCGGCGCCCAGTTCAACATCGTATTCTGACTGGGGCTTGTAGGTGACGCGAGCATAGCGGGTGGTATGGGGCTGCAACACGATATCGTCAGAGGTAACCCAGGCACCGGTAAGACCCAGTTCAACAATGAGGCCCTCCTTCTTGGCGGGCATCCAACGACCATAGAGGCCGGCACCAGCACGCCAGTAACCTTCGTTCACGGTGCGGTTGCGGGATTCACCCACATAGAGGCGGTGGTACTGCATAGAAGCAGCGAGACGAGCACCGAACATTCCCTTAGAGAAAAGTCCGCTCACACCGAAGGTGAAGGGGAAATCCTTGAAGTGGTTCTGGTCGTACTTGACATCGAACATACCAAAGCCACCAGAAAGGGTAAGACCGGCAGCGAAGCGGGGAGCCTTTTCGGCAGCTTCGGCTTCAGCCTTCTGCTTGGCTTCTTCGGCGGCGATGGAGTCGGCGATGGCCTGCTGACGGGCAGCCTCTTCGGCAGCGGCGATAGAATCGGCGCGAGCCTGTTCGGCGGCGATGGAGTCGGCGATGGCCTGCTGGCGAGCCTGTTCGGCAGCGATAGAGTCAGCAATAGCCTGCTGACGAGCGGCTTCAACAGCGGCAGCGCAGCCTTCGGGGTCAATCTGCTGGCCCAGAGAGTCTACGGCGCAAGGATCAACGGCCGGAGTTTCTTCAACTGGAGCGGCTTCGGCTACGGGAGCAGCTTCAGCAGCGGGAGCAGCCTCGGGGGCCGGAGCGACTGCTGCAGGAGCAGGGGCAGGAGCCGGAGCGACTGCTGCAGGAGCAGGGGCAGGGGCGGGAGCAGGCGCGGGAGCGGCAGCTGCGGGTGCAGGAGCCGGCGCGGGAGCAGGTGCAGGTGCGGCAGGGGCCTGAGCATAGGCTCCGCCGACCATAGAAGCAAGGAACATAACCATTGCAAGTTTCTTCATAGATTCTCCATTCATAAAAGAGTTTGCATTAAAATCACGTGAAATATATAAAGAATAACCCCTTTGCGCAAGTTTTTTTTAAGAAACGACCCGAAATGGGCTTTTTTTCTGTTCCCAGAGTGTTTTCTAGATGTGAAGTGTGGGGGGGGGGCAAGGTGCGTAATTACCCACTACTCACAACTCATTACTCATTCGCTACAGTCCTTTCGGATGGAACGTCTTGCGATGCACCGGAGAAAAACCCTGCTTGCGGATAGCGTCCAGGTGCGCCTTGGTGCCATAACCCGCATGTTTTTCAAAGCCGTAACCCGGATATTCCAAAGCCAGGCGGTCCATATAGCGGTCACGGAAGACCTTGGCGAGGATTGATGCCGCTGAAATAGAGGCTACCAAACCGTCCCCTTTTATCACGGGGAACTGGCACCCCTGGACCAAGCCGTGAATTTTCAAATTTCCATCCACTGCCACTAGAACGGTCGCACCCGGCTTAAAATGTCCCCGAACCTCCACGGGCAGTTCGGGCTGTTTTTCCGTGATTTCCGTCATACCCAGCGCCTGCAATGCCCGCCGCATGGCCAAAAAGTCAGCTTCCAGAATATTCAGTTGATCAATTTCCTCAACGCTGGCACTGGCTATGGCATAGCATTCGCAGGCGTCCTTTACTTTGTCGTAAATAGCTTCACGTTTGGGACGGGAGAACTTTTTCGAATCATTCAATACGGACAAAATATCTGCAGATTTGAGCACGGCGGCACAGGCCACCACAGGGCCCGCCAACGGGCCTCGGCCCACTTCATCGATGCCTACTATAATATAGTTAGGGCCAAAAGTGGATTCGGCGTAGTTGCGGAAGGCGATTTCACCCTCAATAGGAGTGGTGACGGCAGACATGAAGTCGGGATTCTTGTATTTCATGATTAGGGGCTAGGGGTTAGGATTTAGGGGCTAGGATTTAGGGGTTATTGGTTAGGTAATAGGTTGTAGGTATTAGGGGTGCAGGTTACAAGAAGTGTCATCCCCGACCCATTCGACAAGCTCAGGGCAGGCTTTGACGGGGGATCCGCTCGAGAACGCAGTGCCTTTTTGCGAAAAAAAAATTAAAATTTTCATATCAAAAACAGCCATTCAACAAAATTCTCGGACAAAAATAGCGAATTTCAAAGATATAAAATCAATTTTTTTCAAAACTTTGCCAAATTTTACGCAATTTTCGACAAATAAAAGTCATCAAAACTCAAATTTTACCAAAAAATTCAAAATTTTTTAAGAATTTCAGATGTAATATCTTGCCGTTCCCAATAAAATCTGCTAATTTTTCGTCAACTTTTTATAAAATTTCAAACTCTAACTCAGGTATTTTATGGCAAACAAGACATTAAGTGGAGCCGAAGTGATTATCGAGTGCCTCAAAAGAGAGGGCGTCGATACCATTTTCGGGTACCCTGGCGGATCTGCAATCCCCATGTTTGACGCAATTCTCGATTCTAATATTAAAGTAGTGCTGACCCGCCACGAGCAGGGAGCCACCCACATGGCCGACGGCTACGCCCGCCAGACGGGCAAGGTGGGCGTCGCCCTCGTGACTTCCGGTCCGGGTGCAACAAACACGTTCACCGGCATCTACACCGCCCTCATGGATTCCAGCCCCATCGTGGTGCTGGCCGCCCAGACCACCACGCCGAACCTGGGTAAGGACGCCTTCCAGGAATGCGACACCAGCGGCATGACCTTCGCCGCCGTCAAGCATTCTTACCTGGTGAAGAATTCCAACGACCTTCCCCGTATCATGAAAGAGGCCTTCCACATTGCGCGCAGCGGCCGACCGGGCCCCGTGCTCATCGACCTGCCCAAAGACGTGACCGCCGGCCCCTGCACCGCCCCCTTCACCGACAAGATGGACCTGCCGGGTTACAAGATTCCGACCCACGCCCCCATCCAGGCAGTTGAGAAGGCTGCAGAATTCCTGAAAAAGTCCAAGAAGCCCCTCTTGCTGGTAGGCCACGGCGCCATGATTTCTGGCGCTAGCCGCCAGGTGCGCGAGCTGGCCGAAAAGCTGAACGCTCCCGTGTGCTGCACCATGCTGGGCCTGGGCGCCTTCCCCACCGACCACGAGCTTTCTCTGGGCATGCTAGGCATGCACGGTACGGTTTACGCCAACAAAGCGGTGCTGGACTGCGATTTGATTTTCTCCATCGGTAGCCGCTGGGACGACCGTATCACCGGTAAGCTGGACGTGTTCTGCAAGGACGCCGTCAAGATGCACCTGGACATCGACCCCGCCGAAGAGGGCAAGGTTTTGCAGCCCGACGTGTTCCTCTGCGGCGACGCCAAGCTCGTGCTGGAACAGCTTTTGCCCATGGTGAACAAGCTGGACACCGCTGACTGGGTTAAAACTTGCCAAAGCTGGAAAAAGAAGTTCCCCCTCACCTACCCCAAGCAGGGGGGCTTACGCATGCAGCACGTGATTGCGACAGCAAGCAAGCTTACCCAAGGCAAGGCTATTGTCACCACCGACGTGGGCCAGCACCAGATGTGGGTGGCCCAGTTCTTCGACATCAACTACCCCCGCCAGCTGCACAGTAGCGGTGGTGCCGGTACTATGGGCTTTGGATTCCCGGCGGCCATCGGCGCCTCCTTCGGCAACGAGACCGGCTGGCCGGTACTCAGCTTCAGCGGCGACGGTGGATTCCAGATGACCGAAGCGGAACTGGCCACAGCCGCTATCCACAAGCTGCCCATCAAGATTTTCGTGATGGACAACAAGTACCTGGGCATGGTGCGCCAGTGGCAGGAACTCTTCTACGAGCACCGCTACTCTAGCGTGGACATGCAGGGCAACCCCGACTTCGTGAAGCTTGCCGAGGCCTATGGCATTCCGGGGCTGCGTATCAAGCGTGCCGCCGACGCCGAACGGGTTATCCAGAAGGCGCTGGACTACAAGGACGGGCCCATCCTCATCCATTGCGAATGCGAGAAGGAAGACAACGTGTTCCCCATGATTCCCGCAGGCGCCCCCATTACCAGCATGATTGTTGAACAGCCCAAGGCCCAGCTCGAAAAGCCCACGGGATCGACCTAATAGGAGGATTTGAAGATGATTGATAAGGCACATTCTATTAGTTTGTTGGTTGCGAACCGCCCCGGCGTGCTGGTGCGTATCGCCCTCGTGTTCTCCCGTCGTGGCTACAACATCGATTCCCTGGTGGTCTCCCCCACTCTGGACCCGAATTTCAGCCGCATGAACATCATCGCCCACGGCAATCCTGAAATCCTGATGCAGATTATCAAGCAGCTGGAAAAACTGGTGGACGTGGTGCAGGCCAAGGACCATACCGACACCAACGCAGTGGAAAAGGAACTGGCCCTCATCAAGGTGCGCTGTTCTCCGGACCAGAGGACCGAAGTGTTGCAGCTCTGCGACCACTTCAAGGCCCATACCGTAGACATGACCGAAAAGTCCATGATTATCCAGATTACCGGAAGCAGCGACAAGGTGGACAACCTGAAGAGTCTGCTCCAGAAATTCGAAATCGTGGAATACATCCGCACGGGCAAGGTTATCATGCTCCGCGGGGAAGACAAAACGTAGCGAGAGCAAAGCTCTCGCACAATTCGGAATCCGGAATTCGGATTTCGGAATTCATTCACGAAAGAATCCGTCCGAACTTCGGGCGGATTTTTCTATATTCCGCCACAACAAGAAGGCTTTATGGCAGACTCTCAGGTTAAAGATTCTCTCGTTATCGGCGGTCACGAATTTACGTCTCGTTTCATTCTTGGTTCCGGCAAGTATTCGCTGAAGCTCATCGAGGCTGCGGTACGTGACGCGGGAGCGCAGATAGTGACTCTCGCCGTGCGCCGGGCAAACACCAAGGACCACGAGAACATTCTGGACTACATTCCCAAGGGTGTGACGCTGCTCCCAAACACCTCGGGTGCGCGGAACGCCGACGAGGCGGTGCGTATCGCACGGCTTTCCCGAGAACTGGGCTGTGGCGACTTCGTGAAAATCGAAATCATGCGGGACACCAAGTACCTGCTGCCCGACAACTACGAGACGGTAAAAGCTACGGAGACTTTGGCAAAGGAAGGTTTCGTGGTGATGCCCTACATGTACCCGGACCTGAACGTGGCAAGGGACCTGGTGAACGCAGGAGCCGCTGCAGTCATGCCCCTTGCCGCCCCCATCGGGTCCAACAAGGGGCTTTCTACCCGGGAATTCATCCAGATTCTGATTGACGAAATCGACTTGCCCATCATCGTAGATGCGGGAATCGGAAAGCCCTCCGAAGCCTGTGCCGCCATGGAGATGGGGGCAGCGGCCATCATGGCGAATACCGCCCTCGCAACGGCAGGCGACCTGACGCTCATGGCGGAAAGTTTCAAGCTTGCGATAGAGGCGGGTCGCAAGGCCTACCTGGCAGGCCTTGGGCGCGTGCTCACGCGCGGGGCTTCCGCCTCCGACCCGCTCACCGGATTCTTGCGGGACTAGACCTTTTTCCCGAAAAATCCTGCCAAGGTTTTTTCTAGAACCGCTATATCGATGGGCTTGGCCACGTGGGCGTTCATTCCCGCCTCCATGGCCTTTTCTATATCTGCGCTAAAGGCATTGGCGGTCATGGCCACGATGGGAACATAGGCCTGCTCCACATTACCCAGACGGCGAATCCGGCGGGTGGCCTCGTAACCGTCCATGACGGGCATCTGGATATCCATCAAAACAATGTCGTAGTAGCCGGGATGGGCGCTGGACAGCTTGTAAACGCCCTCCTCGCCATTTGCAGCAAATTCCACATCGAAGCCCATATTTTTCAGAATCAAACCGGTCACTTCGCGGTTAACGGCCATGTCTTCTACCAAAAGGACCCGCTTGCCGGCAAAGTTCACCGGACAGTTCGGCAAGTCCGCATTCCATTGGGTCTGCATGGCCGACTGGAGGCGCATGGGAAGCGTCACCACGAACTCCGTACCCTTTCCGGACTGGCTCTGCACCTGGATTTTTCCGTCCATCTGATCCACGATGCGCTTGGTGATGGCCATTCCAAGGCCCACGCCCTGAACACCGCTCAACGAAGAGGAACGCTCCATTTCAAAGGCATCGAACAGGCGGCTCGCAAGGCTTTCGGTCATGCCGATTCCGTTGTCCTTCACACGCAATTCGTACAGGCCAAAGCCTTCCCTTTCCGAAGGAAGTTCCGCCAGCTTCAAGGAAACCTCTCCACCATCGGGCGTAAACTTGCAGGCGTTGCTCAAGAGGTTCATGACGACCCGGTTGAAACCCTGGCGGGAACAAAGGACCAGCGGGTCTTTTACGCCGCTGCAATCCACAGTGAAGTCGATGTTTTTCTCTTGCATCCGAGGCGCAAATGTTTCATGCCAACCAGCCACCATTTCCCTTAAGTCCAGGGCGGACTCTTCCGCCTCGATTTTACCGCTTTCCAGGCGGCTCATTTCCAGCACGTCGTTCACCAGCGACAGCAGGTGCTGGCAGGAACGCTCAATCTTCACTGAGTTCTCCCTGATTTCGGGCAAGGTAGCGTCTTCTTTTTTGCAAAGGGCGACACAGCCCATGATTTCGTTCATGGGGGTACGGATATCGTGACCGATGTTAGAAAGGAATGCGGACTTGGCCTCGTGTTCCTTCTTCTCCGCGTTCAAGTCCTTATGGATAGTTCCGATGCGTTCCTCCCCTTCTTCCACTTTCTTGAGGATAATCTTCATCAAGGAAAGAATCAAAAACACAAAAAGGCTCCCGCCAAAGAGGATGGATGGAACCACGTTGTCGGAAATCCCCACGTAGCCAACCGCCAGGTAGCCCAAGAGGAACAGGACCAACAGCGCCAGGGGAATGTGGAGAGGGCCACGGCCCTTGTCCCAGTAGTTCGACCTGAGGACAACCCGTTCCAGCAAAATGTAACGGACAATGTTGAGAAGCATCAGGGCGCTTCCGGTGTAAACAAGAATCAAGGGCAGATTTTCCATACAACAACCTTAACTGGACTTAAATATAACGAATTCAAAAAAATATGGGCGGGCCGTTTTTTCTAATTTCTGGGCACTATGGTCAAGTTGGAAGAATCCTGGCTGAAACTCCTGGGCGACCAGTTCGAGCAGCCCTATTTCCATAAAATCAAGGAAACCCTCCTGAAGGAGAAGGCGGAACACCACGTGATATACCCGCCGGGACCGAAAATCTTTGCGGCCCTGGACTTTTGCCCTGTGGACAAGGTAAAGGCCGTCATCATCGGGCAAGACCCTTATCACAATCCGGGACAGGCCCACGGACTCTGCTTCTCGGTGCCCAACGGAATCGACCCG
>Ga0310697_10006691_pt1 | contig 10913 bp, 6 predicted proteins | sample 172DNAGHGlowgp2_FD_203883 | JGI IMG/M metagenome (GOLD analysis project Ga0310697, IMG submission 203883) | Sheep rumen microbial communities from Palmerston North, Manawatu-Wanganui, New Zealand - 1728 DNA GHGlow gp2 (v2) (version 2) | ecosystem: Host-associated > Mammals > Digestive system >...
GTGTTTCAGATTTATTTTTTATTGGTTATTGTATCTTCCGAGCTTGATTCCAACTTTTCGGATTTGGCATGCGATTTCCACAGGATGGCTACCACCACAAAAAGGAACCCGGCCAAACATACCATCGGCGCTACCACTATTCGCTTGGTGCCGAAGATGTCAGGATTGAAGGCGGCTTCTGTGGTGCTTCCGCCCGACATGAGGATGAAGCCCAATATCACTATCGCAAATCCTACTATCAGAAGGATGTAATTGATTTTGCTGAATGCAAATTGATTTTCGTTCATTTTCTCGTTTTATAATGTTTAAAATAATTTTACAATCTACTTGTCAACTAGTCAACTTGTCTACTCGTCTACTCGTCAACTTGTTCACTAAATTCTAAATATGATACAGATCGTTGCTCGACATTTTCAGGTATTTGTTGAGCGAGATATAGGTGCAAAGGAAGGTTATAAGCAGTCCGAACACTATTACCGACGCACCAACAATGGCCATCACCTGATAGTCGATGATTTCCTGGATGTCCGGTTCGTAGTTCTGGAGCCACTTTATACCTAAGAGGAGGAGTATACATGCTATGGCTGAGGATACGATTCCCATCACAAACGACTGCTTAAGGAACGGTCTTCTGATAAAGCCCCAGGAGGCACCTACAAGCTTCATCGTGTTTATCAGGAAACGGCGGGCGAAGATGGTCAGGCGCACCGTGTTGTTGATCAGACCGAAAGAGATGAAAGTGAACAAGGCGGCAAGGATAAGCAACACCAAGGTGGTCTTGTTGATTCCTTCATTCATCGATTCCACCAGGTCGGGATGATAAAGCACGTCGTTGATTTCACTGCGGCGTTTCAAACGGTTGGAGATGCTCTCCAAACTGTCTTTGCTCGTATAGCTCTCTGCTATCTTCAACTCCAGCTCCGCCATGTATGGGTTGTAGCCGATAAACTCTTCCGGGTCGGTGCCAAGAAGTTCATTGGCCTTTTGTAAAGCCTCTTCTTTGGTAATATACTGATGTTCCTTGATGCTTGGGTCGTTGTCGAGTTCGCTCTGGAGTTTTCTCAACTGTTCGGGGGTGACATTGTCTTTGATATATACGTTGACGATGACGTTCTCCTTCAGATAGGTCGACGCTTTCTTTGCACTTATCACAAACAACACTATTGTGCCCAATAGCATCAGGACAAAGGTGGTACTCAGCAGTGACGTTAAAAACTGGGTGCTGAAATACCCCGTGTACGACATTTTCTTCTTTCCCATATTATGATTGTTTTATTAGTTTTCTTGGTTTAATTTCATTACTCTCTCGATTCTCTCGCCCGCATGGCAAGAATTCCTAATTGGCTTCGCCGAACCTAAAGGTTTCCTAATTCCTCATTCCTAATTCCTCATTCCAACAAAATTCCTTTCAACGTTGCCGACGAAGAGTCGGTGATCCTCACATTCACGAAGTCGCCTATGTGATGACCATTGCGGTCGAACACCACCACCTTGTTTTGCGGGGTGCGGCCGAAAAGCTGGTCGCGCGAACGTTTGCTCACTCCTTCCACGAGCACTTCGTATTCCTTGCCTATATCTTTGCGATAACTCTCTGCGCTCAATTCATTCTGAAGAGCGATGAGTTCGTTCAAACGGCGGAGTTTCACCTCTTCTGGGACATCGTCGGGCAGATGCTTGGAGGCATAAGTGCCGGGACGCTCTGAATATTTGAACATGAAGGCTGAGTCGTAGCCGCATTCACGCATGAGCGACAGCGATGCCTCATGGTCTTCCTCTGTCTCTGAGTGATAACCCACGAATATGTCGGTGGTCAGTCCGCAGTCGGGCAGGATTCGACGGATGGCGGCGATGCGGTCCATATACCATTCACGCGTGTATTTCCGGTTCATCAGTTTCAGGATGCGGTCGCTGCCGCTCTGAACCGGCAGGTGGATGTGGTTGCATATGTTGTTGTATTCCGACATCACATGGAGCGTTTCGTCACTCATGTCCTTTGGATGGGAGGTGGTGAAACGGATGCGCATCTTCGGAACACATTGTGCCACCTTGCGAAGCAACTCTGGAAAATCCACCTCGCCGCATTTGTAGGAATTCACGTTCTGACCCAGCAACGTCACTTCCTTATAGCCTTTGTCATTAAGGTCTTTTACTTCCGACAGGATGCTCTCCACATCACGGCTGCGCTCACGCCCGCGGGTGTAAGGCACTATGCAATAATGGCAGAAGTTGTTGCAGCCACGCATGATGCTCACATATCCCGACACATGGTTGGCGTGTATACGCGTAGGAAGCACGTCTTTGTAGGTCTCGGTGGTGGACAACTCCACATTTATGGCTTTCTCACCAAGTTCTGCGGAAGCGATGAGGTCGGGAAGGCTCAGATAGGAGTCGGGACCGGCAACCAAGTCCGCATGGTGATGGTCAATCAGGTCCGACTTCACGCGTTCGGCCATACAACCTACCACACCGATAATCAACGGTTTGCCTTTGCGTTTCTGGCGGATGTTGTGCAACACTTCCAGACGGTTGACAATCTTGTTCTCCGCATTCTGACGAACGGAACAGGTGTTGAGCAAGATGGCGTCAGCGTCATCCAGACTGTCGCATGGCTCATAGCCGGCCATTTTTAAGATAGATGCAATAACTTCACTGTCCGCCACGTTCATTTGGCAGCCATAAGTTTCTATCAGAAGTTTCTTCATTATAAAAACACGATTTTCGAAAATCTAAGCAAAGGTACGAAAAAAAGACGAATAATATACCCCATATCACGATAAATTATGATTTCTTAAGGGATTTGTTTTCTATGAAATAGAAAATCTCTCTGTTTTCGCTCTTCTGGTTTGCAAAAAAAAGTCTGGCCTCACAAGGAAGCCAGACCTATAGACATTATGAAAAACGAAATGATTATTTCAGTTTTGTGTAACCGTATTTTGCAACGTCACCAAGTTCTTCCTCGATGCGGATAAGCTGGTTGTACTTAGCCATACGGTCGGTACGTGACATAGAACCGGTCTTAATCTGACCTGAGTTGGTTGCTACTGCGATGTCGGCGATTGTTGCGTCCTCAGTTTCACCTGAACGGTGAGAAGTCACTGATGTGTAGCCGTGACGGTGAGCCATCTCGATTGCTTCAAGAGTCTCAGTCAACGAACCAATCTGGTTAACCTTGATGAGGATAGAGTTGGCGGCACCCATCTGGATTCCCTTCTGCAGGAACTTGGTGTTGGTTACGAACAGGTCGTCACCTACAAGCTGGCAGCGGTCACCGATCTTTGCGGTAAGCTTAACCCAGTTTTCCCAGTCGTTCTCGTCCAAACCGTCTTCGATAGAGTCGATAGGGAACTTTGTGATGAGCTCTTCCAGATAAGCAATCTGTTCGTCTGCACTCAGCTTCTTGCCGTTAGGGTCCTTCTGCTTGCCGTTCTTCAGCTGGCTGTAGTCATACCACCAGTTGCCGTCTGCGTCCTGAGTGGCAAATTCGGATGCGGCGCAGTCCATTGCAATCTTCACGTCCTTGCCTGGCTCATAACCTGCTGCCTTGATGGCGTCGCAGATAATCTGAAGTGCGTCTTCGATGCCGTCCAATGCTGGAGCGAAACCACCTTCGTCACCTACTGCAGTTGACAAACCACGTGCCTTCAACAACTTAGCGAGGTTGTGGAACACCTCTGCACCGATACGGATGGACTCCTTGATGCAGCATGCGCCTACAGGACGAATCATGAACTCCTGGAATGCGATTGGAGCGTCAGAGTGAGCACCACCGTTGATGATGTTCATCATTGGAACAGGAAGGGTGTAGGTGTTGGTGCCACCGATGTAGCGGTAAAGCGGAAGACCAAGTGCGTTGGCTGCTGCCTTGGCTGCTGCAAGAGATACACCGAGGATGGCGTTTGCACCAAGCTTGCTCTTGGTTGGAGTGCCGTCCAATGCGATCATCTTATAGTCTAATGCACGCTGGTTGAACACACAGTCGCCTTTCAATGCTGGAGCAATGATGGTGTTTACGTTTTCAACTGCCTTCAACACACCCTTGCCAAGGTAACGACCTTTGTCGCCGTCACGAAGTTCGAGAGCTTCGTTTTCACCTGTTGATGCACCTGATGGAACGGCTGCACGGCCGAGAACTCCATTTTCCAACACAACATCTACCTCAACGGTAGGATTGCCACGAGAGTCAAGAATCTCACGAGCGATGATCTTTTCAATCTTCATAAATGATAAAATTTGTTATTGTTTATATAAAAAATTATAGGTTCTTTACAAAATGCAAAGATAATCTTTTTTTTCCACTTGACGAAATAACTTGACATTTTATTATTGTTAATTTTTAATTTGAACTTTGCAATAAACTCGTCTACAAAAAATTCAACCGACTCGTCAACTCGTCAACTTGTCCACATGGAAATAAATTCCTAATTGGCTTCGCCGAACCTAAAGGTTTCCTAATTCCTAATTCCTAATTCCTAATTTGAATAATAATTCCTAATTATCAAATAAAACTCGTCAACTAAAATTTTAATTTTTAATTTTTAATTTTTAATTTAAAACCTTATATTTGCACATATAATTGTTAATTTCATATTTCTTGCCATGAAAAAACTTCTTTCGCTATGTCTTTGTTTGTTGTTTACCGCTTTGGCAAATGCGAATCCGATAGACGAACTCCTTGAACGAATCGACAAAGGGGCGTCTAAGAAATTCAAGACGGAATTGAAAGCCGGCGACAAGGATTTCTTCGAACTAGACCAGGATGGGCGCAAGGTGGTGGTCAGAGGAAACACCTGGGTGAACATCGCTGTGGGGGTGAACTGGTATCTCAAATATTATGCCAATGTGCATGTGGCATGGAACAACCCACACCCCAGTATACCTGACGCCCTGCCGAAGATGACGCAGAAGGAACGCCACGAGACGGACCTCAAACTCAGGTACGACTTCAACTATTGCACTTTTTCATATTCCATGGCGTTTTGGGACTGGGAACGGTGGCAGCAGGAAATCGACTGGATGGCACTTCACGGGGTGAACCTGCCGCTGGCAATCGTGGGCACAGAATGTGTGTGGCACAATATGCTGATAAAACTCGGCTATTCTGAAGAAGAAATAAGTCAATTCATCGCCGGACCGGCATTCCTCGCATGGTGGGAAATGAATAACCTGCAGGGGTGGGGAGGCCCGCTGACTAAGTCGTGGTATGAAAGACAGGAAAAACTGCAGAAAAACATTCTTTCCAGGATGAAGGAACTGGGTATGCATCCGGTGCTGCCAGGATATTCGGGTATGGTGCCGGTGAATTCAAAGGGAAAACTCGGGCTGAACATAGGTGAGACGAAACCGTGGAACGGGTTCATAAGACCGGCAAACCTCATGCCTACAGAACCCCGGTTCCAGGAGATAGCCGACCTCTATTATGACGAACTCACGCGGCTCTATGGAAAAGCGGAGTTTTATTCCATGGACCCGTTCCATGAAAGCCACGACGACAGCTCCGTGGACTACGGAGGAGCGGCTGTAGAGATTCTCAATGCTATGAAAAAGGTGAACCCCAATGCTGTGTGGGTGGTGCAGGGATGGACTGAAAATCCCAGGCCTCAGGTGCTGGATGCCGTGAAACCGGAAGACATGCTGGTTTTAGACCTCTTCAGCGAGTGCCGGCCTATGTGGGGAGCGCCATCGGTGTGGAAACGCGACAACGGATATGGGCAACATCCTTGGCTCTTCTGCCTGTTGGAGAATTTCGGCGCTAATGTGGGGCTGCATGGGAGGATGGACCAACTCCTCTATAATTTCTACCTCACCAAAACCCATCCTCTCGCCAAAAACATTAAAGGCATCGGATTCACGATGGAGGGGTCGGAAAACAATCCCGTGATGTTCGAGCTGATGAGTGAACTGCCATGGAGGACCGACAAGTTCTCTAAAGAAGAATGGGTGAAGGGCTATGTGAGAGCAAGATATGGGTGCGACGACCCTGCATTGCAGGAGGCATGGCATATTCTTGCAAACACCATCTACAACTGCCCTGTGGGAAACAACCAGCAGGGACCTCATGAGAGCATCTTCTGTTCCAGGCCTTCTATGAACAGTTTCCAGTCATCGAGTTGGTCGAAGATGAAGAACTACTATGATCCGGAAGATACAAAACAGGCGGCGGAACTGATGAACAGCGTGGCTGAAAAATACCGGGGCAACAACAATTTTGAATATGACCTTGTGGACATCACACGACAGGCGATGGCCGACCAGGCAAGAATCCAGTATCAGAGGGTGATTGCCGACTATAAGGCGTTTGCAAGGAAACAGTTCAAGAAGGATTCTCAAATCTTCCTGCAAATGATTGACATGCAGGATGAACTGCTCGGGACAAGGGCTGAGTTCAGGTTGGGGCACTGGACCGAGGCGGCACGTGATTGCGGAACTACGGAGGAGGAAAAAAATGACCTTGAATGGAATGCACGGGTGCAGATAACCACTTGGGGACTTAGATATAATGCTGATATAGGAAAACTAAGGGATTATGCACATAAGGAATGGCAGGGGATTCTCCACGACTTCTACAAGGTGAGATGGGAAACCTATTTCAAACTCTTGGAAGAGGATATGGAAAAGGCTTCACAACCTGATTTTGAACTGATTGGAGAAGGACATAACAGCAATAAAACGGCTGACGAACTCATGCAGATGGCTAAACCGCAGGAAATCACCATGGACTATTATGCGCTGGAAGAGCCGTGGACCCTGCAACACGGCGGCTATTCGCCTCTTCCGGTGGGCGACCCGGTGGAAATGGCGGCAAAGGCCATGAAACTCATTAAGGAAATTTAAACCGTTAATTCAATGCTATGACTAAACGCATTCTTTCACTCGACATTCTCAGGGGAATCACCGTGGCGGGTATGATTCTCGTGAACAACGGATACGGAGAGTCGTTCTCCACTCTTTGCCATTCCAAATGGAACGGGCTGACCCCTTGTGACCTCGTCTTCCCGTTTTTCCTTTTCATCATGGGCGTGTCCACATATCTGTCGCTCTCAAAAAGCATGTTCAAACCGTCGGGGGCGGTGGTGATGAAAATCATCAGACGTACACTGGCGCTTTTCCTCATCGGACTCTTTATCAACTGGTTCGAACTCGCAACAAAAGGCGACATCATGTGTTTCGACCATCTGAGGATTTGGGCGGTGTTGCAACGTATCGCTATTTGCTATTGCATCGTGTCTGTAATCGCCTTGACGGTCAACCACAAATGGATAATTCCTATGGTGCTGGTGTTGCTTGCTGCCTATGCGGTTATACTCTTGACTGGAAACGGATATGCAGAAGATGCTTCCAACATCATTGCGCGGGTGGACAACTGCCTTTTTGGCGCTGACCATCTCTATCATAAAAGTCCGGTGGACCCCGAAGGACTCCTTTCCACACTTCCCGCTGTGGCTCATGTGCTTATCGGATTCTATGTGGGAAAGAAAATACATAAGGCGGACACGGTGGGGTACAAGGCTTTCAATGTTTTGCTTATTGCCGCGGTGTTGATTGTTGCGGGATATCTTCTCTCGTTTGGATTTCCGCCTAACAAACGCATTTGGAGCCCAAGCTACGTGTTGCTGACTTGTGGGATGGCTGCCGCATTGCTGGGAATTCTCATGTATTGCATCGACATGAGAAAAAGCAAGAGATGGTACACTTTCTTTCAGGTGTTTGGGGTCAATCCGCTTTTTCTCTATGTCACCAGTGAAATCCTGTCTGTTGCATTGAAACGGATTGGGGTGAGCGAAGCGGTGTTCGGAGCCGTTAATTCATGTGTTTCTCACCCGCAGACGGCATCGCTTATCTACGCAATTTACTTTGTTCTGCTCAATTATCTTATAGGATATCTTCTGTTTAAGAGAAAAATGTATATAAAATTATAAAAAATAGATAGATTATTTTTTTTATAAATTAAATTATTTTAACTTTGTACAAATTAACTATTATAGTTTTAATAAATAAAGAATTGATGAACTTGTTTTAACCCTTTGATAATTATGAAAAAAATAATTTTCTCACTTTTGTTCTTCGTCTCATTGGGTATTTGTGCGCAAACTGCTGTCACAATCAACAACCCGAGCTTTGAGGAAGGTATCACAGGATGGAGCGTCACTAAGATGACTCGTCAGAGTAATGACAACTTCTCAAAGAAAGACGGTGAATACTATATGCAGTCGTGGAAGTCGAGGGGGTCCACAATCGACAACGCGAAAGTGTGCCAGACTCTTAAGGGACTGAAACAGGGAAAATACCGCATGATGGTTAATGCATGCCATGTGCAGCAGGCGGAAATCGACAGCGACGTGAATACTGGAGACCCACAGACCGGAGCGTATGTATATGCCGGAAATTATATGGTGGAGGTGACCGATGCCAACTCCTATTTCGTAGACTTCGCGATTATAGGAAGCCAAAATTCTATAGAGATCGGTGCCAAGTCGGTTAGCGCAACCGGCAACTATTTCGCCGTTGACAACTTCATGATCATCTATCTCGGCGATGCGGATGTGGATGATTATAAGGCGGCATTGAGCCAACTTATTCTGGATGCTCAGAAAATAGCAACGTCCTCTACCACTGCACTCAATAATGCCATCAATGAGGCGCAATCGCAAGTGGATTTAGAATTTGCCACACTGGAAAATGTGAAGGCTGCGTATGACAATCTCAACACCGAATACAAAAATGCTAAGGTTAGCGCCATCATCGTGAATCCGAGTTTCGAAAACGGTACTACGGGATGGGTGGTGAAGAACATGTCCACACAAAGCAATTCTGTGTTCTCAAGAAAAGTGGGTACATACTATCTTGAATCATGGGTGGACAGAGGATCCAAACTCTCTGATGCTTCGGTTTTGCAGACTCTGACAATGCAAAGCGGTAAATACACGCTGAAGGCTAACGCATTGCACATACAGCAAAGCGCAAACCAAAGCACCGCCAATAGCGGAGCGGCCCAGAAGGGGGCTTACCTCGTTGCAGGAGCGGCTCAGCAACTCATCACATCGATGAAGTCCTATAGCGTAGACTTCTCTGTGTTGGCTGATGGAAGCAAGGTGGTAATCGGACTCAATGCGGAAAACCCTACTGGCAACTACCTCTGTGTGGATAATTTCACCATCACATATAACGGAGAGGTGGAAACGGCTGACTATATCAACACATTGAACCAACTCATCGAACAGGGACAGGCTTATGTTGACAAAGGCATACAGAATTCTGTGGCTGAACAGGTTAATACCGCTATTGAAAATGCCAACCTGGCAATGAAGGGCGATGGACATGATGAGGAGGGTAACATCACATATAATGTCGGTGCTCTAATAGTTGCTGTTGAGGATTTGGAGGCCGCTGTGGAGGCCGCTAAAACTTCCAAGGCTCTTTATGATGCCTTCCAAGCTCGTATCGACTATGCGGAAAAGGTGGTGGAATGGTGGAAAGATGTGCCTTATAAGGCTTCTAAACTGGATCTCCTTGTTAAGGCCATAGAAACGGCGAAACAGAAGGTAGTAGACTACACCCTGACGACGGCAAGAATCAATTCAGCCGTTTCTACCCTCGATGGAAGAATCGCTCTTGTCGACAAGAAAATTTATTGCAGCACAAGCGCTTGCGGTACGGAATCGCAACTGCAGAATCCTAACAGCCAATGGAGTTTCGAACGCAGTCTGCAGTCGAAGCATTGGATCATCTTCTGGGAGAAAGGATACGGTACTGGAGTGCCGGATGCTGTGCCGGAGATATTGGCAAATGCCGACAAGATATTTGAATTCTATGCTAACGACCTGGGATATATTAATATCAACAACGGCAAGTCTAAGACCGACACTTACAAGATGATTATCCGACTGAGGGAAACTACCGAATGGGAAGCGTCAGGAAGTGGAATCGACAACCAAATCGGACTACTCACTCTCTCAAGATGGGCATATACTTCGCGTGGCGGACAGACCGTGGCACACGAAATCGGACACTGCTTCCAATATCAGACTCACTGCGACAACGGAAACTACAACGGATGGATGTACAATTGGGGAAACTCTACTCTAAACGTGTTCTGGGAGATGTGCGCACAATGGCAGGCTTATAAATTCTATCCGAGCATGCAGTTCGACAACGAATGGTTCTCGGGAACCATCAACGGACTGCACCGTCATCCGCTATGTGTGGACCTCAGATACAACAACTATTTCATCCAAGACTATTTCTGCCACAAACATGACATAAAAATCCTATCACGTCTGTGGAACGAATCATACAATCCGGAAGACCCGTTCCAAACCTATATGAGAATAACTATGGAGGGTACGTCTGCTGAAAAACTGAATCAGTTCAACGACGAGATGTGGGAATACGGAGCCAGAATGACCACATTCGACATGGACCTTATCAGAACAAGAGGTACGTCAAGGATTGGATACCGCCAACAAACCTCCCTTACAAAGGACGCTGACGGATATTGGTGGCCTACGAAAGCCAACTGTATAGAAAACTTCGGTAATAATGCCATCCGACTCAATGTGTCGTCTGCCGCTAAAACGGTGTATGTGGAATTTGAAGGAAAAACGGGGGCTGACGGATACAACAGCTTCAACAAACTCGCCGCGGGATGGAGAATCGGATTTGTGGCGCTGCAGAGAGACGGTACTCGGGTTTATAGCGACATCACTCCTGCAACCAACGACGATCCTAATAAAACCATCGCATTCCAGTGCCCGGCAAACTGCTCTTACCTCTGGCTCGTGGTCAGCGGGGCTCCTACAAGATACTGGACACGCGACTGGCTCAGCTGGGAAGAGGAAAGCTCGGTGGAACAATGGCCGTATAGGGTGAAATTCTATCAAACCAATGTATATGGGCAAGCTAATAACAACTCTTAT
>Ga0310697_10006692_pt1 | contig 10912 bp, 9 predicted proteins | sample 172DNAGHGlowgp2_FD_203883 | JGI IMG/M metagenome (GOLD analysis project Ga0310697, IMG submission 203883) | Sheep rumen microbial communities from Palmerston North, Manawatu-Wanganui, New Zealand - 1728 DNA GHGlow gp2 (v2) (version 2) | ecosystem: Host-associated > Mammals > Digestive system >...
GCGCCCAATCCAGCCGTTTCGCTTTCGTGAGAGAAGTAAGTGCCGAAGACCGTCTCGCAGTCTTCATCGAGTGCCACATATCCCCAGATGCCGCCCCAGAGTCCGGCTCCCGTCATCGGAATAACATACTTAGTCTTTCCGTCTACATTGGCCACATAAAGAGGTCGTTTGTCGGGTCCGAGTTCCTTATTAGGGACAGTGAATCCCGCTTTATCCTTATCAACGCCCTCATCAACAGGCTTAGCAGGATCAGCTGCATAGAGTCTATCATTGGTAACCAATTCCATATATTTAGCCTGCACGTCGTAGTCAGAACCCTTTTCAATCCCGAGTGCAGCAAGAATCTGGCTTTTCTTGTCGTTCGCTTCGTTCGCGTCTTGTGTAGGTTTAAGTGCAGAAGCCACGAAAGCCAGCAGGAACGCTACAATGATAACCATTACGGAAGCATAAATGATGGTATATGCATTTCCATTCGTATTAAGTTTTCCCATATGTCAGTCCTCCTTTACTTTAATGGCACGTTTCGCGCGCTTGTTGATATTACGCTGAACAACGAAGTAGTCGATGAGTGGAGCAAACAGGTTCATGAGTAGTATAGCGAGCATCATACCTTCCGGGTATCCCGGGTTGAGCACACGAATGATGACCGCCATGACACCGATTAGGAATCCATAAATCCACTTACCACATTCAGTACGAGCCGAAGTGACAGGGTCAGTAGCCATGAACACCGCACCGAAGCAGAATCCTCCGACAGTGATATGTTCATACCAAGGGAAGTTGAGTCCCTCCTGTCCATCATATTTCAGAATAAGAGCCATGATAGCTCCACCAGCAAAGACGGAGAACATGGTTTTCCAGCTAGCCACTCCAGTCCAGAGAAGCAGAATAGCTCCGAGAGCGATAGCAATGACACTAGTTTCGCCTATAGATCCAGGCATTATACCAGTGACGGTGTCCATAAAGCTATAAGACACAGGGTCTCCAGCCGCGAGTTGTCCAAGTGGAGTTGCTTGAGTATAAGCATCCACATTTCCACTAACGCCAGTGATGCAATCCATATAATTCTGGTTTACCCACACCTTGTCTCCGGACATGGTAGACGGATAAGAGAAGAAAAGGAACGCACGTGTGACGAGAGCGACGTTGAATATGTTCATACCCGTACCGCCAAATATTTCCTTAGCGAAAATAACAGCGAAAGCCGTCGCCACTGCGATAATCCACAGCGGGCAGTTGATAGGGACGATCATCGGAATAAGTATACCGCTGACGAGGAATCCTTCATGAATTTCCTCACCTTTCCATTGCGCAACGGTGAATTCGATGCCGAGTCCGACGAGGTAGCTAACAACGATCTTAGGCAGCACGGCAGCAAGTCCGTACCAGAAAGACTCCCAGAAAGCCGGGTCGGCTTGTCCATTAGCGATGTAGTGCCAATGGCCAACGTTCCACATACCGAATAGCAATGCAGGCGTGAGTGCGATGACAACGAATGACATGATACGCTTCGAATCGATAGCGTCATGAATATGAGCTCCTTTTGCTTTAGCCGTTTCGTTCGGCACGAACATAAACGTTTCGAATCCGTCGAACACCGACCTGAAAGCATGGAGCTTACCTCCCTCTTGGAAGGAAGGTTTTATCTTGTCGAGAAATTTTCTTAACGCAGACATTGTTTTATTGTTATTAATTTAGATTTCAATATATTAGCTCTTATGCATTTTCTTTTCTCAGCATATCGAGTCCTTCACGTACAATACGTTGTAGTTCGAGTTTCGAACTATCGACGAATTCAGCCACAGCGAAATCTTCCGGTGCCACTTCATAAATTCCAAGTGCTTCCATCTTGTCGATATCCTGTGCGATTATAGCTTTAATGAGTTGTTCCGGCATGATGTCCATAGGGAACACCTTTTCATATTCGTTTGACATAATCATATGGCGATATCCGCCCTTGATTCTAGCGTCAAAAAGGTATTCCTTCTTTCTTCCGAAGAGCCATGAGAAGTAAGTTCTGCTTGTAGAGAACTGCTTGAATCTAGGCATAATCCATCCGAACGCTTCATGTACGTCGTCACCTTCCGGAATAGCCGTCACTTCAGTGGAATGCGCGCCGAGGAAATCATCAAGTGACACTTTTGTTCCGGTCAGAGGATTTCCGTCAATGATTCTGACATGTTCTTCCTTCTTGAGGTTACCACTCAGGATATCTCTGATTTTCTGTCCCACTTTGACTTTCGCATAAGTTGGTTTATTGATTTCGCTACCAGCGACAGCGATAATACGAGTGAGGTCGAGTTTACCGGTGTTCACCAATCTACCGATGAAAATGACTTCTTCCGGAGCGATAGTCCACACCACTTCACCTTTGTTGATAGGGTTGACATGGTTGATTTGCACACCCACGTTACCAGCCGGGCATTTTCCATCGAACACAGTAACTTTGGCATTTTCCGCTCTAAGTACAGGCACTGCCGCAGCTCTTTTGGCTCCGATGTTGACCTGTGCGATTTTAGCGAGAGCATCAATACCCGTTTGGAAATCCTTTTCATTTCCTTTGATTACGAAGTCGAAGTCAGCCGCCAGAGGCATGTCCGAGAAAGCCGAGATGAAGATAGCCTTAGGGTTATCTTCCGGATTGGCTGTAACGGCATAAGGTCTTTGAACGAAAAAGGCGAAAAGTCCAGAATCCAAAAGCAGTTTCTTCACGTCCTCAGCCTTCGCCTTATCGAGGTCGAATTTACCGAAGTCGGTGAATTTCTGTTCTTTATCCGCCTTTACCTGAATGCTTAAAACCTTACGTCTTTCACCTCTCTGCACAGCGTGTACAGAGCCACTGACAGGAGAAGTAAACTTGACTTCCGGATGCAGTTTGTCGACGAACAACGCATCTCCCGCCTTGACTACATCCCCTTCTTTAACCACCACTTTCGGTTTTACTCCAACAAAAGCGTCAGGAACAAGTCCGTAGATATCAGACGCTTGCGGTGTAACAACTTCTTGTGCAGGTTTCCCGACGAGTTTGATGTCAAGGCCCTTTTTAAGTTTAATTACATTCGCCATAAAGATTAAAAAATATTATAATTTATTGGAATAGTTCTATGACTTGCAAAGTTAATAAAAAATAATGTAATTTAAAAATATTTAGTAATTTTAGTTGACGAGCAGAAACTAATAAAAACACTTTTTTCCTAAGATTATTCGAAAAAAGCATTTGGTGCGATTTTAGTGCCTTTAAGGAAATCAGTTATTGACATTCGTTTTTTTCCTGCGATTTGGATGGATTTGATGATGAGCCATCCCGTTTGTGTAGCCACTTTCAGGAAAGACTTGTTATCGGTTTGAATAGACCCTGGGACGAGTCCCTTGATTTCCGAGTCTTTTACCGACTCATATATTTTCACATCAGAAATTTTCCCATCGTTGTTAAGGACCGTCCATGCGGCCGGATACGGGCTGAGTCCTCTGATGAAATCGTATGTCGATTTCATCGGTTGTTTCCAGTTGATTCTGCAAGTATCCCTGAAGATTTTCGGAGCCGGTTTTAGTGCAACATTCTCTCCGACAAGCAGATCCTGGTCGATAGTATGCAGAGTGCCGTTAATGATTCTGTCGACTGTTTCAGTTACGAGTTTTGCACCGATGGTCATGAGTTTGTCATGAACGTCTCCAACGTTTTCATCGTCTCCGATAGGCACTTTCACCTGTTTTATCACTTCCCCCGTGTCGATTTCATGGCTGAGGAAAAAAGTGGTGACGCCAGTGACTTTTTCACCGTTGATGACCGCCCAGTTTATAGGTGCCGCCCCACGATATTGCGGAAGTAGCGAAGCGTGCAGGTTGAAAGTGCCGAGATGCGGCATGTCCCACACCACTTCAGGCAGCATTCTGAAAGCGACCACGATTTGCAGGTCGGCTTCAAGAGCCTGAAGTTCATCGAGGAACTGTGGGTCTTTGAGTTTTTCAGGCTGGAGGACTTTCAGTCCGTTTTCGACAGCATATTTCTTGACAGGACTTGGTTGGAGTGTGTTTCCATGTCGTCCTACAGGTTTGTCTGGCATAGTTACCACCCCGACGATGTTGTATCCCCCTTCTACAAGGGCCTTCAGGGATTCAACCGCGAAGTCGGGCGTTCCCATATATACGATTCTAAGATTTTCTTTATTCATAATTTAAGAAGTTATCGCAGCGCTCGTAAATTTAGTGCGAAGTTAGTGCTTTTTTAGCGAAAAAAGATAAAAAAACGAAAAAAAAGAGGGCATAGATGTGTATTTGAAAAAAAAGAGTTAAATTTGTAAGATTAAAGTAAAGAATAAATCCTTTATTTTTTGAAAGGCAAATAGTTTTCGAGACGGGAAGAATGGGCGATATGGGCAAGATGGGCGATATGGGCAAGATGGGCATGGTGGACAGAATGGACAATTGCTGAAACACATCTATAAACAATCAATAAAACATATGGAAAGAGTGAATTTCTTTGCCGTTGACTTAGGCGCAACAAGTGGGAGGACCATATTAGGCAGTATAATAGACGGGAAATTGGAACAACGCGAGGTGACGCGCTTTTCAAATCCAATCATAGAGGCTTGCGGTCACTGTTATTGGGACATTTATGCATTGTACAACGAAATTATCCGCGGTTTGAAGGAAGTTGCAGATGAGGGCGTTGAAATTGCGTCAATAGGCATTGACACCTGGGGCGTAGATGTGGTATGTATCGGCAAAGACGGCGGTATTCTCCGTAATCCATATTGTTACCGTGACCCACATACCGACCATGCGATGGAAGATTACTTCAAGCTGATTCCACGCGAGAAGGTGTATGAAAAGACCGGCATCCAGTTTATGCAGTTCAACACCTTGTTTCAGTTGAGCACAATGCGTAAAAACAACGACTCCGCTCTCGAATGTGCAGACAAGATACTGTTTGTTCCCGACGCATTGATGTATATGCTGACCGGTGAGGCCGTTTGCGAGTATACTATATTGTCAACCAGTCAGATGTTAGACCCGCGAACGAAAAAGATAGACCACGAACTCATCGATGTGATAGGTTTGAAAGAAAGCCTGTTTGGCAGGTATGTCAATCCATCAGAGCGTGTGGGTGTATTAACCAGTGAAGTCCAGCGTCTTACCGGTCTGGGAGCCGTGCCTGTTGTTGCCGTTGCCGGTCATGACACCGGTTCCGCGGTAGCCAGTGTACCCGCCGAGAACGAGCGTTTCGCATATCTCAGTTGCGGTACCTGGTCATTGCTTGGCATAGAGACCCAGGACGCCATTATCAACGACAAGAGTTATGCATATAACTTCACGAATGAAGGCGGCGTAGAAGGCACCACCCGTTTTCTTAAGAACATATGTGGTATGTGGCTATTGGAGCGTTGCAGGAAAGAATGGAAAAACGGTGAGGCCCCGTCAGACGTGAATATGCTGAATGACGATGCCATGGAAGTTCCCGCCTTCCGTTCGTTCATCAATCCAGACGATCCAAGGTTTTCAAATCCAAAGAGTATGGTAAGCGCTATCCAGGCTTATTGTAAGGAAACCGGTCAGCCTGTTCCAGAAGGATACCGCGAGATAGCTCGCTGTATTTTCGACAGCCTTGCCATGCGCTACCGTCAGGTGTTGGGTTATCTCCAGGAGCTCGCCCCGTTCAAGATAGAGAAACTCCATGTGATAGGTGGCGGCACATACAACCGTCATCTTATGCAGATGACCGCAAACAGCATAGGATTGCCGGTAGTGACCGGTCCGGTTGAGGGCACCGCCATAGGAAATATAATGCTACAGGCCAAGTCGGCCGGATTGGTAGGCGACATTTTCGAGATGCGCAAGATAATAGCCAACAGCATAGAGTTAAGGCATTATGAGCCGAAGGACAGAGAAGTGTGGGATGAAGGTTATAAGCGCTATTGCAATGTACAGTTGAAAGTTGAGAGTTGAAAGTTGAGAGTTGAGAGCCACGCGGCGTGGTTTATTGATTCGTTTAAGAATAAAAACAAACAAATAAATAAAAATAATAAGTATAACTAACATGAAATCAGAATTAGTAAGCAAGGCATACGAGGTGGCAAAGGCCCGTTATGCAGAGATAGGAGTAGATACCGAGTCAGTACTTGGTCAGTTACAGGACTTTCATCTGTCGATGCATTGTTGGCAGGCCGATGATGTGAAAGGCTTTGAAGTTCAAGCCGGCGACTTGTCGGGCGGAATTCAGTCGACAGGCGATTTTCCCGGTGCCGCGCGTAATATCGACGAACTTCGTAGCGACATATTGGCCGCCAAGCGTTTGATTCCCGGCAGTCACCGTCTGAACCTTCACGAGATATACGGAGATTTCAAGGGCAAGGTAGTAGACAGAGACGAAGTGACGGTAGACTATTTCCAGAGTTGGATAGACTGGGGCAAGGAGAACAAGACCCCACTAGATTTCAACTCCTCTTCGTTCTCTCACCCAAAGAGTGGAAGTTTGACATTGTCGAATCCCGATAAGGGCATCCGTGACTTCTGGATTGAGCATACTAAGCGTTGCCGTGATATCGCCAATGCGATGGGCGAAGCGCAGGGCGACCCATGTATCATGAATCTGTGGGTACATGACGGTTGCAAAGACGTGAGCGTGAACCACGCACTCTACCGCAATCTTCTGAAAGCATCGTTAGACGAGATTTTCGCCAAGGAGCAGCCGATGATGAAAGACTGTATTGAGGGCAAGGTGTTCGGGATTGGTTTGGAGAGTTTCACAGTAGGCAGTCATGACTTCTACACCGCTTACGCAGCTCAGAACGACAAGATTCTGACCATCGACACCGGCCACTATCACCCGACCGAATCCCCGGGCGACAAGGTGAGTGCCGTATTGCCGTTTATCAAGGAACTCATGTTGCATGTGAGCCGTCCAGTCCGTTGGGACAGCGACCATGTGACGATAATGGATGACCCAACTCAGGAGTTGTTCAGCGAGATAGTAAGAGCCGATGCGTTAGACCGCGTACATTATGGTCTGGACTTCTTCGACGGCAGTATCAACAGGATTGGTGCATATGTTATCGGCAGCCGTTCGGCTCAGAAGTGCATGCTTCGCGCCTTGCTGGAGCCAAGAGCCGAAATCAGCAAGTTAGAGTTGGCCGGTGAAGGCTATAAGGTGCTTGCGTTAATTGAAGAGCAGAAGGCGATGCCATGGCAGGCAGTATACGATGAATTCTGTTTGAGAAACGACGTGCCAGTAGGCCAGGACTTTATAGGTGAGATAGATGAATATGTGAGAACTAATGTTAAAATTAGGAATTAGGAATTAGGAATTTTTTATAAGGTCTTTAGGGTCTTTAAGGTCTTTGGGTTTTTAAGGACAAAAGTGATTTTGCCGAGGGAACTCCTCGGCTTACTCAACCCGCAGACGAGGGTTTCTTGGGACAAAACGATGGGCGAAGTGGGCAAGATTGACGAAAACATTCAATTTTTAGAGAACAAATAAAAACGAAAAAACATAAGAAATAAATGGGAAAAAGCGGTAGTTTGAGGAGCACTTTGGCGGTGTCACTCAACAATTATTTGGATGCCGGTGCAATCGTAGCCGGTGCAAGTGGTTTGACGTTATGGCAGAACTATTTGGGTTTGAGCGAGATGCACTTAGGTTTTCTGAACTTTATCAGTGCGAACTGCCTTGGTGCCGCCATAGGAGCTATAATCGGTGGTTTTTTGGCCGACAAATACGGCAGGAAGTTTATCTTCACGTATAATCTGCTGGTATACATGTTGGGAGTGTTGCTGATAATGTGTTCAGTGAATTTCCCTATGCTATTGGCCGGCTTTTTGGTGACAGGCATCTCCGTAGGAGTAGGCGTTCCCGCCTCATGGACTTATATATCCGAGAGTTCAGAGATTCACAATCGCGGAAGGAACATAAGCATCTCTCAGATGTCATGGGGAGTAGGTCCGATGTGTATCCTGTTTTTCGGCATGCTCTTCGCGCCAGACGGTTACCTATTCGGATGGGTTGAATCAGTAGCCCTTTTCATCGGCGGTAGCAGTTTAAGCGAATCCGAAGTCAACGTGTTCAGTTCGCGGGTTGTGTTCTTCTCCCTGTTTGTAGTGGCGTTCATAGCCTGGAACTTACAGCGCAAACTTCAGGAGAGCAGCGAATTCGAAGCCAGCAAAGCGTCCGGCAAGCAATCCAGTTTGATGGAAAACATCAAGGTGTTGTTCAAGAACAAGATAGCAGTGAAGACCGTCTTGTTTTTAGCCGGCATATATTTAACGTGGAACCTCGTGGCCTCCGTGATGGGCTTTTTCCAGCCTCATATTTACGAATCCGCAGGCGGGATGAGTAACAAAGATGCCAACATGCTGAGTTGCATCAGTTGGGTTATAGTAGTTGGCAGCACCTTCATACTATCGTTTGTGATTGACAGGGTGGCCCATAGGATATTCTATGTGTTCGGTTTGCTTTGTGCGTTGAGTGCGTGGTTTATCATCGTAGGCATCGGCGTGAGCAACCTCGTTTGGTTATGGGTGTTTACGATTCTGTGGGGTATCAACAACGGAGTGTCGGTTCAGGTGTTTTACGCCTTATGGGGAACAGAGTTATTCCCTGCCAAATTCCGTGCCGGGGCACAAGGACTGATGTTCTTCATCGTTCGCGGTTTGTCCGCCGTATGGGGATTGGTATTCACATATATATATGGTGATAACGGCGAAGGATTTACAGTAGCCGCCTACTGTATGATCGCATTGCTGTTGATTTCGTTGATAGTCGGTTTCATCGGTGCTCCAAATACACGAGGCAAGTCGTTGGATCAGATTACCAAAGAGAGATATGGGGAGAGCGTGTGATTAGAGTTGAAAGTTTAAAAAGCCATGCTGCATGGTTTCTACAAACGTTTTTGGCATTGAGCCCTCAACGTTTGTTGCGGGCGAGGGCGCCCGCGCTCCCAGTGCTTGCAAGTCAATTTAAAGGCAGTACAAACCTCATAAGGATAATTATATTGGGAATCAACAAAACTAAAACAAACAAAATAAAAAAAATAAAACATGAGTATATTAAACGGACGCAAAGAACTGGAAAATTGCGTTATGCAAGTGGCAGAAGTTGCCGGTTATTTATGGGAAAAAGGATGGGCAGAGCGTAACGGCGGAAACATCACTGTGAATATCACCGAGTATGTTGATGACGAGATACGCCAAATGCCAGCCATCAGTGATGTGCTTCAGATAGGAACTACCCTACCCCATCTGAAAGGCTGTTATTTCTACTGCAAAGGCACAGGGAAACGAATGCGCGACCTTGCCCGTAAGCCGATGGAAAACGGAAGCGTGATAAGGATACTGGATGACTGTGCTTCATATGTGATTATCGCGGATAATGCCGTGATGCCGACGAGCGAGTTGCCGAGCCACCTTTCGATGCACAACTATCTGATAGGCAGCGGTTCATGCTATAAGGCCAGTCTTCACACCCACCCGATAGAGTTGGTGGCGATGAGTCACAACCGTGAGATGCTGAAGAAGGACGTGATGACAAAAATCCTTTGGTCGATGATACCAGAGACATTGGCATTTGCGCCGCTGGGCCTGGGTATCGTGCCTTACGAATTACCAGGCAGCGTGAAGTTGGCCGACGCGACATTGGAACAGATCAAAGACTACGACGTTGTGATGTGGGAGAAGCATGGCGTATGCGCCGTGGGTCAGGACCTGATGGATGCGTTCGACCAGATTGACGTGTTGAACAAAGCGGCAAACATATATATGTGCGCCAAGAACATGGGGTTCACACCTGAGGGGATGACGGAAGAGGCGATGAAAGAGGTGCAGGATGTGTTCAAGTTGCCGAAGAAACGTCCTTGCTGATCACGAAATTGTCACGAATTTTAAAATTTCAAGAATTTTAGATTTTCTTTTCAGACAGGAGTTTTTTTGCTGACGGGATATTTTTATAAAGTATTATTGGATTGACGATGGATTTTTACGATTACGCCAGCCAAATTGCAGCAAAACGTCAAGCACACCGTTGCGGGCTGGCATGAAAACCAGCCCCTACAGTGGATGGGTATCTATACAATGAAATAAAGTGGATAAATATACATTTTGTTCTACAAGAAATATGGCAATGCCATTTATTTAATTTATTATGAAAGCAATATTTGCAGCGGGTTGTTTTTGGGGTGTTCAATACCAGTTTCAGAAGATGAAAGGAGTGTTGAACACCGTAGTGGGATATACCGGTGGAAATGAGGAGAATCCCACATACACAGAAGTGAAGGCACACCAGACTCACCATGTTGAGGCCATCGAGGTGGAATATGACCCGGAGATGGTTAGTTACGAGGACCTCTGCAAACTGTTCTTCGAGATACACGACCCGGGTCAGACCGATGGAATCGGTCCTGACTTGGGTCCTCAATACCGTAGCGAGATATTCTACTCGAACGAAGAGGAACTTAAATGTGCAGAGGGACTTATAGGGGTGCTTCGTGGAAAGGGGTACGAAGTAAACACAAAACTAAGACCGGCATGTCGGTTCTGGCCAGCAGAGGACTACCACCAACATTACTACGACAAAACGGGTGATGAACCATACTGCCATATAAGGACGAAAAAATTTTAACGAGGATTAAACCTATAACCACGAATGGGCACGAATTTAAACGAATAATTTTTATACGAGGATTTTCAGGATTAAAAGGATTTTTTTACGGGAAGAACACAGAGAAAACAGAGAACGGTCTCCAAATAGTAGAACTCCAATTTCCTATTTGAATATCAGCGAGTTACCTTTGAACAAAAAAAGAAACTGGTAACACTTTAGAAACGAGAGGACTTACATATTCCTACACATTTCTCACCAAACCAAAGAACGCTCATCGTGAGTGCAAAGGTACAAAACTAATATGACATAACCAAATCTTAT
>Ga0310697_10006693_pt1 | contig 10912 bp, 28 predicted proteins | sample 172DNAGHGlowgp2_FD_203883 | JGI IMG/M metagenome (GOLD analysis project Ga0310697, IMG submission 203883) | Sheep rumen microbial communities from Palmerston North, Manawatu-Wanganui, New Zealand - 1728 DNA GHGlow gp2 (v2) (version 2) | ecosystem: Host-associated > Mammals > Digestive system >...
AATGTCATCAATTTGACACATTTCGTTGTGTCAAGCATCATTATACAGGTGAGTGGAAATAATAAAGAGGGCTTAATGCCCTCTTTTCTTTTTTTTAACAAAGTAGTTAGTCACCACTAACATTAAGGCTATGTAAATTAGACTATCCGTACAATCTAATTTACACCAGCTTAACTTTGTTAAATTTAATCTAATTAACAAACTTTTAACACAAACTACCTTGCCAATTAACATTCATCTGCTATAATATAGAGGATGGGAAAATATGTTCTCAGAAGCGAGGTCTGTTAAAGCTATGTTAAGAGAATATGAATTATGCGTAAATTTGCTCGGTTCGCACGGGCGTCCTTGGCCTGCCTCGGCTCCGGTCGGCGTGCCGGTGGGGAGCTGGAAATTTATGTGGAGCTGGAAGTTCCTCGGCTCCGGCCGCGAGCTGGAGCTGGGAGCTGAGACGCGAAAACGGGAGCTGGATTCTAATTAACATAAAATTAACATTGGAGCTGGAAACCTTAACATAAACTTAACATTTATATGGAGCTGGAAAGCTGGAGCTGGAAATTAAGCTAATGTAAATTACATTAAACGTCCAACCTAATTAACATAAATATAACTTGACAAAAGTCAGGAACCATGCTATAATATAACCAGAATAAAAGAAAGGAGTAACAACCATGAAATACTTTGAAGTCGTTTGTCATCGTGGACATTGCGGAACAGGTCGAAGCACTGAAATAAAGTTTGTTTTTAGAGCAAACAATCTGCTTGAGGCTTGCGACAAAGCGCGGAAAATGCCAAGCGTTAAGCACACTAAAATGGTTATATTCGGCAAAGAGATAACGCAACAAGAATATAACAGTTTTAGAAAAGTTAGTGCATACGAACGAGTTCATCCAAACTATCGCGGAGGTTAAATCCGCGATAATTCTATGTTAATTAGAGTAAACGTATTATCTAATTTACAACAGTTTAATTTGACATTTATTTTCTTTTTGTTAATTATAAAATACGTATGATATAATTTACATTCCCGAAACCTCACACCCTAATTTCATTTTATTTTCTTAAAGAAAAGACGGGCCAAAAAAGAGAACTAAGAATCCTAAAACTACCATTATAAAATTTATTACAGAAATAACAATAATTTTACTGGTAGATATAACATCCCGAAACGTCAACCGATAAAACCACATTTTAATTTTGTATGAAAAACTATTTCTTTTTTTATAGTCTTTCGCGCGCATATCCCGAAACCTCCCTTGCTTTTCTATACATATTATATCATAAACTAATTTCAAAATCAAATCCTTTTTAAAGTTTTTATTATGACAATATTTAGACAATCCCAAAACTAACCCAAATTAAATTTATGTAAATTACATTAAACGTAAGTTCTATTTTACATAGAAATAACTTGACATTTCATTTCAAATTTGCTATAATAATTTCAGAAACAAACGAAAGGGGATTTTCCTAAAATGACAGTCTATGCTATCTATTGTGGCGGTTTTCAAGGTTCTTCCTACTATCGCACGCGCGAAGAGGCACAAAATGCGGCAAATTGGCGCACTCATTGCACGGGAATGGAATGGAATGTTAAGGAAATATTAATTCCTTAATTTCAATTTCAAATTGCGAAGCATAAAAAGTTTCGCAATTTCATTTTAAATTCCTGTTAATTAGACCGCACGTATAATCTAATTAATAATCATTTAACTTGACATTTCATTTTATTTTTGCTATAATAATCTTGCAAACAAACGAAAGCGAGGTATCCCGTATGGAGTGGGAAAATCTGACTTCTGAGGAACAGGTGCGTATTTACTGGGACTATCAGGCGAACATTCTCGACCCCGACGAAGAAGGCATTTCATTTTCGGAATTTGACGAAATGATGCAGGGATACATCTTTTGATGTATCCCATAATTTTAATTCAATGTAAATTAGATACTACGTATCCTCTAATTAACATAATTTCAAAATAAAACCGTATGTTAAACATACGGCGCGAAAATATTTTCCAAGTCCTGAATTTCATGGGGATAATACAGCACGTAAATTTCCATGTAACCGGGCGCGGGCCAATGTTCTTCACATTCATAATCAAAACCGTAATCATCCAACTGTTCAAACAGGCCATCCAGCGCGGAGTTCATTTCGACGATGTAACAATTTCTTTTCATTTTAAATTACCTCGCTCTCTTAATTTCTGTAATCATTATAACATAGCAATCCCGAAATGTCAAGTTAAATAATTGTAAATTACATTAAACGTCAATTCTATTTAACAACCTTTTAACTTGACATTTCAAAATAATTATGCTATAATAAATTCAAGAAAAAAGAAAGGAACGGTATCCCAAAATGAAGAAGATTATTTGTGTAGTTCTCATTCTCTCCCTTGCCCTCGCACTGACTGCTTGCCAAGTTGGCAACCGTCAAGTTGGTTGGGACACAACCCAAACCTTTACCCACGCGATTCTTGAACTCGGTAATGGTGAAGTTGTTGAAGGCACAGTTACCTCATGGCGCGACTTTGATGAATCTGATGTCGTTCAATTTACAATGAACGGTATCACATATCTGACTCACTATTCTAATGTTATTCTTTGTACGAAGAAACCTTAAACGCGGGCAACCGCGTTTTATTTTGCTTTTCTGTAAATTACACTCAACGGATATTCTATTTAATAATCATTTAACTTGACGCCCTTTTATATATATGATATACTATATATAAGAAAAGCAAGGGAGGATTATTATTATGACGCCTATCTACAATGCCGCTACTCTCCGCAAAGTTTCTACTGATGCTCGTCTTGCCGAATACAATCGTATTAAAAATGATTTTGTTCCTGCGGTATTATGTAAAATGAATGAAGCAAATTTTGCCGCAGCTAACGCAGGTTATCAGAGCGCAGCCGATGACTTTAATCTTCTATGTATGGGGCTTTTTTCAGAACAATCGCAAAATTATTTGAAAAATGGCCTAAAATCAGAGTTAGAAGAACTTGGTTTTTCAACTGTAATTAAAATAGACAACGGAATGTTAAAAGTAATGTGTACATGGTAAATTGCGGGAAACCGCAATTTCATTTTAATATTATGTAAATTACACTTAACGTCAATTTTATTTTACTTTCCTTTAACTTTTCCTAATTTCATTTTACATTTCTTTTCCCAAAATTAACATATTATTTACAAATAAAATCCTATTTCATTTCCCAAAACAAATTATCTAATTAACAAACGTTTAACTTGACACATCCCATATCTTATGCTATAATAGACTTGTCGAAAGGGAGAAAGGAGCGTTGATAGGATGCCGCCCTATTAGAGCAAGGGACAATGTGCAACGTGGCAGTTGTAGCATAATCCCGCTTACGTAAGTAAACTGACCCGCGGCAGAAGTGGCGCACTGACCGCGAACGAGCCATCCGCGCGGAGTAGCTAACCGCGCGGCTTTTATTATACTTATGTAAATTAGACTAAACGTAAGTTCTATTTTACAAATATTTAACTTGACAATTCATTTCAATTATGATATACTTATATCAACAAGTGAAGGAAAACACTTTAAACCAGAGAGGGATTTAACATGATTAAGCGTATTAAAAAGTATCTGTGGTGCAAGCGCATGGGTATTCGTCACCCGTGGAAAGCAAGCGGCGATAAAAAGTTTTTGGGTGGAAATTGGTAAAGGGCTTTTAGCCCTTCATCTTTTTGTTAATTAGACTAAACGTAAATTCTAATTCACAAACACTTAACTTGACAAATTCCCTTCTATCCATTATAATATATACATAAACAACGAAGGGAGCAAACACCATGATTAACATTCGCACTATTCGCAAGCTCACCAATAATGACGGTCTTACTCTTAAAAAAGGTAGAATCATCACCTACAAGAGCGGTTGGCAAGTCGCAACAGAAGGAATTGAAACACGCGACGCGCGCGAGGCCATTAACGCGGTCAAAGCGTACAAGGGCGATTGTGGTATCTGGTACAGTGAAGGCATTTACTACATTGACAAGTCAAAGCGCGTCAACACAAAGCGCGAGGCCATGGAGATTGGACGAGCGTGTAACCAAATTTCGATATTGTGCTGGCGCACCATGGGGTTAGCTTATTGCTAACCCCACACTATTTTAAGCCAATGTAAATTAGATTATACGTAGTTTCTAATTTACTAACTCTTAACTTGACAAATTACAGAATCAGATATATAATATATACATAAAAGCAAGGAGGTAACAAACAATGAAGATTTGGACTGATGGTTGCGACACCTTTGAGACTGAGGACGAAGCCCGCGAGGACGCTTACGAAAACATCACTTGGGACGACCTTGAAGAGCATTTTCAGAACAATATCAATTTTCACGACTTCTTCACCAAAGTGCGCGAAAATATGCCGAACTTCTTTGAAGTTTTTGAGGACGAATGGTGCGAAGCAGAGAACGAATATTTTAACGAAAACTATTGGGAAGAAGAGAAAGAGGAAAAGGAAGAAGAATAGCGGCAACGCTATTCTTTTTTAATCCTATGTTAATTAGACTAAACGGATATTCTAATTTACTAACAATTAACTTGACTTTTAGCATGGTATCGATTATAATATACTCAGAAACAAACGAGAGGAGCAAACACAATGTACACTAACATCATTCGGTATCAGGACACTGTGGTTTTCACCTATGACGGCACCTTTGAGGAATGTGTCGCACAGCTTGAACGGCATTTTGGCAAATGCCAGGGATGGAATATTGCCAGCGGCCATGGGACGTTGTGGTTCCCTAACCAGCGTAATTTCGTGTGGGACTCCATTGAGAAGAACATCGTGCGGTGGGACAGCTTGAAGTGGGGCAGGGCGTGATAAACGCCCTTTAATTTTATGTAAATTACATCTAACGTATAATCTAATTTACAAATGTTTAACTTGACTTCTGGGATATGATATGCTATAATGTATACATCAAATGAAAGAGAGGTACACCCCATGAAACAGACTTTCAACTCCATCGCCACCGATACCGCTACCATCGCCCTGAATATGATGACCACCGAGGAGCTCCGCGCCGTCATCAATAGGGCCGCAAACAAGATTGATGAAAAGGCCGAGCAGCACCGCATCGCCATCGAACAGGCAATCGCGGACGCGCTTGCGGACGGCTTCGACGTCAGCTTCTGGGTCGAGGGCAAGAGCGACGGTTGCTTCATCGACCATGAGGACACCAACCGCATCACGCACGTAGCAGTGAATTAGTGGGAAACCACTAATTTTTTTTAAGTGAATGTAAATTAGATAATACGTAGATTCTAATTAACAAATAAATAACTTGACTTTTTTCACTATTAGATATATAATAAAAGTACAAAAAAGAGAGGAGCTAACTACCATGGCAATCAAGATTCATCATACTTACAGCACTAACGTTGAAATTCACTACTATACCGATGGTGGTTATACCTTGCGTTGCCGCGACTGCGGACAGATGGACGACATCGCCGAACAGGTGTGTGAAGTTCTTATTAAGCACAACTTTTCTTACGCCGATGTCTGTTCCGTCGAAACTGGCGAAGTTCTCATGGTAATTGAGCGGACGTAAGTCCGCTTTAATTTTATGTAAATTAGGCTATACGGTTATTCTAATTCATAATAAATTAACTTGACAAATATCTTTCTCCTATGCTATAATATAATCAACAAAGCAAGGGAGGTAATAAAATGATTAATCTGATTTGTTTCTTAGTTTCACGCAGCGCAGCAATTCTGTTAACAATTTCTTGTGTTGCCTACGCGGAAAATTGGAAAGTTTGGAATACTAAACTTTGGTAATTCCGCAAGCGGAATTACTTTTAATTTTATGTAAATTAGACTATACGTATAATCTATTTTACTATTATTTAACTTGACAAATATTCTATCCTTTGATATAATATATACAAGATAAAGAAAGGATGGTAATAACAATGACTGTTAAAGAACTGATGGAGACCCTCGACACCTATGCTGCTATCTTTGGCGAGGAATTTACTTCTTTGCCTATTGTGATGACCGGCCATGATATTGACGGTGAACGGCAGTATAACATTCCTGTGACTGATTACACGTTCAACCTTGACAAAGATACCTTCACACTTTGGGACCGATAAGCGCGCAAGCGCTTATTTTTTAAGCTATTGTAAATTAGACTGAACGTATAATCTAATTCATTTACTTTTAACTTGACATATCGTAATTTATTTGATATAATATATACATCAAAGCAAGGGAGGAAATATTATGCCGAATCTGCCGCTCTATTCCATTGATTACATCGTCAACGACACTGGCGTTGATACCTATCAGTATTTTTACACTACAAAAGCCGCGCGTGATTTCCTTTGGAATAACCGCAACAAGATTCACGACGTAATGATTTCTTTGTTTTCAAGCAATACGCCACTTCTGATTTGCGACTTGCGGGATTAACCCGCATTTCTTTTTAACTATGTGTAAATTAGACTATACGGCCAGTCTAATTTACAAATGTTTAACTTGACATATAGCTTTTTATGTATTATAATATATATAGAAATTGAGAGGAGGCAACCCCATGAAACAGATTAACAAAGTTCAGGCCCGTAAACTTTACAATGAAAAGAAGCCCTTTATCATTGTACCCGCGAATATGCGACCCGATTCACAATTCGCCGTCCACATGAAACCCGGTTGGATGTTTCGCAATTTTAACAATTTTTACAATGAGTTTTGCTACTATAACTGCAACAATAGCGAGGTCGGCCGCTATCCGCGGTTTTACGTGGAGGATTAATCCTCCACTTCTTTATTAAGTATATGTAAATTAGAATAAACGTAGATTCTAATTTACTAACGTTTAACTTCCAGTTGCTTGTTTCTTAACATTGAAAAATGGTATAATATATCCATCAAATGAAGGGGGTACAAACCTATGAAGAGCATTTTCGTTATCCATGAGAACGGCGAAATCATTGCCGCCCGCGACACCATGAACCACGCTATCGCCACCGCCATGAATCGTCTTTCGATTTGCGGCTACCTGTGTGAAGGCTTTGATTATGGCGACACGGTTACGGTTATTTACTATCGTGACCCTGATACCCATGAAGTAAATTTCATGTATATCGAAGTCACGACTTTCAAAGAAGGGATTTAATCCCTTCTTTTAATTCTATGTAAAATAGAATAAACGTATTATCTAATTTACAAACAATTAACTTGACAAACTACGTCAATTCATGCTATAATAAATCATCAAATGAAGGGGGTTAATACCATGAAAAAGTACAGCATTACCACGAAATTTGTTACCATGTACACCAAAGAAGAAGAAGTCAAAGTCGAATATACAAACGACTTTGAAGCCGCTTTGGGCGCGTATATCATTTACATCGAAAACCCCGAAGTTGTATTCTGCACTTTGGCGCTTCTTAACGAAAACGACACAATTCGGGATATTGTCGCCGCTTTCAATTCGCAACATATAAGGGGTTAATCCCCTTTTATGTTATCTACAAGTAAATTAGAAAATACGTATTATCTAATATACGTAATTTTAACATAGAAAAACTATTGACAAATCATTTTTTTGTGGTATAATAAAATAAAAAAACGGTTCAACAACAACGACAACATGAGAGGAGATTTTACAATGTTTTTTCAGATTCAGATTCGCCACGTTTTGGTCTATGGTTACATCTACGACAATGGTATGTTTGAAATCAACATGTGGGACTTTGACGCCGACGACTATTGGTTCAGAGATGGACGTAAAAAGAACGTTAAGGCCGCATGGCACATGATTTACCACATGGCCCGCGATATGGACAGGATTAACCACATCTTTGATGAAGATGGCGTTAAGGAACTTGAAGAGGCCATGGAACTCTTCTTTGATGAAGATTTGGAAATGTTAAATTTTGATGAAGATTGGGAATAGGCCACTGGCCTATTCTTTTTTAAGCTAATGTAAATTAGACTATCCGGCTACTCTAATTTACAAACATTTAACTTGACAACTCTTGTAAAATTTGATATAATTAATAATGGTGGAACATTATGGAAAGGCAGGTGAATGTTATGACTGTGTTAAGGAGTGATTGATTTTTGGTTAAGACTGTGTTAAAATTAAGTAAAGTGGCCCGTGTATCGGGTCTGTTAGTGTTGCCTAAAATTAAGCATCATGAGCTACAATTTAACATATTTATAACTTGACTTCTGAGCTGGAAGCTGCTATAATATATATAGAAAAAGAGAGGAGCTGGAGCTGGATATGTATATTCCAACTGATGTAGAGCTGGCAGAGCTGGCACAAGCTGTGGAGCTGGTAGATAAGCTGTATAATAAAATAGGAAAAGCTGAAAACTATGATTTAATTGAAGATGCTGGTATTCACTACCAACTTGGTAAAGTTTCTGAAATGCTTCGTTTTGGTACTTTACGAATACTATTACAAAGAAAGGGACTTATATAATATGTTTAAACCTAATGCAGATCATATTGAAGAGCTAATGCGCGCAAAAGAAATTTGTGAATCTCTGATTGACGAAATTCAAGATGATGATTATAGTTTTCTTTTGAGTAGAGCGCGACTTAACAGCGCAGCCGCGGCAATAGATAAAGTCTTAAATCTCTTTGATGGAGTTATCGAAGCACTTACTCCGTAAGTGCTTTATATTTATGTTAATTAAATTACACGTACAATTTATATAACAAACATTTAACTTGACTTCTTAATCCATGTATGCTATACTTAATACATCAAATGAAAGGGGTTTTGTGATATGAAGATTTGGTTGGATATGGATGGAACTATCGCGGATTTTTACGGCGTTGAAGGTTGGTTGAACTATCTTCAAAATGAAGATACTACGCCTTATAATGCGGCAAAACCTCTTATTAACATGAGTTTGCTTGCCCGTTATCTTAACAAACTACAAGCCCAAGGCCATGAAATCGGTATTATTTCATGGGGTTCTAAACACGGCTCGGACGATTTTTTGGTTAAAATCGGTATTGCAAAATTTTACTGGTTAGCAAAGCATTTGCCTTCTGTTAATTTTGATTATATCAAAATTGAACGCTATGGCACAAACAAACTCACAGTAACAGGCGGTGGAATCCTTTTTGATGATGAAGAAAGAAACCGCACAGCGTGGGGAAATGGGGCTTATGAACCGGAAAAGATTTTTGAAATTCTTTCACAAATGATAAAGGCGGCATAACCGCCTTTTTTAACTTCAAGTTAATTAAATTATACGTCGTATGTATTTAACAAAAAATTTACTTGACAAACAATGGAATTTATGGTATTATATATATACAAAAGTGAAGGACAACACTAAACCAGAAAGGAAAATACTATGACGCAAGCAGCACTGGAAACCGCAATTCGCAATGATGTTCTTGCCGTTCTGACCGCCGCTCTGTCCGAGCATTACGACGCCGATGTAATGGATGTTAGTGCAAGCGAACTTGCCATGCCTGTAGTTGATGCTGAGGGCAATGAAAAGTTTGCACTGATTAAGGTATCTATTCCGCGTGGTTCCCGCAATGGTGATGGCGGCTATGATGCCTATGACGGTTACGCAGCCCATGATGAATGGGAAGGCGTCAAGGCCGATAAGGCCGACAAAGCGGCAAAGCGCAAGGAAAAGGCCGAGCGCGAAGCAGCAGAAAAGGAACGCAAGCGCGCCGCAAAGAAAACTATTAAGAAACTGAATACCGAAGGGCTTCAGGCTATGATTCACGCGCCCGACCCCGAAGAAGTGACGGATTAACCGTCACTTTATTTCTATGTTAATTACACTATACGTTTAATCTATATTACAAACAATTAACTTGACTTATTGAAGAAAATAGTATATACTATTTATAGAAAGAGAGGGAACGCAAATGAGATACACGGTAGACATTTGGTACTGTAATCAATATCAAGGAAATTGGAAAAATTGTGGATATTCTTTTCCATCAAGAATTGATGCTAAACTATGGATGATGATAGAGCATCCAAACATCAGAGAAGATGATTATAGAATTAGGGAGATTTAAGAAATGGCTAAAAAAAATAACTCCACTTATGAGACTATTCGTAAAATACGTGGTGATTGGGGCAATATTAATCCAGTAACTAAAGTAATTCCTAATAAAAAGAAAAATTATATTCCCAGTGAATATGATGAATTTTATAGTATGGATGATTGTAATTATGATTTAGAGCATCTTAGAGCAGACCGTTACGAAGAAGATGATTATTATTTTGAAGATTGGGGCGATTATTGATGATTGTAGCAGGACTTATTCGCGCAGCACAAACCAAAGTTATCGTTAATCGTGTAATCATTTGGAACCCTAATACCAGTCGCGCCTTATACGTTGGGCCAGTTAGTGAAATACCTAATAAACTTAAATATAAAGAAGTAAAATCTTATCGTTATAATAAAGAAAAAGAAAGAATGATAATAAGGATTTAATCCTTATTATCTTAACTATATGTAAATTACATTATACGTTCACTCTAATTTACAACAAATTAAAAGAAGAAGGCTTACGCCTTCTTCGCCGCCTTTTCGGCTTCCTTGGCAGCCTTATTGTCTGCCTTAACCTGACGTTCGGCTTCCCACGCCTGCGCCGCTTCACGCGGATTGAACGCCTTGGATACCTTGGTATCCTTATAATTCTTGGACTTGACGGTGACTTCCGTCCAAATGTCCTGACCTTCAACATTCTGAAGGATAGCGAAGGAACCGTCTGCGAACTTAATCGCATTGTTCTCCTGGAGAGACGGCATAATAGCCGCGATAGTTGCCTGACGAGCAGTAGCCTTCATTTCAGCAGCGGTCATAGCCATAAATTGTAATCCTTTCTGGTTTTTAGGACTTGTTCCTTGT
>Ga0310697_10006698_pt1 | contig 10908 bp, 4 predicted proteins | sample 172DNAGHGlowgp2_FD_203883 | JGI IMG/M metagenome (GOLD analysis project Ga0310697, IMG submission 203883) | Sheep rumen microbial communities from Palmerston North, Manawatu-Wanganui, New Zealand - 1728 DNA GHGlow gp2 (v2) (version 2) | ecosystem: Host-associated > Mammals > Digestive system >...
CTCCTTGCATTTCACCGTGGGTGGCAGCTGCTGGTGGTCGCCGGCGAAGACGACGCGGTCGGCCTTGAGGATGACCGTCCAGCAGGCGGCTTCGAGGGCTTGTGCGGCCTCGTCGATGAAGACGGTGCCGAAGTGGCGGCGTTCCATCAGGTGGTGGGCGCTGCCGATGAGGGTGCAGGCGATGACGCCTGAAGTGGCAAAGAGCTCTTCGCGGATTTTCACCTCCAACTCGGTCTCGCGGTGCTGCAGCTTGCGGATTTGGTTGTGTTCCTTGTCGCCGAGTTTGGGTTTGCTCTTGATTTCGCGGAGCGACGAGCGCACGCTGAACAGCTCCAAATAGTCGGGGTGGTTGCCATAGCGGTATTCATAGGAGCATTCCATCATCACGTCGTTGATCCTTAACGGGTTGCCGATGCGCAAAACGGAGATGCCGCGCCGATGGAGTTGTTCGCTGATCCAGTCGACGGCGGCGTTGCTTGGGGCGCAGACCAACACTTGCGTCTCGCGTTTCAGGGTCTCGCTGATGGCTTCCACCAACGTGGTGGTCTTGCCTGTGCCGGGTGGGCCGTGCACGATGGCGGTCTCGCGGGCGTTGAGCACCTTGCTGACGGCGGCGTTTTGGCTCGCGTTGAGCCATGGTATCCTGTTGAAATGGTTGTCGCGGAAGGCGGGCTGCCGCTCACCGATGAGCACGCTGCGTAGGTTGACGAAATCCACGTCGTTGCGTTCGCGCACCTGTCGCAAGCTGCTCTGCATCACTTGATAGGAGTAGTCGTCGATGCCCAACAGCACACCGATGTTGCCCCGCGAGGCCAGGTTCTCAAGAGCCATCAGGACGTTTCGGTTGTTCACCGCTATTTCCATGCGGAACTCTTGGATACGGCTCACGGTGCAGTTGAAGTTGAGCACGCGCATCTGTCCGTTCTCGAAGCTGAAGAAGTTGACGATCTTGCCTGGCTCGAAGTCGCTGCTCGTGTCTTCGGGCTGTGTGCCATCGAAGAAAACGTCCACAACTAGTTGGTTGGCAATGTTGTATGATGTGTTGCCTAAGCGGATGGGGTACCAGCAGTCGCCTTCGGCCACGTCCCCGTTCATCGGAGCGCGCTTGACGGCTTCGAGATATTCGGCCTTCTCGTATTCGTATTCCTTGCGGAGGAGGTCGGACTGGAGGTAGAGAGATTCTAGGGGCATGGGAGTTGGGGGTGTTTGGTTGTCAGTTGGCAGGGACTCACGTCGCTTGCTTATGGGCTGTCGTCCCTACGGGACTATGGTTTCTGGCTTGCCGCGCGTGATGAATCGTAGGGTCACCTCGGGTTGTTTCTCTTTCTCTTTTTTCATCTTGCAGGTGAACGACACTTTCGATGGGCCTTCATCGAGCATTGAAACGCCTTGTGGCAGTATCTCTTCCATCGTGTTGAAATTCGCGTCGGTGATACAGGCTGTGCCGTCAAAATCGAAAATTAGATACTGTCCCGCCTTGACGGTGCAAGGGAAGTAAAGGATGCCGTTGGGCGTCCTCAGTTCCAACTCGCTGATGCTGCCTTTGCCTTCCACCTCGATGCGGAGGGCAAAACGGCTATTGTAGGGGCTGTTCCATTGCCAAGAGTCATCCTTCAGCTTGCATCGATAGCCTCTTGAGATGTACTGCGAATAAAGTAGGTAGGCCGAGTCTTCGCTTTTCTCGATATGCCAGCTACTGTAAGGATCTTTGAAGGCTTCTTTCTGCACCTCGCCAAAAGCTCCAGATAGTCGTAGGGATTCCCAAATGCTGATGGTGTTCAACATAACGTCGGTGAGGCCATGTTTGCGCATGGTGTTGGTTTCGAAGTCGAGGCCAAAGCCCGCATCGAAGGCTGCTGCATTGGAGAGGAACCACTCCAGTTCTTCCATCGTGGTGGCTTTTCGGTTTTTGTCGGCGAGGTGGATCTTGAAATTGCCCAACATCCATGGCATCATGTTGCTTCGATAAAAGTCTTGTTTTTTTGGGAGTTTTTCGGCCATGGTGTTGCGCATCGAAGCGTTCCAAAGCGTGTTGTCGTTGACTCTTGTCAGGTAGTGCCACGAGCCATGCGTGAGTTGGTCGGCTTGGAGGTATTTCCCGGGATTGTACCGTTGCATAGTGTCAAGAAGTCGCGTGATGGCCCAGTCGCCGAAGCCGTTGTAGGCATAGCTTTTCAAGTCGTTGAAGATCAATAGAGGAGCTTCGTCAATAGCGACTTTTTGGGCCTCTTTGAGGATCATTTTGTCTTGTATCCATGGGGTAGGGACGAAAGTGAAGTCGGTGTTGTCCCACAGTTTGAAGGTTAAGGCGTCTTTTTTGTGGGCGGCTTTCTTGGTGCCGAAGGCACCGCGTGTGCAACAGTAGAACACATGAATGTTGCCGATGGCCTCGGTGCTACGATAAGTGATCAGCTCGTCGTCTATGAGAAGCACGTTGAGGTGGGCGGGCTTGCCGAAGAGGCCGGAGTGGTAGACGGCAAACTCGGTCTGTGTGGCGTCGATGGGAAGCTGAAGCTCAAGTTCGCCTTGTTTCAGGAGGTCGTCGGAATTCACAGTGGTACTGGCAGGGATGCGGTTGGCCCACACTTCGTGGCCGAGGTCCAAACCGGCTTGACGGCATTTCTGGGTCACGAAAGCGGCGTCTTTGGCAGCGTATTCATTGCAGAGATACGACTTGGTCGAAAGCGGGTCCACTTTGTTCCAGATGCCGTTGTTGACGGGATGCGCCAGCCCTTCCTGGGCCTCTGTCTCGGCGATTTTGGCCATGACATCTTGTTGCCGGCAAGCGAAAAGCATCAAAGCGGCATCGTTTATGGAGCCTTGAGGGGAATCAAGGTTATAGGCGATGGCACCTTCGTGGCCGTAGGTGTCGCGAACGTGTGGAATGTGACGGTCGTAAGCCGAAAACTGCATACGAGTTCCCTCGGAGGTGGCCATGGCAGCCAGTTCGGGGTCGGCATCATAATGCAGCATCTGGCTGACTTGTTGGGTGCAGTTTGCTGGAAATCCTGCGTTGATTTTCGTGTTGAGAGCCTGCATGCCGAAGGCCCAACCCCGCCCTTGTGCCACACCGATGATTTCGCCTACGCTTTCGGTGAGGTTGAGGCATATAGGGAACAAAAGCACAGCATCGGGGCCTTTCTCCCAATCGGTATGGTCGATGGTGACGAAAATGCTACTCCCGTCGTAGTCTGTGTCAAACATCAGGCTGATGTTGTCCACTTCGCCTTTGAAACCGATGGTCGCCACGCCGAAATTGCATTCGAAGAAGCTGGAGCTGAAGGCCTTGCCGTCTTTGAAGGCTATGGCGACGGGACAGCCATCACCAGCGAGGACCTTCTCGCCGCAGATGGTGACATAACGCACCGTGCCATACTCGTCGATGCCGATCGAGAAATCACGCGTGTCGAAAGGATAGGTATAGGCGCTCCTGTTGTCTTCATGATATTGGGCTTGGGCAAATACGGCGCCCAAAAGTAAGATGAGCGTGGCAAACAGTTTTTTCATCAGTCGATTCCTCTCAGGTCTTTGTATAGTTTAACGGCGTAAAGGTCGGTCATATTGGAGATGAAGTCGATGACAGACTGTAGCTTGGTGTAGGTGTCGTCGGTCTCCACCTTGAACTGTTCGGGAACGAGCGAGAGCAGCTTCTTGTTATAAGGTGTGTCGGGGTTGAGGACGGCGTCGGTAAACTCCTCCATCAGTGTCCCGATGACATTGAAGCCTGTCAGCTCGATCTTCACCACCGAGGGGTGGCGATAGATGTGTTTCACGGATTCGTTGCGGCAGAATTCGAGGGCGTTCTTCTCATATTCGGGCAGATGTGCGATGAGGCTCTTCTCGAAACGGCCTTCCATGATGGCGTCGTAGTTCTTGAGGAAGATGTCGCTGGCGAGGTTCACCAACTTGTTGATGAGCATGGCGCGCAGGAAGGCCATCCGTTCGTTGACATCCGTCACGCTATGGTAGACCTCGTCTTTATGGTTGAAGAACCCCTTGTCCTTTTTTTCGTTGAAGAAAGCGGTGAAGCAGCTCTCGATGGCCTCGGTGCTGACGATGCCGCGTTTGTGGGCGTCTTCCATGTCGAGGACGAGGTAGCAGATGTCGTCGGCGGCCTCCATCATATAGGAAAGAGGATGGCGGGCGTACACGAGATGTCCGTCGTCGATCCTTGGAATGCCACATTCTTCGATGACCTCCTTGAAGGCGTCAATCTCGGAATAAAAGACGTTGTATTTCTTGCGGTTGCCTTTGTCGAACGAAGGGTAGGGGTATTTCAGCAGTGTAGCCAAAGTCGCTGAGGTCAGGGAGAATCCGCCAGCGCGTCGGCCAGTGAACTGGTGCGTCAGCTGACGGAAGGCGTTGGCGTTGCCTTCAAACGCTATAAGGTCGCTCCATTGCTCGGGCAGCACTCGGTCTTTGAGTGTCTTGCCAGCGCCGTCTTTGAAGAAGCTGCTGATGGTGTCTTCGCCCGAGTGGCCGAAGGGCGGGTTGCCGAGGTCGTGGGCCAGGCAGGCAGTCGACACGATGGTCTCGATGTCGGACTGGCGTTCCTTCATCTCGGGGTGTTTGTCGGTGAGTTTTTCCACCGTGCGACAAGCGATGGAGCGTCCCACGCTGGCCACTTCGAGGCTGTGGGTGAGGCGGTTGTGCACCATCTGTGCGCCGGGCAAGGGGAACACCTGGGTCTTGTTTTGCAGCCTGCGGAAGGGGCTGCTGAAGATGATGCGGTCGTAGTCGCGTTGGAACGAGCTGCGGATGTCGGCGCTCTTGTGCGGCTGCGCATAGCGTTTGTTGGAGAGGAGATCGGTCCAGTTCATGGGGGTCATTTCTGACTGCAAAGATAAGCAGATTTTGCTGATAATGACAAATACTGCTTGTAGTATTGGCTTTTTTCCTTTTTTTACACAGTAAACATCTCAATTTGCCAGCTGGTAAGGGGAAAAAAACAGTTTTTTCCACCATATTAGAAAGATGTATTTTTACATCATCATACCGAGGAATTCGCGGAAAGGATGACAACCTTTGTGGCCTTCGGGTCGTTTCGAGCCTTCATCCCTCTTTTTGAGAAAGATATGCCGAACTATACCCTAAGTTTTGTAATTTTGCAGACCTAAAAATTCACCTTCACCTATGAATACCAAACGTTTACTTATGTGCAGCGCATTGTTGGCGGCGTTTGCTTTTCTTCTTTCGAACCACGTCGTGGCCCAAAGTGGCACGCGTTTCCTCGACCCAGTTTTCGACGAGGTGGTCACCACCGAGGCCGTCCCTTTCAGTAGCGCCATCCGCGAAGGCGAAACGACGCCCACCACGTTGTATCTCGATTTCTATGAGCCGGAAGGCGATACCATGGCGGCTCGTCCCTTGGTGATTACGGTCTTCGGTGGCGCGTTTGTGATGGGCAGCCGCGATTATGTTGACATGGTGGCCTATTGCACCCGTCTCGCCAAGCTTGGCTATGCCACGGCTTCCATCGACTACCGCTTGCTCTCCGTGATGCAGCTTACGGAGTCGGCGCTCATGCGCGATGCCTACATGGCCGCGCAAGACGTGAGTTCGGCCATCCGTTTCTTCAAGCTCCACAATGAGGACTACCGCATCGACCCAGATCGTATCTTCCTTTTGGGCAATTCGGCGGGTTCCATCGCCATCCTCGCGGAGATGTTCATGGGTGAGGAGGAACGTCCCGAGCAGACCTTCACCGGGCCTGATTTGGGAACGATGCACAGCGCTGGCTTTGAGGAATATGCAGGCATTTCGCCACAAGTGGCCGGTGCCATCCCGCATTGGGGCGGCGTGAATGCGCTCGATGTGATTGACGTTGAGGAATATACCCCGATTTGCATGCTCCATGGTACGGAAGACCTCATTGTTCCCTACGATTCGGGCTATTGTTTCGCCAACTTCAGCCTGCCTTACATGCCGTATATGTATGGCTCACACGCTATTACTTCGCATCTCGAATCCATTGGCGTCACCGATTTCGAGTTTCATCCCTTCGAGGGCGAGGAGCACGCCTTCTATTTGGACGCTTCTTATCAGATAGACGAGGAAAAATTCAGCCAATGCTTCGGCATCACCCGCGATTTCCTTTGGAAACATTTGGGTTATGCTGTCTCAGTGCCAGAATCGGCTACTGCAATGGTTGAGGTCTATCCCAATCCTGCCACGGAATCCATCGTTTTCCACGACGAGACCTTGCTCCAAAACGGGCCGTATCAGTTGCGGGTGATGGATGTATTGGGCCGCGAGATGACCAATGTGTTGGTTTCGTCGCCCCACTTTTCCATCGATGTTTCGGGTTGGCCGTCGGGTGTGTATGTGGCCCGTTTTGAGCAAAACGGCAGTTGCTGTTTAAGGAAGTTTGTGAAACGGTAGTTTTATTCCTTCAAACTCTGCCGCGCATACGGTACTAAATCCTGGCTGGCAAACTCACCTTTCAAGTACTTGAAATAGCCGGCCACGGCGACCATCGCAGCGTTGTCGGTCGAGTAGGAGAGGCGCGGGATGAATACCTTCCAATGATATTTCTCGCCGAGCCTAAGCATGGCATCGTGCAAGCCACTGTTGGCGCTCACGCCCCCAGCAATGGCCACGGTCTTGATGCCGGTCTGCTTGCTGGCTTTCACCAACTTGTTCATCAGGATGTCGATGATGGTCTTTTGCACCGAGGCGCAGAGGTCTTCCTTGTTCTCCTCGATGAAGTTCGGGTTGAGTTTCAGGTTGTCACGAACGGTGTATAAGATGCTGGTCTTCAGTCCGCTGAAGCTATAGTCCAAATCGGGAATTTGCGGCTTGGCGAAAGTGAAGGCATCAGGGTTGCCGATTTTGGCCAACTTGTCGATGACAGGACCGCCAGGGTAGGGCAGGCCGAGGATTTTGGCCGTCTTGTCGAAGGCTTCGCCCGCCGCGTCGTCGATGGTCTTGCCGATGACTTCCATGTCGAAATAGTCCTTCACCACTACGATTTGGGTGTGGCCTCCAGAGACGGTGAGGCACAAAAACGGGAAGTCGGGCACCTCGGTGTGGGTGTCGTCGGTGGCAAAATGCACCAAAATGTGCGCATTCATGTGGTCAATCTCCACCATCGGGATGTTCAAGGTCTGCGCGAAAGCCTTTGCAAATGAGGTACCTACAAGCAAAGAGCCCAAAAGTCCTGGCCCGCGTGTAAAAGCAATGGCGGATAACTGATTTTTTTCTATTTTTGCAGTCTTCAAGGCCGTGTCGATGACGGGGATGATATTTTGCTGGTGGGCACGCGAAGCGAGTTCGGGGACTACGCCACCATATTGCTCGTGAACCTTCTGACTGGCAATGATATTGGAAAGTACGCGGGTGCCTTGAAGCACTGCGGCAGAGGTGTCGTCACACGAAGATTCGATGCCTAATATGTATTCGTTCATGGGGCTTAATTTGGAGGGTCAAAATTATTAAAAAAAAGATTATCCATAGCATTCTCATCTTTTTTATGGTGATATCGGCTATCATCACAAGCCTCTTTATTGCCATACAAGACCCTATCATTCAGAAGTTTGCTGTGCGTTTTGCAGGCGGTTATCTTTCTGAAAAAACTGGTGCCGACATCAAGGTGGGCCGTTTGGTGGTCACTCCCGATTTTCGAGTCTTGGTCGAGGATGTTTCTGTTAAAGATTTGAAAGGCAATGACTTGGCGAAGATCGAGAAGCTGACTACAAGAATCGACGTGCCTGACCTGCTGGAAGGTCAGCTCCACCTCGAAAACGTGGAATTGCGGAATACGGAGGCCAATCTCATCAAATATGACGGGGAAGACCAACTCAATTTTGCCTTTATCATAGATGCGTTCAAGAGCGATAAGGAAAAGCCTGAAAAGGACCCCATGCCCATTGTCATCGACAACATCTCACTCAAAAATGTAGATTTCACTTTTTGGAACCAAAATTCCGACCATCCCGAGAAGACCGACCGTCAGTTGATGGACTATTCTCATCTTGTGCTTCAAGATATCAATTTGGAAGCGAGCAATCTGTTTGTTTTGGGTGACTCTATCAATGCAAATATCGCCCATTTGAGTGCTACCGAAATCAGCGGGTTGGACCTCAAACACTTGCAAACCAATGCGGTGGTGACGCAAAAGGGCATTCACCTCGATGGTCTTCAGATGGAAACCAACAACAGCCGTTTCGACCTCGACCTCAATATGAACTATAACGGCTTCGATGACTTCAGTAGCTTCGTCGACTCTGTGGTGTTCGATGCCACGATACGCCCGACCGATGTCATGTTGTCCGACATCGGCGTGTTCACAGAGGTCATGTACAAAATGCCTGACCGCGTGCAGTTTGAGGGAAAATTCACTGGGCCGATACGCAGTTTCCGTGTTGATGATATCAAGGCTGATTTGGGTAAGTCGACTCACTTTGAAGGTAACATCAGCATGCATCCACTTGATTTCAATGATGGCTATCATACGTTGAAAGTCAAAAAGATGCACTTTACTTACGATGACTTGGCGAATTTCTATATCCCTTCAAGCACGAAGACCATCCCTTTGCCTGAATCCCTGCGTGCGCTAAACAGTGGCGACCTTTCGCTGGATTTCAAGGGGTCGTATAACAATTTTGTCTCCGAGATTACACTTCGTTCGGGCATCGGCGACATCGATGCATCCATCGCTCGCGCCAAAGAAGGCAAGGGCAACAATGTGTTTTCTGGCTATGTCAATGCCCAAAATGTGAAGGCTGGCGAGGTGGCCGACATTAGCAAGTTTGTAGGTGACCTCAATATGGACGCCAACTTCACTGCCAAATTCCCGAAAAAAGGCGGTCCCGAGTTCATGGTCGATGGTATGGTGACCGATGCACAACTGCTCGGCAACCATATCAATGAGGTGAAACTCGACGGCAATCTCAAGGAGAACCGATTCAAAGGAAAGATAAGGGTTGACGACGACGACCTGTTTCTTGACTTCAACGGTCTTGTCGACTTCCAGAACAAGAAGCATCCCAAGTCCGACTTCGAGGCGGTCATCGAACATGCCGACTTGAGCGCCCTTAACTTGGTGAAGAATGACAGTGTATGCGAGGTGAGCACCCGTATCGTGGCCAATATGACCGGATTCGACATCGACGACCTTGAAGGCACACTGAATCTCGAATCCACAGTCTATAAAAACAGTCGTGGCAGCTATACGATGGACAATTTCACTGCCTCCATCTTCAACGACAACTTGTTGCAAAGGCGCATCAATGTCGACTGTGACTTCCTCGATTTCGAGATGGCTGGCCGGATGAACTTCGCTCACCTGATGCCGGTACTCAACGAATTCGGCAATACTTTCGTAGACTTCCCGATGTGGGCGGGCGACCGCGAGCAGTTCAGAAAATACCGCGAGAAACACAATGTAGAGCAGGACTTCTATGTGAAGTTGAATCTGAAAGACACACAGACGCTCAGCCGTCTCTTCATGCCTTCCTTGAAGATTGCCAAAGGCACCAGCGTGAATGGCACTTTCACCTCGCAGTCGAACCAACTCAACTTGACTGTGCGCTCGAAGAACATCCAATTTGGCGACTTGGCCATCAACAATGTGGAACTGAAGAATTTCAACTTCCTGAATACCCTCTTTGGCTCACTCTCGGTGGGTGAGGTCGCGTGGACAAAGATAAGCGAAACCGACACTACGGTGTATGGGCTCGACAATATCGCCTTGCATGCGCGGATGACCAACGACACCATTCATGGCAGTATCCAGTGGGATGATGATGACTTGGAAGATCATAACAAGGCCAAAATTGACGCCTATTTCCATCCTCATGAGCACGGCGGTATTGGAGGCATCAAGGCGGCCAATGTGACCATTAACGACTCGCTGTGGATTGCCGATCCCAACAACTATGTCGACATCACCGATGGCCGGGTGACGCTCTCCAACCTCATGTTTAGCCATAACCTGCAGTCTATTAGGCTCGATGGTTATGTCCCAATGCAAGAAGCTGACACGCTTTCTGTGCTGCTCAGTCAGTTCGACATCTCCAATTTCGACATGTTCTTCAAAGGATTCGACGTGGATGGGTTCGTCACGGGTGACGCATTGATAAGCAGTTTGAAAGCCAATCCTATGGTGCTCGCCGATCTTGAAGTGAAAGACATCGCCGTCGATGGCGAGGCTGTGGGCAATGCCATGGTTGAAAGCTCTTGGAATAACACAACCAAGGCGGTCAACCTGAGTGTTGATGTCTTCAACGACATGAAAAAAATGCTTGATGTGACGGGCTCCTACTATACCGCCAAGGAGACCGACAACCTTGATTTTGCCGTGGATATGGACTCGTTGCGGCTCGTTGCCCTCAGTCCTTTGTTGACAGGTGTCGTGTCGCGGCTGCAAGGCTATGGCGATGGCTATGCCACCATCAAAGGGTCGATTGACCATCCCATCATCGAGGGTCGTCTGGGCATATTGGACGGCGGTTGTAAGATAGAATACCTGCAGACCTTCTACACCTTTAATCCTACCATCCTGATCGACAACAAGAGCATCCGTTTTGAAGACATGGTGCTCCGCGACACTTTAGGCAATCAAGCTATCGTGGATGGACAAATCCACCATAACAACCTCAAAGACTTCAATCTGGACTTGACAATCCATCCGAGAGACTTCCTCGCGTTGGCCACATCGAGCGAGGACAATGACACTTTCTATGGTTCGGCCGTGGCGAACGGATTGATTACAGTGAAAGGCCCGTTCAATGACATCCTACTTGATATTAAGGCGTTGACGCGAAAAGGCACCAACCTCACCATCCCGCTCAACAAATCGAGTGTGGTCCAAGACAATGACTTCATCGTTTTTGTCCAAAAGGAAGAAGAACACGAGGAAGAGGAGGACATCTCTGTGAAGAAGGAGGAGAAGTCGCGCAACTTCAC